>Ga0210039_1000513_pt1 | contig 40592 bp, 22 predicted proteins | sample CryGeyCG2114_250_3_FD_185460 | JGI IMG/M metagenome (GOLD analysis project Ga0210039, IMG submission 185460) | Groundwater microbial communities from aquifer - Crystal Geyser CG17_big_fil_post_rev_8/21/14_2.50 (SPAdes) (version 2) | ecosystem: Environmental > Aquatic > Deep subsurface >...
CTGTATAACTTTGCTATTGTTTATAACTTTTAGGGATATTTAAAATGGTGTGATTTGAACAAATCAAAGAAAAGACAGGAATTTTTTGACTATCGTGTTTCCATACTACATAGTACGATTTAAACTTTAATGTGGTGTCTATGTGGAACTATTAGGATACTATGTTTCCATACTACATAGTACGATTTAAACGATATCGCCCGTCGTTCGCCGTTGTAACCTCATAAGGTTTCCATACTACATAGTACGATTTAAACTTTATTACGAACCTGAAAAGCGCAGTGCCTATCGGCACGTTTCCATACTACATAGTACGATTTAAACTATTTTGACAAAATCAACATGAATATTGGATATATAAAGTTTCCATACTACATAGTACGATTTAAACCTCATCGTTACGACGGCATATTTGATACCTGTCCCAAGTTTCCATACTACATAGTACGATTTAAACAAAAATGAGGAGGAGTGGAAGAGCCATTTTATTATTTTGTTTCCATACTACATAGTACGATTTAAACGTTATATATTTTCCTGTTACGCTTAGGTTCTCAAAAAGGTTTCCATACTACATAGTACGATTTAAACCACGATTGTTGTTTTTTTTTCCATTATTTTTTATGTTGTTTCCATACTACATAGTACGATTTAAACATGTAGACGCAGAAATAAGTGAAGGCACAGAACAAGTTTCCATACTACATAGTACGATTTAAACTGCTTGAGGGAGAAACTGTATTTTCAGAAAGTGAGGTTTCCATACTACATAGTACGATTTAAACTGTCAAGGTTCATATTGAAAAATCCCAAAATAATAGGGTTTCCATACTACATAGTACGATTTAAACCGGCTGCTTTTGAATTATATCTACCCTATAGTTACACTGTTTCCATACTACATAGTACGATTTAAACAAAATGACACAGGAGAAAGAAAAAAAGGGCAAAAAATGTTTCCATACTACATAGTACGATTTAAACTATATTGTAATATTCCATCGAATTTGTTTCACCTACGTTTCCATACTACATAGTACGATTTAAACGTTATTATGTTATTATTATTAATAGTAGTAGTAGTAGGTTTCCATACTACATAGTACGATTTAAACCACCTTTCCCGATTGATTTCCGAAAAAATAGTTGAAAGTTTCCATACTACATAGTACGATTTAAACCCCGACACAAATATTGTGTCAAATATTCTTCCTTATTGTTTCCATACTACATAGTACGATTTAAACCTCCCAATAGGACATAATTCTATATATTGTCTTTGTTGTTTCCATACTACATAGTACGATTTAAACTCTTTTCAGGGTGGGATGAGGAGTTTTACCTTTATGGTTTCCATACTACATAGTACGATTTAAACTAATCACCGTAGGTGGAAGGTGTCTGTGATATATTAGTTTCCATACTACATAGTACGATTTAAACGCGCCATCAAAAATGCAGCATCGGGGCAAAAAATGAGTTTCCATACTACATAGTACGATTTAAACCAGGTGATAAAGAAATATACCTGTTGAAAGATGTCGGTTTCCATACTACATAGTACGATTTAAACGCATACAAGATGTTTTTAAAAAAAACCCAAAAATAAGTTTCCATACTACATAGTACGATTTAAACCTGTGTTTCTCGTATGAGAAATTGTGAGAGTTATGTGGTTTCCATACTACATAGTACGATTTAAACGTATCAACGGCTTCTCGACAAGTATAAGGGTGAAGCGAGTTTCCATACTACATAGTACGATTTAAACGCGCCATCAAAAATGCAGCATCGGGGCAAAAACTAAGTTTCCATACTACATAGTACGATTTAAACTTATTATTATAATGCAGATAACTGATATTAAAAATATGTTTCCATACTACATAGTACGATTTAAACTGTTGCGTGTCTCTTCGTCGAGCGGAGCCCATCCTAGTTTCCATACTACATAGTACGATTTAAACCTATCATTTCTTTTTCATCCACTGTATTTTTTGATTTGTTTCCATACTACATAGTACGATTTAAACCTCACACACGAAAAAAAAGAAGTAGAGAAAGGAGAAAGTTTCCATACTACATAGTACGATTTAAACCTGCACAAGAAAAAAAAGAAGTAGAAGAAGAGGAAAGTTTCCATACTACATAGTACGATTTAAACAAAAAAAAGTAGCACGAAAAGCACTGGCCAGAAAGGGTTTCCATACTACATAGTACGATTTAAACGGATATAGTGCCGCCGATTATTTTTGGGTTTTTTATGTTTCCATACTACATAGTACGATTTAAACACGGCGGATATTCGATACTCGGGCGCCTCTCGCAGGGTTTCCATACTACATAGTACGATTTAAACCTCAGCGTTAGTGATGTATATTTGATACCGTGTCCAAGTTTCCATACTACATAGTACGATTTAAACTTTTTTTCCTGCGCGGGGACTGCGCCCACACTCGCTCCGTTTCCATACTACATAGTACGATTTAAACTAGGAGTATGGCGTGAAAATACTGCTGGTGAAGTGAGTTTCCATACTACATAGTACGATTTAAACGAAGCGATATCCTCTGCCATCCTTTCCCACGAAGCAAGTTTCCATACTACATAGTACGATTTAAACTCGAATATCCTTCAAAATCCAGCAATAGTCGGCACACGTTTCCATACTACATAGTACGATTTAAACAAAATAAAATGGCAGCAACACCCTACAAAATATATAGTTTCCATACTACATAGTACGATTTAAACGTGTCTGGGTGGAGGTCAAAAAGCCGAGGTGTTGTGGTTTCCATACTACATAGTACGATTTAAACTTGCTATGTTCTCCCCCCATAATAATAATAATAAACAGTTTCCATACTACATAGTACGATTTAAACGGAAGTGCTGGGCTTCGTTATGGCGGAACTACACCAGGTTTCCATACTACATAGTACGATTTAAACACTATGCTGTATTTCGATATTACGACGATGACAGAAGTTTCCATACTACATAGTACGATTTAAACATAATGTGAAAGCCTCAACTGTGAAGAAGTTGAGGCGTTTCCATACTACATAGTACGATTTAAACAGAAAAAAGAAGATGACTTAGATATACATAAAATTAGTTTCCATACTACATAGTACGATTTAAACCTCATTTTTCATGCGGGTCGGATAATTCCAATAATGGGTTTCCATACTACATAGTACGATTTAAACTACTCTAATATTACTCATAAAATTCCGTTGGATATAGTTTCCATACTACATAGTACGATTTAAACTAAATCTAAACATAGAAAAAACAATGAACAACATAGGGTTTCCATACTACATAGTACGATTTAAACTGCCCCGATCGCCATAAGGGGTTTGCTGTGCAAAAAAGTTTCCATACTACATAGTACGATTTAAACTAATTATTATTACAACTAAATATGGAATAATATTTGGGTTTCCATACTACATAGTACGATTTAAACTCAACAGATTCATTCTCGAAAACCACATATATTTTGGTTTCCATACTACATAGTACGATTTAAACTCCATTATTCGTATGGTATATAGAAATATCCGTAGAGGTTTCCATACTACATAGTACGATTTAAACTTTAAAATAAACAAAGCAACAATGGAAAAGAAAAAAGTTTCCATACTACATAGTACGATTTAAACGGATACGGATATAAAACATAATGAAATGAAATATAAGTTTCCATACTACATAGTACGATTTAAACACCATACGAATAATGGAGTATATGAATTATTTGCAAGTTTCCATACTACATAGTACGATTTAAACAATATTATCATTTACCATATTCTCATTTGTATGATTGTTTCCATACTACATAGTACGATTTAAACTTATTTGCGTTTGTGTTATTACGCTCACAGCATAGTTGTTTCCATACTACATAGTACGATTTAAACGAAATGGAACAGTATTACGCCCGAAAGAAGGCTGTGGGTTTCCATACTACATAGTACGATTTAAACCACTATGCTGTATTTCGATATTACGACGATGACGGAAGTTTCCATACTACATAGTACGATTTAAACCATATACTTTGTCGCAACGCCTATCCCAATTGATATCGTTTCCATACTACATAGTACGATTTAAACTCTACTATTAATATATATTATGTAATATATAATATAGTTTCCATACTACATAGTACGATTTAAACCTCCCAGTATATCCATTTCAAATATATCGCAAAAAAGTTTCCATACTACATAGTACGATTTAAACCAAAGATATCTGATTTGCTCTTACTCGTTTTTAGTGGTTTCCATACTACATAGTACGATTTAAACCTGATTTAGGGGCAATTTTAGGGCAGTTATGTGTTCGTGTTTCCATACTACATAGTACGATTTAAACTTTCACACCATCCTCCTATGGCGGATATTTGGCATTCGTTTCCATACTACATAGTACGATTTAAACTCTTCGGGAGAACCAGAAGTGTCAGATATATGCGGGTTTCCATACTACATAGTACGATTTAAACTTGCCCGCTTTGTGGCCAAAAATCCAAAAATAATTGGGTTTCCATACTACATAGTACGATTTAAACGAAGAAAAGAAAAAAGATAATGAACAATGGGACGAGAGTTTCCATACTACATAGTACGATTTAAACGAGTTGCTATGTTCTCCCCCCTATAATAATAATAACAGTTTCCATACTACATAGTACGATTTAAACGGGAGCACAAAGATATCTGATTTGCTTATGGTTATTTTGTTTCCATACTACATAGTACGATTTAAACGTGGGTGTGTGGCGTGAAAATATGACAGGCGAAGTGAGTTTCCATACTACATAGTACGATTTAAACAAACTATATCTTTGTTATCCGCAAAGTGGAAAAAAAGTTTCCATACTACATAGTACGATTTAAACTAACATTATTATTAATCATAAAATTCCACTGGGGATAGTTTCCATACTACATAGTACGATTTAAACCTTCCGTCAGACGCTACCACCTATACACTTCCATCGGGGTTTCCATACTACATAGTACGATTTAAACCAATTTTTTCTTTTTCAGTAGTAATATATGATTGGAGTTTCCATACTACATAGTACGATTTAAACCTGGTCAACGGTGCGAGCATGCTCGCAGCTGCCTCAGTTTCCATACTACATAGTACGATTTAAACATGAAAAAGCAATAATAGCAGGGGTAGGCGCATTATGTTTCCATACTACATAGTACGATTTAAACCTAAAAAAAGTAGCACGAAAAGCACTGGTCAGAAAAGGTTTCCATACTACATAGTACGATTTAAACAAAATATAAATCTAAACATAACACAAAATGAAATACAGTTTCCATACTACATAGTACGATTTAAACGTAATTCATCACACGCGGTTTTCACTTCGCTCAGAAGTTTCCATACTACATAGTACGATTTAAACTATATTTATTATAAAGATATATATAAATTAGATTACGTTTCCATACTACATAGTACGATTTAAACCACAGCAGATATTTGATACTCAGGTGCCTCCTGAAGAGTTTCCATACTACATAGTACGATTTAAACCTCCTCCTCATTTTTCATGCCGGCCGAATTATTCCGGTTTCCATACTACATAGTACGATTTAAACTCCGTCGTCTTCATAGTATCGGAACACAGCATAGTGGTTTCCATACTACATAGTACGATTTAAACCCCGACACAAATATTATATCAAACATCGTTCCTTATTGTTTCCATACTACATAGTACGATTTAAACCCACGGCCGATATTTGATACTCTGGTGCCTCTTTCAGAGTTTCCATACTACATAGTACGATTTAAACCTCTAATAAACTGAAAACAAAAAAACCACTACCAAGAAGTTTCCATACTACATAGTACGATTTAAACCTGCATTTGCACCTACCACATCACTTGCGGTATAGAGGTTTCCATACTACATAGTACGATTTAAACTCTCAGCGCCTTTCCCAACTGCTGTCGGAAAAAATCGGTTTCCATACTACATAGTACGATTTAAACCCATCAGACGCTACCACCTATACGCTCCCAACAGGGGTTTCCATACTACATAGTACGATTTAAACACAGCAGATATTCGATACTCGGGCGCCTCTCGGAGGGTTTCCATACTACATAGTACGATTTAAACGGAAAAGATTGGGTGGAATATTACAACAAGGCTGACGAGTTTCCATACTACATAGTACGATTTAAACTATCGCCAGCATCATCAGATACTGGTGGGTCGACTATGTTTCCATACTACATAGTACGATTTAAACTCAAAAAATATATTTTGAACCGCTCGACGAAGAAAAGTTTCCATACTACATAGTACGATTTAAACAGGTATCCTATGCCGACCGCAATCAAGTGTATATGCGTTTCCATACTACATAGTACGATTTAAACATTCCCAACGGAATTTTATATGTAATATATGTAGTAGTTTCCATACTACATAGTACGATTTAAACAAAGCACAAAGATATCTGATTTGTTCATGGTCATATTGTTTCCATACTACATAGTACGATTTAAACTTAATTTTTCCCCGCTTCATACAGGAAAAATTATGATGGTTTCCATACTACATAGTACGATTTAAACAGTATTGATGACCCTTGTGATATCATCAGAGGTGTTGGTTTCCATACTACATAGTACGATTTAAACTCGATATCGAGAACATCAAAAATAGAATTTCAAAAGGTTTCCATACTACATAGTACGATTTAAACGAGGAAGATATGTGTTATGAGAAAACGGTAGGTGTAGTTTCCATACTACATAGTACGATTTAAACACTATTTTCTTCACATTTGCACTGGTCGACGCTGCAAGTTTCCATACTACATAGTACGATTTAAACAAATATCTAGCTGGTCCGTCGAGTGCATAGCGGGAAAGTTTCCATACTACATAGTACGATTTAAACGATATCGTTTTTTTCGGAAGGTATCCGACGCCAACTAGTTTCCATACTACATAGTACGATTTAAACGAACAAACCATATGCGACGAAAAAAGTGTAGGTGTAGTTTCCATACTACATAGTACGATTTAAACCCTTATTTAGTTATACCATTAATTATATACTTCCTGTGTTTCCATACTACATAGTACGATTTAAACCAAACTATACGCACACTGCTGGTATTGGCTGGGAAGTTTCCATACTACATAGTACGATTTAAACAATACAGACAAAAGAGGGAATATGTGCGGGGAGTTTGTTTCCATACTACATAGTACGATTTAAACTTCGATGAGGCGAGTGATAAGTCGTTTGTATCACCTGGTTTCCATACTACATAGTACGATTTAAACCTTTTTTCTTTTCCATTGTTTATTGATTATTTAAATTTGTTTCCATACTACATAGTACGATTTAAACGAAAGTGTATTTTGAGAAAGTGAGTAGTTATCCTTATTGTTTCCATACTACATAGTACGATTTAAACCTTATGAATTCGGAAATAATGTTTTCAAAATCTGATTGTTTCCATACTACATAGTACGATTTAAACCTCAGAATGCATAATTCAACAACAGCTGAAAGAGTTGAGTTTCCATACTACATAGTACGATTTAAACCAAGACGATGTTGATGTTCAAAAAATTCTTGCGGAAAGTTTCCATACTACATAGTACGATTTAAACGGGAAATATCGAGACAAAATAAGCAGTGACAGTTTCAAGTTTCCATACTACATAGTACGATTTAAACTAAGTAAGACATTAAGTTATTAATATTATTGCTCGGTTTCCATACTACATAGTACGATTTAAACTATATTCCTTTTCAAAAAGAAACAACTGTAAATAAGTTTCCATACTACATAGTACGATTTAAACGCAATATATGGGTGCGTAATGTGTCAGATCACGACCGTTTCCATACTACATAGTACGATTTAAACTTTCGCACACGGCAAACACAGATTATATCAAAGAATAGTTTCCATACTACATAGTACGATTTAAACTCAGGCGGTAGGAACATGGCGTGAAAACCTACGAGGGTTTCCATACTACATAGTACGATTTAAACGAGAAGCAGGGTCGTAGTCGGAAATGTTGTAGCCGGTTTCCATACTACATAGTACGATTTAAACTATTTTTTGCCTGGCTTCCGCCTGTTGCATACCTTCGTTTCCATACTACATAGTACGATTTAAACAATAATGGAAAGCTTATAATATATAAAGTCTAATATAGTTTCCATACTACATAGTACGATTTAAACCAACACTATTTTTCCGTTGCGTTTTACCTCTTTCTGGTTTCCATACTACATAGTACGATTTAAACAAATTAAACATTTTATTAAGATATCATTAAGATACTATGTTTCCATACTACATAGTACGATTTAAACAGACCCGCGTTCCGCTCCTGACCTGGGAATATATCGTTTCCATACTACATAGTACGATTTAAACTTTGACGGAAACACAAAAGAAGGGATAACATACACAAGTTTCCATACTACATAGTACGATTTAAACTATTCTTTTGCGTTGTTTTCCGTTTCTGTCAACGGGTTTCCATACTACATAGTACGATTTAAACTATTTTTGATATTATATATTATATTATATTATATTAAGTTTCCATACTACATAGTACGATTTAAACCTGATTTTTTTGCTGCTTTTTCTATCGCTGCCTCGTTTCCATACTACATAGTACGATTTAAACGGGATATTCAAAAACGTGGCAAATGGACAACCTCCGAGTTTCCATACTACATAGTACGATTTAAACGTGTGAGAGATTGTTTTCAGGGGTGGACGGAGCCAGAGTTTCCATACTACATAGTACGATTTAAACTCATATGCACGGAGGAAAGCTTTGGTGTCTGAAAACAGTTTCCATACTACATAGTACGATTTAAACTCCTCTATTTCATTTCATTTCATTTCAAAACACGCGGGTTTCCATACTACATAGTACGATTTAAACGCTAAAAAATAGTTTTACTGATTTTATTCAGCATTTGTTTCCATACTACATAGTACGATTTAAACTTTTTCTAAAAAAAAAGTAACTTGTCCTCTGTATCAAGTTTCCATACTACATAGTACGATTTAAACACTCCTTAACGACATACTTCATCACATACGAAAAAAGTTTCCATACTACATAGTACGATTTAAACAGAACGGTGGTTAAATGGTATAGAAAATACCGAGAAAGTTTCCATACTACATAGTACGATTTAAACAAATAATAAAATGGTCAGAAGGCGTATAAATAGGAGTTTCCATACTACATAGTACGATTTAAACCAGAAAATATGCATAAAAGAGAGGAAATATATGAAAGTTTCCATACTACATAGTACGATTTAAACGGGGCATGACCTTATGCATATTACTCTTACTATTTCGTTTCCATACTACATAGTACGATTTAAACTAAATAACAAAAAATGGATGCTGTGGGCATGATCAAAGTTTCCATACTACATAGTACGATTTAAACGAGTGCGCTGACATTCCGCAAGGAATTGTTTTCATCGTTTCCATACTACATAGTACGGTTTAAACCGAAGGTCGCGAAGCAGCATAGTGCGGATGCGGTAGTAGTTTCCATACTACATAGTACGATTTAAACGTGTCTATGTATTTATATTTTTTTTCGCCGATGTCTAGTTTCCATACTACATAGTACGATTTAAACTTTTCATCCTGTTTTATTTTATTTTTATTATATTTATGTTTCCATACTACATAGTACGATTTAAACCCCGCTAGTGTGCCAATTATTGCGGGGTTTTGAAGTAGTTTCCATACTACATAGTACGATTTAAACCTGGACATTTGGTTATGCCTTCAAAAACATCCGCAAAGTTTCCATACTACATAGTACGATTTAAACATATTTCATTGTTGAAAATATTGTGTGGTCATAAATGGTTTCCATACTACATAGTACGATTTAAACAATACAGAAGAATTATGTTCTATTAACGGGTGTAAGGAGTTTCCATACTACATAGTACGATTTAAACGGACTGTGGTCTCTGCCTACCTCACCTCGGCCGAAACAGTTTCCATACTACATAGTACGATTTAAACCAATCTCACGACAATTCTTCTTTTTTCGGTGAAAGGGTTTCCATACTACATAGTACGATTTAAACTTCTCTCACATTTTTCTTTTCATTTATCTCCATAGAAGTTTCCATACTACATAGTACGATTTAAACAGAAGCGGATGAAAGGGACATAGAAATGGAAAAAAAGTTTCCATACTACATAGTACGATTTAAACAATATAAAATGCCAAAATTCACCATAAAGGTGTGGGGTTTCCATACTACATAGTACGATTTAAACCGGCGCATTCACGGACACGAACTATATCGATATATGGTTGTTTCCATACTACATAGTACGATTTAAACCGACCCACCGCTGATATACGGTATTCTGGACGCTCCTCGTTTCCATACTACATAGTACGATTTAAACCTTGGGCACATTACCACAATATAGATGTCATTGAAAGAGTTTCCATACTACATAGTACGATTTAAACCGCAAACATATTCCCTATCGCCCAGTCTATCTCGTCTCGTTTCCATACTACATAGTACGATTTAAACCCTTTTGATATTATATTCGGAGAAATCGTATTTTCGTTTCCATACTACATAGTACGATTTAAACACGAGCGTCCGTCATCGCTTCAACTTTGTATCTGCTCAGGTTTCCATACTACATAGTACGATTTAAACAATATAGTGTGATGTTTTTCACTATTGGGCGATGTGGTTTCCATACTACATAGTACGATTTAAACATATTATATTATATTATATGCTTTTCATTATTTTTTGTTTCCATACTACATAGTACGATTTAAACGCACCATTTTATTATTTTAAACAGTATATATTAGTAGGTTTCCATACTACATAGTACGATTTAAACAGTTTCACATCCTCTCCCAGAACATCGCTCGCAGAGGTTTCCATACTACATAGTACGATTTAAACCTGTCGACCGTAAACCGGAAAAAGGATTGAGATCATTGTTTCCATACTACATAGTACGATTTAAACAGAAATCCAAAAAAGAACATCACCCCTGTTCGTCTCGGTTTCCATACTACATAGTACGATTTAAACAAAAGCGAGTGTGGGGGGCACCCTCACACTTGTAAATAGTTTCCATACTACATAGTACGATTTAAACCTTCCAAGAGAAGTTTCGTTTTTTCCTCTTCCGAAAGTTTCCATACTACATAGTACGATTTAAACACTTTTAAAATTTCAATAGCAGACAGCGCCCCATTCGGTTTCCATACTACATAGTACGATTTAAACTTCTTGGAGGTCTGATGATACTTGGGCACATTTCCAGTTTCCATACTACATAGTACGATTTAAACCCGCTAGTGCGTTTTTGACTGCCCCAGCCACAATTCCAAGTTTCCATACTACATAGTACGATTTAAACACGACCCTCGAAGAAGAAAGTTCTCCCAGGTTTAGAGTTTCCATACTACATAGTACGATTTAAACTTTCGTAATCAGTCGGGAGAGACGCTGAGACATCGTAGTTTCCATACTACATAGTACGATTTAAACCGAGTATTCTTTGTATGACAATATAGAACGATATGAGTTTCCATACTACATAGTACGATTTAAACGAGGGACGCTGGGTCGTAGTCGGAAATAGTATAACCAGTTTCCATACTACATAGTACGATTTAAACTTTGTTTATTTATTTATATGTTTTTATATTTATATAGTTTCCATACTACATAGTACGATTTAAACATGTATTTTTTTGATTAGAAGGAGTTCGGAGAAAAATGTTTCCATACTACATAGTACGATTTAAACCAAAAGAAAAAAGAAGATGATGTTGACATTCAAAAAAGTTTCCATACTACATAGTACGATTTAAACATTTTGTTGTTGCGTGTTGGGGCTGTGCGTGCTTATGTTTCCATACTACATAGTACGATTTAAACCTGATAGTGTATTTTTTATGACACCAGCCGCTATTCCGTTTCCATACTACATAGTACGATTTAAACAAAATTTGTGTAGTTATTCTTACACGCAATAGGACAGTTTCCATACTACATAGTACGATTTAAACCGGTATATGGGAAAAATGAAAAAAAAGGTAAAAGAATAGTTTCCATACTACATAGTACGATTTAAACGCAAAGCTCGTATCCGCCCGCGCTACTATATATATTCCGTTTCCATACTACATAGTACGATTTAAACGATATCTGATATTCTGGGGCTTCTTCCAGGCAAAATAGTTTCCATACTACATAGTACGATTTAAACAATACCGTTCCATTTCTTCCTGTGGGGCGCTTGTGCGGTTTCCATACTACATAGTACGATTTAAACCGGAATGTCAGCGCATTCAAACTCATATTCCTTCTTGTTTCCATACTACATAGTACGATTTAAACTTTTGCGGAAGAAATATACCCGGCGTCAAAGCGATTGTTTCCATACTACATAGTACGATTTAAACATTAAGGGGAAGTGTTTCTATGTTCGCTTCCCCTTCGTTTCCATACTACATAGTACGATTTAAACAAAATAGCGGTAGCGAAAAAGAAAGCGCCGCAAAAAAGTTTCCATACTACATAGTACGATTTAAACATTCTATCGGTTTCTCGATGTCGATATGAAAAAAATAAGTTTCCATACTACATAGTACGATTTAAACCTTTTTTTTTGCGGTCTGCTTCGAGAGGGTCTCGAATAGTTTCCATACTACATAGTACGATTTAAACAATCCAAAAATAATAGAAAAACTCTTAAAAAGCATAGTTTCCATACTACATAGTACGATTTAAACATTTCCACTTCTCTACTCGGCGAACGATGTAGTAGGTGGTTTCCATACTACATAGTACGATTTAAACCCTTTTTCTTTTTGTTTATTTCCGACGAAGAAAAAACGTTTCCATACTACATAGTACGATTTAAACCCGAACATAGAGCGTGGTAATAACCTACTAATATAAGTTTCCATACTACATAGTACGATTTAAACGTTTGTTTTGAAAAAAAATATGAAATACACCCGATTGTTTCCATACTACATAGTACGATTTAAACTCTCAAATGTGGGAGAGTATGTTTTCACAGGTGAAAACAGTTTCCATACTACATAGTACGATTTAAACAATGTGTAGGAAAATCGTGGAAAAACAAACACAATGAAGTTTCCATACTACATAGTACGATTTAAACCATAACTAATCTTTATACGGCGGACGACACACCAGGGTTTCCATACTACATAGTACGATTTAAACTTCCTTTCGTATTATTCCCTGAACGGGTCGAAGAAATAGTTTCCATACTACATAGTACGATTTAAACTTTTGTTTATTTTTTATATGTTTTTATATTTATATAGTTTCCATACTACATAGTACGATTTAAACGTCGCTTCGATATGTTTCTCCGACCCATTCAGAGAAGTTTCCATACTACATAGTACGATTTAAACTATGAACTATCACAAATCAGAAGAAAATACATGGGCGGTTTCCATACTACATAGTACGATTTAAACTACTGAAATCAAAGCTGAAACCGCATATGACAGCGTTTCCATACTACATAGTACGATTTAAACCCGAAAAAAGAAGGACTGTTGTGAGATTTACATTGGGTTTCCATACTACATAGTACGATTTAAACTGACCTGTTTGTGAAAGAAGGTACCTCGATAAAATTGTTTCCATACTACATAGTACGATTTAAACATCTGGGAGGAGTTGCTATGTTCTCCCCCCTTATCTGGTTTCCATACTACATAGTACGATTTAAACGATATCCAAACAAAAAAAATCATAATTTCAAAACAACTGTTTCCATACTACATAGTACGATTTAAACAAAGCACCTTATAGGTTTCCGAACGCAAAGTTCCGAGGTTTCCATACTACATAGTACGATTTAAACGGTGTTTCTATGTTCGCTTTCCCCATAATAATTTTGTTTCCATACTACATAGTACGATTTAAACTACCGCACTATCACCAGGCGTATCGTTTGCGGTGTAGTTTCCATACTACATAGTACGATTTAAACCGTGCGTCCGTCATCACTTCAATTTTATGACGGTCTAGGTTTCCATACTACATAGTACGATTTAAACTTGGCGATCCGAAATTCATAAACTTTGTGTCTCTTAGGTTTCCATACTACATAGTACGATTTAAACTTTGTGCATAGGGGATCATCAAACGAAATATGCGCCGGTTTCCATACTACATAGTACGATTTAAACAAATTCTTGATGAAATAGGAAAAGAAAATCCTCAATGTTTCCATACTACATAGTACGATTTAAACTTTCCCAACTCATAGCGGAAAAAATCGTAGATGTTGCCGTTTCCATACTACATAGTACGATTTAAACTCGCAAAAGACTTGTTTGCCTGCGCGATATTCTTAAGTTTCCATACTACATAGTACGATTTAAACCTCCATGTCGCCCTTTGGGAAGCTGCGAAACCAATCGGGTTTCCATACTACATAGTACGATTTAAACTTATGGAGGGAGTTGCTATGTTCTCCCCCCGCTTTTGGTTTCCATACTACATAGTACGATTTAAACTTTCATATCGGTGGAAAGACCTTGATGCAAAGAGATATGTTTCCATACTACATAGTACGATTTAAACATAATAGCGGGGGCAGGTGTAGTATTAGCCTATTTTTGTTTCCATACTACATAGTACGATTTAAACTTCTCTCACTTTTTTCTTTTCATTCCTGTCGGAAGATGGTTTCCATACTACATAGTACGATTTAAACTCATCAGCCATTCAGTCATATGTTACCACGGAAAAAGTTTCCATACTACATAGTACGATTTAAACACGTGGGTGCATCTTTGGTATGTGAGGCTACAGGCCAGGTTTCCATACTACATAGTACGATTTAAACTCTGCACAATAATTCACATGCGGTTTTCACTTCGTTGTTTCCATACTACATAGTACGATTTAAACTATGTATGCGTATTGAAGAACTGGATGGTCTCGAAGTTTCCATACTACATAGTACGATTTAAACTATTGTGTGGATTTATAGTTATTACCCAACCCTTTTTAGTTTCCATACTACATAGTACGATTTAAACAAACTGTTTTCTTCCGACATTGTCTTAAAATTATGAGTTTCCATACTACATAGTACGATTTAAACAACGACCAGCCGACTGAACACATCATCGTCAACGCCAGTTTCCATACTACATAGTACGATTTAAACCTTTACGGCACATATTTCGTTTGACGATCCTCATTTTGGTTTCCATACTACATAGTACGATTTAAACTTTCAAAAAACAGGAATATAAATATTTTTTCATACAGTTTCCATACTACATAGTACGATTTAAACATCCTCTGGGCGTAAACTATCTTACCCTCAACTATTGTTTCCATACTACATAGTACGATTTAAACTTTTTTCCCGGACATAGCATTCAGAAGATTTGACGAGTTTCCATACTACATAGTACGATTTAAACCAGCAGGAAAAAAAGAGAAATACGACCAAAAGAAATAGAGTTTCCATACTACATAGTACGATTTAAACTACATTATTGTTTGCTATTATCGCTGGAGGTGGACGTTTCCATACTACATAGTACGATTTAAACATTGCTTTCTTTTTTTTTTTCGACCGCTCCCGGGTTTCCATACTACATAGTACGATTTAAACATATGTGGTAGGAGCATGGCGTGAAAACCTACGGGGGTTTCCATACTACATAGTACGATTTAAACCCATACGGCCCGCAAACAGTGTTCGAGCAGCACCGGAGTTTCCATACTACATAGTACGATTTAAACTCAGATTACACCGAAAAATACAGGCTGCTCAAAAGTGTTTCCATACTACATAGTACGATTTAAACATCGCCGATATCGACCCAACCACATCACTTTGTTTTTGTTTCCATACTACATAGTACGATTTAAACGGAGTGATTGTGGAGTATTATTTTCATTTTCTTAAAAGTTTCCATACTACATAGTACGATTTAAACGGCAACCTCCGATAAATATTCAAAGCATTCAAAGGAGTTTCCATACTACATAGTACGATTTAAACACTCGGTCGCGGGTGTATTTTACATAGATGGAAAATAGTTTCCATACTACATAGTACGATTTAAACTAATATGTTTTGGCTTCCACGCGGGGTTACTTTTTCGTTTCCATACTACATAGTACGATTTAAACCCAGTTACGCTTAAATTTTCAAACAATACATAGACTTGTTTCCATACTACATAGTACGATTTAAACACTCATATCCCCGTTTTAAACTGTTGAGGGTAAGAGTTTCCATACTACATAGTACGATTTAAACTTTTTCCTATTTTTTGTGCTGCCGCTTTTCGTATCCGTTTCCATACTACATAGTACGATTTAAACCATATACTTGATATTTTTTGTATTTTTCTTTTTTTCGTTTCCATACTACATAGTACGATTTAAACCCGCAAACCCGAGGTGCGCTGCTCGTTTCAAAATATCTCGTTTCCATACTACATAGTACGATTTAAACATTTCCCACACCCCATATTCCCTTTTTTCATAGTACCGTTTCCATACTACATAGTACGATTTAAACGCATCATTTTTTTTCCTTCGTGTCCCAACTATTTCACTGTTTCCATACTACATAGTACGATTTAAACGCTGACAGTGTACCTGGGAATGATTTGGTCCTTCCGGTTTCCATACTACATAGTACGATTTAAACTAGAAACACATTGGGCTACTCTCGCTATGCGCATCGAAGAGTTTCCATACTACATAGTACGATTTAAACATGGATTTGATTGAAGCAATCTTTAAAATTTAAATAATAGTTTCCATACTACATAGTACGATTTAAACGTGTTATTATATTTTTCTTCGTGTTCTTCCATTTCTTTGTTTCCATACTACATAGTACGATTTAAACTTACTTCCCCCGATATTATGTTAGTTTTCATTTTCCGGTTTCCATACTACATAGTACGATTTAAACCCGATTTCGTTTTTTTGAAATTTAAAAAAATAATAAGTTTCCATACTACATAGTACGATTTAAACAGAAATATTTATCTTCTTTTTTTTTATCTTCCATATGTTTCCATACTACATAGTACGATTTAAACTGTATGCGCATTCAAAGCACAGATGGATTGGAGCAAAGTTTCCATACTACATAGTACGATTTAAACTAAATTGCCGGCAAAATTTCCCGTGCAAGCATGTGAATGTTTCCATACTACATAGTACGATTTAAACCGCAACTATCGGGATTATCCGACTTGTGTATGAGATGAGTTTCCATACTACATAGTACGATTTAAACTTCTATCATTGAAGGATGCATTAGAGGTTGTGATTAGTTTCCATACTACATAGTACGATTTAAACTTTGTTTTCCATTGTTGTTGTTGTTTTATATTTTAGTGTTTCCATACTACATAGTACGATTTAAACAACTCGCACCCCTATCTGAATTATTCGACCCGCTGAGTTTCCATACTACATAGTACGATTTAAACCTGTCAAAATGTGGCGAAAATATGTATCCACATCTTCGTTTCCATACTACATAGTACGATTTAAACTTTCCAATTTTCAAGCCACATGCCTACGGCTGATATTCGTTTCCATACTACATAGTACGATTTAAACCTTTCCGAAGATATTGAGGCGGACGAAGACGGAGAAGTTTCCATACTACATAGTACGATTTAAACCTCCAGAATATTATCTATTTTTTTGAGTGTCATACTGTTTCCATACTACATAGTACGATTTAAACTTTTCTATCTTGTTTGTTTCCATTTTTTTTTCACAGCTGTTTCCATACTACATAGTACGATTTAAACTCCTCCGTCCTTTCGCTCCGTTCCGACCACCCATCGTTTCCATACTACATAGTACGATTTAAACCTGGCTTCGGAGAGAAGTTTTTCTTTTTCTTCTACAGGTTTCCATACTACATAGTACGATTTAAACTTGAATTTATTTTTGAGCAGCCTGTATTTCTCTATGGTTTCCATACTACATAGTACGATTTAAACTTAGGAGGCTCCTGAATTACACTTGCATATTTGTTATTGTTTCCATACTACATAGTACGATTTAAACGATAAAAGAGATATGATGATGGGAGAAAAAAACAGCAGTTTCCATACTACATAGTACGATTTAAACAATCGTATTTTCAGAAACTGAGTAGTTATCCTTATACGGTTTCCATACTACATAGTACGATTTAAACTCGAGAAAGGCGGCATAGGCAAAGTAGAGAAATGAGGTTTCCATACTACATAGTACGATTTAAACAACTGTGATTACCAGGACGGTATAACAATAGGTGGGAGTTTCCATACTACATAGTACGATTTAAACCATATATTTTCTTCTGATTTTGGAGAGTTCATATAGGTTTCCATACTACATAGTATGATTTAAACAAAAGGTAGGAGATACTTTGATTAGTTATCATGTTGGTTTCCATACTACATAGTACGATTTAAACTCTCTCAAGCTTATCCTCTCTATGAAATTTTTGTTGCTGTTTCCATACTACATAGTACGATTTAAACAAAAGTAGAGTTATCGAAGTGTAACACAGATATATGTTTCCATACTACATAGTACGATTTAAACTTCGTCTTCTTCTTTATCAGTTATTATATATACTTTAGTTTCCATACTACATAGTACGATTTAAACTTACAAAATCCGATAGAGATTTTTGTAGAGGACATTTTGTTTCCATACTACATAGTACGATTTAAACTAGATTTTGCCTCAAAAGAACCATATCTTGTAAGTCGTTTCCATACTACATAGTACGATTTAAACCACAAATACAACGGCCGAACCCAAACAAAAAACAGAGTTTCCATACTACATAGTACGATTTAAACACAGCAACCCACGATTTAGCGCTTCCGTCAGGCTCTAGTTTCCATACTACATAGTACGATTTAAACATTGATAGCTGAAAAAACCATAGAAATAGGTGAAAAGTTTCCATACTACATAGTACGATTTAAACATAGTTGACCCGCCGGTATCCGAAGACATAGACGAGTTTCCATACTACATAGTACGATTTAAACAAGCTATGCGGCAGGCAGAAGCCAGGCAAAAAATGGTTTCCATACTACATAGTACGATTTAAACCCTCCTACGGCACGCAACTGCTCCGTTTCGTTATTGCGTTTCCATACTACATAGTACGATTTAAACAGAAATTTTTGCAAAGTTTTGATTTTAATGATATTCGTTTCCATACTACATAGTACGATTTAAACCCCCAACATCATTCACGGTCGGATAAAAATAAAATAGTTTCCATACTACATAGTACGATTTAAACACGCGTTCGCTATGAAACGCGGATCTTTCCTGATTTCTGTTTCCATACTACATAGTACGATTTAAACGGATATATTCCTTTATTTATTTTTTGACGCAAAAGACGTTTCCATACTACATAGTACGATTTAAACCCCACTTGGGTGCATCTCTTGTGTCCGCTACTACCGGGGTTTCCATACTACATAGTACGATTTAAACACGACCCTCACTTTGTAAACTACATCACTATCAACAATTGTTTCCATACTACATAGTACGATTTAAACTGGCATTTTATTTATTTTTATATTATATATTATATTGTTTCCATACTACATAGTACGATTTAAACTACATTCACTGACACGAACTATATTCAGGTGTGGTTGTTTCCATACTACATAGTACGATTTAAACTGTTTGCTTGTGCGGTATTTTTATTAGCTGTCATGTGTAGTTTCCATACTACATAGTACGATTTAAACTGCTTCGGACAGAAGTTTCGTTTTTTCCTCTTCCGAAAGTTTCCATACTACATAGTACGATTTAAACAACACTATGCCGGCGTATTGACGAGTTCGAAAATCTTGTTTCCATACTACATAGTACGATTTAAACGTATCAACGGTTGTTAGACCGGTATAAAGGCGAAGGTTTCCATACTACATAGTACGATTTAAACTTTTTTCATAGCAGACAATCCGCCGAAGGTCGCGCAGGTTTCCATACTACATAGTACGATTTAAACTTTCCATCTGGTGATATTCTTCTTCTACTTCTTCTTCGTTTCCATACTACATAGTACGATTTAAACTCTCTGTATGCGTATTCAAAATACTGAGGGTCTCGAGGTTTCCATACTACATAGTACGATTTAAACTATTTTACTTTTTTTTTCTAAAAAAAAGTGATATCCTAGGTTTCCATACTACATAGTACGATTTAAACGTGATACGGTTGGGTCGATATCGGCGGTTGAAATATTGTTTCCATACTACATAGTACGATTTAAACAAAAATAGAATATATTTCTACGTATGAGGTTACGCAGGGTTTCCATACTACATAGTACGATTTAAACTGGCAAACATAGGAAGATATTCTTGGGTGAATGCTAGTTTCCATACTACATAGTACGATTTAAACCTTCCTCGAAAGACGGTGGCGCTATTAAGCGCAAAATGGTTTCCATACTACATAGTACGATTTAAACTCGTCCCTTTCCCGAAAAACGGCTCTCCATTCGTCCGGTTTCCATACTACATAGTACGATTTAAACCATATTTCGTTTGACGATCCGCATTTCGTAAACTAGTTTCCATACTACATAGTACGATTTAAACTTAATTATATATCTCTTTATTCAAAAAAAATGAAAAGTTTCCATACTACATAGTACGATTTAAACTCCCCGAAAGTGCATTTTTGACCGCACCTGCCGGTTTCCATACTACATAGTACGATTTAAACATTCGAACATCGGAGAAATTGAAGAAAATACAGGATATTCGTTTCCATACTACATAGTACGATTTAAACTTAATAACTTAATTCCCTACTTTTAATATATAATAGTTTCCATACTACATAGTACGATTTAAACAGGTAGCGGTATAGGTGAAAAAGAAGTATATTTGCTGTTTCCATACTACATAGTACGATTTAAACATCAAAAAGAAAATTTTATCGTTTTCTTGACGTTGATAGTTTCCATACTACATAGTACGATTTAAACAGGCTTGGGGACCAAACGCAAGGATCATCCATGGAGGTTTCCATACTACATAGTACGATTTAAACCAGCTGTTGTTTTTCTTCCCGCTCAACCGAGGCAAACAGTTTCCATACTACATAGTACGATTTAAACCTACCACAACTGGAATTATTCTACCTAGATTTGCGAGTTTCCATACTACATAGTACGATTTAAACCATCTTCATCTTCTTCATTTGCGTTCAGATGTTCATAGTTTCCATACTACATAGTACGATTTAAACCGACATTGTTTTTGATTCAGTTACATCTGTCTTGATGTTTCCATACTACATAGTACGATTTAAACGCTACGCTCACAGCATAGTTTAGACATATTTCCAGGGTTTCCATACTACATAGTACGATTTAAACCAATCTTGTGAAAATCCTCGGGCGTGCGTAACAAGGTTTCCATACTACATAGTACGATTTAAACTAGCGATAGGAATATACCTTTTTTCGCAAGGAAAAGGTTTCCATACTACATAGTACGATTTAAACTCGTATTTTCAGAAACTGAGTAGTTATCCTTATACGGTTTCCATACTACATAGTACGATTTAAACCTATACTCTCTGAACTCTCCGAAATCAGGAGAAAAGTTTCCATACTACATAGTACGATTTAAACGTACTCATTTTTTTTTCTTTTTTTTCTTTTTTCTCGTAGTTTCCATACTACATAGTACGATTTAAACAGTGATTACGAGTTATTATTTTCATCGTTTCAAAAAAGTTTCCATACTACATAGTACGATTTAAACGCCCGTACCTCTCCCCATCTTTTTTCTATCTCCCGTTGTTTCCATACTACATAGTACGATTTAAACACCACATATACTTTTCCGTCGGGCACCGATCAAAATAAGTTTCCATACTACATAGTACGATTTAAACATCGTTTCAAACTGCCTCTTTACCGTTTCCTTTGAATGTTTCCATACTACATAGTACGATTTAAACGCAGAAAAAACATTACAACAGCATAGAAGCATATCAGTTTCCATACTACATAGTACGATTTAAACCAAATACATATCAAAAAACCGAAATGTGAATATTTTTGTTTCCATACTACATAGTACGATTTAAACTCACATTTTCACACATTTGACCTGTTGTGATGTGAGTTTCCATACTACATAGTACGATTTAAACCTTCTCCAGATACTATGTTAGTTTTCATTTTATTTGGTTTCCATACTACATAGTACGATTTAAACAAATCCGATGATTTCTGTCCTTTCGTCTTTCACCATAGGTTTCCATACTACATAGTACGATTTAAACCCGCAATAACAATAAATGCATCTGATGTTACTGTTTCGTTTCCATACTACATAGTACGATTTAAACAGAACTACACAATGACAAAAACAAGATGGAAGATAAAAGTTTCCATACTACATAGTACGATTTAAACATATAAGTACTACGTAAATATTTTGGCAGCGGATATTCGGTTTCCATACTACATAGTACGATTTAAACGCGCAAGGACGCTCGCTACTCTAGCTGTTGAACCGGGTTTCCATACTACATAGTACGATTTAAACTGCGAAGCTGAATCAGCATTATTTGAAATCCCTATATGTTTCCATACTACATAGTACGATTTAAACTTTCTTCTGTCCTTTCGTCCTGCTCCGACCACTCACGTTTCCATACTACATAGTACGATTTAAACCTCAACTATCTCCCCCCGAGCATTTTCGCCCCACCGGTTTCCATACTACATAGTACGATTTAAACATATTATATTGTTTTATTATATATTATTTTGATTTAGGTTTCCATACTACATAGTACGATTTAAACTTCTTCCGAACTATTTCCTGCAGGAATAGTATATGTAGGTTTCCATACTACATAGTACGATTTAAACAGATGTATTTCTACCTCAATGAGCGTCCAGAATACCGTGTTTCCATACTACATAGTACGATTTAAACATTATTCTTCATTTTCGGATAGTTTTAAATATTTTAGTTTCCATACTACATAGTACGATTTAAACTCCTTATTCGGAATAGAACATAATTCTGGAGGGTATGGTTTCCATACTACATAGTACGATTTAAACATTCTATCATTGAAGGATGCATTAGAGGTTGTGATTAGTTTCCATACTACATAGTACGATTTAAACTCTCTTGTTGGGGGACTTTACTATGGGCAAAAAAAGTTTCCATACTACATAGTACGATTTAAACTTCTTCAGCCGTGCGTCAGCCATCACTTCGCCTTTGGTTTCCATACTACATAGTACGATTTAAACTATTTATATTTTATTGTTTTTGCTATGTTTTTTGTTCGTTTCCATACTACATAGTACGATTTAAACATCTTGTATACTCATGTTCGGATTAGTCGTGATTTCAGGTTTCCATACTACATAGTACGATTTAAACCACCGCGCTTGCACGCTTCATAGCGAAAAACCCAAGTTTCCATACTACATAGTACGATTTAAACCGGAAAGTGCTTCAATTTCTTCGTCTGACATATCGTCGTTTCCATACTACATAGTACGATTTAAACTGTTTGTGGCGAAAAAAAATATGAGATACACCCCATAGTTTCCATACTACATAGTACGATTTAAACACTTTTTTTCAGCGACATCTACGATTTTTTCTGAAATGTTTCCATACTACATAGTACGATTTAAACATTTTCCTTTTCGTATTTATTTTTGTTTATATATTTTAGTTTCCATACTACATAGTACGATTTAAACGTTACAATTATCACAGGTAGAACAGTTTGCATGAGTTTCCATACTACATAGTACGATTTAAACTAACAACATCGGTTGTAAAAGTTCCGATTGAACATGGTTTCCATACTACATAGTACGATTTAAACCTGTTCCCATCCATCCTTTATCCACCTAACGAACATGGTTTCCATACTACATAGTACGATTTAAACATTATGCGAAAGAAATCTTTGCGTCATTATGCGAAAGTTTCCATACTACATAGTACGATTTAAACTGCCCGTCCTTCTGTCATTTCGTTCGCTTTCGTGCGGCGTTTCCATACTACATAGTACGATTTAAACTTAATATATTAATAATATATAATAACAAAAAAAAGTTTCCATACTACATAGTACGATTTAAACCCCAGCATGTCTTATTTTTTGTTTTTTTGTAACGCTTGGTTTCCATACTACATAGTACGATTTAAACAGCCCCTTGTATAGCTTCTTCACAAATGAAATTCATGTTTCCATACTACATAGTACGATTTAAACGTTTTTTGAGTATGCTTGAAAGTGCTTTGAAAATTCGTTTCCATACTACATAGTACGATTTAAACGTGATTGTTTACAATTATTTTCATCTTTTTAAAAAAGTTTCCATACTACATAGTACGATTTAAACGAAAAAAGATGGGGAGAGGTATGGGCGGATAAAGAAGTTTCCATACTACATAGTACGATTTAAACCTTCGCTCACGCTCGCTCCTATGTTTTTCATCTTGTTTGTTTCCATACTACATAGTACGATTTAAACCCGAAAGAAGGCATCGCTTGAACGAAAAATACAAAAAAGTTTCCATACTACATAGTACGATTTAAACTGTGCTATTTGAAGCGGGTGATAAGAAAAAAAATAGAGTTTCCATACTACATAGTACGATTTAAACGCTTCTAAGTGTGAAATGGAAAAAAATAACGAACTCGTTTCCATACTACATAGTACGATTTAAACAGTCAACGCGGTCGAAAAAAAAAAAAATAATAGTGTTTCCATACTACATAGTACGATTTAAACTCTCTCAGCGCGCATTCAAAACACTGATGGGCTCGAAGTTTCCATACTACATAGTACGATTTAAACATTATTTTTTTATTTTTATCCATTTTCATATTTTTTGTTTCCATACTACATAGTACGATTTAAACACATAGATGCTTTCCTCACAGAAGTGGATATGATCAAGTTTCCATACTACATAGTACGATTTAAACTTAGTGTATACATTATTAGAAAGACCAAATACGCTGAGTTTCCATACTACATAGTACGATTTAAACTCTCTCAGCGCGCATTCAAAACACTGATGGGCTCGAAGTTTCCATACTACATAGTACGATTTAAACGTTTACGGAAGGAGTTGCTATGTTCACTTTTTCCCTCGTTTCCATACTACATAGTACGATTTAAACGTGTACGCTTGTGCATTTTTCCTTGTATCAGTTTTCGGTTTCCATACTACATAGTACGATTTAAACTCTCAATAATCTCTTTTTCGTCAACTGTATTTTTTGTTTCCATACTACATAGTACGATTTAAACTGAATCTTGGCATTTTATATTTTTTTATTATTATATTAGGTTTCCATACTACATAGTACGATTTAAACAAACATAACAATAACATAAAATGTTTCATTTTATACGGTTTCCATACTACATAGTACGATTTAAACCCCTTGCGTTTTTCGTCTTCCTGCTCAACCGAAGCGTAGTTTCCATACTACATAGTACGATTTAAACGACTTGTTTGCCTGCGGGGTATTTTTAGTATGTGTCCGTTTCCATACTACATAGTACGATTTAAACTCTCGGCGCATATCTCAATTGATATCGGAAAAACTCATGTTTCCATACTACATAGTACGATTTAAACCTTTTTTTTGGTTATCTTTTTTTTTGGAAAAAAAAGGTTTCCATACTACATAGTACGATTTAAACTTATTAATTTTATATATTATATATTCTACATGATATATGTTTCCATACTACATAGTACGATTTAAACAAAAAAGTAACATATCCTGAATATAAAAACATAAAAGTTTCCATACTACATAGTACGATTTAAACAAGTTATGAGAAAATATGGTATTTCTATGGTCATTTAGTTTCCATACTACATAGTACGATTTAAACTGCATTCGCCTTTCATCCACACTTCCCCCACAACTCTGTTTCCATACTACATAGTACGATTTAAACGGATATGCTGGTGATATCGCCCGTCGCTTGCTTGGGGTTTCCATACTACATAGTACGATTTAAACACAATATGTACTTAGCCATCCAGAGTACTGGAAAAAAGTTTCCATACTACATAGTACGATTTAAACTAGCGGTGGGGGTATATCTGCTTTCACAAGGAAAAAGTTTCCATACTACATAGTACGATTTAAACTAAAATAATATAATAATAACTAATAAAATGGTATACAGTTTCCATACTACATAGTACGATTTAAACGCAAACCCGCTGTTGTTTGTTACCTTTATGCTGATTTGTTTCCATACTACATAGTACGATTTAAACCGTTTGCTGCGTGAGAAATTGTTAGCGTGATGTGCAGTTTCCATACTACATAGTACGATTTAAACAATATCTTCTCCCTATGTTGCCCATTTTTTTCTATGTTGTTTCCATACTACATAGTACGATTTAAACAAATACTATTTTTCCCTTTAATTTTTCCTCTTTCTGGTTTCCATACTACATAGTACGATTTAAACTAGTCTATGTTTTTTTTTATTACCCGCTTAAAAAAACAGTTTCCATACTACATAGTACGATTTAAACAATCCGCCGAAGGTCTCGTCTCAACATCATACGGAGACGTTTCCATACTACATAGTACGATTTAAACTATACGGCGGGTCAACCACTCCATACAGACCTATTGCGTTTCCATACTACATAGTACGATTTAAACAATGGATGTATTATCGAATCCGAAGCTCTGGAAAAAAGTTTCCATACTACATAGTACGATTTAAACAAATATAGAAGCGAGCGTGGGTATTATTCACACAGGAGTTTCCATACTACATAGTACGATTTAAACAGGCGGAAGCAGCGCAAAAAAAACAGAAAGAGACGGAAGTTTCCATACTACATAGTACGATTTAAACGGGTTGGATATTTGCCGAAAAAAACCGTTGCGCTTCGTTTCCATACTACATAGTACGATTTAAACATTTTTTTTCGTATTTATTTTTATTTTCTTATTTATAGTTTCCATACTACATAGTACGATTTAAACTTACATTATTATTACTAATTACTTTTTTTTGAAAAAAGTTTCCATACTACATAGTACGATTTAAACTTTTGCTGCAATCCGATTTACCGCCGATATAGCGTTGTTTCCATACTACATAGTACGATTTAAACTTCCTCCGGGCATTACTCCCGCATCCTTCACAGTTGACGTTTCCATACTACATAGTACGATTTAAACATAGTTCATATTTCGTATTTTGTTTGTCTTGTATATGTTTCCATACTACATAGTACGATTTAAACTGTGTCTACATCACCCACCACATTGCCTTTCGAGTCTTGTTTCCATACTACATAGTACGATTTAAACTAGCCTTAATTATATATCTTATTTTAAGAAAATGAAAAGTTTCCATACTACATAGTACGATTTAAACGTCATTGCAGGATATTATGACAAATCACCCCCGAAGTTTCCATACTACATAGTACGATTTAAACCTTGACGACCCTAAATTTGTAGATTTTCTCCCTCTTAAGTTTCCATACTACATAGTACGATTTAAACATCTTCTTCCGTTTCTTTTACTTTTTGTTTTTCTTTTGGTTTCCATACTACATAGTACGATTTAAACAAAGAATTTTTCTTCGGTAAAGAGACATACAATTATGGTTTCCATACTACATAGTACGATTTAAACGAATCGGATCCAGAAATCGCAGATATCACTATTGGGGTTTCCATACTACATAGTACGATTTAAACGCTTCACATTTTACATTACTACCACTTACATTTATTTGTTTCCATACTACATAGTACGATTTAAACAAGAAAGACACGAAGAGCAGTGATGGCATGGTATGCGTTTCCATACTACATAGTACGATTTAAACTATCGGCCCAGGACATTTGGTCTTCCTCTGCGACGCCGTTTCCATACTACATAGTACGATTTAAACCTCTCACATTTTTCTTTTCCTTTCTTTCTGATGAAGAGTTTCCATACTACATAGTACGATTTAAACAAAAAAAATTCGGCTTAAAACTATTGGTTTTTCAATGTTTCCATACTACATAGTACGATTTAAACTATCTGGAGGGAGTTGCTATGTTCTCCCTCTTTTTGTTTCCATACTACATAGTACGATTTAAACTACCATGCTTGTTGTCCCTCACTCTATATTCAATAGTTTCCATACTACATAGTACGATTTAAACAACTGTCTTTCGGGGAAGATATCCGACCCCGATGACAAGTTTCCATACTACATAGTACGATTTAAACAATCCGAAGCTGTGGAAAAAATAAGTAGCACTATAATAGTTTCCATACTACATAGTACGATTTAAACAGTCTATATATTTGTATTTTTTTTCAGCAACATCTACGTTTCCATACTACATAGTACGATTTAAACATTTCTAGTTTTTTTGGTTATCTTTTTTTCCTAAAAGTTTCCATACTACATAGTACGATTTAAACTATCGGGATTATTCTACCTGCATTTGCAACAAAAAAGTTTCCATACTACATAGTACGATTTAAACCTTTCTGCCTGGCTTCCGCCTGCGATATAGCTTCAGGTTTCCATACTACATAGTACGATTTAAACCGTATCGAGAAACCTATAGAATTTTCTTTCCGATATCTGTTTCCATACTACATAGTACGATTTAAACTGGTGTTGCTGCCATTTTATTTTATATTTTATTTTAGTTTCCATACTACATAGTACGATTTAAACACTTCTTCTCTTCCTGCTTTTTGCTCCTGCGTAGGAAGTTTCCATACTACATAGTACGATTTAAACTATATCTATATCGTCTTCTTTTTTTTTCTGCCGTGCGGTTTCCATACTACATAGTACGATTTAAACTTCTGCACAATAATTCACATGCGGTTTTCACTTCGTTGTTTCCATACTACATAGTACGATTTAAACTTTTTTACTTTCGTGAATTTGCCCCGCCAATAGGTTGTTTCCATACTACATAGTACGATTTAAACACAGTATTTTTTTTTTGAAGAAAATTAAACATATTATGTTTCCATACTACATAGTACGATTTAAACGGAAAAACACTGAACATATCCGAGGTAGTTATATACCCGTTTCCATACTACATAGTACGATTTAAACTTTTATAATTCAAGGACATGTTTTTTTTTTATGCTGCGTTTCCATACTACATAGTACGATTTAAACAAAATGAAGAAAGTGCAGGATATTCGAACATCGGAGTTTCCATACTACATAGTACGATTTAAACCCGCAATTTCGAATGCTTTTTCTATTTGCGAATTTTGTTTCCATACTACATAGTACGATTTAAACCCTAAAAACACCCTTGTCATTACGTTTGGTCTTTCTACGTTTCCATACTACATAGTACGATTTAAACTTTGTTTGTCTTGTATATTATACAGTTTATTTTTGCGTTTCCATACTACATAGTACGATTTAAACAATAGAACATAATTCTTGATATTGCCGAGGCTCGTGGTTTCCATACTACATAGTACGATTTAAACTATATGCACAAAAAATCCGAAAATAGTTGAAAAATTATGTTTCCATACTACATAGTACGATTTAAACGTTTATTTATTTATTTTTTTATTTTTTTTTCATACTTGTTTCCATACTACATAGTACGATTTAAACTGAAAAATAAAAAAACAAAAAAATGCTAAAAGAATAGTTTCCATACTACATAGTACGATTTAAACATGTATTCTTCCTTTTTTTCGGTATCGGGCGGATCAAGTTTCCATACTACATAGTACGATTTAAACCTTATATATGGGTGATATATATTTTTTTTTATTTTTTTATGTTTCCATACTACATAGTACGATTTAAACACCGCCGATATTTGATACTCTGGTGCATCCAAAAGAAAGTTTCCATACTACATAGTACGATTTAAACTTCCATATTTGTTATTTACCCAAGAATATCTTCTTCGTTTCCATACTACATAGTACGATTTAAACAACTTGTAGTCCCTTTGTTTTTGACCCAAACTTTGATCGGTTTCCATACTACATAGTACGATTTAAACTCATATGCGCGGAGGAAAGCTTTGGTGTCTGAAAACAGTTTCCATACTACATAGTACGATTTAAACAACGAAACACGAGAAAAAGAAAAATATTGGGAAGAAAGTTTCCATACTACATAGTACGATTTAAACAATATAGTCTATTTTTTTTTTCAATACCCGTCTAAAAGTTTCCATACTACATAGTACGATTTAAACGTATCGAGAAACCTATAGAATTTTCTTTCCGATATCCGTTTCCATACTACATAGTACGATTTAAACTTCCTATAGCCTTCTCGCCTTCCCAGAGTGCTATAGTTTCCATACTACATAGTACGATTTAAACTGGCGTGTGTGATATTTTTAGGGTGTGTTATGAGTAGTTTCCATACTACATAGTACGATTTAAACTTTTCAGGGGTGGAATGAGCCAGATAAAGAGGTATCGTTTCCATACTACATAGTACGATTTAAACCAAAAGAATGGAAGGCATAATATTTCACGAACTGTGGTTTCCATACTACATAGTACGATTTAAACGTTCCTATAGCCTTCTCGCCTTCCCAGAGTGCTATAGTTTCCATACTACATAGTACGATTTAAACAAGCGAGCGTGGGCGCAGTTCCCGCGCAGGAGAAAAAAGTTTCCATACTACATAGTACGATTTAAACATGGTCATGCCTCACAGGTTGGTCGGAATCAGACGAGTTTCCATACTACATAGTACGATTTAAACTCAAAAATCCGTATATGGTTGGACTAGCGGCAGGCTTCGGTTTCCATACTACATAGTACGATTTAAACTGCCGTGCGTCCGACATCGCTTCCACCTTGGTACGTGGTTTCCATACTACATAGTACGATTTAAACTTTTGTTTGTGTCTGTTATTTTTGAGAAGCTACCTGTGTTTCCATACTACATAGTACGATTTAAACCGAAAGACGTATCGCTTCTTGGTTTAGTTTATTTTGGTTTCCATACTACATAGTACGATTTAAACTATTTCATCGTTGAAAATACTGTGTGATTATACATAGTTTCCATACTACATAGTACGATTTAAACTAGCGATAGGAATATACCTTTTTTCGCAAGGAAAAGGTTTCCATACTACATAGTACGATTTAAACCTTATTTGCGTGCCTGCTGTTTTTAATATGCGTTTGTTTCCATACTACATAGTACGATTTAAACTCTGTTTTTGTTTTATTTTCTGTTGTTGATATTATTGTTTCCATACTACATAGTACGATTTAAACGGGCGATGCTGTATCCATCTGCCTGTCGAATTCATAGTGTTTCCATACTACATAGTACGATTTAAACCAAAAAAAAAGAGGCAAAAGCAATAGTAATCCAGGAGTTTCCATACTACATAGTACGATTTAAACTGTGCCGGGCTCTTTGTCACAGCACTTACCCCTTTATGTTTCCATACTACATAGTACGATTTAAACAATGATAACTTTTTTTGTTTCAACATCTAAAAAACGAGTTTCCATACTACATAGTACGATTTAAACAAAATTAAATCAAAATGAAGAATGACAAAAAAGCAAGTTTCCATACTACATAGTACGATTTAAACCGATTTTTCCCAACAGTGGAAAGAAATCGCTGCGGAGTTTCCATACTACATAGTACGATTTAAACACACAAAGTTATTGTCGGGATAAAATACATTTTTAAAGTTTCCATACTACATAGTACGATTTAAACATAAAATGCCAAAATTCTCAATGTCGTGCTGGGTGGAGTTTCCATACTACATAGTACGATTTAAACTCTTTGAAATTTCCCTGTCCTTCCTTCTACCCGCCACTGTTTCCATACTACATAGTACGATTTAAACAATGACGAGGAAAACACATTTTGAATACTTCGTTGTAGTTTCCATACTACATAGTACGATTTAAACGACATTTTATTTTATTTATTTTTATTTGTGTTTCTCTGTTTCCATACTACATAGTACGATTTAAACAATATCAACGCTTCCCCAGGTATATCACTTGCTGAAGTTTCCATACTACATAGTACGATTTAAACGATATCCTTCATTTTGAAGTTTGCGGCTTTTTGGCCCGGTTTCCATACTACATAGTACGATTTAAACGCTTTCACCGATACAAACTATATCAACATTTGGTTGTTTCCATACTACATAGTACGATTTAAACGAGCAAATCATCTGTGATGAGGAAAGTTTTGGTGTGGTTTCCATACTACATAGTACGATTTAAACGGTCGAAACAGATGTCTTGGGCGGAAATTCGTCAAAGTTTCCATACTACATAGTACGATTTAAACTTTTTCATTATTTTTCATTTATTTTATTTTTATTATATCAAATAGTTTCCATACTACATAGTACGATTTAAACTTCGTATTTTTCGTTGGAGCGATGCCTTCTTTTTCCGGGTTTCCATACTACATAGTACGATTTAAACATTCCTATCGCTATCGGAATTATCCGACCTAGGTTCGCGTTTCCATACTACATAGTACGATTTAAACAGAGAAGTTTCGTTTTTTCTTCCACAGAAAGAAAGGTTTCCATACTACATAGTACGATTTAAACCTTTTTTGCGTGCTTACTTTTTTTACTATGCGTCAGTTTCCATACTACATAGTACGATTTAAACAAAAATTGAAACCGAAAATAATGATGCTGAAAGGTGTTTCCATACTACATAGTACGATTTAAACTCGGAGAAAGAAAAAATTGAGATTGTGAAAGATATAGGTTTCCATACTACATAGTACGATTTAAACAAATATAGCACAAAATGAAATACATGGCGAAATATTCGTTTCCATACTACATAGTACGATTTAAACTCCCTATTCAGAGAGCTCCAAACATAGTTATGATGGGCGTTTCCATACTACATAGTACGATTTAAACGTTGTTGCATGTCGAATTTTTTTCGTTTGTGAAAAGTTTCCATACTACATAGTACGATTTAAACCTTTTTCATCGACGGTATTTTTTGGTTTTAAAAAATGTTTCCATACTACATAGTACGATTTAAACATCTATGTCATTTTACCATGCTAGTTGTCCCTCACTCGTTTCCATACTACATAGTACGATTTAAACCGGATATAGCATTCAATCTATCTGCTTTACTGGTCTGGTTTCCATACTACATAGTACGATTTAAACCCAGAATATCATTTAGTACTTTATCATACGTATCTCCGTTTCCATACTACATAGTACGATTTAAACCCTGGGGACACAAAATATCTTGAAATTTGGTTGAACGAGTTTCCATACTACATAGTACGATTTAAACGAGTGAAGGCGACAAGGCCGAGGTGCTCGGTGGGAAGAGTTTCCATACTACATAGTACGATTTAAACGCAAACGACGGGCGATTTCACCAACACATACATCTCAGTTTCCATACTACATAGTACGATTTAAACTGTCGCAACGCTTATCCCGCTTGTTATTGAAAAAAATTAGTTTCCATACTACATAGTACGATTTAAACGGGGGTTGTCCGTTTATTGTGTTTTTTATTGCCCCCGGTTTCCATACTACATAGTACGATTTAAACCTTCCATCAAATTCAACGACATATAATCTGCCAGGTGGTTTCCATACTACATAGTACGATTTAAACGCTCTTTCAGGTCCGGATATTTTCTTCTGGTTTCGGGTTTCCATACTACATAGTACGATTTAAACTGTCCATATTTCCGACGGAATTTTACGCTTGATAACATGTTTCCATACTACATAGTACGATTTAAACTCAAAGCACCACGTGTGATGAGACGGTTTTTTTTAGGTTTCCATACTACATAGTACGATTTAAACTACACCTTATGTACGATCTGGTATTGCAGGAAGAAAGTTTCCATACTACATAGTACGATTTAAACAAAAGAAAATCCGCAACTCAGGGCTGACCTGTTCAAGTTTCCATACTACATAGTACGATTTAAACAATATATCCCTCTGCTATATACGGCGAGCGATGTCTGTTTCCATACTACATAGTACGATTTAAACCATTATGATTTTTTTTGTTTGCGTGTCGAGAAAACGAGTTTCCATACTACATAGTACGATTTAAACGAACCATGTTTTTTACGCACCTAATTTCAGTCTTATAGTTTCCATACTACATAGTACGATTTAAACGTACAACAGTTGGAGGCGAGAGGCAAAGGAATATTCGTTTCCATACTACATAGTACGATTTAAACAATATATATAACCCCTATGCAGGCGACGATGAAAAATAGTTTCCATACTACATAGTACGATTTAAACCCTTTTGACCGTGTCTTTCGAGTTGATGTCATTGATTAGTTTCCATACTACATAGTACGATTTAAACCTCCTATGTCTTTTATTTTTCGCAAAATCTCCTGACCGTTTCCATACTACATAGTACGATTTAAACCAGTTCCAATCTCTTTTTCGCCTTCCCAGAGTGCGAGGGTTTCCATACTACATAGTACGATTTAAACCTGGTTCCGACCACCCAGTGAGACATTCCCAAACACGTTTCCATACTACATAGTACGATTTAAACTACATTCCCGTCAAGCGGAGGCACAGGAGAAAAAGAGGTTTCCATACTACATAGTACGATTTAAACCCATATTTTGTCGGACTTGCAGCGGGTGTCGCAAAAAAGTTTCCATACTACATAGTACGATTTAAACTTTCTCCTGCGTGAGAACTTCGCTCACGCTCGCTTCGTTTCCATACTACATAGTACGATTTAAACTGTGTATATTAAATAAAAATAATAAAAATAAAATAAAGTTTCCATACTACATAGTACGATTTAAACCTTGTTCAAAACAAAAAAAGAATGAAAAAGAGAGTCACGTTTCCATACTACATAGTACGATTTAAACTGATATATCGGTATGCTCTTTTTTGAAGCCACAAGAGGTTTCCATACTACATAGTACGATTTAAACTGCCCATGGAGGGGGTGAAAACCTTGAACACCAGACTGTTTCCATACTACATAGTACGATTTAAACCCAAAAAGCCGCAAAGTGTTGAACGAAGGATACGGGGGTTTCCATACTACATAGTACGATTTAAACATTATTTCCTGTCTCGCTATCTGCATGGTTCTTTCGTTTCCATACTACATAGTACGATTTAAACCTCAAAAAACATATACTGGACAGGTCGGTAGCAAAAAGTTTCCATACTACATAGTACGATTTAAACACGCGGTCTCGCATCGTTCACCTGTGAGAACGTGGCGGTTTCCATACTACATAGTACGATTTAAACAAAATAGCGTATATGGAAACAGATATTTCAATTCTGTTTCCATACTACATAGTACGATTTAAACAAATATCTTTTTCTTTGGTAGTAGAAAGAGACGGAAGTTTCCATACTACATAGTACGATTTAAACCGTTTGGTTTTTCCACTAAAGTATACACAAGATTATGTTTCCATACTACATAGTACGATTTAAACAATGAAATATGCACTGAAAAGGCCGGTTCCGACAGTGGTTTCCATACTACATAGTACGATTTAAACGGATATAGCATTCAATCTATCTGCTTTACTAGTCATGTTTCCATACTACATAGTACGATTTAAACAAAAGAAGAAGTAGAAGAAGAAGAATATACTGAACATGTTTCCATACTACATAGTACGATTTAAACTACGCTTTTCCTTTCACGGAAAAAAGAAGGACTGTTGGTTTCCATACTACATAGTACGATTTAAACTCGCTTTCTTGACACGCAAACAAAAAAAATCATAATTTGTTTCCATACTACATAGTACGATTTAAACATTTCTTCCAGAGCTTCGGATTCGATAACACATTCGTGTTTCCATACTACATAGTACGATTTAAACCTCTGCCGTGGCACGGTGGGGCGAAAATCCTCGTGGGGTTTCCATACTACATAGTACGATTTAAACGATGCGCAAAAAAGAATAGCACAACCGACCCCACACAGTTTCCATACTACATAGTACGATTTAAACCTTCAAAATCCGTATATAGTGGGAGGGCTAGCGGGAAGTTTCCATACTACATAGTACGATTTAAACCCTTCATTTTGAAGTTTATGACGTTTCGGGCCATAAGTTTCCATACTACATAGTACGATTTAAACATTTTTTTAGGATAATATATATAATTAAGAGTATGAGGTTTCCATACTACATAGTACGATTTAAACTCCAACCATCGCATAAAATTCAAAATTCATCCTATCGTTTCCATACTACATAGTACGATTTAAACCCTTCATTTTGAAGTTTATGACGTTTCGGGCCATAAGTTTCCATACTACATAGTACGATTTAAACTTTTATCGGGTTTTCATACATTCTTTCTCCCCGTGCGTGTTTCCATACTACATAGTACGATTTAAACATTTCGGTCAGGCCAATGTTCATATATTTCATCGTCGTTTCCATACTACATAGTACGATTTAAACCGATATTGTGTTGGCCCCAACAGCGATGGAAAGAACAATAGTTTCCATACTACATAGTACGATTTAAACCATCATTGTAAACGCTATAAACACACGGGAGACTGGTTTCCATACTACATAGTACGATTTAAACCGGATGTTTTTGCTTGCTATGTTTGCGTATATTTTAGTTTCCATACTACATAGTACGATTTAAACCCCAACAGTATTGAAACACGATGTAGTGAGAGATGGTAGTTTCCATACTACATAGTACGATTTAAACTCTCATCACGGGCCAACGATGCGAGAGTGTTTGGGGGGTTTCCATACTACATAGTACGATTTAAACCTCATAATTATATATTATTTTTTGAGAAAATGAAATGTTTCCATACTACATAGTACGATTTAAACTGTATATGCTGATGAAAACACCCGTCATTTGCCTGTGGTTTCCATACTACATAGTACGATTTAAACAACTTGTTGCCAATCCGAAAATTCTGATAGGATCAGGTTTCCATACTACATAGTACGATTTAAACTTGATCAAGGTCAGGTGAGGGAGATATCCCCTCACCCGGTTTCCATACTACATAGTACGATTTAAACTCTTTTTTCCCTCAAGGGGAAAGCATACACGATGTCGGTTTCCATACTACATAGTACGATTTAAACAATGCTGGGGGAATTCAATATATACATGAGCCTCGGGTTTCCATACTACATAGTACGATTTAAACTGAAATGCTCCGATCGCCATGAGGGGTTTATTCCTGAGGTTTCCATACTACATAGTACGATTTAAACAAATGTAGAATGTCCGTGGTGCGGGGCAAAGTTCAACGTTTCCATACTACATAGTACGATTTAAACAATATTTTGAGGGGAACAGTCAAAATACGAAAGATGTTTCCATACTACATAGTACGATTTAAACTTTGCGGAAGGAGTTGCTATGTTCTCCTTCCATAAAAAGTTTCCATACTACATAGTACGATTTAAACATGGGCGTGCCCTCGCCAATGATATATTCCATTTTTTCGTTTCCATACTACATAGTACGATTTAAACCAAATAAAATGGAAAAAAAAACAACAATAGTTATAAGTAGTTTCCATACTACATAGTACGATTTAAACACGACCAACCCGAACATGAGTCTACAAGATATAATCAAGTTTCCATACTACATAGTACGATTTAAACGCACAAAACGGAGGGCAATGGGTATGGTCAAATGAAGTTTCCATACTACATAGTACGATTTAAACTTTGCCTGTGCGATATTTTTAATTGCCGTCATATGCAGTTTCCATACTACATAGTACGATTTAAACCTTATTCTTGCGCCTTCCCCGCCGAGGGCCGTTTTTGTTTCCATACTACATAGTACGATTTAAACCCAATGTGTATTCCTCATCGGTTTCGTCTTTGAGGCAGTTTCCATACTACATAGTACGATTTAAACATGAAAAATTTGTCAAAGGTTTCTGTGGAAGAGTGGTTTCCATACTACATAGTACGATTTAAACAATCCAAGAATAATCGGTATTACCTTGTCTACCGAAGGTTTCCATACTACATAGTACGATTTAAACAAAGAAAAAAGAAGATGATGTAGACATGCAGAAAAGTTTCCATACTACATAGTACGATTTAAACTCAGACCACCTGCCCTCTGCCCATATTTGGTATGACGTTTCCATACTACATAGTACGATTTAAACTCTTATTTGCGTAGACCAATAGTTGCAAACTTAAAGGTTTCCATACTACATAGTACGATTTAAACTGATGATACTTGGGAGTATTATCATAATAAAGATGGTTTCCATACTACATAGTACGATTTAAACGAAAAAAATCCTATTGGACGCAAGCGGCTTTTCGAGGTTTCCATACTACATAGTACGATTTAAACGCCACTATTTCTTGAAAACTCATGTTTGGATTTGCCGGTTTCCATACTACATAGTACGATTTAAACTCGGACGGTAAGGCAAAGAATAGCACAAAAAGTAGCACGTTTCCATACTACATAGTACGATTTAAACTCCCACACAAGGAAAAAAAGAAGAAGAAGCAAAAGTAGTTTCCATACTACATAGTACGATTTAAACTGATGCGGTCGGGTCGATATCGGCGATAGAAATCTGTTTCCATACTACATAGTACGATTTAAACTGAGATTTAAGGATTAAGACATCTGTCTCCATATATGCGTTTCCATACTACATAGTACGATTTAAACTTTATCCTCCCGCGTGGGAACTGCGCCCACGCTCGCTTCGTTTCCATACTACATAGTACGATTTAAACGAAGGAATATTCCAAGGGGATATATGGGTACAGAATAGTTTCCATACTACATAGTACGATTTAAACATAACTGAATAAAATGTTTAATTTTTTCCGAAAAAAGTTTCCATACTACATAGTACGATTTAAACCCGCTTCGCAGAAAACACATATGCTTCGTCAAACCTGTGTTTCCATACTACATAGTACGATTTAAACGCTATGAGAATGTTCACGAAGTGTTAATTTCATTTTCGTTTCCATACTACATAGTACGATTTAAACCAAAATCCGTATATAGTGGGAGGGCTAGCAGGCGTAAGTTTCCATACTACATAGTACGATTTAAACAATAAAAACAATTCCTTGCGGGATGTCAGCACCCCGTTTCCATACTACATAGTACGATTTAAACACACGATCTCGGAATATTTTCAATCATGCTGTATATGTTTCCATACTACATAGTACGATTTAAACAGTAAATGATGTCGGGGAAATAACATTTTTTGAAATCGTTTCCATACTACATAGTACGATTTAAACTCCAGATATATATTTGTTTTCGTTAACGAAGTATTAAGTTTCCATACTACATAGTACGATTTAAACCAAGAATTTGAACTTCGCACCAGCGCCCCGCGGGAAGGTTTCCATACTACATAGTACGATTTAAACAAAATACGACCTCTACGTGGCTCTCTGGAGCGTCGAGTTTCCATACTACATAGTACGATTTAAACAATTTTTACCCGACTTCATTTTAGCGAAAAAATATAGTTTCCATACTACATAGTACGATTTAAACTCAAATTCTGGACAGATATGCAGAAATTGAAAAATTTAGTTTCCATACTACATAGTACGATTTAAACCTTTTTTTACAAAAAAAGTAACATGCTAACAACAATAGTTTCCATACTACATAGTACGATTTAAACCGGTATATATTTTTTTTTATTTTTTTGTTTATTTTTCGTTTCCATACTACATAGTACGATTTAAACTTTTTTTTTGGTTATCTTTTTTTTTTCAAAAAAAAAGGTTTCCATACTACATAGTACGATTTAAACAAGCTTTTGATATAATATAATATGATATATAATTTAGTTTCCATACTACATAGTACGATTTAAACAATGTATTTCTAACAAGTATAAGAAAAAAATTGGAGTTTCCATACTACATAGTACGATTTAAACTATATCACAGATTACTTTTTCCAGAGCTTCGGATTCAAGTTTCCATACTACATAGTACGATTTAAACCTACCGCTCCCACAAGTATTATATTTTTATTCATTTTGTTTCCATACTACATAGTACGATTTAAACGGGGTTGCCCGTTTATCATGTTTTTTGCTGCGGCTGGTTTCCATACTACATAGTACGATTTAAACGGTTTTTTGACACCGAGACAAAAAAAGTCATAATCTCGTTTCCATACTACATAGTACGATTTAAACTGATGGCCTTCTTTGCGCTGTTTTTTGCCCCGCACCAAGTTTCCATACTACATAGTACGATTTAAACTGTCTACACCCTTTTTTTTCGGGATGTATTTGAAAGTTTCCATACTACATAGTACGATTTAAACAAACCTTCTGATATTATATTCGGAGAAATT
>Ga0210039_1000515_pt1 | contig 40470 bp, 32 predicted proteins | sample CryGeyCG2114_250_3_FD_185460 | JGI IMG/M metagenome (GOLD analysis project Ga0210039, IMG submission 185460) | Groundwater microbial communities from aquifer - Crystal Geyser CG17_big_fil_post_rev_8/21/14_2.50 (SPAdes) (version 2) | ecosystem: Environmental > Aquatic > Deep subsurface >...
GTCTCTTTTTTATCGTCCCTAATGGATTTTTTTTCATTGCTCTTTTACTCTTTTATTTCTTATAATCTTCTCTGTATAGTTAAAACATTTTACTGTCTTAATCAAGTCTTATTTTGCAGAGGCTCTATTAAGAGTAATTCCTTTTAGCTCGAGGTTGGTTGTTAGCGGCAGATAGAGAAAATCTTCGTCTTTATATTCTTTGATTAGTAAAATCGGTCTAAGTTTATAGTTGGAAAGATCCGTAAAAAATATCTTCGCAAGGAAAAGTTTTTTTACCATGCCGAATAATCCTCGTTATCAATATCTTTAACCAATAGAGGCACAGACCCCATTAAAGCTATTTCCGATTCGCTCCAATACAATCCATTTTTTTTCATCAGCATTAGAAAGGATAATAACTTCAACTTCATCCCCAAAGATTTCGGGTATCTCTATGGTTACTATTTTATTTATTACTTTTTCCTGTTTTCGTAAAGCAAGCATAAAATATTCCTTTTAATAATCTCTTTCTAATTTATAATCTTTTTTAATCTTTGGTTTAAAATATCTAAACCTAATCAATATTCAAATCTCAAATCCAAACCTCCGACGTTTCCAAAACGTCGGAGGTTTTAGAAATTAACTATTTACTGCTCCGGCGGTGTTGGCGGCTCCGGTGGAGTATCCTCTTCATCATCGTTCTTCCGCTTTCTGCTTAGATCCTTAATTACACGCGCTGCTATATATTCATTATACATCTCCGGGTTATCTTCACGGGGAATTTACAACTACACAATGCTTTCTACACTACCAGCAAATTAAAATTCGATGATTTTCGTTGATAAAATTTTATGACTAAATAATTCAACAAAATATATTTCACCCCTTCGGGGTTTAATTTTTTTCTGACGTATTAATTCTATAATCATTCCATCCCTTCGGGATTAATTCATCAACACGTTTATTCAAGCCCAAAGGGGTGACATGCTTCTTCTATTTATTCTAACAATTTTTATAATCATCTTATTACATCCCTCTATGGTGCAGTGATCTCCTCTGTCTTAAGCCCGAAGGGCTGTCATTATTTTAACTAATTGTAACCATGCAAATCTCAATCCCGAAGGGGTGATATTATTTTTCTCGAAACTCCATCATTTAATGCGATTTTCATTTCACCCCTTCGGGGTTTAATTCTAACTCGGGACGATCATTCTATAATCATTTCATCCCTTCGGGATTTCATAATTCTTTATCCTTTTCAATCCCGAAGGGCTGAGATTATTATAACCCAAATCGCCACAAGAAACACAAACCCCTAAGGGGTGACATGCTTCTTCTATTTATTCTAACAATTTTTATAATCATCTTATTACATCCCTCCATGGTTCAATAATCTCCTCTGTCTTAAGCCCGAAGGGCTGTCATTATTTTAACTAATTGTAACCATGCAAATCTCAATCCCGAAGGGGTGATATTATTTTTCTCGAAACTCCATCATTTAATGCGATTTTCATTTCACCCCTTCGGGGTTTAATTCTAACTCGGGACGATCATTCTATAATCATTTCATCCCTTCGGGATTTCATAATTCTTTATCCTTTTCAAACCCGAAGGGTTGATATTATTATAACTAATCACCACAAGAAACACAAACCCCGAAGGGGTGGTATTATTATAACCCGAATCACTACAACAAACACAAACCCCGAAGGGGTGACATGCTTCTTCTATTTATTCTAACAATTTTTATAATCATCTTATTACATCCCTCCATGGTTCAATAATCTCCCCTGTCTTAAGCCCGAAGGGCTGATATTATTATAACACTTATCAATACAAGAACCAAAACCCCGAAGGGGTGGTATTATTCTCGCAATTGAACTACTCTTCAATCCACTCAAATAAATATTTTTCATTGTATTCGATTTCAAACTTTTTCAACAAATCCAAATATTCTTGCTTGAAGGTTTTCTTTGCGTGATGTTTTTCCTGGTTTAATATATAATTGTAAACTCTTTCAATATGAGAATGTGAGTAAGAAAACACCCCATAACCCTCCTGCCATGAAAATCTCCCTCTTACAAATTTCTTTTCGTTGATGAAGTTAGATGAATTATTTTTTATGTCTCTTACCAAATCAGCTATTGCCATTGCTGGGCGTAAGCCTATGAAAGCATGAATATGCTCGGGCATTCCGTTAACTATAATTGACTTTTGTTCCTTCCCTTTAATAATGCCCGCAATATATTTATGCAATTCATCTTTCCATTGTTCACGGATTAGGTTTTCTCTTCCCTTCACTGCAAAGACAACCTGTATGTAAATTTGTGAAAATGATCCAGCCATTTTATTTCAACCTCAAGAATTGTTTATGCTTTTGTGTACCGTTTTTATTCTCATTTCATCTACGTTTTTCATGAGCCATCATTTCACCCCTTCGTGGTTTAATTTTATCATGGAACGCAATCTCTATAATCATTCCATCCCTTCGGGATTACTTCGCAATCTCTATTTATACTCTTCCACCAGCGGACAGGTGCAAACTAAATTTCTATCACCGAAACCATTATTTACTTTAGCGGTAGCAGGCCAAAACTTATTTTGCTTTATCCACGTTGTCGGGAAGGCAGCTTCTTCACGTGAATATTTATGCTTCCATTCTTCTGCGGTTACTGCGTGCATAGTGTGTGGTGCATTTTTAATTACGTTATCTTCTCTATCAGCTCTACCGTGTTCAATTTCATCCATTTCTTTTTTAATAAAGATCATCGCTTCGCAAAAACGGTCTAATTCTTTTTTCGATTCGCTTTCCGTCGGCTCAATCATCATTGTTCCGTGAACGGGAAAAGAAATTGTCGGCGCATGAAATCCATAGTCCATCAAACGCTTCCCGATATCTTCCACTTCAACGTTCGCAGTTCTTTTAAACTCACGCATATCGAAGATCATTTCGTGAGCAACTCTCCCCTTTTCACCGGTGTAAAGAATTTTGTAATACGGTTTTAATTTTGCGGCGATGTAATTCGCATTCAAGATTGCATATTCAGTTGAAGTTTTTAAACCCTCCGATCCCAACATTTTAATATATCCGTAAGAAATGATGAGAACATTTGCGCTGCCGTACGGTGAAGAAGAAACTGCATGAATTCCTTTTTCGCCTCCGGTTGTAACCACGGAATGTTTTGGTAGAAACGGAACCAAATGTTTTGCAACGCAAATCGGTCCAACTCCCGGTCCACCGCCGCCGTGCGGAATTGCAAATGTCTTATGCAAATTCAAATGGCAGACATCCGCGCCGATACTTTTCGGACTTGTCAATCCTACTTGCGCATTCATGTTCGCGCCATCCATGTAAACTTGTCCGCCGTTCGTGTGAATTATCTCGCAAATTTCTTTTATGCGCACTTCAAACACTCCATGCGTTGAAGGATAGGTTATCATCAATGCGGCTAAATTATTTTTATGTTCTTCAGCTTTTTTCTTTAAGTCGTTAACATCAACATTTCCCTTTTCATCACACTTCACCACGACGACATTCATCCCCGCCATTACTGCGCTTGCTGGGTTTGTTCCGTGCGCGGATGAAGGAATGAGAACTACATTTCTATAGCTTTCTTTTTTATCAATAAAAAATTGTCGGATAACCATTAAACCGGAATATTCACCTTGCGCTCCGGAATTTGGTTGAAGCGAAACTCCTGCAAATCCCGTAATTTCTGCAAGTGCTTTTTCTAATTCCGAAATAATTAATTGATACCCTTCCGTTTGAGATTTCGGCGCGAAAGGATGAATGTTCGTAAATCCCGGAAGGGTAATTCCAAGCATTTCAGCGGCGGCATTTAACTTCATCGTGCAAGAACCAAGCGGAATCATACTATAGGTTAAAGAAATATCTTTATTCTCCAACCGCTTTGCGTAGCGCATTAATTCGGTTTCGGAATGAAATGCATTAAATACCGGATGCTGTAAATAGGAAGAAGTTCTCTCTAACTCCAATGGAAATTTCTTTTCTGGATTTTGAGAAAAGGCATTACTCTTCTTTCCGATTGCTTCTGAAAATATTTCTACAATTTCCTGAACGTCTTTTTCAGTAGTTACTTCACTCAAACTTATCCCGATAACTTTCTTTTCAGAATAATGAAAGTTTACTAATTTATTTTCTGCAAGTGATTTTATTTTCTCAAAAGTATTTTCATCTTTTAAATTGATTAAAAGCGTATCAAAGAAATATTTATTTTTTTGTTCGAAACCCAATTCATTTAATAAAGATTTCAACCGTGCAGTTAAAAGATGAATTGTTTTTGCAATATTTTTCAATCCGTCAGGTCCATGATAGACCGCGTACATACTCGCCATCACCGCAAGCAGCACTTGAGCTGTGCAGATATTGCTTGTTGCTTTTTCTCTCCTGATATGCTGCTCACGAGTTTGCAGAGCCATACGCAAAGCGTGATTCCCTTCCGCATCAATCGAAACGCCGATAATTCTTCCCGGCATAATTCTTTTAAATTCTTCTTTGGTTGCAAAGTAGCCGGCGCTCGGTCCGCCAAACCCCATCGGAACGCCAAATCGCTGTGTCGTTCCAATTGCAACATCGGCGCCGAATTCTCCCGGAGCTTTTACCAATGCTAAACTCAAAAGATCAGCCGCAACCACAACCTTAATATTTTTTTGATGAGCGCCGCTGATAAAATTTTCATAATCAACTACTTCGCCGTCGCTGTTTGGATATTGCAATAAAGCGCCAAAATAAGTTTCATCCATATTTAACTTTTCGAAATCACCAACGATAACTTCGATTCCGTTCGGGTTTGCGCGATTCAATAAAACATCAAGCGTTTGAGGAAAAACTTTTTCATCAACAAAAAACTTTTTTTTAAGAGAGGGATTTCCTGCGTGAAAGAACATCAGCATTGCTTCAGCCGCCGAAGTTGCTTCATCAAGCAGAGAAGCATTCGCAATCGGAAGTGCGGTTAAATCACTAACCATCGTTTGAAAATTTAACAGCGCCTCTAATCTCCCTTGAGAAATTTCAGCTTGATACGGTGTGTATGAGGTGTACCAGCCCGGATTCTCCAAAATATTTCTTTGAATCACTGCCGGCGTAATAGTTGGATAATAACCAAGCCCGATATACGATTTTGCAATTTTATTTTTTTGTGCAACGGAATGAATGAATTTCAAAAATTCATTTTCCGTCATCGGTAGATCAAGGTGAAGTTCTTTTTCTAACTTGATTTGTTGCGGAAGCGTTTCTTCGAGTAATTGATTGATTGATCGGACACCGATCTCTTGTAACATTTCATTTGTTTCTTGTTCCGAGGGACCGATATGTCGATGTAAAAACGAGTTGTAGGAATGAGCGTGTGGCATAAAATACTTTGCTTTGTTTAAATAATTTTTTAAGTGTTAATATTAATAAAGTACATTTGAGAATATAGAGATGATGTTCTGAAGTTCATTATTACAATTAATTCAGATCCAATTTGTGTAAATATTTTTGGTTTTCTTCGGGGATAGCTTGTAATGCATGCTTAGCCGCTTCCTGTTCGGCAGATTTCTTGCTCTTCCCTTTTCCTTCGCCCCAAATTTTACCTCCGATCTTTAATTGAACCGTAAATTCTCTATCGTGTTCAGGTCCACTTTCACCGGCAACGATATATTTGGGACTTTCAATCCTTGCTGCCTGAGTATATTCCAATACCTGACTCTTAAAGTTTGCATCAATGAGATGCATCCCGAGTTTTAAATTCGGTTCTATAATAAATTGCCTGATAAACTGTTTTGTTTTTTCCATCCCGCAATCAATATAAATAGCCCCAAGCAATGCTTCAACACCATCTGCGAGGATAGTTTTAAATCCATTTGGGATTCCAGTATTTAACTCTGCACCAACAAAAATAAATTGCAACAGGTTAATTCTTCTTGCGCAATCGTAAAGAGCAGATTTGTTTACAAAGTTCGAACGAATTTTTGTTAAAAATCCTTCGTCTTCTTCAGGAAAAGCGGTAAATAATGCTTCCCCAATTATAAAACCCAAGAGGGCATCACCAAGGAACTCAAGTCGCTCATTTGATTCTTTAAATTTATCATGATCTATCGCTGAGCGGTGAGTAAACGCTTCAACAAATATTTGGGGATTAGATACTTTAGCGTGGATCAGGTCTTCAAGCAGCTTTAGTTTTTTTTTTGTGAGTAGTTTGATAGATTTTCGTTTACCAAAATACTTTGATAAAAAAGAGATCACATTACTCCAAAAATTTCTTGAACAGAAGTGAAGCGTTATGTCCGCCGAATCCGAAGGTGTTTGAAATGGCAGCATTTACAACTTTTTTAGTAGCGATCTTAGCACTATAATTAAGGTCACATTCCGGATCAGCTTCATCTAAGTTAATAGTAGGAGGAATAATATCGTTTTTTACCGACAAGACGGTGGCGATTGCCTCGATACTGCCAGCCGCTCCAAGGAGATGACCCGTCATAGATTTTACCGAAGAAACAACAAGATTATATGCGTGATCGCCAAAAACCGTTTTGATCGCTTTTGTTTCAGTTACATCATTATATGGTGTGGATGTTCCATGGGCATTGATATAATCAATGTCTGTTAATTGTAGTCCAGCTTCTCTTACCGCCTCTTTCATTGCACGAATAGCACCATTTCCCGAGGGTTCAGGCGCTGTGATATGATGAGCGTCTCCGGTCAACCCAAATCCAACTAACTCGGCATAGATATTAGCTCCACGTGAAATTGCATGTTCCATTTCTTCTAAGAGAAGAGCCCCTGCACCTTCGCCAATAACAAAACCATTTCTATCTTTATCAAATGGGCGAGAAGCTTCCTTGTACCTATCGTTCCATGTTGATAATGCACGCATGGAATTAAATCCAGCGAGTGACATTTCCTCCACCGGAGCTTCAGATCCGCCGCACAACATTAGATCGGCGCTTCCTCTTTCAATCAGCATAAAAGAATCCGCAATTGAATGTGATGAAGTTGCACATGCCGAAGTTGTGGCATAGTTGGGTCCTTTTAGTCCAAATCTAATCGAAATGTTTCCCGCAGCTATGTCCGGAATCATCATCGTTACAAAAAAGGGACTGATTTTTTTCGGATCTCTTTCTTTAAAAAAAACAAAATGTTGGTCGGTGAGAGTTTTTATCCCCCCAATCCCGCTTCCAAAGACAACTCCAAAGCGTTCAAGGTTTGTTTTTTCTAAATTGATTTTAGCGTCATTGATCGCTTGTTCAGCACCAGCCAGCGCGTATTGGGTAAAAGGGTCAAGCCGCCTGAGTGCTTTTTTATCAATGTAAAGAAGTGGATCAAAGTTCTTGAGTGAGGCGGCAAATTTTGTGTCGTAGAGAGATGTATCGAACTTTGCGATGAGTTCAACACCATTTTCTCCTCTTAATAAAGCATTCCAAAACTCATCCGTTGTATTCCCGATAGGTGTAACCGCACCCAACCCGGTGACAACAACTCTTCGTTTATTCATACTTTAATATTCCAAGAAAAATAAGGGGAAAAGAAAATCTTTTCCCCAATGAAATTAGCTTACTTTAGTTTTAAGATAGTTTATCGCATCACCGACAGTGCCGATTTTTTCAGCATCTTCATCAGGGATAGAAACGTTAAATGCGCTTTCAAATCCCATAACCAATTCCACGATATCCAATGAATCTGCACCTAAATCATTTGTGAAAGAAGCTTCCGGGGTAACTTGTGCTTCTTCTACACCAAGCTTATCCATAATGATCTCTTTTACTTTTGCTTCAACATCCATAGTAGGACTCCTCTTTTTTTGTTTATGATAAATTATTTAATTAATACTACATCGTCATTCCGCCGTCAACGCAAAGAACTTGCCCGGTAATATAATCAGCATTTTCAGATGCAAAAAACAGGGCAGCTTTGGCAATAACATCCGGTTTACCAATTTTTTTTAAAGGAATAACAGAAATGATGACTTCTTTCTGTTTTTCATTCAATTTTTTTGTCATATCTGTTTCAATGAAACCCGGCGCCACAGCGTTAACGGTAATGTTTCGCGAAGCTAATTCTTTTGCAACCGATTTCGTAAATCCAATGACCCCGGCTTTTGCAGAAACATAATTCGCTTGTCCTGCATTACCCGAAATTCCAACAACGGAAGCAATATTAATGATTCTTCCAAACCGTTGCGAGATCATTGGTCTAACTGCACATTTAGTATAATTGAAAACACTTTTCAGATTTGCGCTAATAACCGAGTCGAAATCTTCTTCAGACATACGCATGATTAAATTATCACGAGTAATCCCAGCGTTGTTCACTAAAATATCTAAACGATGGAACTTTTCCAAAGTAAAACTTATAGATTTTTCTGCATCAATAAATTTAGCGGCGTCGGCTTGGAACCCATAAATTTCAAAATTATTATCTTTTCCCCATTGTTCAATGTCTTGTGCGGTTTCTGAGGAACTGTGATAGGTAAAAATAACTTTAGCTCCGTTTTCGGCAAAAGTTTGTGCAATGCTTTTTCCGATTCCTCTTGTCCCACCAGTTACTAAAGCTACTTTGTCTTTTATCATTTTATTGATTCCTCATTTTTCAAAAAATCTTCACGAAACTCGAGAAGTTTTTTGTATCCGGCTTCTCCTAAAAACCGGGTCAACTCATCTTTACAAAAATCAATAATGGTTGTCCCGTTTTCGTTTGTTCGATTGCATTTGTTTAAACGATCAATATGTTCGTCATCGAGTGAGAGTGTTTTTTCAAAGATTGTTATTGGGAAAAGATAGCAATAAAGCGGTTTATAATCCCATGGATGTTTACTTTCATTTATCGCAAGAGATTGAATAACGCATAATCCGTTTTTGTCGAGGAAAGCACATTTGCCGTTGATAACTTCTGTACCAACTGCAATACCGGACTCAAAATCATTATCTTCCTGGGGTTCTTCAAACCATTCGGAAGTATCTTTTGATTGTGTTTCATCCATTAAAGGAATGAGTTTGTCTTTAAGCGAAAGGATTTTTTCGCTTTCAGTTTTGTCTGTATAAACGCCGTAATAACAACACTCACCGTTACATCGGCATCCAAATTTAAAGGTGAATAACTGCGGATCAATTTTTAATCCGTTTATATGATAAACTTTTCCAGATGAAGTCATAAGTATTTTTCAACCTCAAAAAATTTATCAATTCCAAAAACGGTTGCATTGGGCTTTATTCTTTTTACAAGCCCCTGCAAAACTTTCCCCGGACCGATTTCTACGAATTCATCAAATCCATCGTTCGTCATATTTCTTATAGTTGCTTCCCATCGCACAGGTGAAGTAACCTGCTCGAATAACATTTTTTTGATTTCATCTTTTTGTTGAATCGGTAATGCGGAAACATTTGCATACACTGGAAACTTCGCATCAAAGATATTTGATTTTTCTAATTCTAAATAAAGTGAATCTTTCGCCGATTGCATTAATGGCGAATGAAACGCACCGCTAACAACTAATTCTTTTACTAATTTTGCTCCGCTTGATTTAGCAATCTGCATTGCTTTTCTAACGCCTTCAACCGAGCCGGAGATCACTATTTGTCCCGGTGAATTAAAATTAGCGCATTGTACAATTCCATCATTTGAAGCTTCAACACAAATTGCTTCTAATTTACTTCCATCAACCCCGATAACTGCTGCCATTGTACCGGGATTTTCAATTCCCGATCTCTGCATAGCAACTCCGCGAGATCTGACTAACTGAATTGCATCTAAAAATTGAATTGCCCCAGCAGAAACTAATGCGGAGTATTCACCTAAAGAATGCCCTGCCGCACCTTCACCTTCAAGTGTTCGCAAAAGATTTGCCAAAACGACACTGTGTAAAAAAATTGCCGGCTGGGTGTATTCCGTCTGTCTTAACTCATCTTCCGGACCTTCAAGCATAATTTGTGAAAGATTAATTCCTAAAACACTATCCGCCATTCGCATCATTTCTTTGGCTTCAGCAGAATTTTCAAAAAGGTCTTTCGCCATCCCAACATATTGCGAGCCTTGACCCGGAAAGAGAAATGCGCGTTTGCCCATTAATCCATTCCCCAAACGAGATACGTTGCGCCCCACGTGTAGCCGGCGCCAAAAGCTGAAAGGATAAGCTTATCCCCTTTTTTTAATTTTCCATCCCGGTAATATTCAGTTAAACATAAAGGAATAGTTGCGGCGGTTGTGTTGCCATATTTATCAATGTTAATCATAACTTTATCATTTCCGATTCCCATCCGTTTAGCAGTTGCATCAATAATTCTTAAATTCGCTTGGTGAGGAACAAGATACGCAATATCATCGCCGGTAAGATTATTTTTCTGCATTACTTCAAACGAGATATCCGCCATACCAACAACTGCCGCTTTAAAGACAGGTTTACCGTCTTGATAGATGTAGTGCATTTTTTTATCAACAGTTTCGTGAGTTGCGGGATTTAAACTTCCGCCGCCTTTCATATAGAGAACATCTTTCCCCTGTCCATCAATGTGCAATAATGAATCCTGGAAACCTATGGAAGTATCAAAAGTCGGTTCAAGCAAAACTGCGGATGCAGCATCGCCAAATAAAATGCAGGTATTACGGTCAGTATAATCTGATATTGCACTCATCTTGTCAGCGCCAATGACTACAACTTTCTTGTATCTTCCGTTTTCAATCAACGAACATCCGGTTTGAAAAGCAAAAAGGAAACCAGAACAAGCTGCAGAAAGATCAAATCCCCAGGCATTTTTAGCTTTAATATTGTCTTGAACAATGCATGCGGTTGCGGGGAAGAACATATCGGGGGTAACGGTTGCAACAATAATGACATCAATCTCATCCGCTTGTAAATTATGTTTTTCCATCAAATCTTTGAGCGCGCCGGTAGCTAAATCACTGGTAGCACCGTTTTCGATGATTCTTCTTTCTCTGATCCCTGTTCTTGACACAATCCATTCACTATTAGTATTTACTATAGATTCAAAGTATGCATTATCTAAAATTTTTTCCGGCACGTACATCCCAACGCCGGTTATAGAAGCATTAATTTTATTGTTTGTTGACATTCTTTATTTTCCGTTTAGAAGATTAGTTTTCTTTGTTCATTTCTTTTGCAAGTTTAGCAATTAATTTTTTATCATACATTTCTTTTGCCTTCAGCACCATGTTTTTTATCCCATACACAGTACTTGAGCCATGCCCGATGATCGTAATTGCTTTCACACCAAGCAGAGGGATCCCCCCATATTCATTGGGATCGAAAACTTTGAAAGATTTTCTAATTGCATTTCTCGAAATTGCAATTTTTACCTTGTCAAAGAAATTTGCATCCGCGGTTTTCTTCAACATTGGTTTTAATATTTTCAGAAAAGATTCACCGAACTTAAGAAGAATGTTTCCGACAAACCCGTCGCAAATAACAATGTTTACTTTACCCGTTAAAATATCTCTTCCTTCAATATTGCCGAAAAAATTTAATTTTGAACTTTTCAACAGCTCAAAGGTTTCTTTTGTTAGTTTATTTCCCTTTTCATTTTCTTCACCGACGGATAATAAACCGACCGTAGGCTTCTCAATTCCAAACATTTCTTTCACATACACATTCGCTAATTGTGCGTATCCGAGCATGTGCTGAGGTTTTGAATCGACAAAAGCGCCGACATCAAACACGGTAGTAATTCCCGTCATATTTGGTATATAAGTTCCAATGGTAGGTCTCTCAACTCCGGCTAATCTGCCAATCAACAAAGTGCCTGCTGCCGCGACGGCGCCGGTATTTCCTGTGCTTACAAATGCATCAGCTCCGCCGGAAGCAACCAATTTTGCCCCGATAACCAGGGATGATTTTTGTTTTGTCTTGAGGGCTGAAGTGGGAGAATCATTCATCGTAATTATTTCTTCCGAATGAATAAGTTCTACACCGTCCAGCGACAAATTATTTTCCTTAGCTATAGCTTTAATTTTCTCATCATCACCAACAAGGATCAAATGAAAAAATTTGTTTTCGCTGAATGCAGAAAGCGCACCAATAACTTCATGGTGAGGAGCGAAATCGCCCCCCATTGCATCAACTACTATTCTGCATTTGGGAAAATCAGAAGAAGGTAAAGACATGAAAAGTTGAACTAATTTTTCGGAATTAACATTGACCGGCCGTTGTAATAACCACAACTCGGGCAAGCGTGGTGAGCTAATTTCACTTCACCACAATTTGAACACGCACTTAATGCCGGAGCTTCGGCTTTATAGTGAGTTCTTCTTTTATCGCGTCTTGTTTTAGACATTTTTCTTTTAGGATTTGGCATCTGTTTCCCTATTTTACTTTAGTTATTTGATCCCGTCTTGCGGGATATTTTTTAATTGTTGTAAAGGTAACCATCGTTCATCTATTTCTTCATTCTTGCAATCACACGGTTTAATGTTTAGATTTGTTCCGCAACGGAGGCATAACCCTTTGCAGTCATCCTGGCAAACTTTTTTTAACGGAATTGCTATTTGAGAATAATCAAAAATTTCCTTTGAGATATCAATTTTATCTGTATCAAAAGGGAGATAAGTCAAGGAATCATTTTCATCCTCGGGCAATTCTGTGCCAAAAAGATAGACATGCTTAAAGATTGATTCTATCGGCTGGATAAACTCCGCCAAACATCTATCGCATGTAAATTTTGCATCAAGAGTTAAAGTTACACCAAGAACAATCTGATTATGCCGTTTATCCATGTGCAATTCCATTTTATATGAATTGACAAATGGTTCAGATAATCCGATTTCAGACAGTTTCCCGTCAAAGAACATTTCGTGAATTCCATCACTTAAATTTGCTATTTTAAGAATCATTTTACAAAAGGATACGAAAAAAACTTACCAAATATAACTATAGGGGTATTGATAATCAACAATCCCGTAAGATGAATTTTAGAACCACCTTATCCGTTTTATTGCTTTCTTTCAATCACAAAATCAATTAAAGCAGATAGTGAAGCTTTTGAAGCATTTTCGGGAAAAGTCTCGAGACATTTTTTTGCTCTGCCGGCATAATCTTTGGCAATTTTTTCTGCGTAAGCAATTCCATTTTTCTCATGTACAAAATTGATAACCTTGTTTACCGAATCCTTTTTTCCTCCTCCTTTAATAAGGTTTTTGATATTAGCTGCTTCATCTTTTGAAGCTTGTGCCAAAGAATGGATTAATGGTAGAGTGATCTTTTTTTCTTTAATGTCACCGCCTATTGGTTTTCCGAAAAGCTTTGCAGAGCCCTCATAATCAAGAATATCGTCTTTGATTTGAAAAGCAATCCCTAAATTCTCGCCATACTTTCGCATAGCAATATGAAACCCTGGGTTCTCCGAGGAACTTCTCGCGCCGATCTCGCAACATGTCTCAAAAAGCGAGGCGGTTTTGTCGGCAATGATTTTAAAATAGGTCTCTTCGTTAATATCAAGTTTACGGGTTTTTTGAATTTGCAGCAATTCACCTTCCGACATTCGCTTTACTGTACCGGTCATAATTTTAAGAAAGTCGAAATCATTCCCCTCAACGGCAATCATTAAACCGCGGGAAAGCAGATAGTCACCCATCAAGACGGCAATTTTATTTTTCCATATAGCATTGATAGAGGGAAATCCTCTCCGCTTATCTGCATTGTCAACAACGTCATCATGCACAAGAGTAGCCGTGTGCAGTAGTTCAACTAAAACCGCACCGCGGTAAGTCCTTTCGTTTATCTCACCAGAAATTTTTGACGAAAGAAGAACTAAAAGAGGACGGATCTTTTTTCCCTTCTGTTTTAAAATATATTTTGTCACTAAATCAACCAAGCCGACTTTTGATTTCATAGATGCACTGAAAACATCAGAGAATTCAGAGAGCTGGTTTTTTATTGGTTTACTAATATTTGAAAGCGAAATGTTATTCAAGTTTTTTTACAGAATATTTTGAAATAATAATACTCACTTCATAAAGGATGATCAACGGAACTGCTAGTACAAGTTGTGAAACAGGGTCAGTTCCCGGCGATAACAACGCAGCTATAATCATGATAATAATAATCGCGTGCCGTCTGTATTTTCTCATAAAAGATGGTTTTAATATTCCAAGTTTCGATAAGAAAAATGAGATCATCGGCAATTCGAATATTAATCCGGCTCCTAACATCACACTGAAAATTATGGACATGTACTCGTCAATTGCAAATTGATTCTTTATTGTTGACGTACCAAAATGAGCAGCAAAATTAAGCGTTAGGGGCAACATTACAAAATAGGCAAACCCTATTCCGAATAAAAAACAGAATGAAGAAAAAATAACGATCGAAAGAATATATTTCTTCTCGCGTTTGTGCAGCGCAGGAGAAATAAACCGCCACAACTGATAAAAAACATTGGGGATACTCAGAATAAATCCGCCCGCTATCGCAACTTGAAAATAAAGAAATACTTGTCCGAACGGTTTTAAATTTTGCAGGTCAGCTCCAACTTTTCGGGCGGGATTTAAAAGAACTGCATCAATAAGAAAATCAATAAAGACACCGCAAACAACTGCTCCAACCACAATTCCTATTAATGAATAAATGATCCGCCATCGCAGCTCTTCAAGATGATCAAGGAAAGTCATCTCAACTTCGGCAGCGCCATTCTCAATTGCTTTGTTCGAATTATTTTCCACTTATACTTCTTCGCTTAACCTAATTCAGAATATAACGGGAAATTTTGGCAGAGAACTTTCACTTCATTTTTAATTTTTTCTAATTCAGAATCGTTAGCTGTATTTTGTACTGCACGGTTAATTAATCCTGCAATCGCTTCCATTTCAGATTCTTTCATTCCTCTTGTAGTCATCGCCGGCGTTCCGATACGGATTCCACTGGTTACAAACGGACTCTTCTGATCAAAAGGAATCATGTTTTTGTTCACGGTGATCCCGGCTTTTCCAAGCGCAATTTCTGCGACTTTTCCGGTAACATTTTTCTTAGTTAAATCAACCAGCATCAAATGATTATCAGTACCGTCAGAAATTATATCAAAATCAAATTCCATCAACTTGGATGAAAGAGATTTGGCATTTTTTATTATCTGTTCGGAATAAAGTTTAAAAGAATTATGTAAAGCCTCACCGAACGCAACAGCTTTTGCCATAATGATGTGCATCAAAGGTCCGCCTTGAATTCCCGGCATAACAGTTGAATCCAAAATCTCCGACATCATTTTTGTGCGGTCACCTTTTAGAGTTTTAATTCCCATCGGGTTTTCGAAATCTTTTCCCATCAAAATGATTCCGCCTCGCGGACCACGTAAAGTTTTATGCGTAGTTGAAGTAACAAAATGACAATGCGGTAAAGGATTATTCAGCAGACCTGATGCAATTAAACCGGCGGGATGAGCCATATCGCACATTAAAAATGCACCGATAGAGTCAGCAATCTGTCTGAACTTTTCATAATCCCAATCTCGAGAATAAGCACTGGCGCCGGTGATAATTAATTTCGGTCTTTCCTTCTTCGCTAAATCCTCGATTAAATTATAATCCAGAAGTCCACTTTCTTTAGAAAGTGTATACCCAGAAGCATTATACAAAATCCCGGAAAAGTTAACAGGTGAACCATGAGTTAAATGTCCACCGTGAGCAAGACTTAAACCCATAAATTTTTCACCCGGTTTAAGAATAGAAAAGAAAACAGCCATGTTTGCCTGCGAACCACTATGGGGCTGCACATTAACAAACTTCGCACCGAACAATTTTCTTAATCTTTCACGGGCAAGTTCTTCTGCCATATCAACAAATTCACAACCACCGTAATAGCGCTTTCCCGGATACCCTTCGGCATATTTATTTGTTAAAACAGAACCTGCGGCTTCGAGAACCGCGGGACTAACAAAATTTTCGGAAGCAATGAGTTCCAAGTTAAATCGCTGCCTCTCTAATTCTAATTGAAGAGCGTTGAAAATTTCACGATCATTTTTTAAGAAATTCATCTTTTATCTTTTATTAATTATTAATAATCCTGTCTAACAAACCAAAGTTCGCCAAGGCTTAACGAAGCTCCAAGTTTGAGAATATTTTCCTTCAACAAACCGGCTTCTGTTGAGCCTCTCGAAATATATTGCAGCGAAAGATCTAAATAATTTTCTCTGCTGAATGGTAACGAAACACCGGCGCTTACCGAAAACTCTTTAATGCTTGTCCCATTGATCTTATAAGGAGTAGTTCCATAACTAACCCCTCCGCGCCAAATAATTAGATCCGAGAGAGTATAAGCCTGTGCGCTGTTTTTATACTCAATACCTAAACTAACTTTAGAAAGATTTTGCAAATTAATGTCCCTATTTTCCGAAACCGAATAATCAGCCCAGTTTTGGAAAAGATAATCAGCATAAATTTGCGTGCGTGGATTTAGCCTTGCCGATGCGCCAAAAGTGACTTTGAGCGGAATATTCATGGATGTAATTCCCTGCGAGAGCGTATCGTTTACATAAGAGCCTATTTTTGTAAATGAGGTGTCAGCCGACATTTTAGAAAGGAAAGAAACTGCCGCTCCTAATCTGAAGTCTTGAATTTTTTCACTCTTAAAAAGATTTTCAATTAAATTTTGAGAAATCAATCCGAATGTTCCCCCCAATCCCTTAACTCTATATTCAGAAATAAAAGAAGAATTTGCTGTAGTAGAATTCGGGAAATTCAATTTTGAATTGTAACTGAATGTTCCAAAATTATAATCAAGGGTTGCGCCCAAACTGACATCAAACGGCAGCGTGTAGGAGGCGCCGAAATAAACTTTTGAAAGACCGCCTTCTCCCGAATAATCGAATGAATAATCTTCTGTCTGCGTATTAGGATTAATTACCTTCACTTTGGTTTCATAAGCAATTTTTGAAAGAGGAATTAATCCCATAGAAACTATGATTCCATTTTCTTTGCTTACCGGCAAGGCAAAAGAAAAACCGGAGAAATATCCGCCGGAATAAAAACTCTTTTGGTTTTGGTCTTTCACAAAACTTCCGTTGAAATAGGTTGCAAATTCGATCCTTGATAAGTTGATCGAGTGCCAGGCTGCAGGGTTAAGCATAGAAATGAACGCATTATCGTCCATTGCAACTCCAAGTCCTCCCATACCGGCTCTGCGGGCTGAGTAGGAAAATTCTAATTCACCAATCCCATACCGTGAATAAGGTGAATTCACCTGTGAGAAAAGCGGTAAACCGAAGGCAAAAAACAAAATTATTATTTTTGAATATTTCATAAAATTTCTTATTTCTTTTTCTGTGAATACGTGATAATCAATCGTGGTTTTAATTCGTTATTGACTGCATTGCTATTAAATAATGCGAAATTCTCAATCCCCTTTATTTGGTAGGTTGATGTGATGAGCATCCCGTAATTATTTCTTGTGAGAAGTGCATTATTGATGATGCGCGCGACATCTCCCGAATAAGTATTGCCGGAACGCGGTAACGAGATTACAAATTGTGCGCTGGTTGAATCGGTAACCGAATCAGCAATTTGATATGCCAACATCCCATCCAGGTATGATGAACCGACTTTCATATTGAGCGTGTCAATACTTAGAATCAAATTAGCGGTATTCACCACTGCATCTTCAGGAAGCTTCGAGAGATCGAACAACAATTTTCCTTGAACGCCCGTTCCGTTTTGAATGGTCATTGTTTTAGCTGATGCTTCGGGAAAGGTTCCTTGAATAATATGGACATCTACCGAACCGTTATAGACTAAGGTATCTTGATAAGATTCAAATGCCGTAGCTTTTTTAACAATGATTTGAATCGAAGGAACCTCGGAATTGAGTGCGGTTGATGCCGTAAAGCCGGTGAATCTTGTCACTCCGAATGGTTTAATTAATACTCCGAAATTCTTACCAAGCGAAGTATCCTTAGCAGCATTAAACCATTCCATTGCCAAATTGGGGCTGATGGAAAAGGAATAAAGATTTCCCTCGATATTCGATGATTGTACAGCCGAAGTTTGATCGTATGTTAATTGTGAAATCGAATCAGAAGTGAAAAGCGAATTCCAGTTTGAGGTTACTTGATGAATTCCAACGTTAAAAGGCTGCAAAGTATCTCCATAATAATAATTTCTGGTAAGTGAAATATTTGCGGAAAGAATAGATAGTCCGGAGTCAAGGTCACTTAAATACTTGCTTGCCACCGGTACATAAAACGCGAGAAGTATTTGGGATTCGACATTTGCATCTTTTCCAACAAGCAAAACATCGGAGGAACCAAGCGATAGTTTTGCTTGATGCTGTTCAAATTTTTGCGAAAATGTATCGGTAAAAGAATCAAGCTTTGAAACAATGATGTTATCTTGATTTAACAAATCACTTCCTAAAGAAGATGGGTCATCGCTGCATGCGATAAAAAGGAAAGGTAAAAAAAGTGAGTAAAGCCAATAATTAAGAGGAATTTGGCGCATAAAAGGAATTAATTTTATATGATTCAACTAAATATCTCCATTAAAATCGTGAATAAGGAAGTCAACAGCTTCCCGGAAATTTTCGGCAACAAAGTTGGGTATTTTCTTTTCTTGAAACAAGAGTGAAAGATGGTCATTGCCATAACCGGTTTTTACAAGAATGGATTTCACCCCTGCATTCATCGCACATTCAATATCGGTTTTTGAATCGCCAATAAGATAGGACTTAGAAAGATCAATCGAAAATTCTCCGGCTGCATCGAGTACCATTTTAGGTGAAGGTTTCCGGCATAAACAATCTTCGGGAGAAGAAAATTCAGGGTGAGACGGACAGTAGAAAAATTTATCAATCTGTACATGGTATGGAAGAAGCAAATCGTTAATCCTGCTATTCACAGAGATAACTTCTTCTTCGGTAATAATCCCACGGGAAATTCCAGCCTGGTTAGAAACAACAATAAGTTTAAAATGAAATTTATTTTGTAAAATTGCCAATGCAGGCGGCACGTCATCAAAAAGTACTACTTTAGATGGATCTCCAATGTAGCCCGGATCTTCGTTCAGGGTTCCATCTCGATCAAGAAAAACGGCAATACTCATATTTCAGCTTGACAAAACCGTTTTATATAATTCAATATATTTTTTAGCGGAAGATTTCCAACTAAAATCTGATTTCATTCCGTTCTTTATGATTTTGAGCCACAGTTTTTGATCGGAGTAAAGTTTCACCGCTTTTTTAACTTCTTTAAGCATTACAGCAGAGTCATATTTCTGAAAGACAAATCCGTTTCCTTCGCCTGTCTTTTCGTCAAAAGCAAAGACCGTATCGCCCAGACCTCCCGTCTGTCGAACAATAGGAATAGTCCCGTAAGCTAAACTGTACATTTGATTCAATCCACAAGGTTCAAACAGGGAAGGCATCAACAGCATGTCAGAACCAGCTTCAATTAAATGGGCTAAATCATCATTGAACCCAAGATATGAGGCAAATTTATCGGAATGTTTCTTTGTCAATTTCTCAAAAGCAGTTTGATATTTTTTTTCACCTGCACCAAGGAGTACTATTTGTAAATTCATGTTCATTAATTCTTCAAACGCATCCAATATCAAATCCATTCCTTTGATACTCAGCAATCTCGAAATTATTCCGATTGTTGGTGTGTTTTCATCAAAATGAAGCCCGAATCGTTCAACCAAAATTTTCTTGTTATCACGTTTTTTTGCGATCGTTTCAAATGAGTATTTGTGCGGAATAAATTTATCGGTTTGGGGATTCCAGACAACTGTGTCAATTCCGTTAATAATACCCTTAAGAGATTTTTTCTTCTTAGACAAGCAAGGATACAAATCTAAGGCTACATCTTTTTTAGTAACAATTTCCTCAGCATAACCTTCGCTCACTGTGGTAAGATAATCAGCATAAAGAATTCCGTTCTTTAGAAAATTAAATTTCCCATCAAGCAGTGAATTTTTATCATTATCCAGCGATTCCGGTAGTTCAGTCTTACTAAATGTTGCAGCCGGAAAGCTCCCTGAATTTGCCAAATTGTGAATAGTAAAGATACTTTTTATTGAGTCAAATGGGGCTAAAGTTGAAAAAACATTTTTGTGATATGCGGGAATCAATCCGCATTGCCAATCATTACTGTGAATAACATCCGGAATCCAACCTAACAAAGTGACTAATTGGAAAACTGATTTAGCCAACAAAATGAAGCGTTCATCGTTATCTTTATAATCCGCACCGGATATCGGGTCGGTATAAAGGCTTTTTCTACTTCCAAAATATTCCTGGTTGTCTAAAAAATATATCTGAACCCGAACACGCTGCGATGGTAAAAAGGATGATCGAAGTGAAAAAACGACATCCTTATCTCCAATTTTAACGGTAATATCTTTTAATCGCACAACCTCGTGGATTTTATATTTTCTACTATCTATAGCCCCGTATTTGGGGACTAATATTCTTACCTCATGCCCTAATTCGGTTAGCATTTGCGGAAGAGCTGCCGAAACATCTGCTAATCCACCTGTTTTCATAAATGGGAAAAGCTCTGATGTAACGAAAAGGATTTTTAATCTTTTTGAAGGAGTCATTGGAACCTGCGTTTTATTTACTGCAAAAATAACTAATTATCACATTTTTTCCTAAACAGAATTGTTTGCTAATTAATTATTGACGATTGATGATTTCAAATAGTCATGAATAAATGCAAAACAATAAATTATAAGTTTGTCTTCCCAAAAATATTTTTATATTTCCTTATCTTATTAAGAAAGTTTATGAGAAAATTCACTTTAATATTTCTTTACCTGATAACCGTAGTGCTAATTACCTCCTGCGGGTCATCAATAGATTCGACCGACAATCGGTACAAACGAGAAGCGGTTGCAGCGACCGTACCCCAAACAAAACCGGCTTCAACGCTGATTGAAGATTTTGATTTTACTCCCTTCTTTCTTGAACTTAAAGATGAAAAAACGAAAAGGATAGGGACGGTTTCAAATGATGATGAGTTGTGGTGGAATTATACACAGCGCGATCTTTTACAAAAAGTGACCATCAGAAAACCGGGATACCGGGTTCAGGTTTTAGCGACCGATGATTTAGATGAAGCTCAACAGATGCGTTCGGATGTTTATTTCAGAACAAATAAAAATGAAATTTATGTTACCTATCAACCCCCTCTCTACAAAGTGAAAGTGGGTGATTATGAAACTCCCTCTGGGGCTAACAATCTTGCATTCAAATTAAACCAACTTGGATTCTCTACGACTCAAGTTGTCGCCGATACGGTTAATATTCAAAAATAACTATGAGAACCCTCCTTAAAAATCCATCCCAAATCGTTACTGTTTCTACTAATGGGAAAAATTTTAAGCGCGGAAACGAATTGAGAGACATTTCAATTCTCGAAAATCATTCATTAATTTTTGAAAAAGATAGGATAATAGATTTTATCCCATACGGTTCGATTTCAAATGAATCGGAGTATAAAATTATTGATGTAAAAGATAAGGTTCTTCTCCCCGGTTTAGTTGAGTGCCACACGCACACTGCTTTCGCAGGTTCGCGCGCGAAAGAATTTCGTTCAAAACTTGCCGGAACTTCCTACGAAGAAATCGCTAAACTCGGTGGTGGAATAAACACAACTGTTTTAGCGGTTCGTAATGCTTCTTTCGATGAATTAGTCCGGCTCATTATTCCACGTATAAATTATTTTATCTCACAAGGAATTACTTCGCTTGAAATAAAAAGCGGGTATGGGCTTGATTTTGAAAACGAAATTAAATTGCTCCGCGTCATTCACCATCTGCAAAAAATATTTCCCATTACAATCATTCCGACATTTCTCGGTGCTCATGCTATTCCGGTTGAGATGAAGAATAATCGCGAAGCATACCTTGAAGAAATTACTCATAAAATGCTTCCATTTATAGCTGAAAATTCACTAGCAAAATTTTGCGACGGATTTTGTGAGCTTACTGCATTTTCAACAGCGGAAATTGATGTAATTTTTTCAAAAGCAAAATCTCTCGGCTTCGATTTAAAATTGCACACGGATCAGTTTAACGCTTTCGGCGGGATTGAGGTGGCTTTGAATTATGATGCAGTTAGCGTGGATCACCTTGAAGTAATAAAAGAAAATGATATTGCTCAAGTTGCCGACTCGGATGCAGCAGCAGTGTTACTACCTGGAGTTTCTTTCTTTTTAAATGACGGTTATGCCCCTGCAAGAAAATTAATTGACGCTGGCGCTATCGTCGCTCTCTCAACCGATTACAATCCAGGCTCTTCCAATATAGCCAACTTAAATTTAATTATGAGCCTTGCTGTACTCAAAATGAAAATGACAATTGAGGAAACCATTTCAGCAGTTACAATAAATGCGGCAAAGGCGCTTAAAATAAATGAGGACGTTGGAAGCATCGAAATCGGGAAGAAAGCGGACTTTTCTGTTTTCAATACGAACGATTATACAGATATTGTTTATAACGTAGGAAAGAATCTTAATGAATTGACTATTAAAAACGGCGGAGTGATTTATAAAAACAAGAATGAATGATTGAGTGATGAGTGATTAAAATGTATAAGTTTCTTGTTTTTCATTCATCCATTCTTTCATTCACTCATTCTTCTAAATGAGAGTTCAATTTATTTTTAGTCAAAATTATTCAAAAAGTTAATCCGGATTTCACTTATGAAAATTATTGAATGTGTCCCCAATTTTAGCGAAGGTGTAAATAGCAAAACCTTTGAAGCGATAAAAAATGCCGTAGCTTCGGTCGAAAACGTAAAACTGCTAAGCCTTGAACCTGACAAAGATTACAATCGCGTTGTTGTTACATTGGTTGGGAATGAAGTAGGTATTGTCAACGGTGCGGTTGCGGCTTCAAAAGCAGCCGCTAAATATATTGATATGCGAAATCACAAGGGTGAACACCCCAGGCTTGGCGCAATTGATGTTGTCCCATTTATTCCTGTAAAAAATGTTACTACGGAAGAATGTGTACTACTTGCTGAAAAATACGGCGAACGGATTTCTAAAGAATTAAATGTTCCTGTCTATTTATATGAAAGCGCTGCACGTAAATCAGGGAGAAATAATTTATCCGATATCCGCAAAGGTGAATACGAGGGACTGCAAGAAAAGTTAAAAGATCCGGAATGGTATCCCGATTTCGGAACGAACCAATTTAATCCCCAGTTGGGGGCTGTTGTTACTGGTTCACGTTTTTTCCTCATCGCCTACAACGTAAATCTAAAATCTACCGATGTAAAATTTGCGAAAGAGATAGCAGAAATTTTGCGGGAGTCCGGCAGACCCAAGCGTGATGCAAACGGAACCGCTATTAAAATTGACGGGAAGACAATTAAAGAACCGGGACGATTAAAATGCTTCAAAGGAATGGGTGTAAGTTTGGAGAAATATAACCTCACACAAGTTTCAATTAATTTAACCAACTATAACATTACACCGATGCATGTTGCTTTTGAAGAAGTAAAAAAAGAAGCTGTGCGGTTAGGAATTGAAGTTGCTGGAAGCGAAATTGTAGGCTTGGTTCCGCTTGAAGCTGTCCTCCAATCTGGTAAATTTTATGCAGAAGGGAAATCACTTAGCGAAGAAAAACTTGTAAATTTAGCAGTAGAAAAATTAGGATTCAGTTCTTTAAATCCTTTTCATCCACAAGAAAAAATAATTGATTATATGATTTGAAAAAATCTTTGGTCAATGGTCATAAGTCATCAAAAATTTTTAGGAGATAAAATGGATCTTTCAAAAACAGTCGGAAATTATTTAGACGAACTTTCAACGAACACCCCTACTCCGGGCGGAGGAAATGTTGCGGCTTTATGTGGCGTACTTGCATCGTCACTTGGAATGATGGTCTGTAATTTGACTATCGGGAAAAAAAAGTTCGTTGAAGTCGAAGCCGAACTCATTGCGATGAAAAACAAACTCGTTGGGATTAAGGAGAAATTCCGTCAACTTGCGCAAAAAGATAATGAAGCTTTTGACAAAGTGATGCTCGCTTATAAAATGGTAAAAGATACAGAGGAACATCAAACAGAACGGTCAAACGCGATAGAAGATGCCACTATCAACGCAGCAATGGTTCCCGCTGAGGTAGTTACAACCGGGATGGAACTTCTCCCTTTGTTAGAAACCATTATTCAAAAAGGAAATCAAAATTCTTTGTCGGATGCAGGAGTCGCGGTTTCTCTCACCAAAACAGCAGTTGAAGGTGCGTTCTTAAACATTGCGATAAATTGTTCTTCGCTTTCGAACCAAACCTTTGCAAATGAAATTCTCATCCGTGAAGAAATGAAATATGAAGAAATTAAAGAAAGAACTGCACAGATCATTTCGTCAATTCTTAAAAAGATGAAGCCTGTTTAATTAGGAATTAGGCACTTAGAGAATCTTATCGCTAACATGTTAACGATAATTAAATATCGAATATTGAACAAGGAATAATGAATTTCGAAGTGAATGCAATCCGTATTTTAACTTCATCATTCGAAATTCCTTGTTCGATATTCATTATTCATTTTTTCCTTTAGCTTTTTTCCCAAGCATGGTCCTGGGAAAAACGTAGTACCTTATCAGTAAAGTTCGTGTAATATTTGGCAGAATATTAACATGATAAATAAAGCGAAAGAATGACTTAATGAAAATGAATGGATGAATGTTTTTCATTCAGTCATGCAACCATTCATTCTTTCATTCGATGATTACAAATTATTTAGTTCTGGCTCTGCCAGATTATGAATTACAAATGTCAACACGAGAAAATCTTTTATGAAAAAATCTAAATTTGTTTTATTTATTTCGCTTTTACTTTTCTCATCACAGTTTCTTCTTTCTCAACTTCAAGTAAAACTTGGAATTGATGTTCTGCAAGAAAGGGGTTTTGATGTGCTGAAAGGAAAACGTATAGGATTAATTACTAATCCAACTGGCGTAGATAAAAAACTAAAATCTACAATAGATATTTTATTTGAATCGAAAGAATGTAAGTTAACTGCACTCTATGGTCCAGAGCACGGAGTACGTGGAGATTTTTCCGCCGGTACAGAAGTAGATTTTTACGTTGATCCAAAAACTCACCTTCCTGTTTATTCACTTTACGGTAAAACAAGAAAACCATCAAAGGAAATGTTAAGTAATATTGAGTTGCTTGTGTACGACATTCAAGATATTGGCTGCCGTTCCTACACGTTTATAAGCACACTTGGTTTGGCAATGGAAGCCGCCGCAGAGAATAATATTCCTTTTGTTGTACTTGATCGTCCAAATCCTTTAGGCGGAATTAAAATAGAAGGCAATCTTGTTGAAGACGGTTTTTATTCATTCGTCAGTCAATATAAAATTCCCTATGTGCACGGATTAACGCTTGGAGAATTCGCTAATCTTATCAATGGCGAAGGAATGTTGAAAGATAAAATTAAGTGTGATTTAACCGTAATCCCAATGCGAGGATGGAAAAGAGAAATGAACTTTGCTGCGACCGGTTTGGAATGGATTCCGACTTCCCCGCATATTCCTTACAAAGAAACTCCCGAGTATTACGTTGCCACGGGAATTTTAGGTGAACTCGGATTTATTTCCGAAGGCGTTGGGTATACTATTCCCTTTCAAACATTTGCTGCGGAATGGATTGACGGCGAATTGCTCGCACAAAAAATGAACGCTTTAAATTTGGAGGGGATCATTTTCCGACCGATTACTTTTAAACCTTTTTACGGTAAGCATAAAGACAGCACTTTGCATGGCGTTCAGTTACATATAAAAGATTATGCGAAAGTGAATTTGATGAGTATGCAATTTTTGTTTTTAGAAGTGCATAATGAAATGTATCCTGAGAAAAATCCTTTTAAATTAGGGAAAACTTCACGCTTTGGGATGTTTGATAAAGTTTGCGGAACATCAAAAATTCGAGAGCTTTTTTCTAAGCGATTGAAGTATGAAGATATTCAATCCTTTCTTCTGAAAGACGTACCTACGTTTAGAAAACTTTCGGAGAAATATTATTTGTACAGCGAATAAGGATTTTCGTTTTGGATTACACCGTATTAAAGATCACAGAACTACCCTTGAGCCGGTATTAATCTTTTTGTAATACATAGGTAATTTTATCTCTGGTTGCAAACAGGATAGCCTTCATCTTGTTGTTAAAGCCAGAAGACATTAGTTCTTTTTTCCATGTGAAGAAGTAACCTGATCTTTTAGCTTTCATCAACTTCAAATCATTGTGGTGAATAATTCGTAACAAGTCCTTCTTAGCAAAAGTAAAGGGGTGGCCTTTATCAATCTGAAATCTTTCCATTAAGAACCTCACTAGTTGTCCCCAAGTATGATAGGTGTTCTGCTTAAAAAATATTATTCCTTTATCCTTTACTACTCTTTTTACTTCTTTCATAACCTTTTCCGGATTGTCGCAATGATCTAACACATTATCCATTATTATCAAATCAAACTTTTTATCCTCGAAGGGTAAATCTTCTCCTTTCGCCGAAAGATATTTGACGTGTTTATCTCTTTGGCTGACAAACCTCGGAACGCTTGAATAAAAACTTTCAAGAGGGTCAATGGCATATCTATAGTTACTGTCTGTAAGATAGGTCAAGATTCCTCCGGCACCGCTTCCAATTTCCAGAACAACAGTACCCTGATTGATTACAAGCAGCTCCTTTCCAAATTCCAACAAATCTTCAGCAAAATTCTTGTAAAATTCAAAATCAATAAAATAACTCCTTTTCTCCCACCAATCCTTCTCATATTGCTGGGCGATTTTCCATCTTATATTATTTACCATAAAGTTTCCTTTAAATAGGTGATAACACTTTAGCCATGCCGCGTTTACTATTGTCTCATCAAGTAACCTTTTTACAACATCAATTCCTTTTACGAAAATAAATTTATACAATTATTTTTTAAAACCGTATCCCTTTAAGAATCAAAATATTGTACTGCTTATCGCCGCCCTCAAAAAATCGGGGAGAACATTTTGCAAGATTTGACCAGAGTATTAATTGAACTTGCAAAACAGGAGTTGACAAGAGTCCGATTTAGTAAAACTGTTTGGTTAAAAATAGCATGATTTCATTGTTAATCAAATAGAACTCGTTGACTTCCAATAAAAACGGAAAACTGAATTTTTCTTGAGTTACTTCTGTTAAGTCATTCACAAAGGCGATGGAAGCTATGATACTTTTAAAGGAGAGTTGGTGACTCTGAAAGCAAACTCAAAATATGATCTTTAATTGAACCCAGAACTATAATACTAAGTCACCTTACGCAGAATTTGTAATACGAAGCGGTAGCTTCGTAAAAAACAAGCATTTTATCGAAGCTTCGCTTCGATTTACAATATAATTTCTCACTTTTGCGTAACGTGAGATACTAATTAGATAGGTCACGTTCTACAAAAGCTATAATTGAATAGCCAAGAGCTTTAGCTCAATAAATATGAATTTCGACGTGAATGCAATCCGTATTTTAACTTCATCATTCAAAATTCTTTGTTCGATGCTCATCATTCATTTTCTCATTTAGCTTTTTCCCCAAGCCGGGATTTGGGAAAAACGTAGTGTTTTGACTCCAAAATTCTTGTAATATTTGGCAGAATATTAATTGAGGCAAATAAAGCGATAGAATGAATGAATTAAAAGAAATTGGCAAGAGTTTTTCATGCAAACATGCAAACATTCATCTAAAATTATTTTGTATTTGTGATTTCCGGCTTCCGGTTTATCCGGGCTAGCGATTTAGCAATTTCTGAAAATTTTTCTTATGTTTGCAAAAAATAATCATCGCCTGCACCTGGCAACAATTTAATTCGGTGAGGGTTTTATATTTCATAGGTTGTGCCGGGATTTTCTCTGCCTGGAAACTGAATTAGCTTCATTTTCCAAAAATCATTTTGTGAAATAAACTAAAAAAGGAAAAGAGACCATGAAATACAAAGCATATTCTCTCAGCAATTATTTAACTCTTCCTCAAATAGAAAAAATATCTGCTGAAAAAAAATCTAGTATCGAAGTCGTCGGCTCCGTTCTTCCATTCAAAGTAAGTAATTACGTTACTGATGAGCTAATTGACTGGGATGATTACGAAAATGATCCCATTTTTCATCTAACCTTCCCACAAAAAGAGATGTTACTGCCACATCATTTTAATAAAATGGCTGAAGCCTTAGTACAATCTTCGGATAAGCAGTTTCATAAAAATATCAGCAATGAAATCAGACTTGAACTTAATCCCCACCCCGCCGGACAAAGGGAGCAAAATATCCCAAAAGTTGAAGGTTTAGAACTTTTAGGAACGCAGCATAAATATAGAGAAACAGTTTTATTTTTTCCAAGTTCAGGCCAGACCTGCCACAGTTATTGCACTTTCTGTTTTCGCTGGCCTCAATTTGTGGGAATGGATGAGCTAAAGTTTGCGATGAAAGAAACCGAATTATTGATTAAATATTTAGAAATACATCACGAAGCAACTGACATTCTTTTTACCGGCGGTGACCCGATGATCATGAGTTTCAAAGTATTTGAAAAATATATAGAACCCTTCCTTTATGATTATAAAAAAACGAATATTCAAACAATCAGAATCGGGACAAAATCGTTGGCTTTTTGGCCTTATAAATTTCTAACAGATGACGACGCTGATGACTTTTTACGCTTGTTTGAGAAGATAATTTCAAAAGGTATCAACTTAGCAATCATGGCGCACTTCAGTCATCCAAGAGAATTGGCAACGGCGGCAGTTCAAAAAGCGATCAAAAGGATTAGGAACACTGGTGCGCAGATCAGAACACAATCTCCAATTCTGAGACATATTAACGACAAAGCAGAAATCTGGTCCGAAATGTGGCGGAATCAGGTAAATTTTAATTGTATCCCCTATTATATGTTTGTTCCGAGGGATACCGGGGCGCAGCATTATTTTGCCGTAACATTGTTGGAGGCTTGGGAAATCTGGCGGAAAGCATATCAAAATGTAAGCGGAGTTTGTCGCACAGTGCGGGGTCCAAGCATGTCTTGCTCTCCGGGAAAAGTTCAGTTTTTGGGCGTCGGCGAAGTTAATCATGAGAAAGTTTTTGTGCTTAGATTTTTGCAGGGACGGAATCCGGATTGGGTGGCTCGTCCCTTCTTCGCGAAATATGATGAAAATGCTATCTGGATGAGTGATTTAAAACCGGCTTTTGGTGAAAAATTTTTCTTTGAAGATGAAGAGGAAACGCTTTTTGGCGAAAAATATATTGACCGCGAAACCAGTAATTATGAATAGGGTAATTATTACTCCGTTTCTGTAGGCAAAATCAACACGTAGTGCTTTGATCTTGCTCATAATCTTAATCATCTTCCCCGATTTTTATCTAACTTCAAGCATGAGTAAAATTTGGGCAAATTTGCATCAATAGGCGCTAAGGTAACTTCCTCAGTTACCTTGCGCAAGAGACAGAATTGGTTACTTAATCTTTCTCTCTCATTATCAGCAATATCATGAAGGAGATACCTGAACGAAAAAATCATCCCATAAATTAGGATGATATTATTTAGTATTCCGCTTTAGCGTAATTTGTTCTTGCAGCACATTCCCTTTCTGGTTGGTCGGAATTAGAAATGATTTATTGAATAAATATATTAGTTGCATGAATGAAGTGAAATACAAATAGTCTTCACTTTGATATTCAATTATCTTTAATATGGTAGCAATAGCGATTCTCTAAGAGACTATTATGATGCTGATTAAGTTGATTGTTTAATTTGCTACTGTGGCAGATGATTTACTCACCAATCCTTAACAATCAGACGCCGTTACTTTGATTCATCCGCAGTAACTTCAGTCAGATATTTGTGAACTGACGCGCCGCATTTTCGTCCTTCAGCAATCGCCCAAACTACCAGGGATTGCCCCCTTCTCATATCACCGCACGCAAAAACTTTTGAAAGAGATGTTTCATGTGCCCGTTTACTCCCAACCCTGTTGTCGTGATTATCTTCATCTTCTCCGAATTCAGCCTTAACATTTCCGCGCGGATCCAACGCCATACCTAAAGAAACAAGTTCATCAATTAATCCTTTTTTCTCAGGATGAAGAAAACCCGCAGCGATCAAAACTAATTCGGCGGGAAGTTCAAATTGACTCTTCGGTACATCAATAAATTTTCCGTCTTCAAAATTTACCTCAGTACAGAGTAAGGCAGTAAGTTCCCCTTTTTCGTTCCCTCTAAATTCTTTTGTATTGACACTCCATCTTCTCACTACACCCTCTTCATGGCTCGAAGAAGTTCGAATAATTAGGGGCCAATATGGCCACGGCGTATTATAAGGACGCACTTCTGCAGGCATCGGCATTATTTCCAGCTGGGTGACTGACTTAGCCCCCTGTCTGTTTGCCGTTCCGACACAATCTGAACCGGTATCACCACCGCCAAGCACAACAACATTTTTGCCTTTTGCATTAATAACCGTGCCGACTTTTTCTCCTGCATTGATCTTATTTTGCAAGGTTAAAAATTCCATCGCAAAATAAACTCCGTTTAATTCTCTACCCGGAAGTTGAATATCTCTGGGTCTTTCCGAACCACCGGCAAGTATAAGCGCATCATATTTTTCGATCAACTCTCTTGCCTGAATATCTCTGCCGACATTAATTTTTGTTTTAAACTGAACTCCTTCGGCTTCCATTTGTTTAAGTCTTCTCTCTAAAATACTTTTTTCCATTTTGAAATCCGGAATTCCATATCGAAGTAAACCTCCGGGACGCTCATTCTTTTCAAACACCGTAACCGTATGCCCGGCACGAGCAAGCTGTTGTGCCGCAGCTAACCCTGATGGGCCAGAACCGACAACTGCAACTTTTTTACCGCTTAAAACGTGCGGCTTCCTTGGTTTTACATGTCCATCTTTAAATCCTTTTTCAATTATCGTTCGCTCAATTGCTTTAATCGAGACTGGTTTTTCATTTATACCGAGCGTACAGGCAGACTCACACGGTGCCGGGCAAAGTCTTCCTGTAAACTCAGGAAAGTTGTTGGTGGTATGAAGATTATCAAGGGCTTCTTTCCAGTGTCCGTTGTAGATCAAGTCATTCCATTCGGGAATATAATTCTTTACCGGGCATCCGGTATCGCCGTGGCAAAAAGGAATACCGCAATCCATGCATCTTGCACCTTGAATTTTAGTTTCCTCTCTTGTAAAAACGGATTCAAATTCTTTGAAATGTTTTATTCTCTCTTCGGCTTTTTCTTTTTTCAAAACCGCTCTCTCAAATTCCATAAATCCGGTTGGTTTACCCATGGTGTACCTCGTCTAAAACTAAATCATTATCTAAAGTTTTTTTTGCGGCTTCATCTTTCTCCATGCTTGCTAATGCTTTTTTGTATTCACCCGGAACTATCTTCCAAAAATTATCTTTTTCTTTTTCCCAATGCTGTAAAATGTATTCGGCTCTTTTCGAGCCGGTATATTCAAAATGTTTTTGAATAAGACCGAGAACTTCCGAAACATCGCCTTCATTTACAAGATATTCAACGTCAACCATATCATGATTAATATATTTATTCGCATCCTTCGAACGATCCCAAATGTAGGCGATTCCACCGGACATACCTGCGGCGAAGTTCCTTCCGGTTTTTCCGATGACAACGACTCTTCCACCCGTCATATATTCACAACCGTGATCACCAACTCCTTCAACAACCGCATTAGCGCCCGAATTGCGTACGGCAAATCTTTCACCAACAATCCCATTGATGTAAGCTTCTCCGCTTGTTGCGCCGTACAAACATGTATTTCCCGCTATAATATTTTCAGCAGCATCAAATGTAACCTTCATCGGAATTTTTACAATCAATCTCCCTCCGGAAAGTCCTTTACCGGTATAATCATTAGACTCTCCTGTCAGGTCAAGTTCAATTCCCTTTGCCAGGAAAGTTCCAAAACTTTGCCCGGCAGTTCCGCGCAGTTGTATTTTAATTGTACCGTCAGGCAATCCCTCGTCACCGTATCTTTTGGCAATTTCACTCGAAAGCATCGTACCGACAGAGCGGTTGATATTTCTAATTCTTGATTTAATGAATACAGGGGTCTTTTTCTCAAGTGCAGGCATCGCTTCTTTAATGAGTTCGTGGTCGAGTTGCTTTTCAAGTCCGTGATTTTGCTCTTGAGTTTTAAATAAGTTCGTATCATATAATGGAATTGGCTTGAACAACGGTTTTGAAAGATCAATGCCACGCGCTTTCCAGTGATCGTTCATTCTCATAGGGATTATTTTATCAGTTTGACCAACCATTTCATTTATCGTTCTGAATCCAAGCGCGGCCATCAATTCACGAACTTCTTCCGCAATAAAGAACATAAAATTAACAAGATATTCAGGTTTGCCACTGAATTTCTTACGCAGTACGGGATCTTGGGTAGCCACACCAACAGGACAAGTATTTAGGTGGCATTTGCGCATCATGATACAACCTTGTGTAACAAGCGGCGCTGTGGCGAAACCAAATTCTTCCGCACCAAGCAGTGCGGCAATTACCACATCGCGTCCTGTTTTTAATTGTCCGTCAGTTGCAAGACAAACTCTGTCACGCAGTCCGTTAAGTACTAAAGTTTGATGCGCTTCACTTAATCCCAACTCCCAAGGAGAACCGGCATAATGAATTGAGGAGAGAGGGCTGGCGCCGGTTCCGCCGTCATGCCCGCTTATGAGGATGTGGTCAGCGTGAGCTTTTGCAACACCTGCTGCAATAGTTCCAACACCGACTTCGGATACAAGTTTTACGCTTATCCGTGCACTTGGGTTTATATTTTTCAAGTCGAAGATTAGCTGCTTTAAATCTTCAATCGAATAAATATCGTGATGCGGAGGCGGACTTATTAACGTCACTCCCGGAATGCTATATCTTACCTTAGCAATGGCTTTATTAACTTTATATCCTGGGAGCTGTCCCCCTTCACCGGGCTTCGCACCTTGAGCCATTTTAATTTGCAGTTCATCCGCATTAACAAGATAATTTGCGGTGACTCCAAAACGCGCTGAGGCAACTTGCTTAATAGCTGATCTTAAACTATCGCCGTTCGGAAGTTTTACAAATCGGTCAGGTTCTTCACCACCTTCACCTGTGTTTGATTTAGCTCCAATGCGATTCATCGCAATAGCAAGTGATGTGTGTACTTCGCGTGAGATCGAACCGAAACTCATAGCACCGGTAGAAAATCTTTTTACGATTTTGCTCGCTGGTTCTACCTCCTCGATCGGAATTTGAATTCCTGAAGTATCCAGATCAAACAAACTTCTTAGAGTTACTCTTTTTTTATTTTGATTATTTATGAGTTCGGAATATTCTTTAAATGTTTTGTAATCACTTCTTTGCGTACTCAGTTGAAGTTTAGAAATTGTAAGAGGATTCCAAAGATGATGTTCACCATCTCCGCGGTAATGATACAAACCTCCTACATCGAGTGAACTTTGATCAATTTGTGGATCAAGCGCGTGCATGTGCCGGCGTATTGTTTCTTCCTCAAGCATTTCGAGACTCAAACCCTCAATTTTTGTTGGCGTACCTGTAAAATATTTTTCTACGATTTCGCTATCCAATCCGTCAGCCTCAAATATCTGTGCACCGCAATATGATTGAAGTGTACTTATTCCCATCTTGCTGAAAATTTTGAAGAGTCCTTTACTTACCGCTTTAACAAAATTCTTATTCACGATTTTGTAATCCATTCCTTCAGGGAGAAATTTATAATCAGTTAAATAGGCAAGCGTTTCGTAAGCGACATAAGGATTAATTGCATTAGCGCCGTACCCGCAAAGCAACGCAAAATGATGAACTTCTCTCGGCTCCCCGCTTTCAACGACTATCCCGGTTTTGGTCCTTAAGCCGGCTCGTAATAACGCATGATGGACTCCTGATGTAGCTAATAAACAAGGAATTGCCGCATGGCTTCTGTCCGTTCCTTTATCAGAAAGAATTATTAGCGAAATTCCGGTTTTCACAGCCTCAACCGATTCCTGACAGATCTGATCCAAACGTTCGCGCATATCATGCCGAACAAACGGGTCGAATAAGAGCGAAATGGTGATTGACTTGAAATGCCCTTTCGCAATAAATCTTATTTTCTCCATTTGTGAGTTTGATAATAATGGATGCTCTAACTCAAGACGATGTGCATGTTGGGGAGTTTCATCTAAAAGGTTCTGCTCTGGTCCCACGTATGTAGTTAATTCCATCACGAGTTCTTCACGAAGAGAATCAATAGGTGGATTTGTGACCTGAGCAAATAGTTGTTTAAAATATCTGAATAGCATTTGCGGTTTATCCGAAAGAACTGCAAGCGCTGCATCATTCCCCATCGAACCAATTGCCTCCTGCCCAGAGGAAGCCATTGGGAGCATAACCTTCATCAAATCTTCTTTTGTATAACCGAATATCCTCTGCCGAATAAGAAGAGTTTCGTAATTTACCTTATAAATATCGTTTGGGGTAGGCAGATAATCAAGTTTGATCATGTTTTCTTTCACCCATTTTCTGTAAGGCTGGCGTGTAACGATATCTTTCTTTATCTCTTCATCGGTAATAATCCTTCCCTGTTTTAAATCGAGGATAAACATTTTACCCGGTTGAAGTTTTCCTTTTACAGCAACATTTTCTGCATCCACACTAAAAGTACCAGCCTCTGAAGTAAGAACTACAAGATCATCTTTTGTAACAACATAGCGGGATGGTCTTAAACCGTTTCTGTCTAAAGTTGCTCCTATAATATTCCCGTCCGTAAAAACCACAGCAGCTGGTCCATCCCACGGCTCCATCATTGTTGCATGGTATTCATAGAACGCTCTCCGGTCAGGGTCCATTAGATCATTTTTTGACCATGCTTCCGGAATCATCATCATCATTGCGTGGGGGAGACTTCTTCCACTCATGACAAGAAGTTCGAGTACGGAGTCAAAGGTAGCTGAATCGCTCTGTCCCTCCATAATGATCGGGAGCATTCTTCTTAAATCTTTGCCGTAGTAAGGTGATTCCATAACATGCTGCCGCGCGGCCATCCAATTCTTGTTACCTCGTAAAGTGTTTATCTCACCATTGTGAGCGATCATTCTAAACGGATGAGCAAGATCCCATGTGGGGAATGTATTTGTGGAAAATCTCATGTGAATCATAGCCATAGCAGATTTCATATCAGGATCGTTAAGGTCCTTATAGTACGCTAATATCTGTGGGGCAAGAAGCATTCCCTTATAAATAAGAATTTTGCTTGAAAAAGAAGGGACATAATATTTACTTCTGTCCAACTTTAATTCCGCCCGAACCCGCTGGTCAATTATGCGTCGGATCAAATAAAGTTTTCTTTCAAATGCATCCTGATCAATATTTTTTTTATTAGCGCCGATAAAACAATGTCTTATAAAAGGTTGGGTAGCTCGTGCCCCTTTCCCGGGAATAGATGGATTGATGGGAACATCCCTCCAGCCCAAAAAATTTTGATCTTCATCTATTACAATTTTTTCAATAATATTTTCTACTGCTTTCCTTAGCGTAGCATTGTGCGGAAGAAATGTAACACCAACCCCATAACGCCCTTCAGCTGGAAGAATAATATTTTTTTCAGCGGCGACTTTGCGTATAAATTCATCCGGCATTTGGATTAGAATGCCTGCCCCGTCGCCAGTATTTGGATCCGCACCAACTGCGCCGCGGTGTTCAAGATTTCTTAAAATGTCCAGACCTTTGTCAATTATGGATCTTGACTTTCTTCCCTTAACATTGGCAACAAAACCCATACCGCATGCGTCATGCTCAAAGGCAGGGTCATACATCCCCTGCTTCAAAGGAGCGTAGCTGCTCATTTCAAATTCTTTCTGTGTTTCATCTAATATTGACATCTTTCTTACTCCTGTTTAGCAATTCTATCTTAAAAATCTCTTCGTAGGAAAAAATTGAGCAAACCCGGTGTTTTAAACTTGATTTCCTAATCTATTAAGGGAAATGAATATATTTATAAAATTTTCTTTGGCAATTTAATATTTTATCGCAAATTATCAAGGGAAAAGAGACAAATAGCCTCATAAGATGAATTCATATTCAAAAAACATGCATATTATCAAACAATACTTAGTGATGTTTCGTCAACCTGCTCTATGTTGAATTAAGTAGTATCAAAAAAGAGCATTTAAAACCCTATCGCTTTAACTTTTGGGTTAGGTATAAAGTTTTTTTTTATTTGCTTAGTTAATCAATAGTTGATATTTTTTACAACGAATTTTACAAGTCACCTTATAAAAATAGCTATGAAAACTGCATAAAAGATAAATCAATTAAATATGTAAAAGTTATAAACTACGACGAAAGAAATAAATTTGAATAACATGAAACAGTATGTTGCTTTTTTAAGAGGAATAAATGTTGGTGGGAACAATATTATTAAAATGGAAACTTTGAGGGGTGAGTTCGAGAGGATCGGATATCAATCAGTCAGAACTTACATCCAAAGCGGGAATGTAATTTTTCATACTGCCGTCATTGACAAAAATAAAATTGAAATTGAAATTGAGAAGGCTCTTTCAACGAAATATGACTACAAGGCAAAAGTTTTAGTCAGATCAAAAAATGAAATGGAAAACACTGTTGCTCATTTCCCCAAAATTTTTAGTGACCCTAACTGGAAGCATAATGTGATCTTCTTAAGCAGCACCATTAATTCAAAAGACATATTAACAAAATTCGATATTAAGAAAGAAATTGAACAGCTTTCTTATTTTAATGGGGTTTTGTATTGGTCGGCAAACATGGCTTCAATAACCAGATCAGTTATGATAAAACTTTCTGCAAGAAAAGAATACAAAGAAATGACTGTAAGAAACGTTAATACAACCAACAAGATTCTTGCCATGATGAATGACAGTAATGAATAACGCTACAGTATTAAACGATTTGGTGCTCAACCATAGGAGTTATTCCATTAGGTTCTGAATTGACAGATGATTAAGTCTAAATCAAACGCCACCTAATCCTACTAACAGATCACAGTTCAATACCTTTAATATTTAGAACTAATCCTTTAAAATTTGTCTCCAAAAACGAATCGGCAAAACTATTCACATCGTAATATTCAACCACAAAATGATCTGCTGCATAACTTATTATGGGATTATCAGCAAACGCGCTATAAAGTTTCATTATTCCTTCCGATGAAAAACCAAGACCGTTTGATTTCATTCCTGCGGGTGTGCGTGTGTTAAATCTGCCTGAAGTAACGATAATCGTTTCAAACAGCCGCAAAATATGTCCCCGGTGAACAACTACCGCTTCATCCCCTTTGAGTGCAATTAAATGTTTCACCGGACTAATCGCTCCAAAAATATCATCGTATTCATAAGACCCATTGTCAGGATTTCTTTTCACCAAAATATCGTCTGCTTCAGCGGTAAATGAGTAATCAATTGCATCCATCTGCCACGTTGCGCAAACTATGTTCAGTCCAAAATTAAGTGAGTATCCAATTCTTGCCGTTCTTGGCAATGGATCTTTTTGAGCCGGGTCGGCATAGCTTATTTCTTTACCGATGTTTAAAATTGAATAACCAAGTGTAAAATCAATTTTTGGTTTCAGAAATGTTTCTTCGGCAAGATTAATTTTATGGGTTTTCAATAATAACTCTGAAATTGGAGTTACAAGCATTGCTCCAAAATCGAAAGCTGTTCCATCAACACCCTTCCAATTAAGTTCTGATGTAATCGGTGACTCTCCTGGATAAGATTTATATGACTTAATTGAGAAGCCGAAATTGAATTTAATCACTTCGCCATACCCGGCTCCAACACTAATGCAGTCAAACTTATCGTAGCTTTCGTAGGTCCCTATAAGTTCGGGGCTATCAGGACCCGTTCTTACAAATTCGCCGTAAGAAAATTTGTCGTTAAGATATCCAACACCGATTGCCAAAGGGAGATCATTATTGTGCTTTTTAAAATTATAGCCCACCGAGACACCAAATGAGTTGAACGATAAATCCCGACCTAAATTTGGCATCCATTGTGTTTTTTGCGGCATAAAAAAGAGGGAGAAATTATTCTCGCGGGCAAAATTTCCAAGCTGTGCCGGATTATAATAAAATCCGGTTGCATCATTCATGGGAATTGCCGATCCTATCCCTCCGGCGCCAATTAAAAGCGGAGATTGTTGAATGGTTAAGAATGGCAGCGCCGTCCCTTGACCATAAATTGACTTAACAAGTAAAAGAACCAAGAATAATGAACAATATCTTCTTGCCATAATGATCACTCCTTTTAAGTTTCTGTTTTTAGACCACACTTTATTCTTTCCTAAGATTCGATGTTTCATAAAGTGCACCGCCATCAACCGGATGTTGTTGCGGATTTATATCAAGATATTCAGGAAATCCATAGATGGAATTATATCTCACTACTAATGAATCACCGTTAGGATTCTTTATTATTCCAAACAACGAATCTACAGTGTAATAATATGGACTTGTTACCACGCTCCCATCTGAAACTTTTGTTAAGCTGAATATCGTATCCGATCGTACGGTAATCCGCACTGCATCTCCGGCATCGGGGCAAAAGCAAGTTCGCACCTGATCAATTGTATAATCACGAAGATTTTTTGAACGCCATAATTCGTACGGAGTTTGCGGGGGAGCTTCCGAGACTAATTCTTTATTGCATGCCGCCAAGCCGAGAAGAGCCAACAGAATTAGAAATAATTTTTCCATTTTAATCACCTTACCATAATCTTCTTTCCAAAAATTTATTAGCTATGTGTTTTACCCCAAACATCGCAGAGGTCATATTATTGTAAAAACCAAAGCACTCACAACGAATAATCCTCGTAGAGGATTTATAAACTTTTCACTTACTTTTTATTGATCCTCTACGAGGATCGCTTTTCTAGGGTTACACGTTATTACCATAACTAAACATCTACGATGTTTTAATTCACGATTCAAAGTTCTTGCTCTTGCATTCTTTGCCTACCCCTCTAAAATTTCAGTGTTTTTATTTTTGACCTCGTCGAGGTCATATTATTGTAAAAACAAACACCCCGAACAACCAGTACCCCGTAGGGGTTCTATATTCATGTTTATTATTTTGAGGTCGTTATTTTTTTACCGCAACAACACCATCTTCTTCGTTTGCTTTACTCTTCCTCCACCCCAAACTCTTCCAAAATTTCTTTTGCCATTTTTTCCGCAAGCGCCCAATCGTGGAGCTTTTCTTTGGCGTTTGCCGTTAGTAGTTCTTTTAGCGTTGAGATGTATGCGTGATAATTCTTTACTATTTGCTCAACGGTTTTTTCTTTTGCGGGTATTTTTATTTGATAAGTTTTTTGCCGTGAAAGTAATCCGGCAAATTCGGCTTTTGCTTCGCTGTCAAGTTCAAGAATGGTTTCCCCTTCTTCCGTCTTCATCTGGAATCTATTAAAGAACGCATCCGGTCTTAGCGGCTTGCCGTTAACCGGGTGTGTTTCAAACTCAAGGTCATCGTAATTTCCTTTTGTATAAAAGTCTTGTGGAAATTTTCTTATTCCATCCGGCAGACAATCTTCAATTACATCTTCTTTTACTTTGCTATATGCAAACTTTACTTCTTCCTTTTGTTTTTTCTTCCGCATCTTTGGCAATTCAAGCCGTTCTTTTACAAGCTCGCACAAGCCGGCATATATTTTCGGTAGATAAATCTTTGCATCTAATCCAAGCGCTTCTACTATTTTTGTATCGAGTTCTATTCTGTCTTTTTGTTTTACTTCGTTAAATATCTTAAGCAATTTCCTTGAGGATAGTTTTTCATAAATTTTTTGCAATCTGTCTGTATCTTTTTTCGTAAATAAAGTAGTCTTCGGTAAAAGATTTTCCGCAACTTCATAAACGGTAAGATCAAGCAGTCCATCTCCTAAACTCGCTCTGGATTCTGTCTCAATAAAAAATGAGAATAAAGTAGAAGCAATCAAATATTTTGTTGTTTCATTCTCTTCGGTGTATATCTCGTACAGGCGTTTGTCATTCAATATTTTTATTGAGTTGTCAAATACCTTAAACACATTATCAATTCCACATGGATAAATTATTTCCGGAAATTTTTCGTGTTCTAATCCCCACCAATATTTTCTCCCTTGCACCGATGGCACTTCCGTCCAGGAAATATTATCTTTCGTTCTCTGTTTCTCTCCCCACTCAATATACTTTAGCGCGTACTTATCGCCGTTCTTTCGCAGATCAGCTTTGCTTTCATTACAAAGAAATAATTTGAATTTCAGTTTTGAAGGATCAATGGTAATACTTTCGGATTCTTTAGGACTCTTAATTACCGCGCGAAGATATTTCTCTTCAATTAATCCTTCCCAGCCGCGTGCGTTTTCGCAGTGCACGACCCCCTCTGTCCTTCGGACATCTCCCCCTTGGTAAGGGGGAGAAAGAGAGGGGGTTTGGAGATAGAAGAATTCATTGATACCGGTTTTAATTCCAAACCTTACTTCCGCAATATCTTTAAGAGGAATAAGTTTGTCTTTGCATTTAT
>Ga0210039_1000529_pt1 | contig 39717 bp, 39 predicted proteins | sample CryGeyCG2114_250_3_FD_185460 | JGI IMG/M metagenome (GOLD analysis project Ga0210039, IMG submission 185460) | Groundwater microbial communities from aquifer - Crystal Geyser CG17_big_fil_post_rev_8/21/14_2.50 (SPAdes) (version 2) | ecosystem: Environmental > Aquatic > Deep subsurface >...
AAAGTAATTTCCACTCAATTGACCATTTTTCATCATAATTTACTTTTCCATTATCTGCTACTAATATATTAATAGGTTCTGTAGCATTTGCACTTGAGGTAACTTGAGGAGTGAATTTATTATTAAACTCTTCCTCTTCGGGTCTTATTTTAATTTTGTTTTGGCTCATTTGTGGTGCCGATGTTAAGAGAGGAATATCATAAATATAACATCCAGTTCCTTTTGTCCTGGTTCAGCGGAAAATGGACTTTTGCTTAATTTAAGACTGTAGAACCAACTACAGAATATTGTTTATAATTTAGCCAATAATTACATCTGATTTCTTTAGCATTTTTCAATTTCAACTCTCTAATATGTAGTTTTTCATCCACCTTATTTAATAAAAAATCCAAAGGTGTTAAATAATAAAGAGCTGAATGTAATCTTTCAGAATTATAATGTTCAATATATTCATTTATTTTAATTTTAGCATCTTCAAAGCTAAGCAGAGGAACATTTTTATAAAACTCACGATTAAAAGTTCCATGAAAACGCTCAATTTTACCATTGCTTTGTGGGTAACCAACAGAAGTTCTGGCATGAGTAAATTGGATAAAATCAATAAATTTGCTGAATTCTTTAGAAATAAATTGAGGCCCATTATCAGAAATAATTCTAGGATTAACTCCCTTGAATTTATCTTTAGCTTCTTGAACAAGAGTTGTAATAGTTTCAGTTTTCATATCTTCAAACAAACCATGATTAACAATAAATCTTGAATAGCCATCAATAATAGAGATTAGAAAATAGTGCCTATGACAAAAATGGACATATTTAATATCAATATGCCAGTGTCTATGAACTCTTTTAGGCTGCTTAAATCCTTTTCCTTTTGAAGTACTTTTCTTAGTATTCCAAGGGCTAAGCAAATTGTTTGTTTTCAATATTCTGTAAAGACTGCTCGGACTCAAAGCTGCAATTTCTTCATCTAACATTCTATAGGCAAGCCTTCTGTAGCCATCTCTATAAAACCTATCTGTAGAATAAATGTGCTTCTTTACATAACTAATAATTTTTTCTTCCTCTTCTGGAGTATGCCAATGCTCTTTGGGTATTTTTCCATTATGTTTATTTTCTATTCCAGTTCGTTCTTTCCAATCATAATATTTTGATTTTGAAAGAGATAAATGAGTTAAAAAATAACTTAACTTAAATTCTGTTTTCTTTTGCATTTCTTCTATATAGTCCATAACCGATTCTCTTACTTCTAATTCTGTCCACTTACTTGTTAAACCTGGATAATGCAATAGGATTAAAATAAACAATTTTAGAAAAAGAACAATCAATATAGAAGCGAACTTGCCCCGACTTACTTGGTCTTAGCGTTTGTACCCAAAAGGTTAAGTGAACAATAGTACAAACGCTTAGAGCGAGTTAGTCGAATATGCATTAATGCTTTTCTAATGCATATTTGGGGTTAAATCTCGCCATTCAGTTTTTTTTATATCGCATATTGTCTTCTACTATTTCACTTATTAGCTGATCTTTATAAGTTAGCTTTGCTTCTAACTTTTTTATCTTTTCTTGTTCTTTTTTCTCTCCATTTTTACCCCTTTTATCCACAAATATACTCTCTGCATTCTCAAACAACTCTTTTTTCCATTGATAATACATGTTGGGATGGATACTGTATTTTTTACAAATATCAGTTACTGTGATTTCTTTACTGAAAGATTCTAATAAGATTTGTACCTTTTCTTTTGGGGTAAATCTTCCTCGTTTTTCCATGTAAATCTCCTTTTGTGTATACTAATTTATGTATTTCAAAAGTCCATTTCCATCTGAAGCTTTACAATAACGATACAAAATATCAATATTGTTTTACTTAATTTCTTCATATTAACCTCGTTAAATTGTTTATTTTTAATTTTTCAAATTCCATGATGGGGAATGTCCTTCATCAATGAAATATAATTTTTCTGTGTTGATGTCAACTATATATAACTCTGACTTCCAACTTATCCAATCGGCGTCCACATTTATATTTTTTGCAAAAGCAATATAATTTCCATCATGGGAAAACTCCATAGGATTAGAGTCGAACCATTCATTATCTACAAGTTTTACTATTCTTTTTTTCGCCCCATTCTCAAAAATAGAAAGATAATGCTCATCATATCCATTAGTATTTGTCTCAAGAAATGCTACCTTGGTATAATCTTTGGAATAGCGTTGTTGGGATACCACAAAGGGTTTTTCTGCAGTAACAATTATTTTACTTTGTTTTGTCTCAATATTATATTCTACAATTGAATTACCATAACGTGCATCAGTATAAGTATTCAATAATAGTATGCCCGTCAGTGGGTTAAAATCTCTGATTGTTAATCTTTCTGATTCAAGATCAAACAAATATTCTTCATATGAGTTATCGAGATTTGTTTTATATACCTTAGAATCAATTTCATAAAGAAAATTATAACTATCTTGATAAAAATAAGTGCGAGCACCGAAACTTAATGTTCTCATTTTAATTTTCTTACTACCATCAGGATTCACAATAAAAACAGAATAAGGGTCATAGTAACTTGTTCTATACAAAATAAATATTTTTCCATTTGGTAACCATTTACACCCGTCAATCCCAACCTCACCACTATCAGATGTTACAGAAATAATCGTATTTTTTTCAAGATTATATACATTTGCAATACGATTGCCATGATTGTTGGAATGCTTGTACAAAATATATTTACCATTAGGTGACCATACTGGGTTTTCATCGTTATTTTCATGGTTTGATATATTTATCGGATTAGAACCTGACATGTTATTTGTAAATACTTCCCACTTATAGTTCTCCATTTGTTTAACGTAGCATAAACTATTTTGAGATGTTAATAAAGGGTTATTAATTCCATCTGAACAAGAAAATATAATTATGTAAAACAAAATTATTAGATATTTAAATTTTACCAATGCATTCTCCTTTTTTTTTATAACAGTTTTCCATTCTGTTAGTCATTTCTTTCTATTAACTTACCAAAATCAATGTTTTTTGCATTTATTTTGATTCTTACATCTACATTACCAATTATTTTGTTAACAACATCTTTTTTACATCGCTAAATTCACCAGCTTGCAATTTGTAAATATAAACGCCACTTGGTAAATTACTTGCATCAAACTTAACTGTGTATTTTCCACTTGTTTGCTCTTGGTTTACCAATTCTGCTACTTTTTGTCCAATTGTGTTATAAACAACCAAATTTACAAAGCTATTTTCTGGTAATTGATAGCTTATTTGTGTTGTTGGGTTAAATGGATTTGGATAATTTGATTCTAGTGCAAATTCATTGATTACTTCAGCATTAGTATTCTCTTCATTATTTATTTTCCAAATTACACCAGTGCCAGAGATTGAAACTTGATTACTATACAATGATTCGTTATTTGCATTATCAATTGCTTTTACTTTGTAGTAATATGTGTAAATTGGGTCTATCTTACCCGCTGGGGTTACACTATTATCTGTCCAAGTGTGAGTTGAACTACTTGCACTATGTGTTACAGTTGCAACTACCATAGCACTGCCATTTACATATTTCCATATTTTATACTCTTTCATATCTGTGTCTTCATTTGTAGTCCATGTCAATTTAGGATGATCAGAATACCAAGCAACAGATAAATTTTGTGGTATTTGAGGGTCTTCATCAAATTGACGTAGTTGCAAATAAGCTGAATTATAATGACTCCAATTAACATAAATATCATTATATGAAGCTGAACCACTTATAGAATTAATACCATAGTCTTCCGATATTGCCGAAGTACTATTAATAGCCCCAGATATTATTATGTTTTCAACAAGACCAGAAGCATGAGTGTATGTGTGAATATTTCCATTAGCAGTTTCACAAATTGTTAAGGGGGTTGTTACATCTGAATAACCTTCCAATAATGTGCTTGAGGACCAAGTGGTTGAACTAAAGTCTTTATACTTAAAATATAAATCATGATGTGCGCCCATATCAGCAACTGGTTTATAATAAAAATCATAAAGTTTTGACGAACCGGCAAAAATTTTCCCTCTTCCAGATTCATCTGTTACTTGTTGTTGAGTTTGCCAAGTAGTGCCATATTTTGTACGACTCATTTCAGGAACCGAATAAAAATAATATTCATCTGGCATAAAGTTTTTTGAGTTATAACCCACATGCACCCTGCTTGGTGAAACAGCTACTGTAGGACTCATCCCATAGCCACTGCTATAATCTGTTATGTTTTTGTAATCGACCCAGTTATCTGTTGTTAGTGTATGTTTTTTATAATTTGTTTCTAAATCTTGACCATAACTATCACCAATGGACCAAACTGTGTGAATTCCATCAGCATTAATTGTAGCATCAATACCGCTACAAGGATTTGAGCCTATTCCTAAATCTGCTCTTTGCGACCAACTTGCACCAGCATCTGTTGTTTTTTTTACTCTAATATTTGAGCCTTCGCGGTAAACTACATAAATACTTGAAGCATCTCCAACAATATTTGGGAATTCACCATTTGTTGAAATTGTAGCACTCCTAATGGTAGTTCCACTTGAGCTAATTAAATAATATTTTATATCGTTATTGGAATCAAATGTAACAACATTAATACCATTTTTATCAGCATGATTTTCTATATATTCAACATTAGAAACATTTATAGTTGTTGTAATAATAGAATTCCAGCTCTGAGCGTTTAACGAAATTGAAAACAATAATAAAACATAAATTAACTTTTTCATTTTAATTTTTCCTTAAATTATTTTAATAATTTGTTTAATTTAGGGCTCCATTTTTATGCGGATGAAGCCCTTTTAATTTGCATTGTTCCTATTGTCCGTAGGGTAGCTTTGCATTTGAAAATTGGTTTTGTCCGCATTTAATAAAATTTGTCTAAAGACATAATTTCCTCCTTGCCTTATAATAGGCTAATATTTTTGTAATTATTTATTTAAAACGGCTTTAATAGTTTTTGAATATTCTCCAGCTCTCATGTGTACTAAATATACACCGCTTGGTAAATCAGCCCCGTTAAAAATTAAGCTATAATTACCCGCTTTTTGTTCTTTTTTTACTAGTTCTGCAACCTCTTGACCAAGAACATTATAAATTTTTATTGTTACAAATTCTGAAACTCCAAGTTCATAGTTAATTATTGTTTCTGGGTTAAATGGATTTGGATAGTTTTGTGCCAATTTGTAATAATTAGTTTCAAACTTTACATTTTTTACACTTACCAAATCTGTTGGCATATAAATATGTGTAAATATATGTTTATCTTTATAATTATTAAATAATTCATCAGTCATTATTAAAATTTCTTCATAACCATCATTTGTAATATCATACATCATTGCTCCAAAATATCTGCCTTGTGTCACTTCAAAATTGTTTAATTTCAAATAAAACAAATCAAACCCCCATTTTTCAATGTTACCATTAAACTTAAAAATCATAAAAGTTTGGTCAAGACATAAACCAATTTCTTCCGTCTCATCTTTGTTTATATCAACTGTAAATCCGTTATAAGCATCAAAAGACATTCTGCCAACTATATCAATAACATGTACGGCTTCATATTGGTTATTGCCGGTTGCTTCAAAGCAAGTGAGCCTTGTTTTAGTAACTCCATCATAAGTTGCATCTCCACCAACCCACAACTCCTTTTTCCCATTTCTGTTTATATCGTTTGAATTGAAGTGAATATATACATTAAATGTTCCACCATCTCCATACCAGACATCCTTATAGTTTTGAATATCCTCTTGGTATTCAAAAACAACAACATCTCCACGGAAACCGCCGGTAACCAGGTCGGCAAAACCATCATTATCAATATCTCCATTAGATGTACCCGCAAGATAAAAAATATCTTCCGGCACAAGATAAACAAAAACAGTTTCAGCACTATTTGTGCTCTTATTATAGCGTGCAGCAGCAACACGTAAATCACAACTTTCGCCACAATAAAACAAATCAGTTCCCTCACGTTTATCATACTCACCCCACAAGGGGTCATTCATCTGGTTACACTGTTTATAATCAAAATCTATTTTTGTTGGTAAGTTTGTTTTGTCATCAAGTTTAAATGTTCTTGCTACATTTATTGGTGGTATTGAATCATAAACTTGTAAGCTTCCAGTAATAAAAATATCCTCACTACCATCTTCATTAATGTCATAAATTTGAGTAAAATCAACATAGGAAGAAATACTATCCCAAGGCAAATCGGCTTTATGTTCAAATAATTCAAGGTTTGGATTATATTCATAAATACCTCGTTCATTTATTTTTTGATAAGAATTATATCTTTCGCCATAAAGCTCGGCTCTACCATTTTTATTAATATCACCAGCTATTATAGGTATTGGGGCAGTTGTGCCAACTGGTACAGTTGCATAATACTCATACATATTATTAAACTGTGTAGTATCAACAAAATCGGGATATATTATTGTGGTATCAATAGTGTTGTTTGTTTTTTGTAATTTGCTTTTAGGAATGTAATTGCCAAGATTTTTATAATAACTTTTACCAGTTCTTTTATCAGTTATTTTATATACTTCACCAGGTATATCCATCTTTTCTATTTTCTTGTTATTATCAAAATCAATTTGTCTTAAAAGATTAGAATTGTTTTGAGCAAATAGACTGCTAAATGTGAGAGTTATAAAAACTAATAGATTTGATTTATTAAGCATGTTTTTCTCCCTCTGATAAGTTTTGAATTGTTAATTATTGTTTGGTTTTTGGGTTATTATTAATAAGTCGATAGTCGATAGTCGATAGTCGATAGTCGAAAAATACACCCTTTGTTGTTCTTTTCAAGTGGAATTTTTGTGTTTTGTAAATTATTTATATTTGAATTGCCTACTTTCAAATTGCCTTCAATAAATTTAAGTTCATTTTTTGTTTTGGCAAACTATAGAAATTTATTGTTTGTGTCAAGTTTATTTTTGTTTGTCCTTTTTTCGAAGAAAATGACTCAACTCACAACAAACACACCTCTTGATGCGGAAAAGCACTGCATCTTTCCCCTCTGACGAGGTGACTTTTAAAGAAATCATGCTTTGTATTGTCCTGAAATAGGTCGACTCAAAAGGAATAAAAAAGTTAAAAAGAAATATGGAAAAGCATAAAAATATTATTGATAATCCTAAAATAAGTAGTATAAAACTCCCCTCTTGAGAGAGGCTTGGGGTGTGTGCTTTTTAAGTTTTCGGTAAAATAAATGTTTTTTTGAAGAAGCGACATAAAAAAAGGGAACACCAAACGGTGTTCCCTTAAATTATTTATCTAATTAAGTTTGTAATTTCTTGTAATAATGCATCAGCAGTTGTAACAACACGAGCATTAGCTTGAAAACCACGTTGAGAAACAATCATTTTAGTAAATTCTTCTGATAAATCAACATTTGATTGTTCCAAAGCTCCAGATTGAATTGTAGTTGTTGATGATTCTCCAGGTTCTCCAATTCTTGGATCCCCAGCATTTGCTGCAACTTGATACATGTTATCTCCTATACTTACTAAGCCATTTAGGTTTGGGAATGTGGCAACCATTACTTGAGCCAACGCTTGAGAGGTTCCGTTTGAGAATATCCCAACAATATTGCCATATTGGTCAATATTCAAATTAGCAAGAGAAGAAGCAGCAGAACCATCTTGAGATAATGCAGCAACTTGTGAAGAAAGAGCAGTTTGAGTAATACCATTTGTTCCAACTCCAAAATCTAATTGCATTGGCATTGCGTCAGTACCATTTGTTGGTTGAAAGCTAATTGATGGCAAAGTTGAAATAATTGCATCACCTTGTTTAATTGATTCAATAGTACCATCTCCAGGTTTAAATTTAATAACACCATTTGGTTGGTATGGTGCGGCAGTTGTTAATTCACCAGTAGCTGGTGCTTCAACTTCCCATGCCCAAGAATTATTGTCAATGTGAGTATATTTAATTGTTAGTGAGTGAGCATTACCTAGAGTATCGTATATAGTAACTGTTCCTGTTACTTCCTCAGGACTATCGTTTTTATCGATTGTTGTGTTTATCTCGGTTGGAGAAGTATTTGTTGATAAAGCATTAAAGTTTAAATCAAAATTGATATTTCCACTTGAATCTATAATATTTAACGCTGAAGTAGTGTTTTTGTTAGTTATTGAATCAAACGATAAGGCTTGAGTTCCAGTAAGAGGTGTGCTTAGCGGATTTCCAGCTTTATCTAAGATTTCATAATTTACTGTATAAGCTGCATTTGTGGGAGGTGTAGTAGTACCATCGTAAGCAGTATTTTCATAATCAAGAACAAGTTGGTACTCAGTTCCATCACCACCATAAATAACGTAAGTTTGCTGATCTGTTCCAGCCGCGTTTGCAATGTCATCAGATTTATAACTTCCGCTCATTTCAACTATATCAGTTCTCAAGGTTGGTGAACTACTTTCCAAGTTTCCACCCCAAGAAATATTTTGTGTAGCAATTGCGGGTAATCTAAGGTTTTTATCAATAACAATATCTTGAACAGAGTTTCCAGCAGGAATTTCACCTAAACCGTTTGCAACTTTGCCTTGAACAACTGCACCATTTTGTGGATTAACAAGCGTGCCATTAGCATCAAAAATGAATGCCCCTGCTCGTGAATATTGTTGTGTGCCATTATTATTTAGGATGAATAATCCAGGTCCTTGAAGTGCTAAATCAGTTGTAATTCCAGTTCTTTCAAATGTGCCTTGGTTCCAGTTTCTATCAATAGAGTTTACTTTCATTCCAAGACCAACTTGCATACTGTTAGTACCACCAGCACCATCAGTTGGATTTGTACCAGCTTTAATCATTTGATTGAATGTATCACTAAAAGTAATTCGTGAACCTTTATAACCAATAGTATTAACGTTGGCAATATTGTTACCAATTACGTCCATCATTGCTTGATGATTTCTCAATCCGGAAACACCGGAGAATAGTGAGTTAAGAAGTGCCATTATAACCTCCTAAGGTTTTGTTTTAAGTTTGTCGATTCAGCATCAGTCGGTCAGCCAAATCAAGAGCGTCCTTAAAAGGTCCCGCTCGTGTTATTTATTAGTTAATTAAGTTTATTGTGCGAATACTACGCTATCAATATTTGTAAAAACATTTTCATTAGCATTTAACAAGCTCATCGCCGTAATTACAGTCTTGTTTGGAATGTTAACAAGAAACGCTGTGTTATTCATCATCACTAGTGAATCTTTTGAACCTTTTGCTTCAGCTTTTTGAACCGCAGTATTTATTTTATCCATTTCATTTTCGGATAAAACTATATCGCGAGATTCTAAACGCTGTTGTGCGTGTTTTGAAAGTTTAACTTTTGAAATTTCTCTTGAGAATATTTCATCAAAGTGAGATTTTACTCCTTGATTGCTCGCCTGTTGAAACCCACTCTCCTTAACTATGGGAATAAAGGGAACACTCATTCCATTAATCATTGCCATTATCCGTCTCCTTCCGAACTGTTATTTAATATTTCCATTATATCAGACAAATTGTATTCAACTCCATCAACAACAAGTGTAGTTCCATTTTCAGAGAACCTAACTGCATCAATTGTACCAACTCCGTATGTGCTTACTACCAAATCATCACCTTTATTATCCGTTGCTGTAACCTTAAAGGTATATTTACCTTTAGGAACTTTTGTACCATTATTATCGGAAAAATCCCAAGAAAGTTTATGGTCTCCACCAGAAATATTTTCTTGTTCAATAGTTCTAATTAGAGCACCGCTTTCATTATAAATACTAATTTTTACATTAGAAGAATCTGAAGGAAGTTTATACCCAATAGAAACGCTATCTTGACCAACATTTTGCAACGAAGGTGATGCTAGCTTTACATCATTTCCAATTAAAGTTGCAGTTAATGTATTATTTATTGATTGAGTTAAATAATAATTGGCATCTATACTTTTATTCATTGAAGTGTTCAAATTTGTAAGCTGCTCCAAGGAAGTAAATTGAGCAAGTTGTGCTGCATATTCAGTCCCATCCATTGGATTCATTGGATCTTGGTTTTGTAATTGAGCAATCATCAATGATAAGAATGCATCCTTATCCATTGTGTCTCCACCTTTTGCAGCAGGTGTATATGTATTAAACTGACTATCAATTCCACCAATCATTTTATTCTCCTACGCTATAAAATCGTAATTATTATAGCCTAAATTTTTGTGAGCAAATTTGTCATCAAATCCATTAACTTTTAAATTCATTGTGTTATTATTTTTCTTTTTCTGCTTAAAATACCTGCTATTTTTTTCTTCCGAATCCGCAAGTGAAACATTAAGAGAACTAAGCTGAACACCTTGTTGGTTCAAGCTGGTTTTAAGTCCTTCCAAACTATTTTGAACAGCTTGTTGAGTTGTTTCATTATCAACTTTAATTGAAGCAGAAACCATTTTGTTTATTACTTCCAACTTTATGTTCATCTTCCCTAGATTTTCTGGATTAAGTTGAAACTCAACAGACTTTTTTTCGCCTTTTTGAATTAAATTTGAAATTTCTTCCTTAATATTTTTCAAATCCAATTTTTGAACGACCGTTTTTGGCATCACTCTTAAATCACTATTCCTAATCTGATGCTCAACAAAAGCTGTTTTTGGCATCAATGTTTCATTAACCTTAATGTCATTACTTTTTGTTTCACCGGCTAATTTACTTTTTGATACTTCTGCTTTATTGTTAATCTCTTGTGAACTATTGAAAACTTGCTTATCAAAAGTTTTGTCTATTGAATCTGATTTATTGGTTTCAAGATTATTGATTTTAGCATCATTCAAATTTGATTGACTATTAGTAAAATTTTTGCTTTCGGAATAATTGCTTTTTGAATGATCTCCTGCATTATTAGATTTAAATTCACCAGTTATATTTTTATAGCTTGCTTTCCTAAAGTCGTTATCAACAGACTTTTGTTCAAGTTTCTTTGCAACATCTTCATTTATTGGAATTATCTTTACCTTTGTAAGCTCAATACTTTCTTTGCTTGAGTAAATTGATTTCTTTAATAATTCTGGTGATTTGCTTTCAGCTTTTGTAAGTTTATCTATATTTAAGCTTTCAGGACTTTTTTCGCTTTTAAGAGTAATCACAAAATTTGATTTTGCACTTTGAATTTCTTTCTTTTCAGAATCAGAAGAATTGAAAATGTTTTTTAATCCAGTTTTAACTTTATCAACCATTTTGGATTTTATGTTTTCATTCTTGCTAAAAGCTAAGTCAGTATTTGTGTTTATTTCTTGCTTACTCGATACAGAAGTTTTGCTAGTTAAATCGATGCATTCAACTTTACTCAAAAGGGATTTTAATTCCTTGTTGTTTGGCTGATTTGCCAATTCAGTTTTAATCGATTTTTTCAATTCACTCAAATCAATTTTTTGTACACCCAATTCGTCAATTAACTTGCTTTCATTTGGTGTTAGTTTCAATTCCTTTACAATTTCTTGGAGTGGCAATTTGTCAGCTTTTACAATTGTGTTTACTTCTGCTGTTTTGGTTATAAAACTATCCATTTTTGCTGATACTGCTTTTAACACTGGAGAAGCGTTGACTTTTACTGCTTCTGCTTTTAATTCTTTGCTCAATTCTAAAAGAGATACTTTTTCTGAGGCAATGTTTTTAACTGCTTCAGCTTCAATTGGTGTTAGTTTCAACTCCTTTGCAATTTCTTGAAGTGGTAATTTGTCAGCTTTTACAATTGTGTTTACTTCTGCTGTTTTGGATATAAAACTTTCCAATTTTGCTGATACTGCTTTTAACACTGGAGAAGCGTTGACTTTTACTGCTTCTGCTTTTAATTCTTTGCTCAATTCTAAAAGAGATACTTTTTCTGAGGCAATGTTTTTAACTGTCTCAACTTCAATTGGAGTTAGTTTCAATTCCTTTGCAATTTCTTGAAGTGGCAATTTGTCAGCTTTTACAATTGTGTTAACTTCTGATGTTTTGGTTATAAAACTTTCCAGTTTTGCTGTAACTGTTTTAATTACTGGAAAAGCGTTGACTTTTACTGCTTCTGCTTTTAATTCTTTGCTCAATTCTGCAAGTGATACTTTTTCTGAGGCAATGTTTTTAACTGCTTCAACTTCATTTGGAGTTAGTTTCAATTCCTTTGCAATTTCTTGAAGTGGTAATTTGTCAGTTTTTACATTTGTGTTTACTTCTGCTGTTTTGGATATAAAGCTATCCATTTTTGCTGAAACTGCTTTTAACACTGGAGAAGCGTTGACTTTTACTGCTTCTGCTTTTAATTCTTTGCTCAATTCTAAAAGAGATACTTTTTCTGAGGCAATGTTTTTAACTGTTTCAATTTCGTTTGGAGTTAGTTTCAATTCCTTTGCAATTTCTTGAAGTGGTAATTTTACTGCAAGAACATTTTCCTTTGGCTGGGGAGGAACGTCTTTTATGAAATTATTGATTTTATTTAAAATAGGTTTTAACTCAGCATGTTTTTCAGATTTTGACATTAAAAATTCAATTTTTTCTTTTAACTCAATTGGACTAACAACAGAAAGATTAAAGCTGCCAATTAATTCTTGCTCACTTTTAGTTAAAGCTAATTCTTCCGAAATTTCTTTTAAAAGAACCAAATCTGTTGTGGGCGTTACTCCTTTCGTATTCGTCGATTTTTCGTTAATTAACTTTGCAAATTGTGAAACTATTACTTTTTTAAGCTCATTGCTTTCGGTGCTATTTAGTTTTAACTCTTTTTCTATTCCGCTAATTAAATTTGTTAGAATGTTTTTTTGAGGTTGAAATGTTTCATCTTTGCTTGGAACAAGCTTTGAAAATTCATTTTTTATTTTTGCCACAATGGCTTGTGTTTTATTGCTTTCCATTTCAATGTTTTCAAAATTAAAAACCTCTTTTAAAGCAAGCGATATTCCTGAAACAACTTTATTTATATCAGCATCTGTCAGTTGAATTTCTGTTTGCTTAGCACTTCCAAGCTTTATTCCTTTTGGGGAATTACCATTTAATAAATTTTTATCCAATTTTTGAATTTCAACAAAAGCAACTTTTCCGTAATTACTAATAGGAATTGAAATTTTATTGCCTGCTACCACTGATTCAACTATTTGATTAATTTGTTCGGGTAAAACTGTGGCTTCTATTTTTGAATTTTCTTCATCAATACTCTTAAGGTTAAAATTTGCTTCATTAATTTGTTCTAAAATTTGAGATAGGAATGCAGACAAAGCCAATTCATCCGAGATAAATTGATTTGTATTTGCATCTGGTTTTTTGCTTAATTGAAAACTAGTGCTTTTCAAACTATTAAAAAGCGCTTTGTTGTTCTCATCAAGGTCAATATTAGGCTCTGAAAAAGAAAGTTTCTCTTTTGAAACATTTATAATATTTGCGAACAGATAATTGCTGTTCGTAAATTTATTTTTTTTTGTGCCTTCAACGGTATTACCAGTACTAGCATTCGATATAAACAAAGGATTAAAAAACATTATGGTACTCGCGTTATTCTTTTTGCTATTTCTGGATTTATTTCTGCAAGTATTTCAGCGGCTTTCTTCTTTTTCATACTATACAGAATATCCTTAGCAATATTATCGGAATATTTTAGAATTATTTTAGCTGCTTTTGCAGATTCCATAGATTCATAAAATTTTGAGGTTTCAGCTATCCATTTTTTGTATTCTTCATTACTCTCTGATTTTCTTTCATTATCTGCTTTTATTGCTTCAAGAGCCAATTTTTCATTTGATAATTTTGCAATCCTATCTTGCAAAACCTCAATACTGTCTTCCAATAAAACCAATCTGTTGTTTGCATTCATTATTGCTGTTGAATCAAAGCCTATAACTTTGAGCGAATCAAAAACTGATTTTTCAATTTCTGGTCTTAACGATTCTTTTAGCTCACTAATTTGTTTTTCTGTTCTTAATTCAACCGCTTGATGAGCTGGAGTAAAATCGAAAGCAAAAACATTATTATATTTTAAGTTAAGATATGCAATTGCAACCGTTACCATTATAAACGCAATTATGATTATTATTGCCGTAGCTATTTTCTCTAACATTTTTAATTCCTACTCATTTTTTGTATTGCAAGTTCATCAAGCATTTTTAATTCTTCTTTGCTTTCTTCAGTTTTGTGTTCAATAAATTTTGACTCTTTTAATTTTTGGAATATCTTACTTTCTTTTGTCTTTTCAACCAATACACTTTGCTTCATTTTTAGCAAATACTTTAGTCGGATAATATCTCTATCAATAAACTGAATTTTCTTATTTAGAAAATATATATGGCTTTCAACAAATTGAAGTTCAGAAACTTTTACTGTTGTCTTTTGAGAATTTAGCTTACATTCTTTTAGTTCAGCAATTAAATTTTCTTTTTTTAATAACATCTGCTCAATTTCTTTACCAACTTCAGCAACTTCTTTCATAGCTTGCTTTTTAGCGCTGTCTTTAAATTTTAGAACTGCATCAAATTGGTACTTAAATTTTTTCATTTTAATTAATTCTTATAGTTTTGTTTATTAAAAAACATGAATTTATTATAAACGTGTTAGGAACATGTATTATCTTTTTCATTTAATTAAGCTCCAGAGGTTCTCTTATCATTGCATTTAATCGCCTTACTGTTTCTTTATAATCTGATTTTTCATTCATTCCTTGCTTCATAAAAGTTCTCAAATTGGCAATGTTTTGTAATGCGTGATCAATTTGCGGATTACTTCCTTTAACATAGGCTCCAATATTTATCAAATCCTCAGCGTCGCTATATGTTGAAAGTATTTCATTGAATAACATTGCTCTTTCGCGATGGCTTTCTGTAACTATATCTGGCATTACTCTACTTACGCTTTGAAGCGGATCAATTGCAGGGTACTGTCCTTTGTTTGCAATTTTTCTTGAAAGAACTATGTGTCCATCAAGAATTGAGCGTACAGCATCTGCAATTGGTTCGTTCATATCATCTCCATCAACAAGCACAGTATAAAATCCAGTTATTGAGCCAGCAGTTGACGTTCCTGCACGTTCAAGTAATTTTGGAAGTAAAGCAAAAACCGATGGAGTATAACCCTTTGTAGTTGGGGGTTCACCAACGGTTAACCCAATTTCTCTTTGCGCCATTGCAAACCGTGTTACAGAATCCATCATTAATAAAACATCTTTTCCTTTATCCCGAAAATATTCGGCAATTGTGGTTCCAATAAATGCTCCTTTGGTTCTAATAAGAGCTGGTTTATCGCTTGTTGCAACAATAACAACAGACCTTTTAAGACCTTCTTCGCCTAAATCCTTTTCAATAAATTCGCGAACTTCTCTTCCTCGTTCACCAAGAAGAGTTATAACATTCACATCTGCATCTGTATTTCGTGCCATCATACCCAAGAGAACACTTTTACCGACACCACTTCCAGCAAAAATTCCTACTCTTTGACCTTTTCCAACTGTTAAAAGTCCATCAATTGTTCTTACACCGGTCTGAAGATTTGTACTAATTCTATTTCTTTCAAGTGGGTTAGGAGGGTCTCTATAAATTGATCTTCTTTCGGATAAATTTAAAGGGCCTTTCCCATCAATAGGATTTCCCAATCCATCAATAACTCTGCCTAACAATTCTTCTCCAACGGGGACAGAAAAACTTCTGCCGGTTGCAACAATTTCGCAAGCAGGTGAAATTTCATGCACTTCACCAAGCGCTATTGAAAGTACTTTACCTTCCTTAAAACCAACAACTTCTGCCGAACAAACAATATTACCAGCTCTATCAACAACTTTGCATTCCTCACCAATTGAAACGTTAGGTCCAAAGGAAACAATAACTAATCCAACAACATCAGTTACTTTTCCATTAACCTTAATGGTTTCAATATCTCTAATTTTTTCAGAAAAAGTGGTTATATATTCTTCAACAAGATTCATTTTGTTTTGTATTTATTATTAATATTTAAACTAAGTTTCAACAAATTATTCATGTGTTGTTTCAGTTAACAATGCTTTTTTTAATTCATTAAGTTGCGAGCTAATTCGTGCGTCTACATTTCCAATTTCCGATTCAACCAAACAGCCGCCAGCATCAATTCTATCGTCCACTTCAAATTTTAAATTTGAATATGAGTTATTATCAAAAAAATCAACATCCGTTTCTTGAATTAGTGCTTTGTCACTTGGGCTTAATCGAAGTACAATATTATTTGCACCAATTACTTTTCTAATAGCTTCCCTAATTGTGTCTGTAATAATTGGTGAGTCATAAATTGATTTTTGAATCACTTTACTGGCAATCAAAAAAGTTGTATCTATTACAATTTTATCAAACGCTTCACGGTATTCGTTTAATTGTTCATCAATTGAAAATATTAAGCTCTCATAAGCAGCAAACTTATTTTTAAGAGTTTCGTTATAATGATTTTTTAATTCTCTTAGTGCATCTTCTCTTCCGGCATTAAAAATTTGCTCGCTTTTTTCTTCTTCCAATCTTCGCAAAAATTCAGCTTCAGTTTCGTTATCCGAAACTCCGAAACTTGAGTTATCACTTACTTTTATGTTAATAACATTTGTAGTTCTGCCTAATTTTATTACGCTAGACATAAACTTCCTCAACGCTTCCACGGATATTTAATGAAATATCACCCGATTCTTCTAATTGCTTAACAATATCTATAATGCGAGCTTGAGCGGCTTCCACTTCTTTTAGTTTTACCATTCCCATATATTGAAGTTCTTCTTTTAAAAGCTCTGTAGCACGTTCGGACATATTTGCAAATATTTTATTTGATAATTCCTCATCTGCAGTTTTTAATGCGTATGTTAAATCTTTTCGGTCAATTTCACGTAATATTTTTTGAATATCCTTATCTTGAAGATTAATTAAATCTTCAAATAGGAACATCAATCTTTTAATTTCTGCTGCTACTTCGGGGTCTTTATCTAATATTTGATCCATTATTTCTTTACTTAAAGAAACTTTGGTTCTATTCAAAATTGTAGCTAAACTTTTGGTTCCACCAATTTTCCCTACAGATTGGCTCATTGTAAGACCTGCCATATCATCAACAACTTTTTCAATTCTGCGTAATGTTACGTGTGATACTTTTCCTAAGGTTGCAATTCGCAGAGCAACATCGCCACGCAAGTCTGCTGGTAGTTCTTGTAATGCATTTGCTGTTTGGTCGGGACTTAAATGTGTTAGTATTAAAGCAATTGTTTGTGGATGTTCTTTTACTAAAAAATTAACTAATTGTGTGGAATCTGCTTTTTTCAGAATATCAAACCCTTTTAGTGTTGTAATGCTTTTAACTTTTTCAATTATTTCATTTGCTCTATTAACTCCAAAGGATTTTTCAAGAATTGATTTTGCATATTCAATTCCACCTTCCAAAACATATTCGCGGGCTTTTACCATGTTATAAAACTCGCCCATAACAGAATCAAGTATTTGGCTGGATGTGTTTTTAACTTGAGATATTTCTGCTGAGATTGCTTCAACATCATCTGCATCAATATTCTTTAGTAATTCAGCAGACGATTCAACATCAAGAGCAATCAGTAGCAATGCTGATTTTTGCAATCCAGTCAATTTTGTAAATCCAGGATTAGCATTTAATTTTTCAATTGCTTGCGTTTCGTTAGGCTTCATCTTCGTTTAACCATGAGTTTATTAATTTTGCTGCATCAATTGGATTTTTTTGTACATAGTTAGAAATTTTTTCGGTTTGATTTTTTTTCAATAAAGCTTCGTCAGATATCTCGTCTTCCAAATCTCCCAAAGGGAAAAGTTTTCTCTTTTCTGAAGATTGCAAGGAGGAATTAGTAAAATCTTTTAACATTGGAGTTGAATTTCCACCAGCCATTGCCAAACCATTATTATTAACAGAACCAATCATTATTTTTTCGGTTTTTAATCGTTTCATTAGTTTTAATAATAAAACTAATGAAGCTATAATTGCAGTTACAATAAGAACTAAATTTATTAGCTTATCCATATTGTCAAAAGGTGTTTGAGGTTTTGAAATTGAATCATCAATATTTGTATCCACATTTCCATTATCGAAATATATATTTACTATCGAAAATTCATCTCCTCTTTGGTTGTCAACTCCCACAGCATTTTTAACAATTTGTTCTAATTTTTGAATTTGTTCTGCAGACCGTGGCTCATGAACCGTTTCAATTTTATTATCTGTTTTTACCTTTTTTACTTCATCATTAATAACTGCTGCAACTGTTAATCTTTTTATATTTCCAGTACCCTCAACAACTTTTTGAATTGTTTTACTAATTTCGTAATTAACAGTTGTATTTTGACTTTGCTGTGCAGACGTATCGGCGTAAGTAGACCCAATATTTTCTGTTTTAATAGTTTGTTCGCTTACTGCAACTTGTCGGTCAGGATCAAAATCTTCCATTGTTCTTTCAACTTGGTCAAAATTAAGTTCGGCATTAACTTGAACAATTGCATTACCATAACCCAAAATATTATCCAAAACACTTTGTGCTTTTTTTACCAAATAATTTTCAATGGATTGTTTTATTTCGTACTGTTTGCTTGTTGAAACACCAAATTCGTTTTCGTCAGATTGCTGTGATAATAAGCGTCCATTTGTATCTAAAAGGGTTATATTGTTTTTGCTAAGTCCTTCAACACTACTTGCAACTAAATTTACAATTGCATTTATACTTTCTTTTGAAAGAGCACTAACGGATAATTTTAAAACTATTGAGGCTGTTGATGAGTTTTGTTCACTTTTAAAAATCGTTTTTTCTGGTGATACAATATGAACACGCACTGCTTCAATTCCATCTTGTTGAACTATTGTTCTCGAAAGCTCACCTTCCAAAGCACGTTTGTAATTTAATTTTTGCATAAATTCTGACATTCCCATAGTGCTCTTGTCAAAAATTTCGTATCCAAGAATACCCGAGTTTGGAATTCCTTTGGCGGCTAATTCAAGTCTTGTTTCATAAAGCACATCAGAGGACACTTTTATTGTTCCTCCATTATCTTCAATTTTATATGGTGCTTTTTTAGAATTGAGATGTTCAATTACTTTTGCAGCATCTTCCTGTGCAAGATTTGTATAAATTGTAGAATAGGTGGGTGAATTAAGAAAAGAAACCAAAAATCCTAATAACACAACGGTTACTATTCCAATTCCACCAATCATCATTTTTTGTTGAGGTGCAAGTTTATTAAATATTCCAAAAAAATCATTCATCTGTTAAATTCCCGTAATCAAATTTGAATTCTTGTTAATTCTTTATACATATCCATTGATTTATTTCTTATTTCCATTAGCAGTTGTAACGAGGTTTTTGCTTTTTCACCGGCAATCATAACTTCGTGAATTTGAACATCACCACCTTTAATAAATTGCTCTGTTAATGTGTTTGATTCTGCTTGTGCTTTTATTGTTCCTTCAATAACACCTTTAAATAAACTATCAAATTGGCTTTCACCATTTTTTTCTACTATTTTGGTTTTTGGAATTGCATTTGCAATTGATTGAATACTTCCAATTTCCATACTAACCTCTCCTATCTATAAGTGAACCAACAGAAACACCAGACATAACTCCATTTTTTTGATAGTAATGGTATTGCATTATTTCCGATTTTTGCTGTGGGTACATTTTTACAAACATTTCTTTTTCTTTAGCAGAAATTAATTGTTCTGTGGAATTTGTTTGAACTGTTTTTTGAATGCTTTCTTTTCTTGCTACATTAGGAATATTTCTAGGCTGTCTTGCTAAATAATTTCCAATAGAATTAGTATTAACTGTCATTTATATCTCCAATGAATCTTTTGCAATTTGTTTTGAAGTATCAAGCGCGGTTAAATTTGCTTCATAGCTTCGAGATGCGGCAATCATTTCTACCATTTCTTGAATAATATTAACATTTGTTGATTCCACGTAACCTTCTTGGTTTGCATCGGGATGATTAGGCATAAATATTAACTCACCTTGGGTTGAATCTTCATTAACCTTATATTCTAATGCGCTTGTTCCACCATCCAAAATTGAGTTTTGTGGTGATGCAAAAGGTATATGGTCACCATTTGTTGTTTGCATTTTTAAACTAGATTGTTGCTTAGTAATAGAGTTTAATCCACTTTCGTTTTGTGTTATCGTTATAAATTTTCTTTTAAATGGCTGTCCTTTTTCAGTACGTGTTGTTTCTGCGTTTGCAATATTTTCGGCTATTAAATTCATTCTAGTTCGTTGAACACTTAAGCCGCGAGCACTTATTTTAAATCCAGGATTGCTTCCACTAATTTCCATTATGAGTTACCTCCTTTAATTACTTCTCTTAACTGTTGAAAATGACCAGCGATTTTTTTTGAGGAAAACTTAAAATTGATTGCATTTTCTGCTAATTCAGCCATTTCGGTTTCAATATCAACATTATTAATTCCACCATTTGGCTCTTTTGATTTATCTAAAAAGATGTTGTTTTTAATACCCAAATCATCGGCTGATGATAGTTGAATGTGACGACTATTTGTTTTTTTAATACTACCGTTTAGTTCACTTTCAAACATATCTTGAAATTTTATATTTTGGCGTACGTAACCTTCGGTACCAATATTGGCAATATTTTGGCTAATTACTTTGTTTTTAGTCGCAAGTTGACCAATGTAATTTTCAAGTAATTTAATATTTGTTGCAGCCATTATAAATCCTTTGTTTTTTTGGAATAATAATGGCAAAACTAATGCCAATAAAAATTATTGACTTATCTGCATAATTGGGGAATTAGGGAGTTTTAAAATGGCTAATTTTGAATAGTTGGCTATTATTCGTCAGAATAATCCAAAATAAGTGATTTGGTTTGCCCACAAGAGCAAATAAATTTAATTTCTTTTATTTGTCCATGAGCATCTTTTTTCATTATGAATTTTACGCCTTCGTGACTTTCTTCCTCAATTGATATTTTGGTTTTACCCGCAACCTGTACATTTTTAGATTTAATAACATTACCAGATTTTTGGTTGCTTGTTTTGTCTATTTCTCTAAATATTGGTTCTTCAAATTTATCATTCATAATTAAAATACCGTATTAATTTTATAAGCTATTTGTCCTAATGGAACAACAGAATCGGCATAACCCGCATCAACTACCGCTTTTGGCATTCCATAAACTACACATGAGTGCTCATTTTGAGCTAAACATTTACCACCTAATTTATTCAATTCTTCAATTCCTAGCAAGCCATCTTTTCCCATTCCAGTCATTATAACACCTAATAGATATTTTCCGTAAATAGAAATAGCTGAATGAAGCATAACATCAACTGATGGACGGTGTAGAGAATTATCTGGTTGATCGGTTAATATTATTTTTACATTTCCCCCTATGCTTACAAAATTTATATGTTTCCCTCCAGGGGCAATATACACATTGTTCTTTGTTACTAAATCACCGTGTTCGGCTTCTTTAACTGTTAGTTTAGACATTGAATTTAATCTTTCGGCTAAAGATTTGGTAAATTTTGGAGGCATGTGCTGAACAATAAAAACAGGAACATTTAAGTTTTCTGATAATAATGGAATAACTTTTTGTAAAGAAATTGGGCCACCAGTAGAAACACCAATTGCAATTGCCTTATATCCAATTTTAGGCAAAGTCCCTTTTGAAACATTTGTAGGAATTTCAGTTTGAGATGTTATTGAATGCTTTGTTGCAAGATTTATGTTTCTTTTGTGATAGGCAATGCTTTTTATTTTATGAATTAAATCATCTTTTATTTTGGTAATATTTACACTAACAAAACTTTGTTCTTTCGAAATAAAATCAACTGCACCGTATTCAAAAGCTTTTATTGTTGATTCAGCACCTTCGGTAGTAATTGAGCTAACCATAATTACAGAAGTTGGTGCATCTTTCATAATTAGATTAAGAGCTGTTAAACCATCCATAACGGGCATTTCAACATCAAGTGTAATTATGTCCGGGCGTAATTCTTTAGCTAAGTCGTAGCCTTCCTGACCATTTTTTGCTATACCACAAATTTCAATATTTGGATCAGATGTTAGCATAATTGATAGCGATTTTCGCATAAATGCAGAATCATCTACAATAAGTACTTTAATTTTTTGTCTCATCTCTTCTTCATTAGCCTTTTTGCGAGATGCCATCCTTTAAATTGGATAGTTAGTTCGCAATAAAATCATTTTTTTGCGAGAAAATAATAATTACTTTAATTTACTTCTCTGTTTATCTTTTGCAACAATTCTGCAATATCAAGAATCATTACAACTCGTCCATCACCCATTATTGATGAACCAGCAATTCCTTCAATGTTGCCAAGATAATTACCAAGAGATTTAATTACAACCTCTTTTTGTCCAATCATTTCATCAACTTTTATTCCAAAAACTTTTTCAGCAACTCCAACAATAACAATAAATTGAAATATTTTTACTTTTTCAACTTCTTGATTATAAAGTAATTTATCAATAGAAACTAATGGAATAACTCTGTTTCTCACTTTAATTACTTGATTGTTATTTACCGAATATATATCGTCTGTATGAACGCGTAAAACTTCAACGACCGAGCTAAGTGGAATAACTAAAATTTCTTTTTTACTACGCACAACCATGCCTGCAATAATAGCCAAAGTTAGCGGAAGTTTAATGATAATTTTTGTTCCTTCATCAACTTTTGATTCAATATTAATTATTCCACGAAGTTTGCTCACATTTGTGCGCACAACGTCCATTCCAACTCCTCGTCCAGAAACATTTGTAACTTTGGCTGCGGTTGAAAAACCTGGAGCAAATATTAAATTAAAAATTTCTGTTTCAGATAAATCCGCTGCTTTTTCTTTTGTAATTATTTTCTTTTCAATAGCTTTTGCAATAATTACTTTTGGATTTATTCCTTTTCCATCGTCTTCAATTGAAATAATTACATTGTTACCTTCGTGAGTTGCAGATAGAGTTAATGTTCCTTTAGGATCTTTCCCTTTGGCTTTTCTTTCCTCTGGAGTTTCAATTCCGTGGTCAACAGAATTACGTACTAAGTGAACTAAAGGATCATTAATTTCTTCAATTAGAGTTTTATCCAACTCGGTTTCTTCACCTTTAATTACAAGATTTACATCTTTTTCAATTTCTTTTGATAAATCGCGAACGAGTCTTGGAAAACGGTTAAACACTTTCCCTATTTTAACCATTCTAGTTTTCATAACAACAAGCTGAAGTTCATTAGTCATTAAATCAATTTGCTTAGTTGCAACGGCTAAATCGTGCGCCAATTTACTGCCTTCATATTCCAATGAAGCCTCGGAGTTAACTTGGGCAAGCTGGTTTCTACCTAAAACTAATTCCGAAACAATGTTTAAAAGTTCATCCAATCTTTCTATATCAACACGAATGCTTGTGTCTTCATTTTTTCGTTGTGGAGTTTTAGTAACAGATATTTCTTTGGAAGTTTTGTTGTTTTTTTGTGAGTCATTTTCTTCGTTTTTTTCTTCAAGAACTTCCTCATTTTCAATTTCTTCTATTTCACTTTCAACATAAGTTTGTTCAACCTTTTCTGTTACCAGAATAGGTTTTTCTTCAACAACAGTTTTTTCAATTGGTTTGTTGTTTTCAAGATTTTTAATAGCTTTTTCTAAGAAATTTACTGTTTGTTCAACGTCAATATTTTCATTTTTGTCATTCTCGATAACAATAATAAGCTCCTTAATTTTATCGAAAGCAACTAAAATTACATCCATTAAATCACTACTTAATCTTGCCTCACCTTTTCGAAGTTTATTTAATATATCTTCACCACGGTGAGTAACTGCTGTTAGTTTTTCCAAACCCAAAAAACCAGAAGTACCTTTAATTGTATGAAATGCTCTAAAAATTTTATTTAGTAGAGCCTCATCGTCTGCCTTATTTTCTAATTCAACTAAATCATGATCTAGTTCTTCTAAAATTTCATTAGTTTCAACGATAAAACTATCAACAATTTCGAGCATATCAGGATCAGTTAACATTGCATATTTATTATCTTCACTCATAATTTTACCCAAATAATTTATCTATTTCATCTTGTGAAGTTGTACTTTTAATCATTATATCAATTTCGTCTTGAGAAGATTGTTGTTTAATATAACTTGCATTCATATCAAAATTTTTATCAGTTGGAACTTCAATAGTATGTGAATTATCCACATGTTTAATTTGGTCTTCAGAAAGTTCAAACATTAAAGAGGATAATCTTTTTTGTACTGAAATTATTAAATGGTTTACAGCTGATAATTGTTGTGTAGTAATATCTTGTACTTGAAGAGCAATAGCAATATTTGTTGAATCCATCTGAATTTTTTGAACAACATCGTCTGCTTTTATTTTAAATTCAGCTAAAGTTTTATTCTCATACAAATCCTTAACTAAAGCTGATGCTTTTGGATTATCAGACACTAAAGCAGCTAATTCGGTTAAAGTTTGTTTAGTTCTGCCTTCATCTTGCACAACCAAACTTAACGCATTCGATAAATCGAAAGTATTTGAAGAAATAGTATCAATTAAATCCAAAATTTCTGTTGTTGCAAGTTCGGTGGCATTTGTTACATCTACAATATGGTCGGTTGCTTTAGGAATTTTTGAATTACTCTCCTCAATAGAATTGTTGATATGCACTAACAAAGGTGACATTTCGTTAATAAAATCGACTAATTTTTGAATACTTGGAATAATTTTTTCACCAACACTAAAAAGAGCTTTTAATTCTCTAAGTTTCACGCCTAACATTTCAAAATCTTTTTTCCCTTCACTCATAATTTTCTCCATTATATGCTTGCCAAGATTTGTTCAATCTTTTCTTTAAGGATTTGTGGAGTAAAAGGTTTAATAACATAATTGTTTACTTTAGCATGCAGAGCTTCCATTATATCATCTTTTACGCCTCTTGTGGTAACCATTAAAATTGGAATTGTACTATATTTTGAATGTTGGCGAATGCTTTTTACTAAATCTAACCCAGAAACATTAGGCATATTCCAATCAGTTATTACAAAAGAAATAGAATCGTCAGCATTCAAAATATCAATTGCTTCTTTTCCATCGCCTGCTTCAAGAAATTGTGAATAACCCAATCCTTTTAAAGAGTTTACAACAATTCGTCGCATAGTAACCGAATCATCAACCACTAAAAATTTTAAATCCATTTTATCTCCTTAACTTAAATATTTTGAAACTTCATAATTGATTTTTTTTGGGTCAAATGGTTTAACAAGATAGGAATTTGCACCAATGCTTAAACCACGTTCAATATCTTTTTCACTACCAAGAGAACTCAAAATAATAATAGGAACTTCATCATAAGCTCTATTTTCTCTAACAGATTTAATAAGTTCAAACCCATCAACATTTGGCATATTTAAATCGGTAATAATTAAATCGGCGTTAATAGAAGGCAATTTTTCTAAAGCTTCCATTCCATCTGTTGCTGAAATAATTTGAAAACCTTTTGCAGCTAACGAAAAAGTTACAAACTTTCTAATAGTTGGCGAATCATCCGCAACCAAAATAACTTTTTTCATTTATATCACTCCTTTTTATAGCTAATAGTTTTAGGAAAACTTTCAAGTTTAAATGCTTTTGAAATGCCATGTAAAGTTTCCGCATAACCAATAAATAAATACCCTCCTCTATTTAAGGAGTTGTAAAGATGAGAAACTACTTTAACTTTTGATTTTACATCAAAATAAATTAATACATTTGCACAAAATACTATATCAAAATTTGACATGCTTCTCATTTTAATATCATCATATAAATTTAAGAATGAAAATTTAACCATGTTTTTTAATTTTGGGTCAATTATATAATTCATTCCTTCAACTCTAAAATATTTTTTAAGAAAAAATGCAGGGGTATTTCTGATAGCATATTCTTTGTAAACACCGCTTCTTGCACGTTCTAAAACATCTTCATTAATATCTGTGCCAATTATTTCAAATTCGATATCCGGGAATTTAGGTTTTATCATGTCTGTTATAACCATTGCAACAGAATATGCCTCTTCTCCAGATGAGCTTGCAGCACTCCAAATTCTTATTTTCTTTTGACCAAGTTTTCTTTTGGCCTCAATTGTTTCTTGGAAAATTTTTGTTGTAAGAGCATCCAACTGAGGTTGGTTTCTAAAAAAAAATGTTTCATTTATTGTAATTGCTTCATATAAATATCTTCTTTCCGTTCTTGCTTGAGGATTAAATTTTAGAAATTTCAAATATTCTTCAAATGAATTCAATTTTAAATAATTTATTCTTTTTAGTAATCTACTTTCTAACAAATATTTTTTATTATCCTGAAAATATATTCCGCAAAGGTCATAAATATATGATCTCCAAATCTCGAAACTTGATGTACTTAAAACAATTTTTGTATCGGATGAGCCTGTTGTCACAGATGGATTTGAAGCACTCTTAAGCACAAATGCTTTGGGTTGATTTGAGTTTAGGAATTCTGACATTTGCTATATCCTTGTTTGTTTTTCTTCTAATAATGATAAAGCTCTTTCTTTAACCATTTCTTCAGAATCTTCGGCTAATTTTTTTAATAACTCAAAAGCTTCTGGTTCGTTTACTTCGTTAAGTAGTTCAATAAGTTTAAGCCTGTTCCAAATATTATCATCATTTATTATTTTGTCAGCAAAAAACAACGCATCCTTAGGGTTGATATGAAATAGAAGTTCCGCTGAAGTCATACGAATCTCTTCATCTGGATTATCGATTAATTCACTAAGCGTATTTAAAAATTTAAGCTTATTAGAATCAGACAATGGTTCTATTCCTAATTCTTCACGCATAAAACTCATTTCTTTATAAAGGATTAACAATTGCTTAGTATTATTAGAATTTTTATTAATTCTTTCTAAAATTAAATTACAAGAAATATGATGGGTTTCCAAAAATTTATCTTTCAGCATATAATCTAACGAGTCAATAGTACCGTAAATTAAAACAAACGCTTCAATAATTTCTTTATTGTCATAATTGTAAAGCAATTTGGTAGCAGCCAAAACAGTATCTTCGTCATTTTCCTCAAGGGCTTTAAGAATAATAAGTTTTAACTCGTCATTTAGCTCAATTTCGAAGCCTAAAGTGCTCAATAATTGCTCTGATGATTTTACTATTGCTCCAATAAGTGATGAATCGGTATGTTGTAACTCTTCAAGTAAAAACCCAAGTGAATCAGCATCGCCAACTCTTCCAAGACTTTCAATAATTGTATATTTTGTTAAAATATCTTGATTATGGTAAACCCTCATAAAATGGTCAATAGTTTCTTTGTTTCCAATTTTTCCTAATGCTTCCATAACAGTTGGTGTTAAAATTTCTTCTTTGTCATCTTTTAACAATTCTAAAAGTACTGGAACGGATTCTTCGGCTTTAATATTGCCCAAAGCTTCAGCACATGCTAAAATAACATTTTCATCTTTGTTGGTCTGTAAAATTTCAATAATTTTTGATGTTGGTTCTCGGCTTCCAATCCAACCTAAAATATCAATTATAAACTTTTCATCATCACTATTTCCTTTGCCCAATTCATTCATTAATGCTGGTATTGAGTTTTCACCATTTTTAAGCAACACTTCGCCAGCCATATTCCTAATACTTATGTCGTCAGAAAAACAATAACGGACAATATAACTTGGAACTTGGGGATAAAGTTGAACCGTAAAAAGCATAGAGGCAGCATCTCTAACACCTTTATCTTTGTCTGAAAAAAGCTTACTTACTAAATCAATAAGTTCATCATTTAAATCGTATGATAATAAGTCTTCCAACGCCTCTTTTCTTTCGGATGCATTATTTGATTTTAATTTTGTGCGAAAATCATTTTCTAAATCACTCATTTTGCTATCTACTTTAATTTGAAAATATTATAGTTTAATTATCGAATACTTTAAGTAATTTTAAAGATCAATTTGCAATGTTTTTGTTTTTTGAAGCAACAGAATTAAGCTCTTTGATATCATCATTTGCTAATGTTTTCTCTAAATCTAATAGAATTATTAATCTGTCTTCTAATTTTGCAACTGCAGTGATATACTCTGAATCCAAACCTGAAACTAATTCTGGTGGTTTTTCAGTAATATCAGTTGATATTCTTAAAACTTCTTGAACTTCGTCAACAATAAAACCAATTGTTTTTTCATTAATCTCAACAACAATAATACGAGTATTTTTATCGGTTTCAATAACAGGCATTCTAAGTCTTTTTCTTAAATGAACTATTGGAATTATTCTGCCTCTTAAGTTTACAACTCCCGCAATATAATCAGAAGCATTAGGAACAGTTGTAATATCAATTACTTTAATAATTTCGTGAACAGAAAGAATGTTAATTCCAAATTCTTCTTGTCCAATTTTAAAGCCTACTAATTGCAAAATTTCAGAAGTTTCATGTTTTTCTTCTTTCAACAAATCAGCCACAATTTACTCCATTTTTATTTTAACTAATTAATTTTTTGTTTTTTTGAACACTAAAGGTATTATTTCCTTCAGAATTTTTGAACTTAAACGTGCTAATTAACTCTTCTAAGTGCTCAGTTAGTCTTTGCAGTTCTTCAGAAGACCTTGCTATTTGTTCAATTCCCTGAGCGCTTTCTTGGGTTACATTTGCAATTGCTTCAATATTAGAGCTAATCTGTTCGGCTGAACTAGATTGTTCTTCGCTTGCTTTTGCAACTTGAACAGAAATATTAGATACATTTCCAGCACCAATAATTATTGTTTCAAGCATTTGACCAGCTTTTGTTACTAATTCTTTTCCTTTGGCAACTTCGTTTGAACCCTCTTTTATTGAAGTAACAGCTTCAAGAGTATCTTGCTGTATTTGTGAAATCATTGAAGTAATTTCTTTTGTTGCTTTGGTTGTTCTATCTGCCAAACGGCTTACTTCATCGGCAACAACAGCAAAACCACGACCATGCTCGCCAGCTCGTGCAGCTTCAATTGCTGCATTTAAGGCAAGCAAATTGGTTTGAGCAGCTATGTCGTCAATAACTTGTATAATCTCTCCAATTTTTTTACTGCTTTCACCAAGACCATTTACAGTTGTTGCCGATTTTTCAACTACTTCAGATATTTTCATCATTCCGACAATAGTTTCTTCCACAACCCTTCCACCTTCTTTTGCTTTTACGCCTTGTTCTTTTGCGGTTTCAGCCATTTGGTTAGCGTTTTGAGTATTGCTAATAATATTCCTAGTCATTTCATCAACAAACGATACTACTTCGGAAGCTTGTTGAGATTGTTCTAAACTACCAGCGGCCATTTGTTCTGAACTAGATGATATTTCATTAATTGATTGAGAAACTTCTCTTGCACTTTTAGCAACACCGCTAATTGCAGAGTGAAGTGATTCGCGAAGTAAGTTAAAATCGTTTTTCATTTTTAGATAGTAACCTTTATAATCTCCTTCAAAACTTTCGGAGAAATCACCATTTGCCATTAGAGTTAATACACGGGCTGATTCATCTAATGGTCTAACAATTCCGTCAACAATTGAATTTATTCCTTTAATTAAATCTAACCAAGCACCTTCGTACATTGAAGTGTTGCCTCTGTATTCTAAGTTGCCTTCTTTATTCTCTTTAATTAGCTTATTTGCCTCAGAAATAAGTTTTTCAAGAATCTCAACTTCTTTATTAATTGCATTTGCTAAAGTATCATATTCTGAAGCTGGCGTTACTTTAACAAGATTTCCGACAGCAATTTGTTCAGCTGCGTATATTTTTTCAGTTTGAGTTTCTTGAAGAATTTTAAGCGAAGCTGTCAATTCTCCTATTTCATCGTGTGATGAATTGTTTAATTCCATTGAATAATCACCCAAAGCAAATTGCCTAACAACATCTCTCAAATTGTTTAATGGCTTAGAAATTGTTGGAGCCAGCTTAAATGCTGATAATAAGTAAACAGATGAGCCTAATAATGCACTTATTAAAATCCACAAAATTGCACTTTGAACAGTTTCACTAATTTCACTATTTAGTTGTTCAGATTTTAGCACAAGACGACTATTTAACTCTGTGAATTTTTTTTGCAGTTCTTTTCCAACCTCTTCGCCAGAAGTAGTTGCAATTATCGCTGCCATTTCAAAATCTTTCATTACAGAAGAACCAATAATTGCGTCAGCAACAACGGTTTTATAATTTCCCCAAACATTTTTAACCACTTTTATATCCGAAGTAATTTGATCAGAGTAATTAGCTTCTATTAAGTTTTCAATTTTAGAGTCTATAAATTCTGTCTTTTCTTTATATAGAGCCATGTTTTCTGTAAATTTATCTGTAAACCCTTCCATTGAAAGCTGCAACATTAAAAATTGAATAGACTGAAACTGTCCATAAATATCTGCAGTAATTTTTTGAGGCTTAACATATTGCGAAAAGATATCATCTTTTTTTTGCGAAAGGTTTAACACCCCAAATATTCCAACGATAACCACTAGGGTCGAAAAAAGTCCTAAGATGGTAAGGCTAACTTGAATTTTTCTGACAAACTTTAAATCTTTTAATTTTATCATTTATTACTCAACTCTTTTAGTTTTAAATTTTAATTTAATTTAAATGTAATAGCCATAGTTAATTTAACTTTTACATTTTGTCCTTTGTTTTTGCCTGGAGTGTATTTTGCATTTTTAACTGCCTCTAAAGCAACTTCGTCGCAACCAGCGCCAATTCCTCTAACAAGATTTACTTCTTCGGCTACACCATTTTCATTAATGTGTGCTTGAACATAAACCTTACCTTGAATATTGGATCTTTTTGCCATTTCCGGGTAAGAAATTGTTTTAATAATTGCACCAATTCCACCAACTGGCTCTGGCATTATTTCCGCAAAAGCCAAATACTGTCCGTCTTGATTTGTTCCACACAAAACATTGCTATTAAATGCAACAAATATTAATATAAGTAGAACAAATATTGTTTTTACCGAGTTCATTTTTTACTTCCTTGTAATTAATTGATTAATCATTTAAGATATTATCGATAATTAATATAGATTATTTAGAAGAAATGATTAATTTTTTAATGAAATTTGAAATTTAACAGCAAAAACCTTTGTGATATTAAAAATAGAATTCTACAAATATCTATCTAATATTTTTTACTACTTCAATATCAAATTGCTCCATTCGGTATCTTAGTTTAGAGCGTGATAATCCAAGAATTTTTGCGGCTTTTACTTGGTTTCCATCGGTAATTTTAAGGGTTTTCAGAATTAAGTCTTTTAAAACTATTTCCATCTTAATTCCATTTGGGGGTATTTCTAAATTAAATCGTCCAGAATTATTTTCGTTAGATTCATTTTTTTCAACCAAAAAACTGAGATGATAATCTTTTATGGTTTCTTCATCATTTAAGAGAATTACTCTTTCCATAATATTTCTAAGTTCGCGAATATTACCTTTCCACTCACTATTTTTAAGGATTTGCAAAGCTTTTTCATCAATATTTTTAATTTGTTTGTTGAATTTTTTTGAGAATTCTAAAAGAAAGGAATATGCTAAATATGGCAGATCTTCGGTTCTTTCTTTTAATGAAGGCACATAAACATTTGCAACATTTATACGATAAAAAAGGTCTTCTCTAAAATTGCCTTTTGCAACTTCTGTTTCCAAATCTCGATTAGTTGCCGCTAAAACTCTAACATCGACCTTTATTTCACGTTCGCCACCAACTCTATAAAATTTCTTTTCTTGTAAAGCTCGTAAAAGTTTCACTTGCAAATCTAGAGTAAGTTCGCCAATTTCATCAAGCAAAATAGTTCCACCATCGGCAAGTTCAAATTTCCCAAGTTTGGTTTTTTGAGAAGCGCCAGTAAATGCACCTTTTTCATGTCCAAAAAACTCACTTTCGGCAAGCTCTTTAGGAATAGCGGAGCAATTTATTTGAATAAACGCTTTATCCTTTCGAGGGCTTCTTTGGTGAATAAATTTAGCAATCATCTCTTTTCCGGTTCCACTTTCGCCACTAATTAATATTGTTGTATCTGAACTTTGAGCTAATTTTTCAACAGAATTGATTAATTTTTGAATTTTTCTGCTTTTACCAAAAAATTCTTTAGCGAGATATTCTTCCTCAAGTAGCGAGCTAAGCTTTGTAACTTCATCTTTTAGCTTAATGTTATCCATTGCTTTTTCAATAACAAGCTGAAGTTGTTCAAGATCAATTGGTTTTAGAAGAAAGTCTAATGCTCCGCCTTTTATAGCATTTACCGCAATGTTAACATCGGCATATCCAGTAATCATAATTACAGGGGCATCAATTCCTTCATTTTTAATTAGTTTTAATATTTCTAAACCATTATGTGTTGTTAAGTAAATATCAAGCAAAATTAAATCTGGTTCAAAAGTTTTAATAGCATGAATTGCTTGCCCTCCATCCATACAAACATCTACTTCATTTTCTAAACGCGTTAATGCTTTTTTTAGGGAAATACAAACTAAATTATCGTCATCAATAACTAATATGCGTGGCTTCATACAATTTTCTCATTTTATTTACATCAAAAGTAACTTTAAAGGTTGTGCCGTATCCAAGTTTACTTTCAAAATCAATTTCTGCACCTTGTTCATCAGCAAGCATTTTGCACACACTCAGTCCCAAGCCTGTTCCATTTTCTTTACTTGTATAAAAATCTTCAAATATTCTTGATTGATTACTTTCCGATATACCAACCCCATTGTCTTGAATAATCCAATGTATTTTTTGTGTCTCGTTTTCTTCTGATAAGATAGTTTTTATTACAATTTTACCTTTTACATTGTTTTCGTATGATTCAATAGCGTTGGTAATTAAATTTAATAAAATTTGGAGTAATTTGTTTTTATCTGCATAAATGTGAACTATATTTTTCTCAAATTGAGTTTCAATATAAATGCCATATTTGTTTGCTTTAACAGCTAATAAATCAATAGCATTTAAGGTAATTTTATTTAAGCAAAAATGTTCGCACCCATTAGTGACAACCCTTGCAAAAGACAGCAAATTGTCAATCATATATTCAATTCTGTTTGTTGCTGAAAGGCAGTCATCAACCGATTCTAAGACATCTGATGACAAACTATCTTCCATTTTAATTAAATCGAGATTTAATTTTATGGCAGATAATGGATTTCTTATTTCATGGATTAAACTTGCAGTAAGTTTTCCAATTAAATGCAACTTATTGTTTTGTACTTCTCCAGCAAACATACTTTCCGGTTCTAAATATTAAAATCAACTTTAATATTTAACCAAATATTAGGTAAGTTTCAATCCAATTCTTTAATTTATTTTAAATTAACTTCTTTTTTCAAAAAGATTGAAATTAAGCACCTCGTAATTCCTTCAAAATGGAATCTGCGACACTGCCTATTACGTCACTGTTATTATAAAATCCATTATTAATACGCTCTTTAACTAGAGTTAGTTTGTTAGTATCAGAAATTTCTGTGCTTTTAATTTTAGCCTCTTTCGAAATTTCCAATTTGTCGTTGCTCTTTTTTGCAACTTCATTTGTGCTTTTTGCATTTCTATCCTTTTGCGAATAATCAGCCAAAGGAATAATACCATTGCCTACTCTGTTAATAATCATTTTTTCACCTATTATATTTTGACAGTTTTCTTTTGTTGCTTATGGATTTTAGCTCGCCAGCTATCCTTTTTTGCTCAGAAAGTTTCCCGCCAATTAAATTATCGATTTTATTTTTTATTTGTTTAGTAATAGCTTCAAAATATTTTGAGCTATCTTCATATTCGTTGTGAGTAAGAATTAATTTTAATTTACTCCTTTTTAAAGTGATGTTGTCAACCATTCCTCTCAGTTGAGAAACATCATCATTAATATTGCCCAATTTATTAATGTATACTAATAAATCTAGCATATTTGCTCTTATATCCAAAATTGCTGGATGCATTATTTGCTCAAATTAAATATTTAATAACCCCCAAACGCATTCATAGAATTAAATGAATATGTTAAGGTTAATAATTGCATTTGTAAATCTTCGTACTGACTTCTTAAAATATCAGCATTTTTATCAATGCTTTTATTCGTTGTTTCAATTCTTGTATTATAATATGAAACATTATTATCGTATGATTCAATTAAATTTGAAATGGATCCATCAACACCTAGATAACTATCCAAAGTATTATACAAGCTATTTGCAATCCCATTTGTAGAACTAAACAAATCGGCAACCTGGCTGGCATTTTCTTTTAACGAGGTTTCAAGTTTTGACGAATCGGAAATTGATAATCCTGAAGTTGGATTAAAAGTAATTCCAATTTCGGAAAGATAGCTTAAGCTATCAGTTTGCAAACCAGAAACTTGGCCCATTGCTAAATTAGTTAAAGTTGACATTAAACTACGCGCTGTTGAATCTCCAACAAAAGCACCACGATTATCTTTATCACCGCTACTATAAGAATTGTTTTTTATATAAGTGTAAGCATTGTTAAAGTTTGTTATAAATTCTTTTATATCACTAGTAATTGCTTCGGTATCAACTTTTACAGAAACAGAAACATCTGAGTCTTCTACTTTGTTAACAGCGTTCAGATTAAATGTAACTGTATCTACTAGGTCACTTATAACATTTGAATTTCGCTGAATGTTAATTCCGTTAAACGACATTTTTGCATTAAGCTCATTAACGGTTGATGAAGTTGCCGAGTAGATAAATCCTGCCGTCGTATCATCCGAAGATAATGTTCTGCTTGAAAGCACCGAGCTTGTTAACCCAACTTGATTAAAAACTGATCCTGAAACATCGGACATAATTAATCTATTATCATAACCGGATTCCTTGGCTGATATCGAAAATTTTGATTGGTTAGTTGATGGAGAAAATATTGAAGCATTTGCTAAACCAGAAGCCCCTTTTTCATCAGTAACATCCATATTTAAAAAACCCGAAGTTCCAGCAACTGTTATTGAGTCAGAAGAATCTTCAACTGTTAATTGTAGACTAACAAAGCCAGTTATATCATCAACAATTTTTTCAGCCAAAACTCCATTTACGTTTGTGTTTATGTTAGTCACTAAATCATCCATTACTTCACCGTAAGTTTTGGAAGTTGTTCCATAATCGTATGAGATAGTGTCTGTTGTATCATTTATTTTAACAGTAAAACTTCCTGTACCAGTAAAAGTTGCATTCGGGTCAAATGAGTCGGAAAGCGAAACAGCTTTATCGGCATTTATTGCTAACGAAAGTTTTTCCATAATAGTTTCATTTGTTTCTGCCCCAGTTAGCTCAACATCAACATTGCTTGTGTAAGCTCCACTTCCTATTTGAATTGTGTGAGTGCCAGCCATTGTTGTAACTGCAGTATCGGAAGTTTGAGTTTGAGAAACAATTAAATCACTTTTTGCAAGTTGATTTACGCGCATAGTATAAGAACTTTGTGGCGAATTACTGCTTGCAGTTGCAGTTAAAACTGATTCGTTTGAAACGCTAACACTTCGTGTAAAAAACAGTGAAGAATCGGTAGCCGTTTTAAAATCAGAGGCAGTAGTTTTTAGTGCTGTAAGCTTCGTTTTTAAATCACCCCAACCTGAAGAAAGTGTAGAAAATCTTTGTTTTCTCACCTCCATTGGATAAATCCTTCGGTTGTATTGAGTTGACTTATAGCTTTTAACTAAACTGTCAACAGAAGATGTTGATAAATAATCAGCCATTTTTTACTTCTCTTTTGAAAAAATGTCAAGCCAACTAACTCTTAGTTCCATTAAAATTTTTTCCACTATTTCGTTTTTACCTTTTCGCATTTGATCTTGGCAAAATTGATAAAGACTCATTAGTCCTAATGAAAATTCTTTTGTTTCGCTACTTTCAAAGTTTAGGGAATTTATTAACTCGCCAAGGGCTTTATTTGTTCTTAGCATATCATTTTTTCTGCAGTTAGTAATTGCATAGTCATAAACTTTAATCAAAAGTTTTTGTGGTGAAGCGTCTAAAATATCTTTAGATAAATATGCGTTAACTCGTTTTGCTCTACCATGTGACATTGTAGCATTATACATAATATATACCAATTATTAAAAATAGTCTTGTTAAGAATAATTAATTCTTACTATAATTATCGAAGGATATATAGCAAAGTTTAGTAAATAGAATGAAAATTATATTTAAGACAGCGCATTTAATTGCTAATTGTTATTTAAATCACATAAAAAAGGTTTTTAAATGATTAAAAATGAAGTAAAATTATGGTTTTATTTTAAGCCTCCAAAATACTTTTGGTTTTTAAAGCTTTCAATATTATATAATTGTTTGAAGAGTTTTTCTAATCCTTTTCGGAAGTAAACATTGTTTTATCCGTCCACCAAGGTCTAATTTTGTAGTTAAGTCTTCCATTTTTTATTGCGGGATCAGATTCACACATTTTGACGGCATCTTCAAAAGAATTGGCTTTAAGTATGAAAATTCCACCGCCTTTATTATCGCCAAAAGGTCCTGCAAGTACAAGTTTTCCTGCTTTGTATAAACTATCAATATTATTTAAATGAGCAGTTTGAATATTCATAACAGTTGCACTATCAAGCACTGGTCTATTTGGAATTCGTAATAATTCTACAAAATAATATTCCCTCATATTGCTCATATCTTGCGAAAACATAAAAGATGTAACAAACAAAGAAAAAAGCATTACGTATTTCATATCAGTCCTTTTTGTGAAAAATTAATAATAGTGGAAAATAATTAAAATTTAATAGTTTATCATTATAAAATTATTGTGGAAATTCAAAAAATTGATTTCCACAATAATATTTAGTTGTCAGATATACCCTCTAAAAACTTTATTAATAATTACCATAAAAACTTAAATCCAAATTTGAAAACCACACCACTCATATCAAATGATTGCTCTAATGATTTTACCCTTCCAGTTAGCTGGTCGTTTACATTAAATGACCAGCTTGGATTAGAATTATGATAAGATAATTCGCCGTAAAAATCGGAGCGTTGTCCTAATTTATAAGAAAGTCCAGTTCCAATTTCCCAAGCAAAATCCCATGCAGTTTTAACTTCATTTTCAGTTTGGTTCTGTATATTATTATAAGAAATTAACAATCCTTCAAGACCAACACTACCTGTTACAAAAGCGTCAACAATTGGTAAAACAGGAAAGTAAGAAGTAACAGAACCCATAAGAGGAATAGAATGCATATTTGTTGTAGCCCTTTTTTCAGTAATTGAGCCATCAAGAACTCCATAATATTTCTCTACTTCACTTAGTAAAACCTGATCAACATATTGTTTGTGAAACCAACTTATATTCCATCCAATGCTTAAATTTCTATCAACAAATTTTTCTCCTTTATAGCCAAGTACAAGTCCACCATCTGTTGCTGAAGGATTAAAATAGCCAAAATTAATGGCTGCCCCGTTATACTGTCCAAATAATAATGGTGGAATTAAAAAGATAATTAGTAATGTTTTTTTCATTTTTTACTCCATTTTTGTTGTTCGGTTTTGTAAACAAATGAAATGCCAGGATGAAATGTCCATTATTTAGCTAAAATGGAATGTTTATAATTAAACATATAAAACTCTCAAAAAAAGTTGTAGCATAACAGATACATTTTGACCTAAAATATATTCACTAATAGTTTTAAATATTCGTAAATATGTATATCTTAGCAATAAACAAATAATGCATTCTCAATATGGCAATAGAAAAGTTTTCAATTACCAGCGAATATCATAATATTTCGATGGTATCACGAAAAATAAAATTATTTTTAACTGAAGAAGGTATCAATCGTGATATTATTGACCCGATACAAATTTCATTAATGGAAGCGTTAAACAATTCAATTGAACATTCTTATCTCGAAAAACCAGGTAACAACATTGATGTTATTGTTAGTACTTCGGTAACAAAAGTTGAGATAAGCATTTTAGAAACAGGAATACCTCGCACTAATTTTGATAAACCTAAACTACAATTTGATCCAAATGATTTATCCACAGCTCCAGAAGGTGGAATGGGGCTTTTTATAATTGATAATCTTATGGATGCCACTTCTTATAGTTCAAACCGTGGTGTAAATACAACCACTTTTTATAAAATGCTAAAATAATTACCCCGATAATTATTTGCAGAAGTTTAATTATATCATTAAATATCTTTTGTTTTTTAATTTTTTCACAGGATAGATTTTGCGAATAATATTTTTTTCATTTCTCTTTTTCATTTTTGGAAGTTTATTAGCACAAAACCAAGATACCACAATTAGTAAAGCTATAAAACAGAAATGGCCTTATAATCATTCATATCCTTTATTACAGCCAAAATATCAAACATATCCTTTAATGACTGCTTATATTTTACAAAACAAAGCTAATGATGGTGATCCATTTGCACAGCACGAACTTGGATTGAGGTATTTAACAGGTCAAGGAATGCCAAAGGATACTATGCGAGCTATTCAATTAATTAAACAAGCCGTAAAAAGAAATTTAACCGTTGCTTGGTTTAATTATGCAATTATGTTAAATAGTGGAATTGGTGTTGAGTGGAATCCTTTTGAAGCGTATAAATATTTTAAGGCTGCTGCAAAAAATGGAATGCCCGAAGCTCAATTTGTTTATGGAATTTATTTAACAGATAATTTGGTTGTTAATAGAAATTATTCTGAAGCTTATTATTGGATTAAAAAAGCTGCTGACCAGAACTTTAATCCCGCAAAAGAAACAATTAAAGAATTTCAAAAAATGGGAATTGAACTTCCTGAAAAATCACGTGAAGATGATGAAACTATTAACTCTTCTTCACCAGCAATGGTTGCTTCGTCAGAGCCAAATTCTCAAACAGCTATTTGGGGAAAGGACTGGGAACTTGATTTTATTAATCTTGAAAAAGATTCTGTTTCTAAAAATGACACACGTAAATATCTTAATTTGATTTTGGAGAAAAATAATAAAGAGCTAAAACAAATGCTTGGAGTTAATAAATTTGCCGATTCAATTAAATCTTCCGACACAACTGGTATTGGACTTATAAATTATGCTGTAAGTAAAGGAAGTCCAGAGGCTTTGTTAATTTCAGCAAGAGCTTTTGAAGAAGGAATTATTGTTGAGCAAAATATTATAAAAGCGGCTGTTAACTATATTCATGCATTTAGACTTGGTTCGCGTAAAGCGGCAGAATATTTAATCAAATTGAGTCAAACTACATCATTTTACAATTTGCTAAAAAAGGAAGGCGATAGCGAAAACCCAGATGCAATGTATGTTTGGGCTGGATTAACTGCAATTGGGCTTGACTATCAGCTTACGGATGAACAGGCTTTAACTTTGCTAAAAAAAGGTGTTAAACTAAAACATGTTTACTCAATAATTGAAACGGGATTGTGCTATTATTCTGGAACATTGGTTATTCAGAATAAAGATTTAGCAATTGAATACTGGGAAAAAGCATCCGAACTTGGCAGTGTGGAGGCTAAAGTACGTATTGCTTTTGCAAAAATTCAGCAAGGAGATTACGATAAAAAACATATTGAAATATTAGATAAAGCTTCCGAAGAAGGTTCTGTTTCTGCACAAGCTGCTCTTGCTTATTGTTACGAAAAAGGATTAAGTGTAAAACAAAATAAAGCCGAGGCAGCAAATTATTATAGAAAGGCAGCTCATCGTGGAAGTCAAGCTGCATTTAATTCATTGCGGTCAATTTATGACAA
>Ga0210039_1000534_pt1 | contig 39424 bp, 34 predicted proteins | sample CryGeyCG2114_250_3_FD_185460 | JGI IMG/M metagenome (GOLD analysis project Ga0210039, IMG submission 185460) | Groundwater microbial communities from aquifer - Crystal Geyser CG17_big_fil_post_rev_8/21/14_2.50 (SPAdes) (version 2) | ecosystem: Environmental > Aquatic > Deep subsurface >...
TTGCGAAATGGTTTCATCAAGGCAGTGGGTGTAAAACTCCACCTGATACCTATCTTTTCCTGTAATAAATTTCATAAAGCATCCATTTAATAACAGTATAAAAATACTGAAAATCAATTTATTAAGTAAATAAAATAATGTTAAGTTATTAACAATCAGATTGTTAATTATTTTGTAAGGAAATAGGTTTTTAGACAGTTTGACGGGCTTGGGCTAAAAGCTGGTGGGCAATTAGAATTACTTCATTGTCAACCACTACAAAAATAAATAAAAAGTACCAAAGTTTATTAACCTACAAACGCCCACTTGATTTTAGCCCATGTTATAACCAGTGGTTCTGTCCTACGATGCAGTGTCTACAGGACTTTTAGATTTTTTTCTTTTGCGTATCTGTTAGATAGAAACGCTTTTTTGTCTGTTGGCAATGAGCGGTCGGAAAGATTTAATTTTTGCGAAGCGGAGGATTTTTTTTCTGTCTTAGCGGTGCGATGGCTTTTTGGCATATCTTTTTGTTTGAGTGTCGGCTTAAGCTCTTTGCCGCTCGCAGGAACGAGAACGGCAATGTGCTAAAAGTGTGTAGTGTACAAAAAGTATGACAGAAAAAACGTGAGATAATATATTCTAAGTAATATTCCTCTTTTAGTTATATCCAAAAATTAAAAATGTTAATCCGTTGTTAAATAAAAACTTTAATTAAAATAAATGTAACAAAAAAAGGTGTATCTTCGTTGTTGAAATATCTTTTGTTAAACCTTAAAATCTATGAATTATGGCTAAGAATAGTAATCTTTGGGATATTTTTTACTAGAAGAGTTTTTCTATATTCTGTCTTTTGGTAATTCATTTTAATTAAATTTTTAATTTATGGAGAATTCTAATGACCAGCCTCTTGATTGGCTTCATGCGTTTACTAATTCTTCATTGCACCTCATATTGTTTATGACGGAGCAATGTAATTTTCGTTGTGTATATTGCTATGAAGATTTTAAATTGGGTAATATTCAAGATGAAGTTGTTATAGGGGTTAAGAATCTTATTTTAAAGCGTATTCCAGAAATTAAACATTTAGCTATTTCATATTTTGGTGGAGAACCCTTATTGAATAAAGCAGGTGTTTTGGATTTAACAACATGGGCAAAGGAATTATGTGAAGAACATGGGGTGAAATACCATGGAAATATAACAACAAATGGCTACACACTTGATAAAAAAACTTTTGATAATATTTTCCAAAAAGGTATAACTAATTATCAAATAACAATTGACGGCAATAAAGACTCACATGATAAATTAAGACCTACCATTAATAGTAAATCGACATTTGATAAGATTATAGGTAATATTAATATGATGAAAAAATCGTCTTATCATTTTGAATGTATTATTAGGCTTAATGTTTCCGACTCTAATTTTGAGGGAGTTAAAAGTTTTATCAAAAATGAGGCGTATGCTATCTGTTTAAATGATAACCGATTTAAAATTCACTTTCATCCTATTTGGGGACGACCTGAACTTATTCTTACACAAAAAAATCAATTAGAAGAATTAAATGATATGGTTGATTCTTTTGGACTTACTCATACCGAAGAAAGTGGTCTAACTGATTTGAACGATAATAAAGAAAAAATTTATAATTCTGCTACTAATAAAGGTCGCGAGGCAGATTATGTTTGCTACGCCTCAAAGGCTAATAGTTTTGTAATAAGAGCTGATGGCACATTACAGAAGTGTACGGTAGCATTAAAAGATGACATAAATAACATAGGAAAGTTAAACCCAGACGGCACTATGATGTTGGACAGTGATAAATTATCAAAATGGATTTTTTCAAAAGATAAAGGTTGCCCTCTTCAAGCGTTAGCATTAGAAAAATTAGCCGTTCCTTATAAAGATGCAGGAAAATTTGATAAACCTGTTTTACTATAATTATTTGCTCCGTTTCGTAATGAAAAAATTCTGTATATCAATAACTGTAATATTCTTATGTGGTAATGTATTTGCTCAAAATTGCGATTGCGAAAAAGAATTTCTTTTTATTAAGAGTTTTATAGAAAAAAATTATGCAGGTTTTAATGATAAGGTAACTGATATAAATAAGCAAACTTATATCGCTTTCAGTGAAGGTGTGCTAAAACAAACTCAAGTTGTTTCAAATTCAAATTATTGTTATTGGGCAATTCAAAGTTGGCTCGATTATTTTAATGATGGGCATACCAGACTTATTAAAAAATCGAAAAAAAACACCTCTGATACTATCGAAAGTATTTTATTAACTTCAGAAGTTATCAATGAATTAAAAAATAAATCTGTAAATGATGTTGAAGGTATTTATCTCTCTCAATATAAAGATTATAAAATAGCATTAATCAAGAGTGAAACTAATTTCCGTGACTATGTGGGTGTTATTATCGAAGCTAAATCAAAATTATGGAAAGCAGGACAAGTAAAAATTGAATTAAAACATATCGAAAATAATCAATATAAATGCCTTTATTATTTAAAAGACCATCAGCCAAGCACAATAAAATATACCATTCAAGATGGAATATTTAAACCTAAAGATTTTATTAAAGAAAAGGTTATTAAAAATAGCCATGAGAATGACCCTGAACCATTTAGTAAACTTGAGAATAAGAATGTAGCGGTTTATTATAAAGATATTGACGACAGTACAGCTTATTTACGAATTAAATCATTTGATGACCATTTTGCAAAAAAAATAATTGCCGAAATTAAGTCAAACGAAAAAAAAATTATATCTAAACCGTATTTGATAATTGATGTTAGGTATAACGGTGGAGGGAGTGATTTTTCTTATAATCCGCTTTTACCATTTATTTATACAAACCCAATAAAAACAATTGGCACTGATGTATTATCAACTCCAGACAATATAATATCATGGCTAAAAGTTATAGCTGAAAACCCGAAACTTCCCGAAGATATTAAGAAAAGCATTGCCGATGTAATTACTCAAATGAGCCAAAATCCAACTAAATTTATAAATATCGGAAATGATGAAATAGATACTACCTTACAAGTGGCTTATGTTTTTCCTCGAAAGGTTGCCATATTAATTGACGAAGACTGTGCAAGTTCAACAGAACAATTTCTTTTGGCAGCCAAACAAAGTAAAAAGGTAATTATATTTGGTCAACCTACGGCAGGGGTTTTAGATTATTCAAATATGCGCACAGTTGATTTGAATTGTATGCCGTATTTATTAGGTTATTCAACTTCTCGTTCAAGACGTATTCCTGAAAATGCAATAGATAATACTGGTATTCTTCCTGATGTAGTATTAAATTTTGATAAAATTTGGTTGGAAGAAGTTTTAAATATTTTAAAAAAAACGCAATAGAAAAACAACAGATTAATCATAATCATTACTTAATATAAAAATATACACTTATAAAAACAATTTTAACAATTTGCTTATTCTTGACCGTTTTCGGTGCAATGAACGCTGTTCTAAACGGAACAGTTGGTAAAGACATTATTCAAATGGTAATGGGAGAAGAACGAACAATCGGAACAGACTTTTTGAGAATTTTAATTGGTCTATCTGCTATTACAACACTTGTTTGGGGTCTGAAAAAACTTTATTCAAACAAGTAAGCTAGTTATTTTAAAAACAAGAGTTTTGTTATCTGTTTCATATTTTGATAAAAATTCAACTGCTCCACTTTTAAAAAAAGCTTCTTTTGTTGTTGAATCATCATCACAAGAGAAGCCTATAATTTTTATTTCGGGAAATAATTCTATGACTAGTTTTGTGGCTTCAATACCATTAACTATGGGCATACGATAATCCATTAAAATAATATCAGGTTATAGGTGTTGCAGAAATGGAATAACTTCTTTACCGTCTTTACATTCTCCAATTACTTGAATTTCGGGTTGATTATCGAGGATAGATTTAATAGATTTTCTAATAATAGCACTATCATCGACCAATAATACTTTAATCATAATGGGATTATTTTGGTTAATAAATCCCCTCAAAAAAAGAGGGGTGGAACTTCAACTTATCCGTTACAGAGGTACGACCAAGTACCCACAGACCGAAATAAGAGAAGCCCACCCCATAGGTGAGCATTCTGCTTAATTCTTGGTCTGATAATAAAAATTGGTCGTTTTCTGTAACCAGAATTATAGCATTACGCTATATCAATATTTTAATTTAGTTTTCTTATACGTTTTTAGTTTAAAATTATTTACAAATATATTCCAAAATATTGGTTATTTAGTATTATTATCTTTCATCATTAGTTCTAATTTAACAGCGTTCTATAATTCTTATCTTGTTATTTTTGAGACTGTGAGTAAATTAAAATTGGTCTAAATCGGAGTGATGGAAAATTTTTTGGCACTTGTTTTTGTTTTGCGGGTAGGGTTTAGCTCTTTTGCAGGTGGTGCGAAGCAAAATTTTTTAATGCGTATTTTTACTACGCATTAAAAAATTTAACCTGCAAATGTGCTAAACGAAGCGTGGCACAAAAACCGTGACAAAAAATTGAGCGATGGCATTTTTTTATCTTTTTTCCTTTTAAAAAGTGTGGTAGAGCAAAAATTAAATCTTTTTCGGGTCGGCTTGAGTGTTGCCCGTTTTTATGTCTACTCGTAAAAGTCATTACTGCAATTTTCGTTGGTTAAAGTTATTCATTTTGCACTGTCTTTTTACCATTGGTTATAACTCGTTTATAGGTCTGACAAAACCATCCTTATACACCCAAATTTGGGTAGATAGGTCTGATAATCATCAGGTTTATTTTACAACAAATATATTCATTATTTTTCAATCACACCAACTCAATGTTATCCGAATTTAGTTTTATTTTTTTGTTGCTGTAAAGCAATCCAACTGCTTTTTTAAAAGCTTTTTTGCTTACTTGAAATTTAGCATATATTTCATCGGGTGAGCTTTTGTCTGTAAGCTCAAGTTTACCTTTATTTTTTAGCAACTGTTCATAAATTTTGTTGGCTAACTCTTCTAAACTTGGTAACTTCACACTGTTCAAGGTGATATCTAATTTATTATCGGGTCTAATTTTCTGTACAAATCCTTTTAAATTATCTCCAATACGAATAGGCTTAAAAATTTCATTTCTGAAAAGCATTCCGATGTTTCTATTATCTACAATAACTTTAAAGCCTAAATCTGTTTCTTGATAAACCAACAAGTTAACTTCATCTCCTTGAACAACGCTAATTGAATTTCTTTTTATAAATTTTTCAACTTTCGTAGAACCCACCATCCTGTTCGATAGTTCATCTTTATATAAATACACTAAATAGGTTCTCCCAACTTCTATCTTATGAAATTGTTCGGAAAAAGGGACTAACAAATCTTTTTCAACTCCCCATTCAAAAAAAGCACCAATTGGAGTAACGTCAACTGCTTTTAAGAACGCACATTGATTAATAAATAATTTAGGCGTAAGTGTTGTTGCTATTGGTCGGTCTTCCGAATCTGTATAAATAAATACTTCTATTTTATCTCCCATTTCGGCATCAACAGGCACATATTTATGTGGAAGTAAAATCTCATTTTCTTCATCTGTAATTAAATATGCCCCTTGAGGAGTAGTTTTCAAAAATTCTAGTTCTATAATTTGTCCTATTTCTTTCATATGTAACTATTTATTGTTTTAAATCGGTCTCCCGAAAGCTATCGGGAGGAATACGCCATATTATCCTCATCTCTAGTTGTGTGCTTTTGCACATGGCTATTTCATATTATTTTTATAAATCAACCGCAACAAGTGTATCGTAAGAAACACCATAGCCTCCCCAAATACCTAAACCACCATTGATGTTCGTTTGAATTGTTACTGGAGAAGAAAAAGGATTCCCACTATTGAAAGCAGCTATTTCAAAAGTGTCCCAAAACTTGTAATTCCGTTGGTCAATGGTGCAGAATTTAATAATAATGGTGTCTCCTTGCTGGAAATAATCGGCTGTTTCTGCTAAATCATCAGGTGCCTTGGAGTTCAATTCTTTTCCTCTTAAGAAAACGCCATCAAAGGTTAATCCATTAATAAATTGATCATCAAAAACAGAACCTAGCACTGGAATAAAACGGCTGTCTTTTCCTTTTCGTTGCGTGAAAGCTCTATAAGCATTTCCAATTTGAGGAGGATCGGTTAGTTCAAACCATATATAGCCAAAATCTGTAAATCCAGGTTGGTCTTTGTACCAAAATTTATTAGGTAAAACCAACGATGGAATTTGTGTTATTGATGTTAAAATTTCGTTTCCAGATTGGATGCTTAACGTATAGCTTTTACCAACTTCTCCAAAAATAGCTGGATTTAATGTTGTATATAAGCAAAAGCCAAAGTTTTTTAAACTTTCTAGGTTAACTCCAATTAATTCAGCAATTGCAGGAAGAAGAGAATCGGGCAATTGATTGGTGCATATTTCTTGTAATTGAACAGTGGTTGTCCCATTAGAAACGGTTACGATTGCATTTTTAACAAACGAATTTTGGAGCGAATTTATATCCGTTGGAGAAAAAAATGGAGATGTTTTGGTTAGCATAACAAAAGGAGGACGACCTTGTTCTATATTTCCTTCAACAACTAATTTTGTTTTTGCATCAGGCAAAACTATTTCTATATCTTTCTCGCAAGAAATGAGTAAAATGCTACTAATTATTAAAAATAAATTTATGTATTTTATCATTGTTTCTAAAATTTAAAATTCCATGCTATTGAAGGTATAATTCCAAATAATGAAACTTGTTTGGCTTGTATGTCTAATGTTCCATCAAAGGCACTTCCTTCGTTTGCAAAATAAATAAAATAAGGATTTTTTCTGTTATACACATTATATATTGAAAAATTCCAGCTCGATTTAAATCTTTTTGTTTCCTTTCCTTTAAGTGTTATTGCTAAATCCATTCGATGAAAAGCATCCATTCTAAAAGAGTTTCTTTCGCCATATTCATTCACAATTTGACCTTCAATAAAATAACGAGAAATAGGCAATGTTAATGCATTTCCTGTTGCATAAACCCAGGTAGCACCAAGCACCAATCGTTTAGAAATATCGTAATTAAAAACTAAAGAAACATCATGCCTTCTATCATATCGGGCATAAAATACTTTTCCTTCATTAATTTCATCAAATTGTCTTTTTGTCCAAGCTAAGGTATAGCCTACCCAACCGTTAAATTTGCCTACTCGTTTTTTAATAAAAAATTCAGCTCCATACGACCAGCCTCTTCCAAAAGTGAGGTTATTATCCACATTGTTTCCTCCATCATCTTTTGGCAAAGCCCCTTCCTTATATTCCACTTGGTTTTTCATGTCTTTATAATACACTTCAACAGATGATTCCCATTTGTTTTGAGCAAAATTTTTGAAATATCCCAACACATATTGAGTTGCAAATTGGGGTTTAGTAACTTCTGTGCTTGGCAGCCAAGCATCTGTTGGTAATGAAACTGTGGAAATTGTAGCCAAATGAATGTATTGGTAATTTTGAGAAAAAGAGGCTTTCAACGATGACGAACTGTTAAATTGATAGCGAGCTGCTAATCTCGGTTCAAGACCTTGATAGTATTTAACTGTTTCCCCTTTTTTGTAAACAACGGTGTCTATTGGATTTCCTAATGCATCATTGTTAAACCGTTTAAAGGGTCCAATGTGTTGGTATATTGTGTATCGTAAGCCTGCTTGAATTTTTATTTTTTCACTCAAATCCCAGTCATCAGAAACATAAACAGCTCCTTCGTTTGCATAATTGATAATTACATCTCCTGTATTAAAATCAACATCTCCTGAATTAACTTCAGCATTGTTTGGCGTGAATTTATGAAAGGTATAAGCTGCTCCAAATTTAACTTGATGAAGAATAGATGGTAAATAATTGAAGTCTGCTTTTAAATTCCAGTCAGTAATTCCCGAATATAATCTAAATCCGAATTGATCTTGAGTTGCTTTCACTTCAAAGTTATAATTGGTAAATGCAGCGGTGAAGTCAGCAAATAGTTTGTCGTTATAGATATGATTCCAACGCAACGAAGCAATGGCATTTCCCCAAGGAGTTTCCAAACCAAAACCATCGTCTGAATTATTAAAAACAAAAACATCTCTACCATAATAACCACTTAACGATAATTTGTCTTTGCTAGAAATAATGTAGTTTATCTTGGCATTAAAATCATAGAAATAATAATTACTTCCTTTAAATTTTGATGAATCACTAATAAATGGTTGAGCTATATCTCCTGCGTAGGTTCTTCGGGCTGACATTAGAAAAGAAGCCTTGTCTTTTTTAATTGGTCCTTGAATGGTTAACCGTGAAGAAATTACACCAATTCCGCCATCAACTTTATAGTTTTTCATATCTCCATCATTCATAGAAATATCTAATACAGAGGACAATCTGCCTCCAAATTCGGCTGGCATTGCTCCTTTATAAAGTTTCACATCATTAATTGCATCAGCATTAAATACCGAAAAGAACCCAAACAAATGAGAAGCATTGTAAACTGTTGCTCCATCTAACAATACTAAATTTTGATCGGGACCTCCTCCCCTAACATAAAAACCCGAATTACCCTCTCCAGCAGTTTGAACACCTGGTAGCAATTGAATGGTTTTTAAAATATCAATTTCGCCAAAAATAGCTGGTAGGGTTTTTACCTTTTCCATCTCTAATTCTACAGAACCCATTTCGGCTTGGGTAGTGTTTATGTTTTCTTTTTCACCAACAACTTCAAAAGCTTCTTTAGTGATTGCTGTTGGCTCTATCTTTTCGTTTATTTTGATGTTTTTATTGAGTTCAACGGGAATTTCTATTTCCTTATATCCAATGTAAGAAATAACTAATGTGTATGTTCCTTTTGGCAATGTGATAGAAAAAAATCCTTTCTCGTTGGTGGATGTTCCTTGTAAGGTTTCTTTAACGTAAATAGTTGTCCCAACGGTAGTTTCGTTGGTGGTAGCATCTTTTATTGTGCCACTTATTGTATAATTTTGAGCAACAACAAAGTCAACATTCAGTACAAACACTATAATCATTAAAAAAATAAGCCAAAATTGTTTCATCTGATTTTTTAATAAGGCTACAAATTTATCTAAATAACTTGGTGTATCTTTAAGGTGGGTTCTATAAATTCGATTTTTTTATTTTCCGATGTTCTTTTTGTTTTATTCCGATAGATTCTATCTGTAAAGTTGGAAGTCCGATGAAGAACGTCATTGCGAAGCCCAAGCGTTTGGATTGAGTGTTGGAGCTGAAGCAAACTGTCTAATCGAAGGACAGATTGCTTCGTGCCTCGCAATGACAGTAGCGAGTCATACATTCTGAACCAAACTCTCGACTAAAAAGACAGACATTAAGTGAGTCTTTGTCATTTTAATGCGTTTTAGTCATTGTAGTTGGAGTGCAAATGGTAAAATTAGCTATTCCAATATTTTCTTCTGCTAAAGAATCAATTTTATCTTGCTCCACTGCTCCAATGGTAACTATTTTAAGTCCAGCTTTTTCATTGTTTAAATACCATGAAATTCCTTCAAAGTTATTGGAATGGTAAGTACCGTTATAATGGATAAAGATTTGACCTTTTCTCCAGTTTTTTAAGATAAAATGTGCCATCGTTGCATCTTTTATTGCTTGTGCTTTAGGTAAGTTTTCACCTCCGTGACCTCCAGACATTTCTACAATTTTTTTATAGCCTGGTAGTTCTTTGTCGTAGGCAATAGGAAGCGGAGCTATAAATTTTCTACCTTCATCATTGATGCTATTTAATGCTCCAAATCCTAATTTATAGACCAAATTAGCATATCTTCTAGGAATATTAGTTGCAACAAAAGTTAACTGATGTTTTAATGCATAATCAACTAAAGGCTGATAATCTGTAGTATTATTTGGCCAGACTTTTATTTCTGTTTTGAGCGTTTTATAATCAAATTTACCTGAAAGATACTCATTCAATGTGTTTTGATTATCTGCCTCAAACATTTCTGCACCCAACACCATGCTTTCGTTTATTTGTTCAAACACATCTTTGGTTAATTCATATTGCAACCAATGGTTTATTGGATTATTATGTAATTCTCCAAACAGAATAATATCAGCTCCTTCAACTTCTTTCAACATTTTTTTATAGGAAGTTTTTTTACCTTTTTCATCAAATAATTGATAGGCTGGTTTATCTGAAAGAAATCCAAACGAGAAAACCACAAAAAGTACTATGAAAATTTGTTTTAATGACATACTTTAGTTATTAATACAAAGCAAATATATATAAATTTATCAATATAACAATATATTATGTAAGTAGTTATACGAAGATATTCACAAAAAAAATAACTGAAACACGTGTTTTTTAACTAAAAGTTATTTTTCAAAAACAACAAGTGCGTGTTTACTATCTTTTGACACATTTTCAACCGTCCATTTTATGCTGGAAATATAAGGGTGTTTTCTTTCCTTACAGTTTGATTTAATACAAATGTTGCATGATTTTGGTAAACAATCATCCGAATGCACAAAAAGTTCTATGTTTTTACCATATTTTTTTTGCACTAAATTCTCAATTTTAGAAATTTCTTCATGTGCTTCCTTAACTGTTAAATACCAAGGTAAAGTTAAATGACAATCGATATGAAGCCAGTTTCCATATTTAATGATTCTCAAATTGTGTAAATCTATCCAGTTTTCATTGCGATTTTCTTCTATGGTTGCAATCATTTCTTTCAACAATTCAGTATCAGCTTCATCCATAATACCAGCAACGGATTTTCTAATAATTTTAACACCCGTAAAAATAATTATTCCTCCAAAAATCATTGCCACAACACTATCTAACCAAAGCAAATTGGTTATTTTTATAATGATTAGACCTGTAACAACACCAATGGTAGTATAGGTATCTGAAATTAAATGCTTACCACTCGAAGTTAAGGCTATCGAATTATTTTTCTTTCCTTTTTTAACGGCTAAATACCCAATTAAGAAATTAACTCCTCCTGCCACAGCGATTAATGCTATGCCTAAATCTAATTGTTTAATTCCTTGGGGATTTACAATATGATTAATTGCTTCAAAAATTATCCATACACCAGCAAATGCAATCATAACTCCTTCTAAAGCTGCTGAAATAAATTCAACTTTTCCATGTCCATAAGGATGGTTTTCATCTTTTGGTTGAGCCGATAAATACAAACTATACAACCCAATGAAAGCACTAATCACATTTACAATTCCTTCCAATGCATCGGTTAAAATAGCTACGGAATTTGTTAAATACCAAGCGATTAATTTAACCGTAAACAAAACTACACCAGTAATGGCAACAATTTTTTGAAAATTATAATTTTCTTTATTTAATAGCATTAGTTTAAAAGGTATTTTGATTTCAACACATTCAAATGATGAGCTTGATGTCCCACTAATATAAAACCTATTTTGGTTGGATTGAGTTCATTTCCTCCTGCAATTCCTTTTCTTTCGAGCATTTCTGATGTAAGACTTTTAAAAAGTAAAATAGTTGATTTTCTAACAACCAATAATTCTTTTTTAATGCTTTTAAAACTTCTATTCGTTGCATTAGAAAACAACACGTAATTATCTTCATCAAAACTAGGTAATTCTATTTGTTCTCCTCTTGAAATTGCCAAAATTCTGTATGCAAAAACACGTTCTGTGTCTAATAAATGAACAAAAAGCTCTTTAATTGTCCATTTACCTTGCTGATAAGAATAATTTGCTTTCTCCTCATCCATGTTTTTTACTATTTTTTTAAGTGTTTTAGCTGAATTTTTAATTGCTTTTAAAACATCTTTCTCTTCAACTAAATCAATGTATTTATCAAAATAGGAAGTGTATTTATTTGTAGTTTGTTGATTAATCATAATTAGAGTCTGTCTATAAATGTCCGATTTATTCGTTATTCTCGTTTTAAAAACCAGTCATCCCGATAGCTATCGGGGCTCCTGATTTTCAAAACTTCGAAAGCCTCGAACTCGAACATTATAGTTCAGCCTCTCGACTTTAAATACAGACACTAAGTTAATATTATTATTATTTTTTTATAAAAGTACGCTTATCCTTTTAATTTTATAACTAATAACATTAAATTTGAAGCCTAAAAAAAAATTAAAACTATGATTAAAATAAAATTTGGAACAGACGGTTGGAGAGCTATAATAGGTAAAGAATATACAGTTGATAATGTAGCTAGAGTTACACTTGGGGCTGCCGAATGGTTGAAAAATAAAAAACATGCACTTTCTGTTGTTGTTGGACACGATTGCCGATTTAATGGTGAATTGTTTGCCGAAACTACTGCTAAAGTATTTGCTCTTAATGGTATAAAAGTTTACTTGGCAAAAGGTCCTATTACAACACCTATGATTAGTTTAGGTGCTCAAAGAAAAAACGCTTTAGGAATAGTTATTACAGCTTCTCATAATCCTCCAAGTTATAATGGATATAAACTTAAAGGTGCTTTTGGAGGTCCTTTGTTGCCAATCGAAATTCAAGAAGTTGAAGATTTAATTCCTGATACAAACACTGTTGATCTTGATAGTTTAACAATTGATGAATATGTTAAAACAGGATTTATTGAATATATCGACTTAGAAACAATGTATGTAGAACACGTTGAAGCAAATTTTGATATGAATGCCATTCGGAATTCAAAAATGAATTTTGCTTTTGATGCCATGTATGGTTCTGGGCAAGATGTTATGCGAAGATTAATGCCTGATATTGATTTTTTACATTGCGAACACAATCCTGGTTTTAATGGAATTTCACCAGAGCCTATCCACAGAAATCTATTGGAATTTTCTGAAATGATTAAGCTTTCTGATGGTCATATTGATTGTGGTTTAGCTACCGATGGAGATGCTGACAGAATTGGCTTATATAATGGAAAAGGAGTTTTCATTGATTCGCACCACATTGTTTTATTGCTAATTAAATACTTAGTAGAAGAGAAAAAACAAACAGGAAAAGTGGTTATTTCTTTTTCACTAAGTCCGAAAATTAAAAAAATGTGCGAACATTATGGATTAGAATATGAAGTTGTAAAAATTGGTTTCAAACACATTGCAGGAATTATTTTAGAAGAAGATGTGTTGCTTGGTGGAGAAGAATCGGGCGGAATTGCTATTAAAGGACATATTCCTGAAAGAGATGGATTATGGATGGGTTTTGTAATTTGGGAATACATGGTGAAATCAGGTAAAACATTGGATGAATTGATAGATGAAGTTTATGAAATTGTTGGTGCTTTTAAATTTGAACGCATTGATTTACATTTAAAAGAGGAAGATAAAAATCGAATAGTAGAAAATTGTGAAAAAGGTATTTATACTTCATTTGGAGATTTGGAGGTTAGAAAAGTTGAAACTATTGATGGTTTTAAATATTTCTTTGACAATGATGAGTGGGTAATGATAAGAGCTTCTGGAACTGAGCCTGTTTTGAGAACGTATGCTGGAGCTGCAACCAACGAAGCCGCTTTTAAGATATTAGAAAAAACGCATGCTGCTTTTAAAATCTAAATTAAAAGCTGTCTTTACAGACACACACTAATTAGAGTTTATGAGGTTATTTTTAATTTTTTAAATCGTAAATTTTAAATTTACCATGCTCCTATCTAAATTTCAAAACAAATTACTTGAAGCCGGTTGTGATGAAGCTGGAAGAGGCTGTTTGGCTGGACCTGTTTTTGCCGCTGCTGTTGTTTTACCAAAAAACTACAAAAACAACCTTCTTAATGATTCCAAGCAACTTTCCGAAAAAAAAAGGAACTTACTTCGTATTGAAATAGAAAGAGATGCTCTTTGTTTTGCCATTGGAATTGTTGACAACCTTGAAATTGATAAAATAAATATTTTAAATGCTTCTTTTCTAGCAATGCATCGAGCAATTAAACAACTTTCTTCCACTCCTGAATTACTGCTAATTGATGGAAATCGTTTTAAATCCTATCCAAAAATTCCGCATGAATGTATAATTAAAGGTGATGGAAAATTCATGTCCATTGCAGCAGCATCAATTTTAGCAAAAACCTATCGAGATGAGTTTGTGCAAAAAATGCACAACGAATTTCCTGATTATAATTGGAGTCAAAATAAAGCATATCCTACAAAAGCACATAGAAATGCAATTCGAAAATTTGGAACAACTCCCTATCACAGAATGAGTTTTAGACTTTTACCGCAACAATTGGAATTAAATAGCTAAAAAATAGCTTCCTTTACAAAAGAAATCAACTTTTATGCAGCCAAAAGTTTCCATAATAACTGTTTGTTTTAATAGCGAAAAAACTATTGAAGACACCATTAAATCGGTTGTCAATCAAACGTATGAAAACATTGAATACATTGTTATTGATGGAGGCTCAACGGATAAAACAATTGAAATCATCAATAAATACAAGGAAAATATTTCTACACTAATTTCTGAAAAAGACAATGGAATTTATGATGCTATCAATAAGGGAATTAAATTGGCTTCAGGCGATATTATTGCTAACCTCAATTCTGATGATTTCTATATTGACAACGAGGTAATAAGCGATGTTGTTGCTGCTTTTAATGAAGCTAAAACAGATTTATTATATGCCGATTTGTATTATGTTGATGCTAAAGACACTTCTAAAATTATTCGTTATTGGAAATCTAAGTCTTACAAAGAAGGACTATTTTTGAAAGGCTGGATGCCTCCCCACCCTACTTTTTTTGTAAAAAAAGAAGTGTATCAAAACTATGGAATGTTTAATCTTGAATTCAAATCGGCAGCTGATTATGAAATTATGCTTCGATTTATTCATCGCTATAAAGCTAGTATTACCTATTTACCGAGAGTTATTGTTCGGATGCGTGTTGGAGGAGTTAGCAATGCTAGTTTAAAAAACAGAATAAAAGCCAACAGAGAAGACAAAAGAGCATGGGAAATAAATGGGTTAAAACCACATCCGTTAACACTTATTTTCAAACCTCTATCCAAATTAGGGCAGTTTTTTAAATGATTCAAATGAATATAATGACCTTTATAAAAAAAATCCCTACTCAACACTACCCTATTCTATTGGTTTATTTGGCTTTGTTTATATATGCCTTTTTACGTTCTTATTACCTATCCTTTACCCATGATGAAAGCTTAAGTTTTTCGATTTTTAATGACGTTGCAACTATATCTACAACAACAGCTAATAATCACATTCTTAACACATTTTTTATGTGGATAAGTAGTTTCTTTTTGGGAAATTCAGAATGGGCATTACGACTCCCAAACGTGCTTGCATTTGGTGTTTACTTATCAGCTTGTTACTTACTATTAATAAAAGATAAAAGTAATTGGCTTTTAATAATTGGAAGTAGTTTGTTGTTGCTAAATCCATTTTTAATTGAATTTTTTGCTCTTGCCAGAGGATATGGAATTTCGTTAGGTTGTATGATGGTTAGTTTATATTTTTTACTTAACAATTGTTTTCATTATACTTCCTTTCACGAATTTATAAAAGCTTATAAGCGAACGCTTCTTTTTGCATTTTTTGCTGTGCTTGCTAACCTTTCTATGATTAATTATTTTATTGCTGTTATTTTAATTTATTTCATTCAATATTTGGTATTGTATAAAGCAAAATACAACCAATTCAAAATCAACAAATCAGTACTGTTATTTACTTTAATTCCTTTAATTATAGGACTTGGGATGTTAATTTTTTTAAGTTTTAAAAACCAATTATTTATAGGAGAAAAAACGCTCCATGCAACTTTAAATTCCATGATTGAAAGTTTTATCTATTTTTCAGATTACCCAACTTGGATTTTTAAATCATTAAAATATTCAATACTAGTTCTTTTCCCAATAGGATTAATTTCTGTTCTATTTAAAAAAGATTTTTTTGGAGCTTTCTTTTTAATCATCCTTATCATCATCATCATCATTATTGGATTAATCATTGAAAATTTATTATTTCACGCTAACTTTCCTGCAGGAAGAACCAGTTTGCTATTTTTCCCTTTATTTGGTCTATTTTTCTATTACTTTATTTTACATCTAATAACTTTTTATGCTCCTTTCAAAAAAATTATATTAATATGTTCTATATTAATTTCTTCTCTTTTAATTTATCATTTCAGTAACAACATAAATTTAAAAACCACAAAAACTTGGCATTATGATTCTCAAACCAAAGATGTAATACTTACCATTGAATCTTATGCAAAAAAGAATAAAAATCCTTCGGCAATAAGTTGTTTATGGATATTTGAACCAACCATCAACTATTATATCAGTTCACGAAAACTAAATATCGCTAAAGTATCAAGAGAAGGTATTGATTTATCTACCGATTTCATTTATACCTTAGAAGATAATTCAAATCTTGCTGGATATAAACCAATAAAAAAATACACTGAAATAGGTTCGTGTTTATTTGTAAAAAAATAACCGTCTTCAGCCTGAGGCAGACAGGTTTTCGAAATTTTTAAAGGTCGGAAACCAACTAACAATACTCAAACGTACAAAACACAAAATTTTGTGAGGTATAAAAAGGTGTAGGATGGTCGATATAAAAACTTTCTACTAATTTAAAATGTTGGTTAAAAGTAGTGGTAAGGCTTTCTTTAGAGTATTGTTGAATTTCAATGCCGCTGCATTTTTTAGGACCATTTTCAGAAAAAGTAGCAATGGTCATTTTACCATTTTTGCTTACCGCATTGTTTACCAAATTAAGGTAGCTTTCCACCTCTTTTTTATCGGTTAAAAAATGAAAAACAGCTCTGTCGTGCCAATAATCGTACTTTTCTGTGGGGTTAAAAAGTGTAACATCTTCAACTATCCATTTTACCTTATTGGCTTTTTCGCCTAATCTTTCTTTTGCTCTGTTTATAGCTGCTTCAGAAATATCTAACACCGTAATATTGGTGTAACCCAATGTTAATAAATTATCTACTAAAAAGCTATCGCCACCACCAACATCTATAATGGCAGCAGCTTTATCCTTATTATGTTTGGTAATTTGTTCTAAAGAGGTTTCGGGAGTTGGTTGGTACCAGCTTACTTCATCTAATTGCTTAGAAGTATAAATCTTTTGCCAATGTTCTTTTCTGTCCATCTATCTTTAATTTTTTACAAATTTCAGTACTTGCTGACGTTTTTCTGTAATAATATTCAGAAAATAAATTCCTGCAGGAAGTGATTTTATAGCAATACGATTAGTGAAATTATCGGTTCTTTCAATTAGTATTTTTCCGCTAATATCAGTAATAAAAAAAGTGTTTTTTTCACTAGCAGGCAAACCAACTATTGTAAGTTGTTCTTTAGCAGGATTGGGATAAATAGCGAAATCAGCAGTATTGTTAAGTTCGTTTACGGTAAGTGCATCATTATTAAATTGTGTTTGAGCAGCATCGGCATTTTGCTGAAGGTGTAACAAGCTGTCTCCTGCTAACAAAGCAAAAGCGACCACATGTTTGCCACCTGGAGCAATAGAAAAGTTGTTAGCACTAATAACATGGGCTACATCATCGCCATTAAAGCCACCTGCCAATAAATTATTAGTGCTAAGTGCAGTATGTTTTTCTAAGGTAGAGAAACCATCATTAATGTTCATGCTGCTACCACTTCCGTTTACGTCTATTGCGTGTGCCACCAAATTGTCGGTGGTTAAGAGTTTAATTCCGGCATACAAAGAATCAGTATCAAGAGCATACACAAAACCTAATTTCCTGCTGAGGTCTGTTCCAGCTTTGTTTACATTTGGTTGGAGAATATCCCAATCGGAAAAAATTCCTGCATATACATTGTTGAGTGTTGCTCCACTTTGGTTTTCAATTTCATAAACAACAATTACAAAATGGTCGTTGGGCGAAGTTGGATACGCATAAGAAAGTTGTTTAATACTAACTTGCAAAGGATTTGGCGATTGTAAATCATCCATAAAACCAATTAAATCTAAAGCAGAAACATAAGGCGGATGGTAAGCCACATTAAAAATACTACCAAAATCTTGGTCGAAACCACTTGCTCCCCTAATGGGGTCGGAAACCCTTGTAGAGCCATCAGTAATCATAAAACCTGCTTCATAAAGCAATTGTTTGCCTTTATAAATAAAACCTCTACCAATAGTATTGTTATTGTCGTTAAATCCAATTTTACCCTTGCTAGTAATGGTGGTACTAATAAGGTTTTCTTCTAAATGGATATAATCTGGATTGATAAGTAAGTTGAAATAATGATTGTATGAAAAAGTGCCGTTGCTTATCGTAGCTTGGAATAAAATACTTTCGTTGAGGTTAGCTCCCGAAAGGATTTCTACTGTAAATGGTTGGGTATAATTGCTGGAAGTATCGAGCATATTTAAGTTCGGAAAACTGCTCACATTATTAATAATATTTACAAAAGGAGAGGAAGAACTAAGCGTTACACTAATGCCGTTAATGGGATTTAAAAAATTGGTCAACTCAGTTATAATACGAAGTGTATCGCCATTCTCAAACAAATTATTGTTGTTGTCGGTGATGTTTTTGTTGGTAATATCTGCAAATTGAGCAGTAGTATTGTTTAACGCATCAAAAAGATTTAACCTGCCTGTACCAAGTTTGTTGATGTAAGATGGGTTTTGCGTACTGATGTCATCTGTAGTAGCTTTAAGTTGGGCGGCTACTTGTTGGGCGGTATAAGTAGGGAATTCATTTTTTACAATGGCAGCAGCAGCAGCAACTATAGGAGCAGCCATAGAAGTTCCACTGTTAGAACCGTAGTTGTTGCCAACGGTGGTAAAAATCATTTCTCCTGGAGCAGCAATATCAATATGGTAACCGAAATTGGAGTTGCTTTTTCTAATGTCACTTTGGTCGGTAGCTGCAACATTTAGTACACCATCATAACTTGCAGGATAAAAAGGCGTTTCTAAATTGTCATTTCCTGCGGCAGCAACCACCAAACAACCTTGGTTTATCTGAGCATATTTAATAATATCTTCCTGAAAGCGACTGTTTTCATAGCTTCCCCAAGAGCAATTAATGATAAAACAACCGTGATCTGCGGCATAAACGACTCCTTGATAAGCGTGCGTTAAAAATCCGGCAGCATTAGAAATTTTTATAGGCAAAAATGTAGTGTTGAAGCCCACACTTGCGATTCCGGTAGTGTTGTTAGTAGCAGCAGCAGCAATTCCTGTTACCGCTACTCCGTGGGAGGTAGATTCGAAAAGAGCATTATTGTCGTTCATGCCCAAATCCCAACCGTAGTAATTATCTATATAGCCGTCATTATCATCATCAACTCCATTAATAGGGTCGGCATAATTAATTTTTATTTTTGATATTAAATCAGGGTGTGCCGGCTCCCAACCAGTATCTGTAATACCAATAGTTATAGAGGTATCTCCCTGATTAATGTTCCACGCATTAAAAGCATCAATTAATCCAAGGTAATATTGTTGAGAAAGCAGCGTGTCATTAGGAGTAAAAGTCAATTCAGGTAAGAAATAAGGTTCCACATATTCCATTATTTTAGAGGCTGCAATTCGCTGTATAGCGGTTTCAACATCCACTAATTGAGCATTAAAAGTTAGTTGGTAAATCAGCGATAAATCAATAAAATTGGGACGGTCTTCTTTATTTTTTTTTGGAAATATTTTTTTAAGATTAGTTGTTCCTAATTGAGTGCTGATGTTGGCAAATTGTGGGTGATTGATTTTATCATTAAAACAAATAGTTCTATACTGCTCTTTAACTTTAAAAATAAGGGTATTATTTAGTTGGATATTTTTTTGACCATAAGCACTAAAGCTTAATAGTCCTAAGAATAGTAAAGGTAAAAGGTATATTCTATTGATAAACATTCAGTTTGGTTTAGGAATGTAAATTTAAGAAAATAACATGAATGTAGGGAAAATTAGTAAAAGTCGATTATTTTCTTTTTTTATCATTGCAAAGCCACTCGTTAACGTCATTGCGAAGCCTATGCGTAGGAAAGTGTGCAGGAGCTGAAGTAATCTGTTCATCGATAGGCAGATTGCTTCGGTCGTACCTCTCTCGCAATGACGGTAATATTAAACAGTTTTCTATCATAGAAATTCAGAATGACAGTATTGATGGGCTTTTTGCGATGGCAACCTCTTCCTTTCGATTCCGATAGCTATCTGAATATCGGTATGGGGATTGGCTTTTGTGTTGGATACTCCTCCCCTTCGGGGCGGACAAAGTCCAGTGGTCTTTGGAGCGAGTTAGTGTGAAAGAGAGGGGCTTTTGGTTTAGGGGGGCTTCTTTTTACTCTACCCACAATACCAACCCTTTTAAATATTCACCTTCGGGATGGTAAATGTTTACTGGATGGTCGGCAGGTTGAGACAAATGATACAATACCCTAACATTCCGTTTTGAGTTAATGGCTGCTGCCATAATGGTATCGTAAAATAACTTTCTGTTGATTACCTGAGAACAAGAAAAAGTGAATAACAATCCACCAGATTTCATGTTTTTCAGTGCCATTTCATTTAGTCTTTTATAACCCTGAACCGCTTTGTGCATAGAACTTCTGTGTTTTGCATAAGCAGGAGGATCTAACACAATGATGTCGTAAATTTCTTTATTTTCTTTTAAGAAAGTAAGCGTATCAGAAACAAAAGATTGATGGTTAGTAAGTTGATTTAGCTCAATATTTTTATCGGTTAGCTCAATTGCTTTTTTAGAACTATCGACAGAATGAACCGCCTTAGCTCCATTTTTTAGAGCGGCAACAGAAAAACCACCTGAATAACAAAAAGTATTCAATACCAATTTGTCTTTAGCTAACTCGCCCAACAATTTTCTATTTTCTCTTTGGTCGATAAAAAAACCTGTTTTTTGTCCTTCAACCCAATCTAAGTGGTAGTTACAATCGTATTCTGTTCCAATTAATTTAGGACTTTCAGCTTGATACAAATATCCATTTTCAATTTTCAGGTCAGTTTGTTTTTCAAGTGTTTCAGCACTTTTATCGTAAATGGCTAACAACTTTTTACCATAAATTTTTTGTAAAGCTGCAACAATTTGTGGCTTGGCAAAGTGCATTCCTGCCGAGTGAGATTGAATAACCGCTGTTCCATTATAAAAATCTATAATTAATCCCGGCAGTTGGTCGCCTTCAGCATGAACTAATCGGTAGATGTTGGTAGCCGTATTTTCGGTTAATCCCATTGCCTTTCTCATTTCAAAAGCATTGTTTAATTTCTTAAACCAAAAATCATCATCAATAGGCTCTTGGGTAAAACTTATTATTCTAACGGCAATAGTTCCATCTTGAAAATGTCCTGTAGCTAAGAAATTATTGTTTTCATCAAAAACATTTACCAACTGACCATCAGTAAGTGGTTGCGGTGGAGTGGTGTCCACAACAATTTTTTGTATAGCTCCAGAAAATACCCAAGGGTGTTTTCTTTCAATAGATTTTTCTTTGTCTTTTTTGAGGATTATCGAAGGGAACATTTGATTAACGAGTTACGATTTTTTATTTACGATTTAGGAAGCAAGGTTTACAAGTTACTCAAAATGCACTTTGCTGTAAAGCTACCATTTTTAAAGCAGTTATAGCAGCTTCATCGCCTTTATTGCCATGTTTTCCACCTGAGCGATCTATGGCTTGTTGCATAGTATTATCGGTAAGTACACCAAAAATAACTGGTTTGTTGTACTTCAGAGCAACATCTTTAATTCCCATTGCAGTTGTTGAGCAAACAAAATCGAAGTGTTTGGTTTCTCCCTGAATAACGCTTCCTAAACAGATTACTGCATCAACATTGGTTTTTTCCAAAATCGTTTGAGCGGCTAATGGCAACTCAAAACTTCCGGGAACATGTTTAACAATAATGTTTTTTTTAAGAACATTATGCTTAAAAAGGGTATTGTATGCTCCGTTTAGTAAGCCTTGAGTAATTTGTTCGTTCCACTCGGCAACAACAATAGCTATTTTCATGCTAGCACCATCAGGAATGGATGCAGCATCATAATCTGATAAGTTTTTATTGATGGTTGCCATTTGTTACTTAGATTGGAGGTTGGAGATAGAGATTAGAGATTAGAGATTCCTTCACTTTATCCCGAAAGCTTTCGGGATTTCGTTCGGAATGACGTTAACTACTAACACCTAACTACTAACACCTAACCCCTTAATTCTTCATCGCTTCTGCACGAGCAATGTATTTATCAATATTACGTCCTTCGTTAGATGAAGCATATTCTTTTTTAATTTCTACATACAATTCTGCAGCTTTTTCAAATTCCTTGTTTGCCTCCAAAGCAACACCAGCTTTGAATAAATAAACAGGAGAAGTTACGTTGTTTTTATTTTTCTCAGCTGCTTTTTTGTAATAAGTAATGGCATTATCAATATCGTTTAGTTCACTATAACAATCGCCAATAGCACCTAGTGCAATGGCACTAAGCATTACATCATCAGAACTAAATTCGTTTAGTTCATCAATAGCATCTTCAAATCTACCAAGATTTCTGTAACTTATTCCTAAATAATAATGGGATAAGTTAGCTGCATTTGTACCGCTGTAATCTTCAATAATTTCAGTAAAACCTTTGTTATTTAAGCCATCACCAGTAATGGCTAAGTTTAACGAATCCTTTTCAAACTGTTGTTCAGCCCAAAACATATTTTCTTGAGCTTCCGATTCAATAGGTGGTAAATACACTTTGAAGTAAAAAGCGAAAGCTGCTATAACGATAACTATCCCCCCTAAAGCTACGGATAAGGTCATTTTATTTTGCTCTACAAAATTTTCAGTTTTATTATAAACTTGTTGTACATCAACAATTACTTCTGGGTTTTCTTCTTTCTTTTTTGCCATTTTTAATACGTCTTAGATATAAAGGTTGCAAAAATAGTTTTTTTAATCAAAAAAATGATGATTTGTATAATTTTATCTTTAAAAGCCAACTTTCACAAGTTCTCGCTCCAAAGTCCACTGGACTTTGTCCGCCCCAAAGGGGAACTTTCCCATCGCACAAAGCCGATTAATCAATAGCATTTAACGGATAACTTTTCTTGTTTAATCCGCTAAGTTTTATTTTTACAAATAGTACATCTATATAAGTTAGGCTTCAAACAAAAAAACACATAAACCTTGATAAATGTACCAAAATTTGTATTTTTGGTACAAATTAAGATGATATGGGACAAAACACACCAGATTTGAAACTTTGCTGGCTGGTGCGAATTTAGCGTAGCGTAACTCGTTCCACTCTGTCTTTTTCAATTTCCAATCTTTTCCTAAAACCTTCCATCTCCATCTAACATTCTACCTAAACCACCAAGCACACTTCCTTCTCCTTTGCTTTTTCCACCATAACTTGGTGCAGATGCAATAATTCTATCGGCTAATCGGCTGAAAGGAAGTGATTGAATCCAAACTTTCCCAATACCAGAAAGTTGTGCAAAGAAAACACCTTCCCCACCAAATAAGGTGTTTTTAATGCCCCCCACAAATTTAATATCGTAGTTTACCGTTTGTGTGAACCCAACAATACAACCCGTGTCCACTTTTAATATTTCACCAGGAACAAGTTCTCTTTCTATGATAGTTCCTCCAGCGTGCATAAAAGCCATTCCATCGCCTTCTAATTTTTGCATAATAAATCCTTCACCACCAAAAAAGCCTACGCCTAATTTTTTTTGAAACTCTATTCCTATTTGAACACCTTTTGCGGCACACAAGAAAGCTTCTTTCTGACAAATAATTTTGTTGTTGTACTTAGATAAATCTATCGAAATTATTTTTCCTGGATAGGGAGCTGCAAAAGTAGCATGTCGCTTTACTGCTCCTTGATTGGTATAAGTGGTCATAAACAAACTTTCGCCAGTTAACACTCGTTTTCCTGCCGAGAATAATTTGCTAACAAAATCATTGTTTTTATCACTTCCATCACCAAAAACGGTTGCCATTTCAATGTTTCCATCCATATACATTAAGCTACCTGCTTCAGCAATAACTGTTTCTTGAGGGTCGAGTTCTATTTCAACGCACTGCATGTCGTCTCCATAAATTTTATAATCTAATTCGTGATTATTCATACTATTTTAGTTTAAAGATTGTAAAAAAATAAAATTAAAAATTGTAATTTTCAAAATCAAAATTAACTTGACAAAAATAGAAAATAAAATGAATTTAATCTCTTGGAATGTAAACGGAATAAGAGCAATTGCTCAAAAAGGTTTTTTTAAATTAATTGAACAAATGAATCCAGATGTGCTTTGTTTGCAAGAAACCAAAGCTCAAGATGACCAAGTGCAAGAAGCTTTAGCGGAATTAAAAGGCTATCATATTTATTCTAATTCTGCCGAAAAGAAAGGCTATTCGGGAACAGCTATTTTGACTAAAAAAAAACCGATAAATGTATTTTTTGATATTAACCAAACAGAACATGATAAAGAAGGACGAGTTACTACTGCTGAGTTTGAAAACTTTTTTTTAGTAACGGTTTATGTACCTAATTCAAAAGCCGATTTATCTCGTTTGGATGATAGGCAGAATTGGGACGCTTGTTTTCTTGCTTTTTTGAAAGGCTTAGAAAGCAAAAAACCGGTGATTGTTTGTGGTGATTTCAATGTTGCTCATAAATCCATTGATTTGGCTCGTCCAAAAGCGAATTACAACAAAAGTGCTGGGTTTATGCAAGAAGAAATTGATGGGATGGATAATTTTATAGAAGCAGGTTTTGTAGATACTTTTCGATATAAATATCCAGAAAAAAGAGATGCCTATTCTTGGTGGAGCTACAGAGGTGGAGCAAGGTTTAAAAACGTGGGCTGGAGAATAGATTATTTTTTAACGAGTAAATCAATACTTGAAAAAATAAAAGAAGTTCGTATTTATCAAGAAATTAATGGTTCTGACCATTGTCCTGTTGGAATTGAGATAGATAATTAAAAAGCATTCTTAATCCACATAATGCTGATTTATCTTAGAACTAAGTTGTCTAAAATAATCTTCACTTAACCATTTTAGATAGTTTTCAGTGCTTTTGCAAATGTTGTAGGAAAAAAGGCGAACACGATATGCAATATCATCTTTTAAAAGACGAGCTAACACACGAGCATCCATAAGGTCTTCACTATTTTCTACACACATATTTTTGTGTTGTTCTATGGATTTATCAAGCACCACTTTTGGTTTTAGTCCTTTTTTCAAGCATTCTTGATATACGGCATCAACATCAAAATGAATGTCTATAGAATTTTTAAATTTTTCTCTTACATCATCGGGCATGGTATATCTAAACTTACGTTCAATTTCTTCATCAGAAAAAATATTACTTAGAAAAAAATCTGGGTTTCTAAAAATTTCATGCCAATCCATTTCTGTATCCCAAGGACCAAAACGAGCTGCATTGTTGCCAAGGTCTAGTACTGTAAATTCTTTTTTGTTGGGTAATACACGGGAACCTCTGCCTATCATTTGATGATAAAGTGTTAACGAGCGGGTAGCTCGATTTAGAATAATGGATTCAACTGTTGGTTCATCAAATCCTGTGGTAAGAATACCTACAGATGTTAAAATTGCATTTGGTGTGTGTTTAAACCAATCTAAAATTTCTCTTCTCTCCTGAGGAGTATTTGTATTATCGAGATGTTTGATGTTGTAACCAATTTTCGTAAAAGTATCGTAAACATTAAGCGAAGTATTTATTCCATTATTAAAAATTAGCGTTTTTTTACCTAAGGATTTTTCTTCATACGCATAAAGTAATTTTTGCAACATGGGATAATCGCTATAAAGTAATTCGGAAGATTTTACAGTATAATCGCCATTGGCTCCAATTTTCAATGCACTTAATCCAACATCATAGCAATAAGTTGTTGCTTTAGCCAAAAAACCTTTTTTGATTAATGAAGAAATCGAATCGCCAACAATCAACTCTTTATAATTTTGAAACATGGGTAAATTAATGTTGGAACTAAGTGGTGTTGCTGTAACTCCCAACACGATGCATTCATTGAAGTTTGGAAATAATTTTCGGAACGAGTTATAATGGGCTTCATCAACAATCACTAAACCAATGTCTTTTAAATCGAGCATATCATCTTTCAAGCGATTATTAAGTGTTTCAACCATAGCAACAAAGCATTGAAAATCATCTTGGTCGGGTAATTCTTTTACTTTGCTATCAATAATTTTGCAATTTACATTAAACTCACCAAGCATTTTTGATGTTTGGTTGCAAAGTTCAATTCTATGCGTTAATACCAATACTTTTTTATTGGAAATGTTGATGTATCGTTTAGCTATTTCAGTAAAAATAACCGTTTTGCCTCCTCCTGTGGGGAGTTGGTAGAGGAGGTTATAGTTGGATGGATTTCTTTCGAGGCAATCGAAAATTTTATTCATTGCCTCTTTTTGATAATCGTATAATTTTTTTCCCGTTGTTCGTTCTAGCTGGTCGGTTTCAATAAATGTCATAAGTCAATAACGGTTGAAAATAGCCTACAAACTTACGCAAAATCATTGGATGATTAGCCTATAAATTGAAGATGAAAGGAAAAATATTGATTTTTAGTTTAATTTTCTGTTACTACTCAGCTGATGTAATTAGAACACTGATAACGCAGATATAGTGGATATACACAGAATTTTTATACTAAAACTTATTTTTTTTCATTTATTTATTTACTAAAACACTCTTAATCAGTATTGTAAGCGTTCTATTGAGTTAAATAGGGCTGAGTAGTAACAATTTTCTTAAATTTTAAACAATTTCATTTACTTTATCCCCAATTTTTTCTTCATTTCAGATGACAATGCATCTTTATGAACCATGAAGTCAATGGTTTTGTATTTCAAGTAAGTTTCAGAAGCATAGAAATACCCACTGGCAAAATTATCCTTGCCCCAAGAGTTTTTAACAATGTAATATTTTGTTCCTTTTTGGTCTTTTACAATGCCTGTAATGTGCATTCCATGGTCATCTTGGGTTTCGTAATTATCAAATGCTTCTTGACGCATTTCTTGTGTAATTTGCTTTTCTTTCACAGGTTCGTCAAACGCATTACTAATTTTTTCAGCACCCGCATCACTAAAGTGTTTGTTGTCTTTTCCTGCGACAGTAATAGTAGCTTCATCTTCAGGAACAATGGCCAAACCATTTTTAAAAGAAAAACCTTTTTCGGAAACATCGCTTCCCCAAGCAACAGAATAACCATTCATTACAGCATCGTTAATTAATTGCTCCATTTCGTTTAATGGCACATTGTAAATATTTTCAGACAACCAGTTGTCAGGTACTTCTAACACAAAAGTTTTATAGAAAGGATGGTGCGTAAATGAGCCAATACTTACATAATCATCCATGTTTAAACCTAAACTTTCGGAATATGTTTTAGGTGTATATTTTTTTCCTTGGTATTCAAATTCGTTGGGTATTTTACCAAAATAGGCATCTAATATTCCTTCAATGGCGGTTTTCCATGCTGAAGTAAGTTTTTTTTGAGGATTTTTAACAACTTCATCAACAGCAGCTTTCAGAATTGCATCTAACTCAGCATGGTTGTGTTTTTCCTCACCGTAATTTAAACCTGCATAAACTTGTTCAGGAACAATACCATATTTTTTCACAATAAAAGGAATGTCGTGAAAAGCACCACCAGCTGAAAAATTGGTTGAGCCATGCATTCTAACATACCTAACTGCTTTTTCATAATATGCATTTCTTACAACAAACATCTCAGAAAGCAATACTGGTTTTTTTCCTTTACGGATAATTTCAGATTCTAAAAAGGAGAGGGAAGAAAAAGACCAACAAGTGCCTGTTCTTCCTTGACTTTGAACATCAAGAGCTTCTATATCTTTTACTTTTATGAAATAATAATGTCCATCTTTTTTGTTTTTTAATGTGTCTGTTTGAGCGATTGAAAAACAAGTAAAAAGAACTATTGATAAGATACTTAATGTTATTTTTTTCATGATAAATAGTTTTAATTTATGATAAATTTAAATATTTTTTTTCCAACAACGCTTACGTTTATGTTGAAGGTGTTCGTAATTTTTCCAGTTTTGAATTACTTTTTGGTTTGTTTCAAAAACTCCTGTCGTTTCCATTTCTGTTACACCAAATTTTTCCATCACTTTGTGTAACTCATAAAACAAAACTGCTGTAACTCCTTTTGCTTGATATTTTGGTAAAATCCCTGTTAACATTAAATCAATTACTTTAGGATGGTTTAATGCTCTTTTGAGATAACACCAACCAAAAGGAAAGATGCTTCCATTCGCTTTTTGCAATCCTTCTGAAAGTGATGGAACACCTAATATGAACGCTATTAGTTGTTGTTCTTCATTGAAAACTAATTTAACAAACTCTGGATTTAACAACAATAAATACCTGTTTACATAATAATCAATCATTTGCTTGTCTAACTGAACTACAAAAGGCAACTCATCAAAAGCTTCATTTAATATTTCAAACAGTTGAACAGAATATGGTTGAAGTTCTGCTGTTTTTTTAAAGCTTTTTACTGTTAAATTACTTCTTTGCATCACTATTTCAGCACCTCTTTTAGCTTTTTCGGGCATTCCTTCTAGAAATAATCTAAATTCTAGCCAATCAATTTCTTTTTCGTAGCCCAAACGAACCATTTGTTCTTTATAATAAGGCAAATGGTATTCTGATGCTGCGGAAGGCAAATGATCAAATCCTTCAACTAACATTCCTTGATGATCGAGATTGGTAAATCCTAAAGGGCCTTGAACAGAAGTCATGCCTTGTTCTGAAAGCCATTTTTCGGCAGTTTCAAATAATTGTCGAACAACTTCATCATCATTAAAAAATTCGGCACGAGTAAATCTACCTACTTTTTCGCCTGTTTTTTTGTTGTATTGCTCATTAATAATTGCTCCAATTCTGCCTACACATTTGTTGTCTTTGTAGGCTACCCAAAATTTAGCTTTACAAAAACGAAATGCTGGATTAAATTCACTTTTCAGTGCTTTAATTTCGTCTTTTTTAATGGGAGGAACCCAAAATTTATTATTCTTGTATATACTAAATTGCACATTAACGAAATCATTAAAATGTTTCTTTTCAACTACTTCTTTAATTTCAATTTTCATCGTTGTTATATATAGTTTTACTTAACAATGTAGCAAACTCCATTGTTGTTATTAATTCATTTTTTTTAGATTGTCTGTTAAAACAAAATAATCTATTAATTTTTCTAACTCTTTTAATCCTTGAGGTCCTTCGTACCTGTCGATTATTTTTTTATATTTTCCATCTAAACTAACGGCTATAATACAAGAGGGGATGTCGGTTATCTCTTTGTCGTATTTATCCTTAAAGTTAAAGAAATCTATACTATTTATGTAATTTTTTAGTTCGTCCATTGCATCGTTAGAAAGCATTGCTTTATATTTTCCTTCTCGCTCTACAAAATCTCTTCCTTCATAAATTACCATGCCTGTTTCGTAAATAGTTATGGTGTATCCTGGACATTTACCCAAACAAGGTGTGCGTTCCATAGAAATAAAAATAGTTTCTTTTGGGGTTTCTGTTGCTGAGTTGGATTTATTTTCTTTAATAGGTTTATTTTGCTTACAAGCATTTAATGTAAAAAGTAGAAGCAGGAGTATAATTGGTTTCATTTTACAGATTAGTCATTAGTCATTAGTCATTAGAGATTCTTTCACTTCATCCCGTCCCGATAACTTTCGCGGGAGCTTTCGGGATTTCGTTCAGAATGACAATAGCAATCAAATCTTCAAATAACTACATTGTTACATTTTCAAATTATTAAATTGTTACATTAATTATTTCTTTTTTCGCTGTTGTTGTAGTTTCTGAGCGTCTTTCATTCTAGCTTCTAATTTTGCTCCAAACCCTGATTTTTTTCTAACTTTAGTTTTGTTTTCTTGAATTTTTGCTAATAATTTATCTTCATTGATAAACCATTTTTTAATTGCAGCTTGTTGTCCAATAGTTATCATATTGGCTATTAAATAGTAATAACTTAACCCTGAGGCATAACTGTTAAAGAAAAATAACATCATTACCGGCATTAAGTACATCATAATTTTCATTTGAGCTGCCATAGCTCCTTCCATACCTGCTCCTGCAGTCATTTGGCTATTCGCTTTGGTATAGAATATCATAGAAATTGCCATTAGTAGTGTGAAAAGACTTACATGAGCTCCATAAAAAGGAATATCAAAAGGAAGTTCAAGAATTGAGTCATAAGAAGATAAATCTTCAGCCCACAAAAAGCTTTTTTGTCTTAAATCAAAAGTGGCAGGAAAAAATCGGAATAAGGCAAATAAGATAGGCATTTGAATTAGCATAGGAATACAGCCCGCTAAAGGATTTACACCTGTTTTTCGATACAGTGCCATTGTTTCTTGCTGTTTTTTCATGGCATCATTCTTATATTTTTCTGTAAGCTCAGTAATTTCTGGTTTTAACACTTTCATTTTTGCACTACTCAAATATGTTTTCCATGTGATTGGAAAAAGTAGCATTTTAATGATAATTGTTAAAAGAAGAATTACAATTCCGACAGACATATTAAAACCCATTAAAAAGTTAAAGACAGGTCTTACAATTAAATGATTCACCCAGCCAAAAATACCCCAACCGTAATCAATGGATTTATCTAATCCTATACCTATTTCTTTTAGGGTTTCTATCTTATTTGGTCCAAAATAGAACTGCATAGCGAATTTTTCGTTGTTTGTATTCGCAAATGGAATTGTTACTCCTGCCCGCATTTGCTTAATATAATTTCGATTAACTTCATCTTTTATTTGTATGGTTTCTACAAAAGAATTAGGACGTTCAAAAGGAATGTCTTTGGCAATAAGTGTACTGTTAAAGTATTGTTGTTTAAACATTACCCAATCAATGGCTGAAATGAGTTCTTCTTTTTTGTAAGAGCCATAACCAATATAATCAACCTCGTCTTTGTTGTATTTATAGTAAGTAGTGCTGGCCATCTCCTGATTTTTGATGGTTTTTTCTTGGCTTGGTGTAAACATTTCCCATTTCAATAGGGGGGCTTCTAATAAAACATTTTCAAATCCTACTATATTAAAATCGAAATCTACTAAATACGAGTTTCCTGCAAGGGCATAGATATATTCTACATAGCTTTTTTTATCATTGGTGTAAAGTCTAAGGGTTATGTTTTTAGCATCTTGCCCCATTACTTCAAAAGAAGAATTTGTGGTTTCAAAAAATAAATTTTCTGTATTTATTATTCTCAAAGAGTTTCCTCCAGTAGAGCCAGGAATGGCTAATTCTATGTTGAAACGAGAGGAGTCTTTATTAAATAAAATTAAAGGCAACGAATCGTAGGTTACAAATTCTTTTAATTCAACGGAAGTAATTCTTCCACCTTTGTTAGAAATAGTAGCTATTAAATGCTCATTTTCTATTGTAAATGTTTGTTCTTCACCTTGAGCAGCAGAAACAAAAGGGCCAAAGTCTGCCAACAATTGTAAATTTCCTAAAGAATCTTTACTGGAATCAAAAGAATTATTTTCAGTAGCACTATAAGTTGAATCTGCTGAAAGTACGGCACTTTTTTCTTCTATTGTATTGGCAGTTTCAGGAGAGGGAACAGGTTGTTCTGTTTTTTGCTTTTCTAATGCTTCTTTTTGTTTTTTAGCAGCTAATTCTTCAGCTGTTGGTTGAGTTAAATAAGTAAATACTAATAAAATAGCACCTATTAAAACTAAACCTATTATTGAATTTTTATCTAAACCTTTTGCACTCATTTATTTGTTTTTAACTATTTTGTAATTTCTTTTTTGTTTCCAGCAGATAACGCTGATTTTAACTTCGTTGAGCTCCCTTTGGTCGGTTCGCAAAATCTCTAATCTCCAATCTCTAATTTTTATGATACGCACCAGCTGCTTTTATAAATGCTAAAAACAAAGGATGAGGATTTGTTACCGTACTTTTATATTCGGGATGAAATTGAACAGCAACAAACCATGGATGATTTTTCAATTCCATAATTTCAACTAAGTTGTTAGTAGGATTTGTTCCTGTGGCTATCATACCATTTTTCTCAAAATCGTTGAGGTATTTGTTGTTAAATTCATAACGATGACGATGACGTTCACTAATCGTTTCTGTATTGTAAGCTAAATATGCGTTGGAATCTTTTTTAACAACACAAGGATAAGCACCCAAACGCATAGTACCACCTTTGTTGCTTACATTTTTTTGGCTTTCCATCAAATAAATTACAGGATGAGGAGTTTCTAGGTACATTTCTGTAGAGTGAGCATCGGTTAAGCCAAGCACGTTTCTTCCAAACTCAATAACAGCACATTGCATTCCTAAGCAAATACCAAAAAATGGAATCTTATTTTCACGAGCATAGTTTATGGCACTAATTTTACCTTCAATGCCTCGCTCTCCAAAACCTGGAGCTACTAATATTCCATCTAACCCTTGTAATCTTTTTTTTATGTTTTTTTCGTTGATATCTTCTGAATGAATCCAATCAACAATTACTTTTGTATCTAAATGAGCCCCTGCATGAATAAATGATTCCGCAATAGATTTGTACGCGTCTTGAAGCTCTGTATATTTTCCAATTAAACCAATTTTTATGGTTTGTTTGGGATTTTTTAGTTTGGTTAAAAACTCTTTCCAAGCAATGAGTTGAGGTTCTTCACCATAGGGTAAATTTAGTTTATCCAACACCACTTTATCTAATTCTTCTTCTAGCATCAACAAAGGCACATCATAAATTGTATCTGCATCCATTGCTTCTATTACTGCTTTTGGTGAGATATTACAAAAAAGAGCTACTTTATCTTTAACTCCTTCAGTTAGTTTATGTTCTGTTCTTAAGGCTAAAATATCGGGTTGAACTCCAGATTCTAATAGTTGTTTTACCGAATGTTGTGTTGGTTTTGTTTTTAATTCTCCAGATGCAGCCAAAAATGGAACAAATGTAAGGTGCAACACAATGCAATCAAAATCGGGTTCCCATTTTAATTGACGCACAGCTTCAATATAGGGAAGGGATTCTATATCACCAACAGTTCCTCCTATTTCGGTAATAACAATGTCATACTCGCCCGTGTTGCCCAATAATTTTATTCTGCGTTTAATTTCATCAGTAATGTGAGGAATAACCTGAACGGTTTTTCCCAAATATGCACCTTCACGTTCCTGATTAATAACATGTTGGTAAATTTTTCCTGTGGTTACGTTGTTTGCTTGTGAAGTAGGTACATTTAAATAGCGTTCATAATGACCTAAGTCTAAGTCTGTTTCAGCTCCATCGTCAGTTACAAAACATTCGCCATGTTCATAAGGATTAAGTGTTCCTGGGTCTATGTTTATGTAGGGGTCTAATTTTTGAATTGTAGTAGAATATCCTCTAGCTTGCAATAGTTTAGCCAATGATGCGGCTATAATTCCCTTTCCTAATGAAGAGGCAACTCCTCCCGTAACAAAAACATATTTGGTAGATGATGACATTTTATAAAGCTAAAAAATTAAAGGGACAAAATTAATAATACCTATAGAATATACAAGGAACTAATTCAGTTAAAAAACTAACAATCATTTTATTTTGTTGATAAAGTAAATTCCTATTAAAATGATAAAAATAGCAATCAATTGAATTAAATGAATTGTTTCTCCATCAAAAACACCCCAACCGATTGCAAAAATTGGAATTAAATAGGTTACTGTTGATGCAAAAACAGCAGAGGTATGTTTAATAATGTTGTTGAATATTATAATAGAAATTACGGTTCCAAAAATTGCTAGAATAGTTATGTAAAAAATGGATAAAGATGCATTTGGGTTTGATGTTGTGATGGTAAAAAAATCGGTTGTAAACAGGTATAAAATGGCAGGAATTCCTATAAACAAAAATGATATAGATGTAATTGCAACAGAGTGAACATCTTGTAAATGTTTTTTGATTGTGTTTACACTTATAGCATAGCAAATGGTTGCTGCAACTATAAAAAACGCATAAGAAAGTTGATTATTTGAGAAATCTATACCATTTGAAGCAACCAAAACAACAGCTCCAATTAACCCAATAATTACGCCCAAAGTTTTTTCTTTTTTTATGGTTACTTTAAAAAGTAAAGCCCCTAAAATTAATGTAAAAAATGGAGTGAGTGAATTTAACATTCCAGCTAAAGAACTTGTAAGTTGTGTTTCGGCAATGGTAAATAAAAATGCAGGAATTCCACTTCCAAAAACGCCAACAATAATTAGATGTTTAAAGTTCTTTTTAGGGGTTTTTCGTAAATAATAGATACTAAATGGCAATAAACAGAGATAAGATATACTAATTCTGAGTGCTGCAACCTCATCATGAGAATAAACTAATAAACCTTTTTTCATTAAAATAAATGAGCTACCCCAAATAAAACCAAGAAGGATTAACATTGCCCATTGTACTATTTTATTGCTTAAATCCATACCTGAAATTTGGCGTGCAATTTCAGTATAAATAGAACAAAATTGATTGAAAAAGGAAAAAAATATTTTAATTGAATTTTATATTTTAATTGGAGCAACTATTTTAGTATATTTACGTCCTATTTCAAACTAAATCTTAATTTAAACTAAATAATATAAACATGAAAAAAATTACAGCACTTACTTTTGGGTTTTTGATAGCCGCTTCAGCTTTTTGTCAATCAGAATTATCGTTAAATGTCTGTGGAAATTCAGATAAAATTGCTTTTTCTAAATTAGAAAACTGTCATTCTATCAATGTTACAGAAGATGGGTATAAGGTTTTTGGATTTAAAGTAAGCTATATTTATGGAGATATGTTAACCGAACATAAATTAGAAAATAGTGAATTAACGGATGAAGTAATTAAAGATATTGCTGCCTACAAACCAGAAAAAATTTATATAGAAAATGCAAATGTTATTGATGTTACTGGTGAAGCTCATACAGCAAAACCATTAATTTTAACTATGGAGTATTAATAAAATTAGTACGATAGCATAAAAAAAGCCTTTTGAATTTTTTTTCAAAAGGCTTTTTTATTATAGTGTCTTGTTCTGAAATAAGTTAACTCAAATTAACAAGTTAAAGTTAATCTTCTTCATCATCGTCAAAATCTTCCTCCTCATCAGCAATGTTTTTTAATTTTTCATCATCGTCATCATCATCTGTTTCAATGTCGTCATCATCACCTTTAATGTCGCTATCTAATGCTCCAAATTCATCATCGTCATCATCATCATCGTCATCATCGTCTTCGTCTTCCACCATTTTAATAGTAGATTTTAGTTTGTCTAAGACAACTAAATAAGAATCTTCTTCATTTATTTTATAAATAATTCCTCTTTCAATTTCTCCTTTGTAGGGGAAATCTACCATTTTAACACCTTCTTCCTCCAACATTTCAATAATTTCTTTTTGAATTTTCTTATCGAAAGTGGATAGTTTTTTTATAGATCTTGCCATAGTTATAATTCATAATTTAATGCAACAATATTATTAATATAAATTGATACAAAAATAAAATAAAATTATTTTTTTAATATTTATGTGTATAAGCTAATAATGTGTTTTTCAGGAGAGAAGCTATGGTCATTGGTCCAACACCTCCCGGAACAGGAGAAATGAATGCACATTTCGGAGCAACTTCGTTGAATTTTACATCACCAATCAGCCTAAAACCTGATTTTTTTGATGCATCATCAATACGATGTATGCCAACATCAATTACAGTTGCTCCATCTTTTACCATGTTGGCTGTTACAAATTCTGGTTTTCCTATTGCCACAATTAATATATCAGCTTGTAAAGTAATTTCTTGTAAATTTTTAGTTCTACTATGTGTAAGGGTTACTGTGCAATTTCCTGGATAGGAATTTCTAGCCATTAACACACTCATAGGTGAACCTACAATATGACTTCTGCCAATTACTACACAGTGTTTTCCTTCAGTCGGAATGTTGTAGTGTTTTAGCATTTCTAAAATACCCATAGGAGTAGCTGGTAAAAATGAAGGCAAATCCAATAGCATTTTTCCAAGTGTTTCGGGGTGAAATCCATCAACATCTTTCAAAGGAGAGATGGCTTGTGTTATTTTTTGCTCGTTGATATGTTTTGGAAGAGGGAGTTGAACAATAAATCCATCTAAATCAGTATCATTGTTTAACTTTCTTATTTCTTCCAACAATTTTTCTTCGGTGGTATTTTCATCTAACTTAACCAATGTACTTTTAAAACCAACAGCTTCGCAGGCTTTTACTTTTGCATTTACATACGTTTTGCTAGCTCCATCATTGCCAACTAAAACTGCTGCTAAATGTGGAGTTTTCATTCCTTTTGCACTATTTAATTTAACTTGTGCGGCAATTTCTTCTTTAATTTTATTGGAAACTTCTATTCCACTTACTATTGTTGGGTTCATAAAGTTACAGATTACAGATTACAAATTTGAGATTTGAGATTGGAAATTGGAAATTAGAAATTACAGATTCCTTCACTTTATTTTATTAAACTTCGTGCCTCAGTTTATAAAATTTCGTTCGGAATGACGTTAACTAACTAACTAACTAACTAACACCTAACTACTAACACCTAATTCTCACCTTTTCATATTAGGCATACTTTTCATCAACTGAGCCATCTTATTTTTATCGCCCATCATTTTCATCATTTTGCTGGTTTGTTCAAATTGTTTGATTAGTTTGTTTACTTCCTGAATGTTAGTTCCACTTCCGTTTGCTATTCTTTTTCTTCGGCTACCATTAATAACCTTTGGTTGAGAGCGTTCTAATGGAGTCATTGATTTTATTATAGCCTCAACACTTTTAAATGCATCATCATCAATATCCAATCCTTTTGTCATTTTACTCATACCAGGCACCATACCTAATAAATCTTTGACATTCCCCATTTTTTTTATTTGACCTATTTGTTCCATAAAGTCATTGAAATCAAATTGGTTTTTAGCTATTTTCTTTTGTAAAGCTCTACTTTTTTCTTCATCATATTGTTCCTGAGCTCTTTCCACAAGGCTTACTACATCTCCCATCCCTAAAATTCTGTCGGCCATTCTTTCTGGATAAAATAATTCCAAGGCATCCATTTTTTCGCCTGTACCTAAAAATTTAATGGGTTTGTTTACTACCGAACGAATTGAAAGTGCTGCTCCACCTCTTGTGTCTCCATCTAGTTTTGTTAAAACAACACCATCGAAATTTAATTTATCATTAAATGCTTTTGCCGTGTTCACAGCATCTTGCCCTGTCATGGAATCAACAACAAATAATATTTCATGGGGTGAAACAGCATCTTTAACTTGCCCAATTTCACTCATCATTTTCTCATCAACAGCCAAACGTCCAGCAGTATCTATAATAACAGTGTTATAGCCTTTTAATTTTGCTTCTGCAATCGCTTTTTTAGCAATGTCAACAGGGCTTTTGTTTTCTTTGTCCGACCAAACGTAAATGCCTATTTGTTCTCCTAAAACATGCAATTGATCTATTGCTGCGGGGCGATATACATCACCAGCAACTAACATTGGGTTTTTTCCTTTTTTTGTTTTTAAATAGTGTGCTAACTTACCAGAAAAAGTAGTTTTACCCGAACCTTGTAGTCCAGCTATTAAAATTACTGTTGGACTTCCTTTAAGGTTAATTTCTTCTTGACCACCACCCATTAATTCTACTAAAGAATCGTGCGTAATTTTCACCATTAATTGATTAGGTGAAAGCGAATTAATTACGTTAGCTCCTAAAGCTTTTTCTTTTACATCATCTGTAAATTGTTTGGCTACCTTATAGCTAACATCGGCATCTAACAATGCTTTTCGAATTTCTTTTACAGTTTCTGCAACATTAATTTCGGTTACTTGCCCCTGTCCTTTAAGTACTTTAAAGGCTCTCTCTAATTTGTCTGATAAACTATTAAACATTGTATATTATTTTTTTATGGTCAAATTTAGTTATTTCTCACAAAGATGCTAAGACGCAAAGAGTTTAAATTATTTTTTTTATATGTTTTTGCGAGACAATTTTAATACCCCTGAGTGGTAATAATTTTTTTAAAACTCTAAAATTGTTTTTTTGATGATACTTACACAATCCATTAATTGTTCTTCATTCATAACCAAAGGAGGGGCAAATCTAATAATATTTCCATGTGTGGGTTTTGCTAACAAACCATTATCACGTAGTTTCATACAAATATCCCAAGCGGTTGAGCTATCTTCAGTATCGTTAATTAAAATAGCATTTAACAATCCTTTTCCTCTAACAGCCTTAACTAAAGCTGATTCTTTGACAAGGTTGTTAATTTCGGTTCTAAAAATTTCTCCTAATCGAAAAGCATTTTCAGCTAATTTTTCTTCTTTTATAACTTCTAGTGCAGCAATAGCAACTTTTGCTGCTAATGGATTTCCTCCAAAAGTAGAGCCGTGCTGTCCTGGTTTTATTACTTCCATAATGGTATTGTTAGCCAGAACGGCAGAAACAGGATAAACTCCGCCAGAGAGTGCTTTTCCTAATATTAAAATATCTGGATGTACATTTTCATAATCACAAGCTAATAGTTTCCCAGTTCGGGCAATGCCCGTTTGCACTTCATCAGCAATAAATAATACATTATTGGCTTCACACAAAGCTTTTGCTTTTCTCAAATATCCATCGGAAGGAACAAAAACACCAGCCTCGCCTTGTATGGGTTCAACCAAAAATCCAGCAATGTTTTTTTGATTTATAGCTTCTTCTAATGCAGTTAAATTATCGTACTCAACACTGATAAAACCACTGGTATAAGGACCAAAATTTTTACGTGCATCTGGGTCGTTAGAAAATGAAATAATGGTTGTTGTTCTTCCATGAAAATTATTTTTACACACAATAATCTGAGCTTCATTTTCTGCAATGCCTTTTTTCTCATAGGCCCATTTTCTGCATAATTTTATGGCTGTTTCCACTGCTTCAGCTCCTGTGTTCATAGGCAATACTTTGTCGAAACCAAAATATTCGGTTACAAATTTTTCATAAAGACCTAATGTGTCATTATAAAATGCACGAGAGGTTAATGTCAATTCTTGAGCTTGTTGAATTAATGCGTTAATAATTTTTGGATGACAATGCCCTTGGTTCACAGCCGAATAAGCAGAAAGAAAGTCATAATATCGCTTTCCATCAACATCCCACACATATACTCCTTCTCCTTTAGATAATACCACAGGAAGTGGATGGTAGTTGTGGGCTCCGTAGTTGTTTTCTAATTCAATTGCTTGTTGTGGTGTAAGTTGGGTTTCCATAGTTGTTGTCATATTTTTTTGCAGTTTTATATTAAAAGAACTCAAAGTTACGGATAAGGACAGTAATTGCAAAATGATTGAGGAAAATAAAATTTGTTTCAGGATAGAAGATGAGGGGTAAATCGTTTTTTGATGCGTTGAAAAAAAAAAAAAAAAAAAAAAAAAAAAA
>Ga0210039_1000536_pt1 | contig 39378 bp, 51 predicted proteins | sample CryGeyCG2114_250_3_FD_185460 | JGI IMG/M metagenome (GOLD analysis project Ga0210039, IMG submission 185460) | Groundwater microbial communities from aquifer - Crystal Geyser CG17_big_fil_post_rev_8/21/14_2.50 (SPAdes) (version 2) | ecosystem: Environmental > Aquatic > Deep subsurface >...
TGCCGTAGCCGTTGCCGTCGCCGTTGCCGTAGCCGTTGCCGTCGCCGTTGCCGTAGCCGTTGCCGTCGTTTACTGTTGCCATACTGGTACGTTAGCAATACAAATACGCGCCTCTTCTGTCACATCCAATACCTCAATTACTTCCGTTAAATCAACCAAAGAAACCTCGCAAGGGAATTTGCAGTCATTCGGGTTCTTGACTCCTTCCATAGCAAGCTGTGATAGAGAAGACGCACCACTCCAGTACCACAAACGCCGTGCGTTTTTTAGTGTGGCTTCTTTCCCCTCACGGTGCGCAAGATAACCTGCGAAGACGCCTGCACTATATGTGCGAGCAATAACGTACTTCATCCCGTCTAAACTTTGTGCTGGTCTCATTTCCGTTCCTTTCGGTACGTAGACAACTCCGTTAATCTCTAACTCATTGAGCGTGGTTTTCATGGTAAAATGAAAATAGGTAAATATATAGTCTGGTATAAAAACATCACATCGGCGGCGTGTACCGCAAGTCCTCCATCTCGTCGTCCCGCCGTCTCGTGGCTATCTCTTTGAGGAGTTTGTCCTTGGACTCCTCTATAACAGTTTGTAGGAAGCGCTTGAACTCTTCTCTCTGCTGGAATATGGATTGCTCTTTGTCGTGGGCTATGTCCATAGCTTGTTGGGTGTAGGTGTCGAGGTTACTCATGGTCAGTAATATATTATTTTTTGGTAATCCAGTAGTGCCTCTCAAGGGTGGAGTCAAAGTTAGTATAGTACCACTGTTCCTTGCAACACCGTTTACAGCGCCGCTGGGGAGGTAGATAAGGGTTTGTGCTGTACTGCCATTTGTGCAACCGAAAAAGACATAAGAGTACATCACTCATCTTGTTTGGGGTTACTGGTAAGGGAGGAACGGGCTTGTTCTAGCTTGTCAATCCACGTAGAAAGTGACATTTTTTGGCCTACCTTTTCCATCTTTGTAGCCTCATCAGTAGCGTTGTTTAGCTCTTGATGGCGAACGTTCCAATCCTGCTTCATATCATCTATGATGGCGTCTAGCAGGTCTCTCTGAGCATTGGTCACCACTTCCTGCATCCCCTTGATAGTCCAGACTTGGTGCTTTTGGATTGCTTCCTGTATTTTACTCATGGTCGGTAGTGTAAAAATGTAGGCATCTCGCTGGCACGTTTCGTACTGAGGTGTTGGGGAAACGTGTCGCAAACTCGGCACATGTCATATTCCTTTCGTTAACGTATGAGGCAACGACGACGGCCACCCATAGGAAAGCCAGTACACAAAGCGCCCAAAGTAGTTGTTTACTCATGGTCTTTCGTCTTGGTTAGGGATAGAGAGTTGCGGGCCATTTGCATCCTGTCTGCCACTTGTCGCATTGCAAAGTTAATGATTTCTTCGTATTGTCCGTCGCTGCTGTCCCCTATTCGTGCTGCCTCTGCTCGGGTGTCCTCAATAAACAAATCAAGTAGACGTTCCGCTAGGCTGTTTTGTAAATCCATAGCGTCCTGTAAGTCCACAGCAAATGTATGTACGTCACCTACTGAGACAGATATAGCACAGGATGCCATATCAAATCCTAGTTCCTCCATCACCTCCCGCACTCTTTCTGCCAAAGTGTTATTGGTCATCTGGTTATGTAAGCCGCGTCCTGCGGAAAATAAAATCCATGCTCTCCTTCGATAACTCAAGCGCACCTGCTTCTATTTTCTCATCTAGTTCCCACAAAAGGCGTTTTAGTTCTGTCTCATATTCGGATTGGTTCAGAATAAAAGTCACTGCATCGACCACCTCTAGGAACTTCATATCCCTTGTGCCCGACTCAATGCAAGATATTGCGCTTCGTGGCACTCTTAGATGATCTGCAAGTGTCTGTTGTGATACAGAAGCCTTTTCACGGAGACTTTTCAACGCCGCTGCTAGGTCTTTCTTGTCTATGGGGTTATTGGTCATGGCGACGACTAAGTAAATAAGATTGGTAAGCTCTATCGCGTGCTCTACGCAGGTTCTCGCGATACTGCATATTGACTCCGCGCACATACTCTCGCGACTTTTTCTCACGTCGCTCTATACCAAGTATCTTTCGGAAGAACATGATAATAGGGTGTTGGGTGGTCATGGTTACTCTTTAATACGAAGTACGGAAACATCCACCCCGATCTTGTCCGCCACTTCCTGCAAGGTGAGTTCTACGGTCTCTTTCTCCTCTGGCTGGACAGTGAAATCTTTCTGTATGTCTGATACGGTCCACCAAGTATCTTTCTGCGACACGTCATTCTCGTTTAGTTTGGAGAGGAACAAAATGTCGCCACATCTGCCAAGCACTTTTCTTGTATTGCCGTTTTGTGTAATAAACACGTCTCCTACTTTTACATCATCCAGCGTCTTTGGGCCTTCCCAGCGGGCGAGAAAGGAACCTTCTTCGTATACGTGTGAGCATCCATCGATATAAAAATGTGTTTCTGAGACCTCTGTTATTTCCACCTCATTGCTGCCTTCATCTTCCAACTTCCCACAATTGTTATGTTTCCCTTCCACCGCCTTCACCCTGTCCCCCACTTTAATCACGCCTTTAAGCTGGTCGTAGCTGTATTCTTTCCACATGGTTTACGTTGTTAGTAATAGGTTTTTTTAGTTGTCATGCCGTTGTTTGTTCAGGAGCCGTTTAATGGCGTCCTGTATATCCGACACCTCCTCTTGAAGGCAGATAATCTGCTCCTCACTCATCTTCTCCCAGTTCTCGGCGAGATCTGTCTTGATGAGTTTGATCTCTTCGATTAATGTCCGCACTTCGTTGTTTGGTTTCATATATGGTGAATTACTTGGTACATCTTGAGTGTATACACTTAGTTTACAACTGTCAATCTTTTATATACATTTTTTCAAAGTCTTCTACGGGAATCCCTATTGAACGGGTGATAGTTTTCAACTCACGTGCTACTTGATCTGGAACGGGGTACTTGCCAGACTCAATATGCTTGAGCTGTCCTTCTGTGAGCGACAGATACCGGACGAATTGCGGAAGCGAGAGATTGAGTTTTTTACGTAGCCAGCGTGGAAACTCTTTATGCGTGAAAGGAAATAATTCCATAGAAAGCAAGACAGAAAAAGATAAAAGTGAGTAGCCCAAACACGCCAACAAGGATTCGTTGTGTTGTTCTCGTCGTCTTGATCTGTGGTTTTTCGTTGTATATCGTGATAATCTTGTTTTTGAGTTTTTGTACGATCTCTTCGTGGACGTTGCGTCGTGGTGTATTCGGATAGTTCGGGTGGTCCATGTGAAGGAGAATATAATAATCTCCGGTGGTATACCCTAGTTGTATAAGAACTTTGAGAAGAGTTGTATATGTGAGTTGCCTGTCACGCTGCATGATCCTTTGTGCTGTTGTGCGCGACGTGACATCACGTAGTGTAAGATGTTTTCTGCGGCATAGCTCTTCGATAATCGCACACAAAACATTTTTTCGGTCCATGGGAAGATGGAGAGAGAGTAAAAGTATTTATTCTGTGATGATTTCAAAACGTTTCAACACACCGGGGCTGTACGCATTCGCCATACCGTGCCACTTCATACCGTCTCGCGACCGCCAGTCTCTCCATCTCGCGGAAAAAAGTACATCATTTACATCAGCAACAGCACGAAAATCACGACAACCTTTCTCGATTTGTTTTTCGATGCTGTGAAAATCTTGAGAACGTACAAACGCAATATTGTCTTTATACCGCTTGTTTCCAGTGAACCACTGGAACAAGCCATGATCTGAAGTCGGCCCCTTTGCGTACATGTCCCACCGTGATTCTGCCTCGACCATAAACACAGCATCAATACTGCCACACTCGCGAATAAGCTTTGGAATCATTTCATTGATTTTGGCAAGGTCCGCCTCAGTGTGGAACTTGTCCTTCAACCTCTTCACTGACACAATCTTTTTGCCAACAAATGGGTTTTGGTAGTGTAACGTCGGTGCCTTGATATACCTCCGCAGTGTCACCGTTCCGTCGGCGGCCAAATAGCTCTGATATGCCGTGAACTTCACGGGCTTGTCTGCCACCGTGTGCGGTGAGGGCACAGGGAGAATCGCGGCGTTGCTCGCTGGAAGCCAGCATAGAACAACTCCCAGAAGAAACAGGTAAAAGAAAAATCGGTACATAGAAAAGAAAGTTACGAGTTGAGAATACACCCGCGCACCGTACGTTTCCCCCACTGGTTTGCGGCAAGACGTCCAGCGTCACCGTGCCCCATCCAAATATCCAGACGATCGTACGCGTATCCACGCTTCCCAGCAGGAACAATCGCACCACCACGGTCTTCGACGGTATACGTCTTTCCGTTGATCTGGATCTTCGTGCCAAACGCGTACTTCGCAGGAGCCGCCATCATACCATCAAAAACAGGTTTACGGGACGCACCATGTGTGCCGTTTCCTTGCAACCGTTTTTCTTTGGCAAGTGTTCCCATGTTATAGGCGCGTTGGCCGGGGAGAGGAGAATAGTATGCTGTCACCACAAACATCTGGCATGTATCCAGTTCTGCTGCATGTGCTTGCGGGAGAATAGTTTTCGACGGTTTCGCGTCTATTCTTTTCCCAACGCATCGGACTTCGCACGCAACTCTTGGATTTTCGTTTTCCGTTCGTTGGCAAGTGCGTTGACCTCTGCTTGTTTCTGCTGTGCTTCAGTGATAATCTTCTGCTTCTCTGCCCACGTTGCTTGTAGGCGCTTCACTTCAATCTCCAGTTCTATTACTTGTGCTGCATACTCGCGGTACTTCGCTGCTGCTGGATCAAAGACATTGTTCCATGCTGCACCGCCGGCGACAAGAGCAATCGCGCTCGCGACGCCTACCGCACCCAAAACAAATTTGTTGAAAAGAATGTGTGTCATGTTTGTATTATTGTAAAGGAATGAACACGCCTGCAACATGCAGGATACTCATCAGTACCACACCAAGGAACACCACCCATGCAACGATATTGGTCCAGTCTATAGAGGGGAGAGATCGTCCTACAGGACGTTTCGCCCATTGATCTTTTTCCGACTGTGGGATTACCTGCATCATGTGTTTCGCCATAAGATTCTGCACATCGCGCAGTATCAGTGGGATATACTTCTTCCCGTATTTTGTGGCCGGGTTCAACCGTTGTGACATAGCACCTTCACTGATCCCGTACATAGACGCAAGATCTCTTTGTGTGAGTTTTAAGATTGCCATGTCACAGACGAGCAGTGCCTTTTTTTGTTGAATAGACATTAGATACGAGAGAAAAAAGAAGTATTTACATAATCCATCGCGGGGTTGTAGAACCGCTGGAAGAAATCTTCCTTCGTGCTCCATACACCGAGATGTGAAAAATCACCAAACAACTCCTCGCCGTCTTCAAACGTATACGGCTCGACTGGTGCTCCTTCGCGACGTGTTGCTTCGAGCAGTCCGCGCATATATAGCACGAGCTGGTCATAAACCACGGTCTCCACACGAGTTTTTTTGTCCATAAGCAGTTGCGTGAAAAAGTAAGGACAGCACCATCGTAGCAAACACCCTCCGAATTGTCAACTATTTTATTACAAATGTTCAGAAAATATTGACAACAAAGGAGAGCATCTATAGGATAAGGGTGTTCCTTATTTTTTGACGTCATGTCTATGAACGAACTAAGCACCGTACGGGCGGTGGACCTTTCAACGGTCAATCCCACAACACTGGAGACTATCAAGCAGACCGTTGCAAAAGATGCAACAGATGCGGAGTTGTCGATGTTTTTGACACTCGCGGGGAAATACCAATTAGACCCCTTTGCCCGGCAGATTTATTTTATGAAGACGGGCGGCAAGCCAACAATTATCACGGGACGTGATGGGTATCTTGCTATCGCGCAACGTGATGCAGGATTTGATGGACTTGTATCTGGTACAGTTTACGAAGGAGACATTTACGAACAAGACAACGAGAAGGGTACCGTCAAACATGTCCATGATTTTTCTCAACCCCGTGGGGCAATTGTAGGAGCATGGGCGATTGCATACCATAAGCATCGACGACCTGCACCGGCGTTTGTATGGTGGGATGAGTATAAGAAACCAGTGAAGGATAAGTGGGGAAACACGACACCTTGGGGGCAGTACCCTTCTTCTATGATAGAGAAGGTAGCGGAAATTCGCGCTCTCAAGAAGCAGTTTGGTATTTCTGGATTGGTCACAGAGGAAGAGATCGGTACGGAAGCACCAGCGCAAGCACCAATGGAGTACGGGAACACGATAGAGATACCACGGAACCCAGCACCAGCAGTCCCAGCGGAAGTGGTGGACGACGAGCCAGTATTTAAGCGTGGAGTCGAGGCAGTCTACATGGACGCAGGGCAAATCCTGCAAGACCTTTTGGAACACCAAGGAAATGACCCGACAAAATGGCAGCAGATGATTGCGGTCAAGGTTGACGCATTGTACAAGAAAACCGTCTACGCATGTACGAAGAAAGAGATGGAGACGATTCGTGATGGTATCCAGCTTGCATTCCAGCGATTACAAGAAGCGCAGCAGGAGGTTGAACCGGAAGTCGTCGAGAACGCTCCCGTCTTAGACGAAAATACACGAAACGCAGGGGAGCTTACGTTCGAGGAAGCAGAGGCACTTTTTAACGGAGAGAAATAATGATCCAACACCTTAGCCCGTCGAGCATTATCGACTACGCAACAGACCGGCAGATGTTCTACAAGAAGTGGATACGGAAAGAACGAGACAGTAAAACATGGCTCGGCACGATCATCGGGTCCGTTGTCCACCAAGTGCTTGATAGTCATATCAGTGCAGGAGGCAAAGCAGACATGTACGCAGAGCAGTACATCGCGGACCAAGTGAAGCTGTTTCAGACAGGTGCGATTGTCTTAAATGACTGTGACAACGTCGAGGATTTCCAGCGTGAAGTCCGCTCTGGTGTGTACCGCGTGTTGCCGAACGCATTGAGTTATATCAATACGACCTTCGCACAAAGCAAGCTGTTGACGGAGGTGACGTACCGCACACAGATCGGGTCCGCAGTGGGCATGACGCCAACGCAGTTGCCGGTGAAGTGTATTGTGGACGTCGTCGATACGAAGCACCACGTTTTGTACGACTACAAAGTCGTCAAGGAATACAAAGACGACCAAGCGGTCCGACTGGTCCAAGCGGTGATTAACGCACTGAACTACGCGGAACATACGGGCCAGTTGCCAGAGAAGTTCGTATTTGTCGAGATGCTCCGTCTTCCAACTCTGGAAGACAAACTCACCGAATACGAAGCGAACTTACTTTTGTGGGAACAACAGAAAGCAGCAGGGGAGAAAGTCGCGAAGCCACGGAAGCCAACAGGGAAGCCAAAACCACGCTTGCGGGAGATGGTGATTACCTTGGAAGAATGGCAGATCAAAGTGGTAATGCAGTTGATCAAGAACATCGTGGATGAACTCCACGGGATCAATATCATGGCAGAAGGCCGGGCAATCCCGAACCTTACGCCAAAGTACAGTGCAGAGGGATGGGAGGATTTTTGTACGAGTGTCTTAGGATACAATCCGTATAACGGCGAAGTCAGACCCGGGGCACGTGTGGACCAACCTATAACCGTTGATGACTTACCTTTCTAAATTATGGACATGATACTGAATAAAATCCGACAGCACGTAGAACGTGATACAAATCTCGTGGATATGGCGACGCATATCGGGAAATCCCGTACGACGTTGTATAAATACTTGGACAATATCACACAGCCAGATAAGGATACCGCGCTCAAAATAGCGCAGTATCTTGGCGTTCCTATGGACGCACTTTTTACCCTTGATGCTACCGACGATGGCAGAATTGATTGCGGCGTGCCCGAAGCCGAACATGGAGCTTAGACAGACTCCAAACGGGCAGTTTGTAGTGATTATGAAAGGTCCCCACGACACGGTGCGCACGGCGATTGTGCTGGAACCACAGGATCTTGTGGACCTCTACAAATTCTTACATACCGTCAATGACTTATACCCCCTGCGGTATATCAAAACTGAACTTCAATAACAATTTTTCTTATGGATATGAACAAAGTATGGCTGATGGGAACCGTATTCCGTGACCCAAAAAGCTACAAAGACGGGGCAGTGGCGAGCTTCACTCTCGCGACCAGCGAAACATCGAAAACAAAGGATGGCAACACGCGCTACGAGAACGCCTACCACAACTGTGCAGCGTTTGGCAACCTCGCAACAAAGGTGATAGCAGAAGTGCATGACCGTTCCCGCGTGGCCGTAGAAGGCAAAATAACACAGGAAAAGAAGGAGCGAGAAGACGGGACCAGTATCACGTACCACGGGATCAAGATCGACAAGCTCCATATCTTCCCAGAAGTGGACCTGCAAGAGCCTGCTAAGGCGCCTAGAAAACAAGCAAGCGCACCGAAAGCAAAGACGCTAGAGGAAGCAGAAACGAATATCGAAAAACGTCAACCTGTGTACCAGAAACAGGACGATATTTCTATTGAAGATGTCCCGTTCTAAGCGTACATTATAGGAGTCAATCAGCTTAAATAAGAGATCACTATATTTAGGAACGAGGACACAAGTGCTGATTGATCTCTTAGCTTGTGCCCTCTTTCCTGCGTGTAATTTATGGATAAAAAAAATAGGGGATATAGGAAGCCTGTACCTCTGGATATTTATAACTATCCAGAGTTTGGGTATCACGAACGAGCGCTATGGTTTGAGATATATTTCCAATGCGCGAATACTGCAAAACGCATAAAGGTCAAGCATGGAAATTGCTGGGTCTTCGTTACGTTGGAATGTGGTCAAATGCTACTTAATGTGAGTGAATATGCGGCCTTAAATCACTTCACACCATATTATGTCAAGTCGATGGTCGAGTCTTTGTCGTTTGGCTATAGCGAAATGCAAATCACAAGACACACGTGCGGCCTCATTATAACAGTGCTGGAGCACGAGGAGCTGAAAAAAATGCAAATCACAAGCACTATCACGACAACATCACGACAACATCACGACGATATCACAACGACCAGCTATAGTAATAAGAGTGGAAAGAGTGGTAGATCGTTAAGATCTACCAACCAAGGAAAAAATAATTTTTCTGACGAAAATTCTTTTTTTCCAGCAAAACACTGGAACACATGGAAAGACGTACCTGACAAGGTGATAGAAAAGTTTGACGAGAGATACTTTGACTTGAAGTTTTGGAGACAGGATATGCGTAACGATAAGGATAACCTACGACTGGTAGCTTTTAACTATTTCAAAAAAAACCCACATGAAACACTCTAGTTTTGCAGAAGCACAAACCAAACGCCTAACGCCTCAAGAGCAAGAGAAATCGTACTCGTTTATCGAAGCAAACTTCATTGCAACAATGTTCTGTCTTGATGGGAAGTTTATGCACTTATACGCCAGCAGGGTCACAGAAGCATGGTTCTTATACGAACCCTTTGCTTTGATATGGAAACAGATGCGAGCGCATTACCAGAAGCATAAGAACTTGGATAAGGAAATTGTCCTGGATAAAACGTACCCGAACTGGGCGCGCGTGTTGGATACAGGCGTGTTCCAGGAATACACGCAGATAGCAGCGTATATATTTACACTGACTGATTACTCACTTGGTACAGCACACGCAGCACGATACTACGACTTCCGTATGCAGTACCGTAAGCGACGTATGATGGAATTGACGAAAGAGAAAACAACGAAGCTGGACAACGTCGATGCAGACTTAGATGAAGTTGATGTGTGGTATGACAGAGCACAACGTGAACTCAAAGAGGAAACGGATGATATTCTGATAGACACACCACAACACGTAGCAGATGCAGCGTTTTCTAGTTATATCCAGCAAGCAAATGATAAGGAACTTGGCGTCTTTACGCAGACACGTTTTGGCGTCGACGCTATTGATCAATACACTGGTGGACTTCGTGGAGGACAAGTCTATATCCTCGCCGCACCAACAGGATGCGGAAAGAGTGCAGTGGCTATCAATATCGCGAAACATGTAGCACAACAAGGACGGCGCGTCTTGTATTTTTCCTTGGAGATGAAGCAGGAACAAATTCTACATCGGCTCTGGTCGTCTCTTGGCAGATTCCCGACAAAGAAACTTATGGAGCTGAACAACGAAGTGACGTTTATGCAAAAGCTGGAGACCGTCGTGGAACAAACGAAACAGTTACAAATCACCGTGGTAGATCGTGGATTTATAACTCCTGTGGTAGTAGAACGTGAACTGCAAAAGAGTATGGATAATCCGTATGACTTAGTGATTATTGACCACGTAGGACTGATGAAGCAGGATGGGAAAAGATCGAGGTACGAACAGCAAACACAGCATATCAACGAGATCAATCAACTCTGTATGGAGTATGATACCGCAGCGCTGGTACTCACACAGTTGACAAAACAAGCGACGTTGAACAACGGTAAAGAGATAGATGAAGCACCAAAGATGGGACATATCAAGGATTCCAGTGCTATAGCTGAAATCGCAGAGGCTATTTTCTTACTCCATCGCCCCAGATCAGACCACGATTGCCGGCAAGGAAAGAAGATTATGCTGACGATCCCAAAAGCACGCAACGCGCAGACAGACGATACCATCACGCTACACACAGACCTTGCGCAGATGTACGTCGATCCACATGCTGATGTACCGTTATTTTAATTATTGACACCGTACCGTCACCATCGTACAGTGCAGATGATTCCTCCAATTTACCGCCAGATATGAGCGAGACCAAGAAGCAGAAGAGAAAAAAAACATCGAAACTTCCCCATGGAAGGCCGTCAAAGTATCTTCCTGCGTACGACGAACAAGTCTACAAAATGGCACTTCTTGGACTTATTGACGAACAAATGGCGAAGTTCCTAGAGGTTGACGTACAGACGTTTAATACGTGGAAACATAAATACCCAAGTTTTCTCGAGTCCCTAACGAAAGGGAAGATTGCCGCTGACGCCAATGTAGCAGAGGCTTTGTACAAGAGAGCGACAGGATATTCGTACAAGGAAGAGGAGGCGAAAGTGGTGCCACAAGGACAAGGACTTGGATCAGAAATCGAAGTGATTGTGGTTGCAAAACACCAACCACCAAGTGATATTGCAGCGATCCACTGGCTTAAGAACCGACAGAATAAACTTTGGCGTGATAAACAAGAACAAGATATTACGCACAAGGGCATTGATATTTCCATTACCAAATTCCAACGTGAAGACCAACAGTAAAATCCTTAGTATTCCCGTCATTGACCGTGATGGAAGTATCCGCAAGAAAGCGTTGCTTGATGCAGCGAACCAGCCCACAGGTGAAGAGCGTGAGTTGCTCGTGCTGGATGTTGTCCTTGATGCCGTGTTCATGGTCGACACGATGCGGTTGATTACGAGCCGGGAGCAGGCAGAACAGATCCTTCCTGCGAAGATGAAAGAGAACTTCGAGCTTTGGCAAGCGCTTTTGAAGGGTGACGACTTGACGGTGCCACAGCGTGACGCGATCAAGGGATACGTCATTGGTATGCAAGGGAGCGACGTGGTCAAGCACCAAGTGGTGATGATGGTTGACTCACTGATCACAACGCATGACGATACTGCTGCCGCATAACCACCGGCCACGGGATTATATGATTCCGTTCTGGGAAGCACTGGATGCAGGCGTCAAGCGTATTGGATTGATTCTCCCACGACGATCCGGAAAAACAGTCACGAGTGTCAACGCGACGTTCCGGGATATGTACGAGCGACAAGGCGCACACTTCCACTACTTCCCAACATACAAACAAGGCCGCACGGTTGTCTGGGATGGTATGGATGGGAATGGGAACAGATTTCTGGACCACCTCCCGAAAGAACTTGTCTACGCACGGAACAACCAAGAGATGATACTGACGAGTCGTAGCACTGCGGATCTAGCGGAACCCGGATCAGTCTATCGTATCATTGGCTCGGATAACATTGACCGTAGTGTCGGATCGAATCCCGTCTGGACGTTGTTTGATGAGTATAGCTTGTCGGACCCCATCGCATGGGATTACGTGCGTCCAATCCTCGCGGAGAATGGAGGCACGGCAATCTTCATCTTCACACCACGTGGAAAGAACCACGCGTACAGGTTGTATCAAAGCACAAAGGATGACCCGAACTGGTTCTGGATGCGGCTCACGGTTGATGATACTGCGCACATTCCGAAAGCAGTCCTTGAGCAGGAACGCAAAGAGATCATAGCCAAGAATGGTGATGATGCTCTTTTTTGGCAGGAGTATTACTGTGACTTTGATGCTCCGGTGCAAGGTGCGATTTACGGCACCATGATGCGTGAGATAGAGACAGAAGGCCGTGTGCGTGATGTACCGCACGATAAAGCGCTTGTTGTCCATACGTCATGGGATCTGGGTCGTGGAGATAATACCGTTGTTTGGTTCGTCCAGCTTGATCCGTTTGGTGAGTATCGCGTTATTGATCACTACGCAAACAAAGGACACAATATCGAGCATTACTTCGAGGTGTTGAAGAAGAAAGAGCGCGAGCTTGGATACTACTACGGCGGGCATTATCTCCCGCATGATGCAAGTGCAGAGCGTATCGACACGAAGAAAACCGTGGAACAGATGATGGCAGACTGGTTCCCCGCACGGGATATACACGTCGTCCCTCGTGTTGCACGGAAGTTTGACCGTATCCAGTTGGTACGTCAGATGCTTCGTCGGTGTTACTTCGACACAAAACGCACAGAACCCGGGCGCGAAGCGCTTGTATCGTACCACTACGTGTGGGACGAGAAGAGGATGCAGTTCAAAGACGAGCCGGAACATGACTGGGCATCAGACCATGCAGATGCGTTTGGACAGATCTTCCAGTATATCTACCCGAGGAAAGCAGGAGGAAGCAGGTCGTTTGCGATGGAGCATGACCCGTACAAATAACGTCTTGCGACGCACCGACAGCACCCGTACAATATCCTTAGCAATTCTTTTTCCATAGCACAATGGTGAACCGTGACGAGTACAAATTATCGGACCGGGGCAAAAAAACCGAAGCGCATAAGAAATTACTAGGGCGCGTGATCCAAGAATTTAATGCAGCGTTTGATACAACGAACAACCTTTTCGACGAGTGGGAGATCCGCACGAAGATGCTGAACAACCAGATGAAAGACAAGAATTCCGTCGGTGTACCGCTTATGTACACGACGTTGAATACTGTCGTATCTGCGTTGTACGACGATAAGCTTGGTGTGACGCATATCCCGTATAGTTCTGCCGGATCAGATCGTGCGCAAGCGCTTGATCAGATGGCGCTCAACGATTACCGTGTGATGAAGAAAGGTATCACGGATTACCACTGGATATGGGACGCAGCATTCTACGGCCATAGCCCGCTCTTGATGCAGGGATGGTGTAAAGACAAGCAGGTCCCGGAAGTAGAACTCATGGACCCTATGACGTTTTTCTATGACCCTACTGCCGTGTTTGTGAATCCCTTCATGGGGAAAACCGGACTCCGGTTCTTTGGACGACAGCGTATTAAGTCGATAGACGCACTGAAAGGCACAGACTTGTACAAGCAATACTTCAATCATGCAGAGTTTGTCCCGCACCGTGGATCTGGAGATCGTGTCGAGCAGGCAGATCTTACGCGTAAGGAGATGCAGAACTTGATAGCAAGTAGTAAGAACGTGATTACAGGCGGACCAAAGAGCGGTATGCTCGTAACAGAATGGTGGACGTTTGATGATGAGGGGAAACGTGTGTATATCGAAGTCATGGGTCAACTTTCTCGTGGACTGGATGAATCTTGTATTATCCGATACGAGCAACTGGACTTCCAAGACAATTGGCCATTAGTGAATCGCGTCTTGATCCCACTTGGAGAAACATTCCGTGGGATTTCTATTCCGGATTTAACAGAAGACAAGCAGCGGTACACAGCAAAGTTCTTAAATCTCGCACTCAAGTCCGCAGAGTTTGCGACGTACGGGCAGTATATTGTCAACACGCAACGTCTCTCGTTGGATGAAGTAGGGACACCTGCACCGAATAAACTGATCGCGTCGGATGGTGATCCAACGAACGCGATGATCCCTGTGCAGCGTGAAGGACTCCGTGGTGAGTTCCAGTGGGTGATGAATTACATGGATCAAGTTTCACAGCAAGCGACGGCGACTCCTGCTATTGCACAAGGCATGACGCCCGACAAGAGCCGTAGTGCCACAGAAATAGCCCAGCAATCGTCCGGTGTTGATCGTCGGCATACTTTGTCGGCAAAGATCCTCGGATGGTCTGAGACTGAATACTACGAGCAGTGGTACCGATGCTATAAGAAGTTTTTCCCGAAAGCTGGAGAGAAGGTGATTCGATTGATGGGGGAGATGGGAACATTGTTCACGACGTTTGGCCGGACGGATTTCATGGATGATAAGCAGCCGGAAGTGTATATCCAGTCTGCGGTGATGGGGGAAATCGAGCGGACCACGAAGCTTCAGAATATGACCAACGTCATGCAGGTGATTTCTGCGGACCCGAACGTGAATACCCGGTATATGTTCCGTAAGGTTGCAGAGTTGTCGGATTTTTCCAAGGAGGAAGTCGAGATGCTTCTCCCACGTACTCCGGAAGAACTCCATGCAGAAGGCGAGAACGATTTGATTCTCAAGGGAGAAACACCACGAATCAGTATGCGTGATGATCACATGGCGCACTTAGAAATCCACGCAAAGCTTCCAGAAGGTCCGCTTCGTGATGCGCATATCGCAGCGCATAAGAAAGCGATGTTACTTGCTCGTATGAATCCGGAGATTATGCCGGCACCAAACGCGGTGAACCCGGCGAATATGACGGAGGCGAACCCAGAGGTCGCAGCACAGCAAGGCGTGACGCCGAATCCCACAGCGATGAACTTCAAATCCCCTGTACAAACTGCATAATGGAACAGCACCAAATGATGATGGAGGCACTGATCAAAAGCCCAGCATGGGATCTCTTGACACTGTACCTCAAAAAGAATATTGCTGAATTAGAGCGATATATCCTTGAGGGGCACTATGATAGTATCGACACGTACCAACGCGCGGTTGATAAACGGAAAGTGCTCCTTGACATGTATGAACTCCCATTGAAGATTGCCGCACTGTCACCGCGTGAGGTGGCAGCGCCGCAGTCGTTGGACCCGTACGAGACGGTGGAAGAATCTCGCAGGAAGAGAACATAAATCTAGGGGTGATGTGATGGGTACGCCTTATGCCCCGGTCTACCGTCACGTTGCCCCCGGGTGGATGTTTGTTCCACTTAGGTCTATTTTTTTTCAGACTACAATGACCGACACAACTGTCGAGACTCCCGAGCAGGGGGACTCCATAGAGAGGAATCCAGCTACGGAGGCTCCGTCGACTACTGCCCAGCAGTCGGCACAGGAGAAACAAAACTGGTACGCGAGAAGGCAACAAGAGAAACTCCGCAAGAAGCAAACCGCTGAAGCAGAGGAACTCCAAGCCAAGATTGAACGGGGAGAACTTTTTGCAGGACCGGACGACGTCGAAGAACTTGTTTTTGAAAAAGAACAAGAGAACCGGGTACTGCGCACAGAAATATTTCTTCGCGATAGTGGACCATTTTCTGCGTATAAGGACGAGATCCTTGCCGCAGCAAAAGAACCACGATACGCGTCACTCACCCCCGCCGAACTCGCAAAGGTTGTTGCAGCAGATAAACTCTTGGATTCGTCACAGAATAACCAAGCGGTCACTGCTCACGCAACTGGTACTGGTGCATCTGCACGAGAGAACATGCGGGACCAAGCAGTAGATTATAAGTCTATGCCGAAAGCCGATTTTGATCTCTACACGCAGAAAGTGATTAGTGGGCAACTCTAGCCTTTTTCTCTCTTTTGTGTATGAACAGTACATCAAATATCACCAACGCGGTGAACAACTATTACGATCAGCTTTTGCTGCATCGTGCTACCTCTGAGCTTCTTCATGGTATGTTTGCGCAGAAGCGCCCTTTGCCTCGCAACGGGTCTACGAATACCATCAAGTTCCGCCGGTACTCTAACCTCTCCACGGCAACCACGCCTTTGGTAGAAGGACAGAACCCCGGATCTGTACAGTTCACCATCGCTGATGTCACCGCACAGGTACAGGAGTATGGTAATTACGTTGAGGTTTCCTCCACGCTTGACTGGTCTGTGGTATCTTCCGAGCCTGCTGAATGGATGCAGATTCTTGGATACAACGCCAATGATACGCTGGATGTTCTGATGCGTGACGCATACAACGCTGGTACGAATGTATACTACGGTGGTAACGCAACACTGACGAGTAACGTGGATACGGCGGACCTTATTGATACGACTGCGATCAAGAAGTCTGTACGTCTTCTCAAGAACAACGACGCACGCACGATTACCTCTTTCGGATATACGGACGATGCGCAGGATGTGAAGAATATCCGTCCTTGTTTTGTTGGTATTTGCCACCCAAACACGACGTATACGCTCAAGGGACTCACGGGATGGACGGATATTGAGCAGTACGCACACTCCACGCAGACAATGCCCGGAGAGGTTGGTAAGCTTGATGAAGTACGTTTCATTGAGACAACCAATGCAAAGATCAAGACGGGTCAAGGAGATTCTGGTATTGACGTCTACACGACGTTGATTTTTGCACAGGATGCTGTCGGTCGAACGATGGTGACTGGTGAAGATCTCAAGACGATCTACCACCCTTTTGGTTCTGCTGGTGCGTCTGATCCTCTCAACCGTATCTCTACGATGGGATGGACGACGACCTTTGTTGCGATGATTCTGAACAACGCGTACCTTGTACGTATTGAGCACGCAGTCTCCGCTTAAATTTTCTAAGAATATTGTTTATGAAAACCACCAAAATGCAGGTACAGCCCGTTGATTTCACAAAGGAGGACGCACCCGCTACTCCCGCTCGTGCTAGTCGTAGTGCTGCACTCACCCCAGCCCAGCGCGTCCAAGCTGGCGAAAAGATCTCTTTCGAAGAGCTGGAAGAACTCCGCAAGTCTGGTCGGTCTGATCTTTGGATTAGACACGAACTCTTGCACGGACAGAAAGAAGTCGTGACGATCCCGCTGGATATGGGCGAAGGATTCGACAAAGTTGATCAGCGTACAGGAGAAGTCTTGTACCCTATGGAGTTTGTCGCAATCAATGGTATCACTGCACACGTCCCCAAAGGCGTTCCTGTCGCGGTATCGTACTTGATTGCTCAGCAACTCAAGCCGTATATCAACAGCAAGATCCCTCGTAAGCATATTCCTATGAATGTGTCGAAGCCGCAGGTGTCTTATTCTTTCTAACTAGAACAACTGTATGAGTAATTATTCTGACGGACATATTGAGTCCCGCAAGTCTCTGATCGAGCTTGCAAAATCTGCAAATCACACGCTTCTTTCTACTGGCGGTCTCGCGATCAAGGCTGGTGGATCTGCGCTGGTGAAGGCTGCTACGGCATGCCGCGCGTTTGTGAACGGTACGCTGGTCTCTATCTCCGCGAATACGGATATGGCTGCACTTGCTGGTACTATCACCGCTGACCTCTTCAATGTGTATGTCTTCTCTGTGGACTCTGCTGGTACGCTGTACACGCAGATGGGTACAGAAGGTGCTGCACTTGGTGATATTGTGTTCCCTGTGGTTCCTGCTGACCGTGCAGTGATTGGATTTATTATCGTCAATCCTACCGGTACTGGTAACTTCGTGGGAGGTACGACGGCTTTGGACGACGCTACTGTTGTCCCAAACGCTGTGTACGTGAACACGCCATACCCTTTCAATCCTTCTCTGTCTCTCGCTGCTGCGTAAAGACAAGACTGATCACAACGGAAGAATACTCGCTCGAAAGGGCGGGTATTTTTTTTGTTGCGTGCGTTCTACACACCCCGTACAATATACATAGTATGGGGCGCAACTTCTTTTGATGAACGGTATACAGTTCGCGGCACTTGTCCGCACCACCACGAATCAAGACTCTGCAACGTTCCCGGATGCACGTATGGTTGCGTATACCAACGCTGCACTAGAAGAACTTGTCCCACGTGTTGAATCCGTCAACGAGGGATTTTTTACGATGGAGTATTACCATGATCTGGTCGCTGATCAACGGCTCTACACGTTCCCGGACGATATGATGAACCGGATGGAAAAACTCGCGATCAAGTTTGAAACATGGGATGGGTATAAATGGTGTGAAGAAGATCGGTTGTCGATGACGGGTCTCCCTGCGGATGAAGCAACAATCCGTGCGCAGTACAGTGATAGCCGCCCGAAGTTCTGGCTCCGTCGTGAAGGGTTGTATATTCTCACGGGAAGCGCTATCCCGGACGCGACGGATGGTATCCAGTTTTGGGCGAAGAAGTACCCGAACGATATTTCTGCGACAACGCTTGCGCAGTCGTTTGATATGTCTATCGCGCCTGCTGCGGATGGTGTTGGTATCCCACGCTTGATGCACCGTGTCCTCGCGATGCGTGTGTCGATTATGTACAAGGAGGATCGTGACCGTCCGCTTCCTCTGACGCAGGCAGAACAGAACTTTGAGTTTCATGTCCAGAAGATGCTTGATAGTATCGGTGGACAGAATCTTGAACGTTCTATTACGCCACGGTTCCCGTATGATGATGGTTCTCAATACTAACTTTCTTTTCGTATGCTTCTCCGTTCACGACTTAAAATCAAGAACAATGTCCGCGCTGTGTTGAAAGACGCAGATGGGAATATTGTTCCCGTGTTCCAGCCGAACGCGTTTGGACTCGCGTTCTTTAAGGCAACAGGGAAACTCCCGCAGTTGCCTGTCTTTGGCGCGATGAGTACCACACTCTCTTTGAGTAACCTTGTGACGACCGCAGGACGTGCGGCGCTTGCTGCAAAGATCGGCGGTGTTTCTGTTGTAGGGGATTGGAAGTATCTCGCGATTGGTACAGACAACACGGCTGCAACGATTGGCGATATTGCGCTTGGTGCAGAAATCACGACAGGTGGCGGTGCTCGTGCGGTAGCAACGGCTGCACTCACGACGACAGATACCACGAATGACACATTACAACTTGATTATGAATGGACGTTCTCCTCGACGTTTGCAGTCAATGAGGTGGGTGTGTTTAATGCTGCATCTGGTCCTACGATGCTTGCTCGTGTGTTGTTTCCTGCTGGCGTTATCAACGTTTCTAGTGGGATGAAGCTGCATGTATATTGGAAACTTGACCTCGACTAACCTATGGCTCGTATATTACCTCCAACACGGAACCGCACGAAGGTGCTTGTCTCTGGTACAATCAGTGCCGGAGCGGTTTCTATTACGCTCACGTCCGGACAAGGCGCGTTACTCCCCGATCCTGCAACGGAAGGCGAGTACCGGCTTGTTTTATATGATGCGTCCACCTATCCAGATCCAACGGACGATCCAGATTGCGAAGATGTTACCGTCACGGCGAAGTCGACGGACACGCTAACCGTTGATCCCGTCGTGAATAACCATACGACGATCGGCGTGCAGTACGTCATGTACTTGTCTTTCGATAAAGAACAGATCGACGAGATCGATGATTTCTTACAGGACCTTACACGTGCAGTAACCAGCATCACATACACAGATGGGTACGCTACAACGATTACAACACCGACACGTACATATACGTTGACATACGACCAATATGGCGAAGTAGAGACGGTCACGACAAATGATAGTCCTGCTGTTGTCTACACGATCGTAAGAAACAGGGAAGGACAACTTCAATCTATAACACGCGCATAAATATGCTGACTATCAACGCAACACCATTTAAAAGTCCTATTGGTCTTAGTACAGGGAAATACACACCATACGCAGTGCTCACCGATAATAAGTGTGTTGACCTTGATACATGGTCTGATGGGACCAGTGGAACACACGGGCTCTTGTATCCCATTAACTACGCGACAACAGAGCAGACTTTAATCAATACCAACATGACTGCTGCGCAGGGTATTTTCACGATTGACGATAACTCGTACGCTACTACTGCAACAAAGAAAAAGATTCTTGGTAACTTCTACAATGAGTACAAGAACGTTTCCCGTGTTGGACTTTTTTTGGATGATATGTTCGCGAATAGTACCACGTTGAACGCTTCGACAGGCGCACGTCGTATTGTAGAGATTGCTACCGATAAGGTTGCTGTTGTGTACATAGACAGCGCAGATTCTAGTAAATGCAAAGTGCTTATTGTTGAACTCACAAACAATGGTACTGCGACGGCTGGCTCTGTATATACACTTGATAATACTGCGAGTTGTTATACTCCGAATGTTGTTGCTTTGGGTACGGATAAGTTTGTTGCTACATGGGGACGTAGTAATACGCAGCACGCTTCTGTATGTACTGTTTCTGGTACAGTTGTCACTGTCGGTAGCGCAGCATCTGCGACGACAAACTCAAGCTCACCAAACGGCATTGTAAAACTCGACACAGACAAGTTTGCTATGTCGTTTGTGGATAATACGTCTTCTAATATGGAAGTCATCGCAGCGACTGTTTCTGGTACAACAATAAGTTTTGGCACAAAGGCAACCGTACTTACGGGTACAGGAACACCTTTCGTTGGTGGTAACTCAACACAAGGTTGTCGTTCTATGCAGCAGTTGGATACAAACAAGATTTTTTTAATTTGGAATGAGACAAGCACGTACAACTACTGCGCTATTACTTTTTCTGGAACTACTCCGACGATTGGCACGAATAGCACCTTGTCGAACAGTTCGTTCCAGACGGTCCAGAGGACAGATACTGCACTGGTCACCACTAACAAAGTAGTGGTTGTTGGAGGTACAGCTACTGCTACAAACGCAGTGATTATCTCTTTTTCTGGAACAACGGCTAGTGCAGGAACAATAGCAACGGCGCTTACTACAGTGTCGACGATGTATTCTCGTAGTGTTATTGCGCGAAGTTCAACAGACATTCTCGTCGCATGTGTTGCGACAATTTCTAGTTCAACTGGGTTGTACGCAAACCAACTCTCCGTAAGTGGCAACAACTTTACGCGTGGTGATATGCACAATGTCGTGCCGTTTACGACCACTGTTTACGGGAATACACTGATCCAAACAACGAATTACAGTGTTATGGTTGCTTCTGCTGCTGCATCGCTTTCTATACGTATGTACGCTGTCCGCCACGGTAACGTGACTATTACTGTCAACGGCGAAGCGTTTGCTACATCGTCTAGTGTAAAACTGCTTTCATATATTGGCAGTCCTGTCGCTATTGGTGGACGCAAAGTATACCTTGCTATTACAAACAACAACGCTTTTACACAGAGTATTCCTATGGGGTATGTATATGCTAACGTCGAATAACTATGACTATGCCCGCTTTTAAGATCGGTGAGAATGTTCTGTTCCAGTCCGGGATCACGCTCAGTGTCTCGACAGGAAAGAACGAATGGATGGAAGTCCCTGCGGCGTTGATCACCGTGGCAAAAGTCCGGTTGGTTGACGGCGTATGGTACTACCATGACGCGTTTGATACGCAGACTTTATATCCAGAAGAAGCTGGACAACTCTTTGCATAAATGATCGCAGGCGCACCTCTTGCATCTAGGACCGTGACAGGACATACCGCAGAGTATTTCCCTATCTCTATTTTCCTTACGGACACATTGACGCTTGTCGATAGTCTTGGCGATACGGAAGTAGAGTCCACGTCGACAGATACAATGACGCTTGTCGACACGCTTCCTGCACCGGAAGTAGAGACAACTATCACAGAGATATTGACACTAAAAGATTACATGGTCGCACTCCTTGATGGGAAACTCGTTGACGGGTGGCGACGTACTGACAGACCTTCTACTTCTTGGCGACGTGTCGATAGACCATGAAAAATGAAATAGTCCTCAATCAGTTTCACCTGACGCAGAACATGGATGACCCTATGGCGGACGGATGTCGTGCGTCACGGTTTATACGCTGTACGCCTCAACGCCAGCTTGGGCTTATTATGCCTTCTACTGGACCTGCTGGATGGACAGACGGTGTTTCGCCGTTTACAACAAACATTGCCTCCGCGTTTCTCCCATGGACGTTTGATGCAGGGTACTACTTCTTGCTCAATGATACCGTCTACGAAGGAGATCAAGACAACCAGACCGCGACACTCTTGCATACACGCACACCTGCTGCTGGTGCAAAAGATGTCTACAATGTCATCTCTTTTGGCGCGTATATCTACTACGCTATGGAGAAACGTCTTGGACGGCTTGATCCTGCGACGAATACGTTCAATGACAACTTCGCAACGTTTACGAATGGTGTGAGTAGTATCTATCACCCCATGCGTATAGTGAATGATACGCTGTATATCGGTGACGACGATCTTGTCGCGCAAGTCGACAGCGCGGGGATCTTCACTGCAAATGCACTGGATATAGAGCCGGGGTTTTCTGTGACCGCGTTGTACGAATGGAATAATCAACTACTGATCGCTGCTGCTGCGGAGACAAACGGGACATCGTTCAATGAGCGTAAAGCGTCTTATAGTAAGATCTATCGCTGGAATACGTGGAGTGTTTCTTGGGATACGGCAACGATTGTTCCTGAAGAACTCGTCGCTGGATTTATCGTGAGCGGTGGAGGGTTGTACATGTTGACGAAGTCCGACAAGGTACGCTTTTACCGGTACAACGAGCCATACGCGGATATGGTGATGGAAATGCCTATCGGTGACATGGACACATCGAACAACCGTTATGCGACGGTATTCCCTATGGCCTTTCACGATTACCAAGGGACCACATATTTTGCAATAGGCAACGAAGCCGCCGTGACGACATCGTATGAGTCTGGTATCTACACGTTCAAAGCAAAGAAGTCTGGGTATCCTCCAACGGTCCAACTGGAATATCAGTACCGAGGGTATGAGACAAACAACTGGGTTGACTACTACTGCTTAGGAAGTCTTGAGAATGTTGGACTGTTTTGGTCGTATCACCAAACAGAGAATCCCGGTGAAGACGCTGCTGGAACGGATTACGTGAGTACAGGGAACTCAAATAGCGCTGTCTCAAGTTACATTGTCGACACGGGGTATATCACGGTGGATCGCGCGAACAGGAAACAGTTTCGTATCGCCGTTGATATGGGATACTGGACCAGTGGGACGACGTGTGCCGTTGGTGCGTTGCTTGACGGACCTTCTGGATCAACACAGAATATCACGATGTTGCGGGATGAGGAACGCCGGATGTTTGTCTCTGATCTTATCACCGATGAGTGCAACTTCATCAAGCTCCAAGTGACGATCTCTGATAGTAGTGTTGGACAGATGAACGATTGTATCCAAAGTATTCGTCTTTTATTCTCGTAGTATGCAAGAAGATATTCGCCAGTTGCGTTCCCTTGTAGAGGCCATGTCACGTGATATACAATCATTACGTGATACGGTTCATGGACTCACACTCTCACAGAGAGATTTCCAACTTGGGAACAGTATGCAACTAGGGAGCGGCGCAGAAGCAATGCACATGGACCGTCAAGGACTCTGGATGGGGACAAAAACGCTCGCAGAGATTACCGGTACAGTACCAATCCCCGGGTCGGCAATCCTTATGGACGGAACCATCTACGCGAAGGACGGGTTTACCGGTACGTTTACCGAGATGGGTGGTGGAAGTATAGACTTCGTCAACGGCATTTGCGTCGGATAATATCATAACCTTCATACAATGGCAGATAAGTATACGGTCCAGCCGGGTGATACCGTCGCAGGAATCGCACAAAAAGTGACGAGTGACCCTCTTGTTCAAGAGACACTGAAGCGCACGGGTATCTCCAATTTACTTCCCGGGCAAGAGATCCCTGTTCCCGCGCCCACAACAGGTGGAGTGACGACGCCTCCTCCTTTGGAATTTGGTGCGCCTGTTGCTGCTGCTACACCCGGACTAGGGACGGTCACGCCTCCTGCTCCTACAGATACAGGACGGACACTTGCACAGCTTCCTGTCGTAGGACAACCTCCTGCGCCGACGTACGAGAAACCTGCAATGAAAGGAGGCCAACAGACTTTTGATTTGTTCAACCGTCTTGTTTCTGGACAGGTAAAACCTGAAGGACAAACACCTGCGACCGTTGCGGAACAGGAAGCGTTCACGATGTACGGCAATTACCAGAAGTACAACACGGCAGACTCGAAGACATTATTTGACGCTATCCAGAAGGGCGAGATCACGCCCGATCCAAGCAACGTCCTTTGGCGTGCTATTAGTGCAGGTGGTGAACCGACGCCACAGATGGTGGAGGCTTTCGGGTGGTGGAAGATGGCACAAGAACGGAACGCTGCGGGGAAACGTCCAGCGGATCCTTTCCTTGGTGGTGCGTTCCCGAAGCCTGCGAATCTTGATGAGGCCGACGCGCTCTTGAACGACGACCAGAAACGTATGAGTGAAGGCGATGGAGATACGACGGGGGCGATGGTCAATGAAGACCCTACAGCAACAAGTTTGTCCGGTGATGAGTACAGCAAGTATGAAAGCGAACTCCGTGCGATGTTGAATATCGCTGCACCTGCTGCGCCTGAGTATGAGAAGAATCTTCTCGCTTTACGTGGCCAGTACGGGGTCACAGCGCTTGAGTCTGACTTGGATACACTGCAAAAAGAATACGCGGATATGGAAGCTATTACCCGCCAGCGTTTACAGTATCAGACCGACCAACCTGTCGCGATGAACGTGATCTCTGGGCGTATGACTGAAGTCCAGCGCCAGCAGAAAGAACGGCTTGATTACCTTGGACGTGAGATACAGTACCGGAACGATATGATCCAGACGGCGAATAGCGCGATCTCGATGATTATGAACGCAAAGCAGATGGATTATGGCGTTGCACGCCAGCAGTGGGAAGACGGTGTGAATGCTGCGAAAGGACTCTTGCAAGAGTTTGGCGCGATGCGGCAGGCAGAGATGGACGACGCAAATGCACGTCGTGATGACGCGCGTGCGGTATTGACAACGTACTACAACAACCTGACGGAAGGTACGATGAGTGCCGCTGATATGACACCGTCGGAGCAAATACAGGTAGCAAAGCTAGAACTACAAGCAGGGATGCCTGTCGGGACGTTCGCGAATTTGCGTAGTAAGAATCCTACGATGGATGTCCGCACACAGGTAGAACGGCATGACGCTGCGGGGAATAAGTATTTTGATATTGTGATGCAGGATAAGCGCACGGGGAAGGTGAGTATCCAGACCATCAAGGCAGGTTTTGATGCAGAGAAAGCTATGGGACTTGCAAAGGACGAGTTGGATATGATGAAGACCGTTGGCGACATCGCATACCGTGACGTGGAGACACAGTTGAAACAAGATGAGCTTTTGTATGATAAGCCGCTTGACCGTGAGAATGTCCGCTCACAGATATTCAACCGTTCCGTGGACACACAGAAAGCACAGTATGAGATGGCTACAGACTATAATGTGAGTGGTCCTGCGGCGAACGCGAACACGTCGGATTACTTCAAGAACTATGGTGCTATCACTGGTCCGAACGGTAGCCCACTTTGGAAGTACGGGCTCGACGTGGATTTAAAGAAAGGAGATCCTGTTTACGCACCTGTCACGGGTGAAGTGGTCAAGGTAGGCACGAATGGTGGATTTGGCCAGCAGGTGCAGATCAAGGATGCACAAGGGAATCTTGTATGGCTTTCGCATCTTGATGGTGCGAGTGTACAAGTCGGCCAGAAAGTGAGTGCTGGTGCGCAAGTAGGTATTGGTGGCAACACTGGTAATACGATCAAAGGCAAAGGCGGTGATGGATCACACTTGGATATAACGGTCAAGCGTCCTGATGGATCATACTTCTCTGCCCCTGATGTCCAGAATTATATCAGTAAGAACTACGCCGGAGAGGTAGGACGTGGCACGTCGGTCACGAAAAACGCGAATGCGAAGTCTGCAACAAAGACAGAGACGGAGAAGATGCTACGGGAGGAGTATGCTGGGTACATCAAAAGCGAAAATATTGTTGGGCCTGACGGGAAGATAAGCCCGAACGTGTACAACAACATGCGTCAAGTTTGGACACAACAAGGTTTGGACCCGACTGCGTTTGATGATACGTTTGGTATGTACGCGAACACACAACATATCAATGACTATAACATAGGAACTACGGCACAAGTCGTGAAGAAGAACACTGCGTATGTTGGTGCAACAAGTGCTGCGGATAAACTCGCACAGGACGCACAATCTGCGGCAAAAAAAGCTATTACCTCTCTTTCCGGTAACTAACCATGTCTGAACAAGAATTTCTCAAGAAGCTGAGTACAAAGTACAATACGCCGATTGTTCCGCCTGTCGTCGCGCCAAAGGTGAAATCAACGAACCAGCAAGGGATGGCGACGTCTAGTACACCTACAAAGGTAAAAACAACAACTGCTGAATCGCTCAAGCAAGAACTCCGTGCGTTGCCGTTTGCTGCACGTGAAGCGCTGAGAAAGAACGCGTTTGTTGACCAGCAGGGGATGATCAACTTGCCGTCGATGGACGCGGAAGAGTTGGGGAAATTTGGAGGACTGAAATTCTCTGAACAAGAGTGGACTCAGAACTATGCGTCTGTCTACGCGGAAGGACAAACTATTGGTCCTGCAACGGGGACATACGAGAGATTGCCGGAGAATGTGTTTCCAGAGGACCCGTATAGTGAAGAGTTTATTGTCCGAGGCGAAGCGGAGCGCAACGCCGCAGATCGTCGTACACGCGTACAACAAGCAGAACAACAGGCGGGACTTGGATATATTGATTTGCTTCGTAGTGCAAAGCCAGTCGAAGACCCATACCGTGCGTTTGCATGGAATGACCCGTTGTCGTATATCGACCAGATGTCTCGTGCTGGTGATGTGCTCAACCGTGCAACACGTCGTGCTGGTGTTGAAGCGGTCCGTGGGATAGCAGGTACAGTAGAAACAATTGCTGGAGAAAATCCGTATTTACAGTTCGCACGGAACTACGCTGAGCGTATCAATACAGATCTTGGCGTATTTATGAAGTCACGTCCGGATGTCTTCCAGAAATACGATACGCAGAAATCGTTTATGGAAGGCGGCTATGCAGATCCAACGTATTATTTAGACGCGATTGGAAGTGCTGTTCCGCACATGGTTGGTGCGCTTGGTGCGTCTATCGCTGGTGCTGCCGCTACAGGAAGTCCTGTAGGTGGTGCTGTTGCTGCGTTTACGTACGGTGCGAGTGTCGAGACGGGAAGTATGTACAATGAGATGTTAGACCGTGGGTTTAACTTGGATCAAGCACGTACTGCTGCTGCGGTATATGGTAGTGTCGCCGGTGCGTTGGATAGTGTTGTACCGGGAGAGATTGGTGGAAAGATTATGTCGATGAATGCACGAAAGATTATTGACGAAGCAGCACGACAAGAAGTAAAACGCGGTGTTCTTGGTATGGTAGGAAAAGGTGGTTTGACCATGTTAAAAGAAGGAACAACAGAAGCGATGCAGGAGCTTGCAAACAATGTCACGATTTCATTTTACGACAAGTCACAGTCATGGTGGGAGAATCTTCCTGACGCGTTTGTTGGTGGTATGGTAGGTGGAGCATTGTTTGGCGCTGTCGACGTTGCGACTGATGGGACGGTAGACACCAACCTTCGCAAACCACCGCTCCAAGGAGACGACGGTGCGCCTGTCCAGCAGGTATCTGCGGAACCTGTTGAACCTATTGGACAAGTAGAACCTACACCTGCGGGAACACCACGTGAATCCCTTGAACAAGAGATCAATACATTGTTTAAATCTGCTCGTGCAGAGGAAGCTGCGATCCAGATTGGTGAGACGATTCTTGCACAAGACGGAGACAACGCGGTCATTGCAGAGGCAGTACAAGACGCCCGTGAGTCACTCCGGAAGTATGACGCTGAAGCGAAGTTGATTCTGGAAAAGTATGCCCGGGACAGCGCACAACCTGTTGTCGCGAATGAGAATGTCCAGATCACGCTTGGTACACTACCTGATGGGCGGTTTGTTGCGTCCGGAGACATCACTATTGATGGTACAGGGTACTCAGTACCCTTTGATGTCACGAACGCACAGCAGATGAAAGGAGAGGCTATAGCGTCGGTAGTAACTGACATGAACACGTGGATGATCGACCAGCTTAGTACAGAGGGGATTACCAATGATGCTGCGGTGAAGAACGTTGTGGACACGTTGTCGAACACAGACACGTTGTATAGTAATATGCAGGACTTTGTCGCTGCGAATCAAGAGGCAGTCTTGTATGCACAGGACGCGATGACCGCAGAGGACTTTCAAGCGACCATGCAAGACGTTGCGCCGATCAATGAGAATATCGACCTGAATACATTCTTCAAGAAAGCGACGAGCGCTGATGCGGTGTACCTCACGAAGGCCGCTGCGAAACAAGTGGCACAGGATCTTGCTGGTGATCTCGGTGTAGAAGTCCGGTTTGTTGATGAGATAGCGACGAACAAGCGAGCGTTGGGACGGTTTGTGCAGGACGTCTACGGTGGAGTGGTACAGCCCGGAGGTGCGATAGAGATGCGTGCAGAGGGTGATCGTACACAGACAGGTGACGCGGTGATCCGTATGAGTACACCATACCATGAAGCTGCGCACGCGTACTTCCGCACCCTGTTACTCCCTGAAGAGCAGAAAGCTATTTTGGACGAGCTTCGTACAGAGAAACGCAAGGAAAGTATTTCTGATGCAGAGGCAGAAGAGATCCTTGTCGAGGACCTGAAGAACACCGTGTTCAAGAAAAAGAAACGTGAGACACGGTACGGGAAGATCCTTGCACGTTTGATCGAGCTGACAGAGCGTATGATAAAATGGCTTGGTTTTGATCCTATGAGTAAGGTTGACCAGTTCTATGAAGACGTCTTATCTAAGAAGCGTCCTTCCGAGAAACGTGCCGCAACACTTGCACGTCGTCGTCAAGGACTCAACGATGTCCGACAGGAGTATTTTCAAGAGCCTACAAGACTCACGTCAAAGTATCTCAAGTTCAAAGAGATTGCAGGTAAGGAGTTTGTTTCCTATCAGCAGGCGATGAATGCGGTCAAGGGCGCAGGCTTGAAGCAGGCGGAGGCGGATATTATTACCGCTGTCCTGGAGACACAGTTCAAAGACCAGAAGAAGATCAGCGTTGCGAATCTGACGGATGCTATCATTGGCGAACTTCTGCCCTTGAGGGTATTGGATGCTCCTACGTATGCGAAGTACGGGCTAGAGAATGTCGGCTTGCAGGATAGCGACGATGCCGTGACACATATTTACGAGACACCCGTACGTCATAATTATGGTGGCCATTTTGATTCTAATAGTCTATTCGGCCATACCCGTATTGCTGATAATGGTAATACTAGGGCGATAACGGAGGTGCAAAGTGACTTCTTCCAGAAGTTACGTGATGGTATACCAAGGTTGGCGACACTTGCTGTCCGTGTACGTAGGGACCAGGCGGCGGTGGATTACATCAAGAGTTACAAACCAAAGGACGGCAAAGACAGTTCCTATGATGTAGGGCGCGATCTGCTTGGTGTAATCGGGTACGATGATTTCCAGGTTATTAAAGATAAGAATGTTCCTGATATGCTCGCGGCAATCTTAAAGATCAAGGAGAGTGATCTTGAGTCAAGTCGTGAAGATCTTGATGCTCTGGAGAGCGGTCTAAAAACACTCGCACCGTATGCGAATATCTGGCACGAGCGTATGATTAAGGAGGAAATACGTCTTGCAGCTATAGATGGCATAAAGACGTTCCGTGTGCCAACTCCTCGGACTCTTGCTTCTATTGAAGGGTACGAGGGAACCACAACAGAGGTTCCTTACGACTACAATGACGAGGAATTTGTTGATGGTGTATTGCCATTAGGCGCTGTGATTAGTATGGACGGTGATGATTATTACGTTGTTGAGTCACGGGCGGATAATATGGTTGTTGTCCCGAAGAGTGTTATGACAGAGGTTGAGAACAGCAATTCTTATTCTTTGGATGTACTTGGCGAGCAGTTTTTCTTTCCTCGAAATTATGCAGAGACAGTACCACAGCCTGCTTCTTATGCAGCGGGCAAGGCGTTCAGTATTGATAATCTTCCGAGCCAGCAGATGGCGGTGGTAAACTTCTACCAGTCCAAAGTCAATCCATACTTCAAAAAGCTACGCAAGGACGCTCGCGAGGTGACGGACGAAAACGGATTTACGTGGCTAGAGACTGATATTACAGCGGCAGATAATGCGGCGGTGGAGGCGTTTCAGACGGAGGAGCCGGTGATGTACCGTGGTGGAAAGATACAGTCTATAAGTGAACTTGATCTTACAGCAAGCGCTGATCTTGTTCGACAGGGCGTATTGAATCTTGGTAGTGTTTTTGCAGAAGGTCCCGGGTACTACTTTTCTTCAGACAAAGAAGACGCGAACCGTTATGGTGACGTTGTCCTTAAAGTGAAAGGCAAGGAAGGCGTGCGTATTCTCACAAAGGACGACAAGCTGACACAGCGAGAGGTAAGTCGGATATTAGATAGCATTGACGAAGAGGTACTAGAAGGTGCCGCAAGTAATTGGTCGGAGAGTCTTTTCGCAGGGCGACAAGCATTGATGCGTGAGATTATGAACGGTGACAGCGCACTAGATCAGTTGATGTCCGTATGGGCGGATGTGTACTACTGGCAGAACCCAGATCAGTTCCTAGAGGTGATGCAGAAAAACGGTATAGACGGTATTCGTGTAGATAAGCCGGGTGATGTACAGCACACCATTATGTACAACAAGGAAGCATTGATCGAACTAGCTGATGAAGTCGAAGCCTTCCAAGAGTTTGACGAAGTAGAGATGCCCGGAGGACAGCTTGATCCTATGAAGCTCGTTGGATACCAGTCGTTCCAGCCGCTACACCAGCAGCACTATGTGGGTATAGCACGGGAGATTGTGGAGTCGACGAAACTTGCAAAGAACGGTGGCGACGATCTAGTGCGTGCAGCAAACACGGTAGAACTTGCGTATAAATACGAAGAGTTCCTTTTGCGCACGTATGGGTTTGGATACGAGGACCGGTTGCGTAGTCTTCTGGATACGCTGGAAGGGAACGTAGAAATGTACATGAGTATGGAGGTAGATACATACGGTGATGGGAACAATGCTACATCGACGATTACTCCTGCACGTGTTGCTTCGATTGCAAAGTACGTGGGTAAAAACCTTGGTACCCTTTCTCGTGCGTACCGTGCGGTAACAACACGCAAGGTTGTTGTGGGTGATATAACTGATTTGCGCGACGTCCAGAGCACACTCGTGAGCTACGCTGCAAAACGTGGAGAAGTAGAACCTATTGTGAGACAGGCTATAGATGTGTTGAAAATCGTTGAGTCTATGATGGAAGACGCGTTGATTGATACGAGTGACTTGGATCAAGCATACGAGGGTGTGCAAAACATGGTGCAACGTGCGATGGGAGAGACTGGGCGAGTACGTCTCAATGCAATCAATGAAGAAGTCAACGCCCATAGTGTGGCGATGGACAAAGTGCGTAAACAAAGCGAGCGTACGGATATGGTGAAGAACCGGTTGTTGACGTTGCGCAAGAAACGTATCGAACGTGAAGAGTTGCGATTGGGGCGTTCACTGGAAAAGAATACGAAGCGCCGTATCCACCAGAATATTATGAAGAACGGAGCGCCGTCTATCACGATGACACAGCGTGAGTTCTACGGTGCGCAGGCAAAGACCGCAGAAGAAGTAGCACGAGTGACGAAGAAGGAAATGCAGGCACAGTATCGGCTCGCGAAACAACGTGCAGACTTGATGCAGAAGATTGACAACGTGAAGAAGAAGTACAAAGCCGCGATCAAAGAAGGAAAACTGGTTGATGTACAGTATGCACAGACCATTCTTGACTTGTTTGATTCTTTCCAAAAATCACAGCCGTCACAAGCGACACTGGAGAAACTAGATGCTCTTTTAGAGATGCAGAAGAAAGCACAGTGGTCACAGGTTGGTACACACTACGAGAGTACGCAGGACGATAAGGAGTCTATCTTCACCAAGGAAGACGCACAGGCGATGGACGATTATATATCCGCAGTCCAGAAGCGTCTCACACAACGTGCGTTGAGTAGTATGACGAACGACGAGTTGTCGGAGTTGTACAACCATATCCAGTCGGTCATTGAAGAAGCACGGGTATCCTTCCAGATTGGGAAATACGTGAAAGAAGAAACAAGAAAAGCACGTATTGCAGCAGTAACGACGCAGACTGTATCGTTGGATGATAAGAAAATCACGCAGCTTGTTGAGAAAGCGTTTGGTGAATCGTATGGAAGAATGTCAGGGAACTTGAAGCAGAACGCGCAGGACTACCTTTTGGCGCCTGTTGTTGTTGATGAAATGGATGGAGGTAAGTTTGGACAAGGTGTGAATAGTGAGATGCTTCGTGACTTGAATCAAGGTGAGTACGCGTACAGTGAGGAGAAAGAACGATTTGCCAATGTCTTGATGCACAAGTACCACGAGCTTGGGTTACCGGAGAGTATGACGGAAGAAGAGCAGGCGTTTGTCTCATTGTATATTCGTATGCGTGAAGAGAACGGACAGTTCCCTGCGCAGTTAATTCTTGATCAACATTTTGGCGGAGAAGTTCCTACACAAGCTGGTCGTTTGAACGCGTCGCAAGCAGAAGCGTTGGTCGATGCCTTACTAGAAACACGGGAAGAATTTGAGGTCACGAACCGTCAAGCTGGTACGTGGCAGGCTCGCACAAATAAAATCTTCCCACGGGCGAAGAATTATATTATGAAAAGCGCGTTCAAAAATCCACCGAAAGACTGGGTAGATGCGGAAGACGGCGGCATAGATATGATGCAGACGTTTGGACGTGGTGGTACAGGTGTATCTGATAAGTTCTCTTTGGAACGTCGTGCGGAGAATGAGAACCTTGTCCCACGCGTTGACTTTATGAATCTCTACTTAGAGACGGTCGATCATGCGATGTGGTATATCCATATGCAGCCGTCGATTGATATGGTGCAGCAAGTGGTCGGGTCGAAAGAATACACGCAACAGGCGGGTAAAATTGCGAGTACATGGTGGAAGACAACGTTGATGTTGACTGCACAGCGTGGAGCACGCGTTGGCGCACGGAAGATCGCCGCAGTGGATAAGTTTCGCAGTAATGTCACGACGGGTATTCTTGCGTTCAAACTCAGTACAATCTTAATGCAAGGCACACAGCCTATTACCGCGTCATTGGTCGCATTACCGTATGTTGGCCCTCGTGGAGCTGCACGGATTTTGTTTGAGTCTATGAAGTCTATGATGCCCGGGTATGTGAAGCGTATGTCTGAACAGTCGGGAAGTGTTGTCGCTCGTGGTAGCACGATGGGGTCGTACGATGTACAAGATGCACGTCGACTGATGATGCGAGACAAAAACCGGGTACGAAACTTTGCTTCGACGACATTGAGTCAAGCGGCAGAATACGGTATGTGGACGATGCAACGGCTTGACGTTGGATTCTTTGCGGCAGCACGTGAAGGTGCGTACCAAGAACTTCTTGCACAAGGGAAGAGCGAAGAAGAAGCGGCACGTATGGCAGATTATATCGCAGAGGCGGGGAACAGTTCTGGCCTTGTCACGATGCGTCCGCACGTGTATTCCGATGGTAGCTATACACGGCTTTTCTTGATGTTGCAGTCATTCTCTATCGGATGGTTTTCCACAATGAGTATGTTGGTACGTGGTACGGTTTCTTCTGGTAGCACTCGTCAACGACTCTACGGCGCGGTGGCAGCACTTTCTGCACCGATACTACAGTCGATGTTCGCGGATCTTGTTGCTCAGTTGACACGTGGTGGAGATGATGAAGAAGAGAAGAACCTTGCACAGCGTCTTATGAGTGAGTACCTCTACAACGTGCCGTTGTTCGGTAGTGTCGCACGTGGCGTATTTGAGTACGGAAAGACAGAAATGACGAACAGCGCCGCACTGAGCACACTCGGAAAACTGGTGGAAGGGTTGACTACTGCTATGAATACAGACGGAGAGCGACAAAAGAAAGCACTTATGCGTGCGTCGGAAGCGTTCTTTGTTTCTATGGGTATACCGTTTAGTGCGCAGGGGTTTGACTTACTAGAGCCTTTGTTGAAACGTCCGGACGAAGAAGTGAAAGATTTTTTACAAGAGAACGGTAAAAAACTTTTACATTCGACAGCGACAGATAGCGAGATTGACGACGCAGTAGAAAACGCGTACATGCGTGCGTATGGTGATACACTCCCCGAGATGACAACGAGTCAAAAAACCGCAGCACGCAAGAGTGTCATAAAAGCAATGGCCGTTGCAGACAAGAATAAATACGTTGGCATGGTGGCCAAATCAACGAAGAACGACGACAAGGCACGTGTACTTCTTGAAGCAAAAGGCGCATTGAGTGTAGGTGAGTTTGATTCGATGGTAGAGCGGTTACAAGAACTTCGACTCCTCTCTGAAGATGGATATAAAAAATATCTTGAACTGCAATATAAGTAAGAGGATAATGGCGGTAGCTTACTTACTACCGCCTTTTTTATGGGGAGTACCAATAGACCATCATGGATCGTCGTCCACCATACTGCTGTATCGTACGATAAGAATCCAAGCCAACTCAGTGCGACGAACACCTTTCATAAAAACAAAGGGTTCCCGCAGTCGTCGCTTGGATTTTTTGTCGGGTATCACGCGATGGTAGAAAAAGACGGGCGTGTTATTATCACCCGCAAGGATAGTGATATAGGCGCACATACGTCGCAAGACAACATGAACTTTAACTCTGTGGCAATCTGTTTCACCGGGAACTTTGATAAGGAAGAACCAACACTGGAGCAGTGCAAGGCAGGACTATCGTGGATTAAAGGCAAGATGTCTAGCCTGCATATCCCCGCATCGAAAATCAAACCGCACCGGAACTGGGCGCCAAAGACGTGCTGGGGTAGCAAGGTCCCTGATGATATTATTTCTTATCTTGAACAACGTTGTATGGTCGTCGATGAAACACCTTCTTCTTGGGCGCTTCCTTCTTTTGCGAAAGCAGCAAAACTCGGCATGAGTGATGCACGTCCGAAAGAAGAAGTGGGGACAAGCCGTCTCCGGTTTATCCTCAATAAGTTGTATCAGAAACAGGTGATTGAAGAAAAAGACGCGCCTGTCACCTACGAAGAATATATCCACGCCCTCGACAAAGCGGGCGTATTACCTGCATAAACTATGTTTCAAGAATTTCTCCAACTCTTCAAGGACAAAGAACTCGTTGAATTGCTGAAGACAGATAGCTTGATTATCGGAGGGCTGTTCATGTATGTCTTGTCCGGCGTGCTGTTCACGGACCGAGAGTACATATTCTCGCTGGTATACTTTGTGACGGGATCGTTCGTGATTTACCTTCGCACTCTGCGCAAACATGTTGAACGTCAACGCCAAAAGTAACATCATTGTTTTAGGTGGTGCGTTCTCCACGGGGAAAAGCACGATGCTGGAACAGATCCAGTATGACTTTGGTGATAAGTACAATTATATTCTGGACGGTGGACGGGAGATGCTAGAACTGTACGCGAACGGTCGAACGCCGGAAGAGCTTGACGAATGTGAGTTGGAAGTCGTACAACGGGCTATTATGGCGTATTATCTCGACGCAGAACACAAAGCGATGCGTGACCCACGTACCACGATAGCGGACGGTTCTCTTGTGGAAGTGGCAGCTTACTCGCAGTTTATTCTTGGACCGCGTGACTTCCAGAGGTTGAACGCGGAGCTACGGTATCGGTCGTTCAAGAACATCTATACGTACATCAAGTTCCCTACCACGTTGCCCATAGAATACGACGGCGTGCGACATAGTGACTATGAACACCGTGAGCTTATTGATAAACGTATTGATCGTGTTTTGTCTAAGAATGATTTTGACGTTGTCCGTCTTGTATCAGATAATATGATAGAACGGTACACTCAGATTCTCACGACGCTCGCTTTCCATGACTCCTATTGATTTCCTCAATGCCTACTGGCAGATCAGTGCGAGCCTGCTCACTTTTATCATTGGATATTTCAAGTTACGCTATGACGTGGAAGCACTACAAAAGATCGCGATTGCACAGGATACGAAGATAGTTGCCCTTCAAGAAAACGATCAAGATATTATGATCAACATCGCGGCAATCAAGCAACAGATTGACAACACGTCAAACAATATCAACGATATACGCCGCGTGTTGGAGCGCCTCGACGAACGTCTCCACAAGTAAGAGTTCAACGCGAGGGTTTGTTTTGTCTGTCTTGTAGATATGGATCGTTGATGCGATTTCTTTTCGTGTGTCGTTGCGCAGTACACCAGATTCGACAAGGCCGTCAAAGAAAAACTTTGTAGCAAACGAAACATTGTCCGGGTCCTTTCGTTCCGTTTTGGTATACCAAACGAAGACGGTATGGAGAGGGTATCTGGTCAATGGATCAAAGTCTTGTGCTATATACTGCGCACGTGCTGTCTCTTCTTTCTTGATCTTTGCTCCTATGAACCGGTTGCGTCGTTCTGCGTTCACGTATTCGTTGAGGGATATGTACTCCCCCGGGAATATGATCGTCATTTTTTGAAGTTGATACGAGATTGTAAGTCCTCGTTTTCTGCTTTGAGCTCTTCGTTCTCTATTGCAAGGACGCGGATCGTGCGAAAGTTAGACATGACGGTAAGTACCAGCATCTCCTTGAACTCTTCTCCTACTTTATCGATGAGGTTGGTGACGTACTCTTCCATGAGTATCTCGTCAATCTCTGCGATTTGAGCCTTGGCTATCTTTGTTTTTTCTTTGTCGCGGATATGTTTCTTAATGAAGTTTGCAAGATGGATACGTCGCCCCACGAGCTTGCTATCTTTGGCGTTGCATACTGCATGGAGATACTCGTGGAACGCCCTGTATAAGATTATGTAGTTTTCTTGCAAGTCCGGACCAGAAAACAAGCGAGGCACCACGTGGTGAGCAGCTAGATCGTGGCGTTTCCCTGTGATCTCACATTGTGGCGTAGGCATTTGTTCTAGCTTCTTTTCCCGTTCCTCTCGGTGTTGTTTCCCGTATCCATTCCTCATGGTGGTATTGTAAGCAAGTATCGTGAAAATTATCCTCTTACTTGTGGGAAAGGGCTAGTTATTCTGTCGGATTTTTATGGTCAAAAATCACCTCAAATATTTTTTGGTAGTGGTACTGCGCCTCATTCACACGATGCAGGAAGCCGTCCATGATAGGAAGGAGCTGCGCTATTTTGTTCCGCGTCATGGCAAGGTGGAGTTCCGCTTCGATGGGGATTTTATTGCAGTCGATGTGGTTGAGCTGGTCGTTGGCCTCGATGAGCCACTGGTGGAGTTCGTTGAGGTGCATAGAGAGTTGGTAAGGAGACACAAAAAGTCTAGTCCTGCTCGTCGGTCAAATCAACATCCTCCTTGCGTGGGTAGTTCCCCAGTAAAAACCCTTCATATTCTTCGTAGGCGCTTTCCGCAGCACCCATGATGGACAAGAGAGCGTTGCGATAGTTGCGAAGCGTCTGGTAGGCAATCACGAAGGAAATTTGCTGTTCAGTGTCCATACCTTCGTAGGTGTGGTCTTCCATGTGGGTGATGGCTTCGTTGGCCCAGAGGTAGTGGTCGGAAAGGTTCATTGTTTGGGTGTAAGGATATGAGCGCGGGTCATTTTTGCATACTCCACTGCTTTTTGTTTGCGCCTTGTGCGCATATAAAACTTTTGCTTGAGCGTGTAGCACGGCTTGCAGTAATTGCCCCGCATGGTGTTTCTCTTAAATAATTGGTCACACACCGTGCAGATGTGGACGGTGCGCAGAAACTCTTTTAGCTCTGCTTCTGTTTTTGGGAACATGGGTCACAAATGACATGGGATATTTTTCTTTTGACGTACTCACTCACCCCAGTGTGCATGGACTCAATCCACTTTTTCATCTCGACAGCATGAGCAAGGCGCTCTGCCTCTTCCTTATCAGGGCACCATGCGCAAATGTGGTGGAGCTTATCATCAGCGTACTGGTACGCCTTGGGGAGATTGTCGCTCATTCTTGCTAGTGTAGTAATGTAGTGGATATGCTTTGCGTCGTGGACGTGTTCCTCGACGTAGCGGGCGGTTTCGTAGATGTTCATGTTTTGAATTTACTTTTTTCAGCGAGCCAGTAGTGGTCAAGGTTCAGGTACGGCGAGACGGTCATGCCACGCTCTATGGCGTAGTCATACCACGCAAATAGGACGTTCTCGGGGATTTCCTCCTCTAGAGCAAGGACAATGTCGTTGATAGAAAAGAAATAGTCGCTTATCTGCCAAACTCCAAGCGTATCACCGCCTACAGGAAAAAAGTTGATACTAGCGAAGTCCTCCTCCTCCTCGCAAAAATAGGTCTCAATGAAACGTGTCACGACAAGTAACTCGTCTTCGTAAAAGTCTTCTAACAGGTCTTTGGTAGGTCTCATATCAGTTCGCATAGTATTTAAGATGGCTCATCCCCTGCCCGCCATTCTTCTTATCCTCCTTCGCTGCAAGCCATTTCTGGAGATTCATCATCCCTAGCCGCTGCATCTGTTTGTAGATAGTATCTCGGACAATGTTGATTTCTCTTCGTTTGAACGGGTCAACGGCGAGGTTGAGTTTCTGGAACGCATCGGTGCTGCGTTCTTGGTGGGGTGTTTGATTCATGGTGTAGTTTGTAATGTAAAGGGAGACCGTGGGCACGATTTCACGTGCATTAGGGCTGTTAGTACCCCATTTTGCCCTCATTTACCTGCCCGCCTCACTTGGGCAGCACCCAGGGATTTCTGATCAATCAAGCGTTTCCCCTTGTGTCCTCCGACAACTGGCACACGGTCATGTAAGGTGGGGAGGGCGTGGATTTCACCATGCTAAGCGTCCTTAGGCGAGACAAGTTTACGGCTTATGTCGCCACCTCCCCATGTTGAGCAGTTTATCGTCGTGCTTAGGACTCACCAACTAAGCTGTCCAGTGTTTCACTGCCCACATGACAGACTCTTCGAGTTTTGTTTTTGCAAGCGACAATTCGCGACTGCCTGCCTGTGTGCTACCATTGTCGTCAACCATAAGCGCAAGCAACACTTCTGCCTGCTCTTTAATCTTGTCGATCCGTTCCTTAGTTGCCTCGGATAGCTCTTTGTAAACTGGTCTAAATGTACTCATTTTGTAGGAGTAAAAAAAATTAGGTGAGAGTGAATAGTTTTTTGTCATACTCAGGACAAAACTTTAGCCGTTGCCGTTGCCGTAGCCGTAGCCGTTGCCGTCGCCGTCGCCGTCGCCGTAGCCGTTGCCGTAGCCGT
>Ga0210039_1000542_pt1 | contig 39124 bp, 36 predicted proteins | sample CryGeyCG2114_250_3_FD_185460 | JGI IMG/M metagenome (GOLD analysis project Ga0210039, IMG submission 185460) | Groundwater microbial communities from aquifer - Crystal Geyser CG17_big_fil_post_rev_8/21/14_2.50 (SPAdes) (version 2) | ecosystem: Environmental > Aquatic > Deep subsurface >...
CTATTATTTCTTTTTATAATTCTAAGGTTTTCAGTATTTGTAACACCAGGTAAATCAGTGATGTCAAATGTAGCATCACAAGTAAATGTTTTATAAGTAGTTCCAATTTGCCAATAGTATTCAGGATAGATTAAATCAATTCCAGTTGGGTTACTACCACCAGGATTTGTATATATTTTATTTGTAAAAACGGAGCTCAAGTTTCCATCTCCATATGTAGATGATGTAAAATTGAAAGAAACATCGCTATCGCTTAATGCAGAAGTTCCCATTATATTTTTACCAAGTGGCAAAATATTTTCAAAATTCATAATTTCTTGAAATGTAGTTGGCAAAACAGTAATATCAAAATCATAATATCCATATTGATCTTGAATTACCGAATTGATAGTTGAAAGGGCAAATTTTAATTGTCCAGTTCCATTTGGGTCTAATTCAGCAGCCCAACCGTTATCGCTATTTGCAGCATCAATTACTCCCCAGCCAGAACCAGTTGTCGCTAAACCAGTTCCAACATTATTTGTAAAGGCATTTCCACCTATTAATGCATCCATTTGGGCTTCAGTCGGATAAGGGACTTGAACAGACAATCTACAGTTTATAACTTTTAATTTAAGAACCCCATTAACATAAATTTCCCCAATTCCACCCGCATAAACTCTTTCGTCACCAGCTTCCCCTGTAGTATTCCAAGGATTATTAGAATTTACAGTATTGATATGATGAAAAGATTTTAAGCTAAAATCGTAGAGCTTTAAAGTGACGAGTGCAATTCCATCTTGAACAGCAAGATTTTCAGCTATTGCAAGACCTGCTGATATTTTATTGTCATTATTAGGCTGAGTCAAATCTTCATCCCATGTGAAAAATTTGTATGCAAAATTGTTATATTGAACTGCTGCACCACTTGTATAAGGATTCCCATCATGTGTAATAGTATTTGGATCATCAGTTTCAAACATCCAGTTTCCTTCTGCTGGCCCAGCTAAAAGGTTTGTTACTTGAAAGCTAATATCTTGCGCAAAAATTGAGTTACAAAAAACAACAATTATAGCTAATAAATAAAGTAAAATAATATTTTTCATAAATGCTCCACAAATGATTTGAAATAATATGTATTAAAAATAATTTTATTGTTCTATTTTAAAGTTAAATAAATATTTTAATTAGGCTTATGATAGAAATCACAAATAAAATTTTCTTTAAATAGATGTTTATCGATATGTAGTGACCTCTTTCTTAACAATTTTCCAAACCTTTATTCGTAGATACAGTAGTTAAATTTTATTTATAATTCAAAATTTTAGAAATATTTAATACTATTAAATGAATTATCGAAAATTTTAATAAAATTTAAAATCAATTTGTGATAGATTTAAAATATCAAAAATAATTATTGGAATAATATGAACATAGTTGTATTAGATGGATTTACCTTAAATCCAGGTGATTTAAGTTGGGCTGAACTTGAAAAACTAGGAAATCTTAAAGTTTACGATAGAACTGAAGCCAATTTAACTGTTGAACGAAGTAAAGATGCTGAAATTGTAATTACAAATAAAACTGTTATTACTGAGAGTTTAATTTCTCAACTCCCAAATTTGAAATATGTTGGAGTTCTTTCTACAGGATATAATGTGGTTGATACTTTAGCTGCTGCAAAAAATGGAATTGTGGTAACAAATGTTCCCGCATACAGCACTGATTCCGTTGCACAAATTACATTTTCACTTTTGTTGGAATTAGTTATAAATGTTGGAGTTCATGATAAATCAGTTCATAAAGGCGAATGGGAAAATTCTGATGATTTTAGTTATTCAAAAACTCCTTTAATTGAGTTGCAAGGATTAACATTTGGAATTATTGGTTTTGGAAGAATTGGTAGAACCGTTGCAAAAATTGCAAATGCTTTTGGAATGAATGTGCTTGCAAATAACAGAAGCGAAATAAAAGAAATTCCAGATTATGTAACTGTAGCAGATAAATCAGAAATATTCAATAATTGTGATGTAGTGTCACTTCACGTTCCACTAACAAATGAAAATTCAGAATTTGTGAATGCAAAAATTTTAAGCATGATGAAATCGTCTGCTTATATTATAAATACTGGACGTGGTGGATTGATAAACGAACAAGATTTAGCAGATGCGTTAAATAACGGTAAAATTGCCGGTGCTGGATTGGATGTTCTTTCAACCGAGCCACCATTAGCTGATAATCCATTATTAAATGCAAAGAATTGCATAATTACTCCACATATTGCTTGGGCAACAATTGCAGCTCGTAAAAGATTAATGAAAATTGCTGTTGAAAATGTAAAAGCATATATTGACGGAAATCAGCAAAATGTTGTAAGTTGAAAACCTCTAGCAATTTTTAATATTTTAATTCCCAAAAGTATTAATTGAAAATAGATTTGTTAATGACTTGTGCAATGTGTAGATATTGATTATTATTACACATAATGTTTAGGAGTTTTATGAGAACCAATATTGTAATTGATGATAATTTAATGAATTTGGCATTACAAGTATCATTGTTAAAAACAAAAAAAGATGTAGTTGAAGAAGCATTAAAATTGTTAATTCAAACTAAAAAACAAACAAAATTGAAGGAATATAAAGGAATTCTAAAATGGGAAGGTGATATTTCTGAAATGAGAACTGACAAATGATATTTGTTGATTCAACTGTAATTATTGATTATTTCAACGGAATTGATAATTGGCAAGTAGATAAACTTGATTTTATTCTTGGAAGAGAAGTTGTTGTAATTGGTGATTTTATTTTAACAGAAGTTCTTCAAGGTTTTAAAAGTGACAACGATTATCAGAAAGCTAAACTTATTTTGAACGAATTTCCAATTTTGAATATTCTGGGTGAAGAAATGGCAATAAAAAGTGCTGACAATTTTCGTTTTCTCAGAAAAAATGGAATCACAATCCGTAAAACAATTGATGTAATTATTGCCACTTTTTGTATTGAAAATAATTTGGAATTGCTACATAATGACCGCGATTTTGAACCATTTGTAGAACTTCTAAATTTAAAAACTGTAAATAAATAGAATTATTTTCGCAGCAAATTATTTGGTCTATTCCTTTTCAAAATCAACTCTTTTTTTTTTTTGGTAAAGAATTAACTATCAAATTGTAAGAATCATCAATCCAACTTTCAATTTGAGGATTTCTTAAAGTGCCATCCAGCATTATTGTATTCCAATGCGCTTTGTTCATATGGTAACCGGGAATTACCTCTTCAAAACGTTCTCTTAATTCAATAGCTTTTTCATGATCGCATTTTAAATTAATACTAAAAGGAGGAGTTAAACTTGCTAAACAAAATATTTTATTTGCAACTTTAAAAACCAATGTTTCATCATCAAACGGAAAGCTTTCTGTTACTTCTGCTTTCTTTTTACAATATTTTTGAATTTGCTCAATATCCATTTTTATCCAAATTGATATTTAAGAATAAGTTTAAACTCAATAGTCATAAAAAATAATTAAATTCACTAATAAATAAAAAAAAATAATAATTGGGAAACAAATAATATCTTTATTTGTTTATAACATAACTATTAAATTATCGGAAATATTAATATATGAAAAGAGTATATAAAAAAACTTTCAATCAAGAAAACTATTATAATAGCGACTGCCATTTGACAAAAACAAACAATTATAATAAGATGAAACAAATTCTATTAGCAGTAATTATCATTTTTATTTCAATCACAAGCTTTGCACAAACAACCGAGCACAAAAATGATAACAGTGTTGCTATTGACACTTTTAAAGTTCTAGTTCCTACAAAATTTAATTCGCGGGTTGACCAAATTGTAACAACTTTGCTAACAAAATATCATTATAAAAAAATAGACTTAAATGACTCGCTTTCATCAATAATTTTTGATAATTATATTAAATCATTGGATTATAATAGAGTCTATTTTATTAAACCGGATATTAATAATTTTGAAAGATACAGACATTTGCTGGATGATTATTTACTTGCTGGAAACCTCTCTTTTCCTTTTGAAGTGTTTAATACTTACAAAACCAGAATGTATTCAAGAGTAAATTATATTAATAAGATAATGCAACAGGAGTTTGATTATTCAACGAATGAGAGTTTCACTCCAATGCGAGATGAAGCACCCTGGGTTGAAAAAGAATCGGAATTGGATGAAATATGGCGAAAAAGACTCAAAAATGATGCATTAAATAAACATTTGCAAAAAGAGGAGTGGGAAAAGACTTCCAAAACTTTAACCGATAGATATAAAAGATTTCATAAAGTTATTCTTCAATATAAAGAAGAGGATGTTTTTCAATTATATATGAATGCACTTGCAAATGCAATCGACCCTCATACGAGTTATTTTTCGCCAATTACTTCGGAAAATTTTAATATTTCAATGTCGCTCTCATTTGAGGGAATTGGTGCCTCTCTTATGTTAAAGGATGATTATACAACAATTGCTAAAATTATTCCTGGTGGCCCAGCTGCAAAAAGTGAAAATCTTTTTGAAAATGATAGAATTGTTGGTGTTGCTCAAGGTGAAGATGGCGAAGTTGTTGATATAGTTGGATGGCGCTTGGATGATGTTATTCAATTAATTCGTGGGAAAAAGGGAACAATGGTTCGCCTATCAATTTTAAGAGCTGATGCGACACTCGATATGCCTACTGAAGAAGTAAAATTAATTCGTGATAAAATTAAACTAGAAGAACAAGCAGCAAGCTCAAAAATTATAAAAATTGAGGAAGATGGAAAAATCTTCAAACTTGGCGTTCTTGATATTCCAACATTTTATATAGATTTTGAAGCTCAACGCAAAGGTGACCCAGATTATAAAAGCACAACTCGTGATGTGAGAAAGTTAATTAAAGAATTGAACAAAGAAAATGTTGACGGATTTATAATTGATTTGAGAAATAATGGCGGTGGTTCACTTCAAGAAGCTGTTGAATTAACGGGACTTTTTATTAAAGATGGACCTGTTGTGCAAGTAAAAAATTCTAATGGAAATATTCAAGTAGATGAAGACCCAGATAAAGAGATATATACGGATAAACCTTTGGCAGTATTTATAAACAGATATAGTGCTTCTGCTTCTGAAATTTTTGCAGGAGCTATTCAAGATTACGGAAGGGGATTGATTGTTGGTGAGCAAAGTTTTGGAAAAGGAACAGTCCAAAATTTAATTGATTTAAATAGATTTATGCCTACAAAGGAAAGTGAATTAGGAAAACTTAAAATTACTATAGCAAAGTTTTATAGAATTACTGGAAGTAGTACTCAAAAACTTGGTGTAATTCCAGAAGTTGAATTCCCTTCAATTCCTCGTGATAAATTTGGTGAAGCATCTGAACCAAGTGCGCTGAAATGGGATCAAATTAGGACAACTAATTTCAAAAAATATGGCGACTTAAAAAACCACTTGCCATCGTTATTAAGAAAGCATAAAAATAGAATTGAAAATAATTTAGAATTCCAATATTTACTTGAGGATATTCAAGACTATAAAACCAACAAAGAAAAAACTCAATATTCTTTAAACAAAGATATTAGAAAAAAAGAACGTGAGGAAAATGAAGCTAAAAAATCTGAACGTGAAAATGAACGAGTAAAAAAAGAAAATTTTGTTGTTCAAGAAAAAGATGAAGTAAAAAAAGAGAATTTGCGTGTAGATGACCCGCTTTTAGAAGAAACAGGGTTTATTCTTGCTGATTTAATAATTGAGCAGAAAGTTAAAAAATAATAGGTTTATTACTTTCAATTAGTGATGCCATTAGAAGTATATTTAATCATCCGAAGCTTTAAGAAACCTCGGATGATTAAATATAATGTAAAAACATTAGTGCATTCGTGAATATTTGTTAAAATGAAAAAAACAAACGCAATAAGAATTTTGGAAGTAAATAATATCCCATTCCAATTATTTAATTACGAATTTAAGATTGAAGAAATTGATGCAATTTCAGTAGCTCGAAAAATTGAAGCAGAAGTGGAATCAGTTTTCAAAACTCTTGTAACTCGCACTAGTAATAATGAGTATTTTGTTTTCGTAATTCCAGGAAATGAAACTCTCAATCTCAAAAAAGCTGCAAATACAAGCGGAACTAAAAACATTGAAATGATAAAGGAAAAAGAACTTCTTCCGCTTACTGGATATGTAAAAGGTGGTTGCTCACCAATTGGGCTTAAAAAAATGTTTCCAATTTTTATTGATGAAACTGCTCAATTATTTGACGAAATTTATATTAGTGCTGGCATGCGTGGAACTCAAATTAAATTAAATCCAAATGAACTTAAAAAACTTGTTAAAGCTGAGTTTGTTGATTTGGTGTGAAAATTCAAATTGTCAAGAAAGTAAATCCTCCAAGGTTTTCAAAACCTCAAAGGATTTAATTTTTATTTGTGATTTAGTAAATATATTTTAATTATTCAGCAGCAATTAAACTAATTGCCAATCCACCACCAGAGGCAAGGTGGAAATCGATTTTAGAATTCCTGTCAATTATCATTTTACTAATTTCAATATCTGTTGGGTTATCATTCCAATGTGCATTTTTGCCATCTTGATAAATCGTTGCATTATACTTTAAACCAGAATCAAGAAATCCAAAATCTATTTCAGCATCTCTAGATATTTCATTAGTAATGCTTCCAACAAACCAATTTTCCTTGTTTTTCTCTTTTCTTGCAATAGTAACAAATTCTCCAACTTCGCCATTTAGAGTAATAGTTTTATCCCAATCGACGCCAACATCATTTATAAATTGAAAAGCTGGTTGATTTTTGTAATTCTCAATTAAGTCACAAGCCATTTGAATTGGACTGTAAATAACAACATATAAAGCCAATTGTTGTGCAAGAGTTGTGTTTACTTGATTATTTGGTTTATAGGGTTTCAATTTAATGTTAAAAACACCTGGAGTAAAATCAATTGGACCAGCAAGCATGCGGGTAAACGCAACTGTTGGCAAATGGTTTGGAGGATTTCCACCATCTGATGACCAAGCGTTAAATTCCTGTCCGCGTAAACCTTCGCGTGAAATTGCATTTGGGTATGTTCTTCTAATTCCTGTAGCTTTTATTGGTTCGTGTGCATTTACTGCAACATCGTATTTTGCAGCGGTTTCAATAACTTTTCTATAGTGATTCACCATCCACTGCCCATGATGAAATTCGCCTTTGGGAATAATTTTGCCAACATAACCAGTTTTAACTGCGCTAATACCTAATCGTTTCATTAATGCAAAAGCTGTATCAAGTTGTTGTTCATAAGTTCTTGGCGCTGCCGAAGTTTCGTGATGCATTATTATTTCAACACTTTTTTCTTTTCCATATTGGACAACTTCTTTCAAATTATAATCTGGGTATGGAGTTACAAAATCGAAGACACCTTCTCTATCATCAAAACCAATCCAATTTTCCCAACCAGTATTCCAACCTTCAACAAGCAAACCACCAATTCCATTCTGGGAAGCAAAGTCGATAAAAGCTTTTGCGTTTTCTGTTGTTGCTCCGTGCAATCCGTGTGGTTTTCCGTTTGTGGAATAACTCCATTGAGATTTACTAAGATGCATTTCCCACCAAATGCCCATATATTTTGTTGGTTTGCACCAACTAACATCACCAAGTTTATTGGGTTCGTTTAAGTTTACTATAAGTTTTGAATCAATTAATTCGGTAGCTTTTTTTGCAATTTGAATAGTTCGCCACGGAGTATTAAAAGGAAGTTTCACTTTTGCTTTGTATCCAAATCTTTTAGAGCCAACTAACTCACTCGACATCAGTAAATTTTCTTTATCAATTTTTAGTGTCATTCCTGGGTAGTTTGTAAGATTTGCCTCGTGAAAACTTAAGTGAGTTCCATTGGAAGTACGCATTGTAATTGGAGTATTTACAGCATTTTCTGGAATATATGTTTGGGCAAGATTATCATGATTAGCTTTTGCGAGAGCATCAATTTTAGCAAACCTAGTTTTGTTATAAAGATGCTCATAAATATCCCAATCACCTGGAATCCACCAACAAGTGTGATTTCCAGTTAAACTGAATTGTGTGTTTTCATCCAGAACAATAAGTGAATCAATATTATTTTGCTGCGGAAACTCGTACCTAAAGCCAACTCCATCATCATAGACTTTGAAATGTATATTAAATTTTGAAATATCAATATCAGAGTTTTGCAATGTTACTATAATTTCGTTGTAATTATTTACAACTTCCTTAGCTTCTCCCCATGGCATTTCCCAAGTTTCATTGAAACTATTTTTCTGAACATCCACAATCTTAAAATTATCTTTAATGGATGAAAGTCTTTTGAAATCAAAACCAAGTTTGGAAGTTTTAATTATATTTTCTCCATTAAAATTAATTGAATAAGTAGGAGTGCCATCTTTCAAAAGTTGAAAACTAACTTCAATATTTTTTGAGGGTGAATACACAATTTCAACCTCATTATTAGAGGAAGTGCAGCTTGTAGTAGCAAAAAAAACTAATATAAATGCAATAATCTTTTTCAATTTTCAATCCTAAATTTATTTTACGCCGTAAGTTAGTTTCATTGTAATTGATGCAGTTTTGTTTTTTGATTCAGTATTAAAAGTTCCACCCCAAGAAAATTCCTCTCCAGAATTTTGCCCAGTTATTTGAAAAATTCCCATTTTTGCGGAAATTAAATTACTAAGCTTGGAACCAGAATTTTCTGCAATTTTTTCTGCTCTTATTCGTGCATCTTCAGTGGCTTTAGAAATCATCTCAATTTTTAAATCGGCAAGTTTTGTGTAATAATAGCGGGGAGGAAGTGAATAAAATTCAATTCCCTCATTCAAAAGTTCAGTTATTTCGCGTGATAAATTTTCAATTTTTTCAACGTTTTCTGATTCAATCTGAACAGTTTGGCTTAATTGATATCCAACAAAAACTGAACCTATATATTTACCATCACTTGAATATTTTGGTTGATTATCTTTAATTGAGTTAACAGAACTAAAAACAACTTCTTTTTGTGTAATTCCTTTTTTATTCATATAACTTAAAATTAAGTCCCTATCTTTTTTTAACTCTGCAAAAGCAGTTTTAAGATTCATATTAGTTTTCGAAAAATTGCCTTCCCACACAATTAAATCGGAAATAAAATCCTTTTCGCCCAAACCAGTTACAGAAATATTTCCAACTGGTTGTGTTCGGCTAAAATAGTAATAGCCTAAAATTATTGATGCTAAAACGATTGCAGCAGAAAAAAGGAATGCATTTAAATTCTGTTTCATAATTATTCCATTACTAATTGAATTGATTGCTAAATATAAATTTTAAGAATTATAATAACAAATAAATGCTGTTTAAATGTGTTTTATTTGCTTAATGGCTTTAATACTCTTTTAATTACACCCTGCATATAAGAAATAATCAATCCATAATTTACAATTGGAATTTGCATTAATTCAGCTTGTTTAATTCTACTTTGCATTTCTGTTCGGGTTATCATACAAGCGCCGCAATGAATAATTAATTTGTATTTTAAAAGGTCATCAGGATAATCCTTTCCAGCAACAACATCAATATTTATATTTTTCTTAGTGTATGCACTTAGCCAGCGTGGAATTTTTACTCGTCCAATATCATCCTTTTGAGCATGATGTGTGCATGCCTCTGCAATAAGCACAGAATCGCCATCTTTTAAATTATCAATTTGGTCAATTCCAGAAATTAGTGCATTTAGCTCACCTTTGCTTCGTGCCATTAAAATTGAAAAAGTTGTGAGAGGTATATCTTCTGGAACAATTTGTGAAACAGATAAAATTGCCTGACTATCAGTAACAACTAATTTTGGTTTTTGATTTAATTTTGATAACGCATCTTTTAATTCAGTTACTTGCACAACAATAGAAATTGCAGTTATATCCAAAGATTCGCGTAAAGCTTGAACTTGCGGTTTTATTATTCGTCCCTTTGGTGCACCAGGATCAATTGGAACAACAAGCACAATTATTTCACCACTGCTTACCAAATCGGAGATTAATGGAATTTCACTTTCATCTGGAATCAGTTTTATAACTCCTTCTTTTAGCCGATGAATTCCATTTTTGTTTATTGAAGAAGTCTTAAATATTGGCATTCGAAAAGAATCCAAATCTTTAAGCAATTTTTCATTTGTTGATAAATCGGTTTTAGTAATTACAAAGGCAAATGGAATATTATTATTTAGTAGTCTATTTATATATTCAATATCAATTGGTTCAATATTATTTTGTGAATCAATTACATAAAGTACAAAATCTGCCGAAGAAATTGCTTTAATTGTCTTGTTTATCCTTTTTTCTCCCAAATTACCAAAATCATCAATTCCAGCAGTATCAACCAAAACAACTGGACCAAAAGGCAGAAGTTCCATTGCTTTTTTTACTGGATCGGTTGTCGTTCCAGCAATTTCACTAACAATACTCATTTCTTGCCCAGAAAATGAATTAATTAATGCTGATTTCCCAACGTTTCGTTTTCCAATAAAAACTATGTGTTTGCGTTCTGCGTTACTTACAGTACTCACGAATAATTCCATTTTTTTTAATCTAAACACAAAATTTGTACCAAAATATATAAACAATTTGATATCAAAAAATGAATAAAAATAATTGGTTGTCCAAATTTTCCTAATTTGAATAGAAGTAATTCCTAATTTGAAGAAAAGAATAGTGAAATTGAACTAATAAATCTATCTTTTATAACCAAAATTCCAACAAGATTTTTGGAATGCTTTTTGACTGCTTAACTTACAATTATATAGAGATAAAATTATGGAATTTATTGACGAAAAATATATAAACGCACTAATTGAGGATAAATCTTTTAATGATAAAAATTTGCAGTTGGCAGCAATTGAAAAAGCAAGATTACGCAAGGGAATTTCGTTAAAAGAAAGTGCAATTTTATTAAATATTACAGATAATGAATTATTGGACAAACTATTTTCGGCGGCAAAGGAGATTAAAGAAAATATTTATGGAAATAGACTCGTAATGTTCGCTCCGCTTTATTTGACAAATGCCTGCGTAAATAACTGTCTTTATTGTGCTTTTAGAATTGACAACAAAGATATTGTTCGCAAAACGCTCACAATTGATGAAATTGAACAAGAAGCACGACAATTAATTATGGACGGTCATAAACGATTATTGCTCGTTTGTGGTGAGCATCCTAAAGAATCAAATCTTGATTACATTGGTGAAGCAATAAAAAGAATTTATAGCATTAATTATAATGGGAATAATATCCGAAGAGTTAATGTTAATATTGCACCACTTACAGCAGAAGAATTTAAAAAATTGCACAGTTTTGAAATAGGAACTTATCAAATATTTCAAGAAACTTACCATTACGAAACATATACCAAAATGCATCCTTCTGGACCTAAAAAGGATTTTGCTTTTAGATTACATGCACCCGAAAGAGCATTTGAAGCTGGAATTGATGATTTAGGAATAGGTGCGCTTTTTGGATTAACTGATTATCGTTTTGAGCTTTTAGCAATGTTAATGCATGCCGAATATATGGAAAAAACACTCGGAGTTGGACCGCACACTATTTCAATTCCACGATTGGAACCAGCTTCAAATGCACCAGCGGCTAATAAAATTCCAAACGCCGTAGATGATTTTGCTTTCAAAAAAATAATTGCAATTTTGCGATTAGCAGTACCCTATACAGGAATTATTTTATCAACTCGCGAAAAGCCTGAACTACGTAGTGAATTATTTAGTGTTGGTGTTTCTCAAATTAGTGCAGGAAGTAAAACTACACCTGGTGCATATAAGAAAACGGATAATAAATCAAATTCAGAATTCGGTCAATTTCAGCTTGGTGACCATCGTAGTTTGGACCAGGTAGTGAAAGATGTTTGTAATTTGGGTTTTCTCCCAAGTTTTTGTACTGCTTGTTATCGTTCTGGAAGAACTGGTGATAGATTTATGGAATTGGCTAAGACTGGAAAAATTGGAGAAATTTGCACTCCAAATGCACTTGCTACTTTTAAGGAATATTTACTTGATTTTGCATCCGATGATTACTCGGCTAATAGCGAAAAGGCTCTTTTAGAACAAGTAGAACGTTTACCAGAGAAGACAAAAAATGCTACTAAAAAGATGATAACCAAATTAGAAAATGGCGAACGGGATGTATATTTTTAGAAATTTGAGTTCAAAAAAGAACAATAAGAAATGATGAGAAATTTGGACGAAATATTAAATAGAGATTGTTTAACAAAAGATGAAATGGTATTTCTTATTCATTTAAGTGGAGAAAATGAGATTCAAAAGCTTCACAATAAAGCAAAAGAAATAAGAGAAAAATATTTTGGCAATCAAATTCACTTGCGTGGAATTATTGAGTTTTCAAATTATTGCAGACAGGATTGCACCTACTGTGGAATTAGAAAATCAAATAATTTAGCTGAGCGATTTAGAATGAGCAAAGATGAAATTATTTCTGTTTCTAATCAAATTTATGAATCTGGAATTAAAACAATTGTTCTACAATCAGGGGAAGATTTACATTATAGCAAGGAAGATATTGCAGAAATAATAATTGAAATTAAAACTAAATTTGATGTTGCAATTACTCTTAGTCTTGGTGAAAGACCATTTTGTGATTATGATTTATGGCGAAAATGTGGCGCAGATAGATATTTATTAAAACATGAAACAGCTAACAAGGAAATTTATAAGGAAATTCACCCTTACCAAAAATATGAAAACAAAATTGCTCACTTAAAATATTTACAAAACATTGGTTTTCAGATTGGAAGTGGAAATATAATTGGCTTACCAAACCAAACAATTGAAGATATTGCTGATGATATTATTCTTTGTGATGAACTTAATGTTGATATGGCTTCGTTTAGCCCATTTATTAAAGCAGAAAATACTCCTCTTTCAAATTTGCCTAACGGGGATATGAGTTTATTATTAAACACAATGGCTGTTGCAAGAATTGTACTAAAAAATGCTCATATTCCATCAACTACCGCTCTGGCAACATTAGATGAATTGGGCAGAGAAAAAGGTATTCTTGCTGGAGCAAATATTATTATGCCGTCATTTACTCCTTATCCTTACAGAGGAAATTATTTAATTTATGAAAACAAAAAGTGTATATCCGAAAATCCACAAATGTGTTTACCTTGTTTAAGTTTGAGATTGTCCAGCGTTGGTGTAAAAGCTTCTGATTCTTATGGACATTCATTAAAAATTTAAATAGGACAAAATGACTTTCATTTTTGTTGTTTTTTTATTAATTTTTGTTTGTCACACTAAATTAAAAAAGGAGTAAAAATGAAAGTAACTTTTTATCTATTTCTAATGTTGAGCATTTCATCACTATTTGCTCAAGATTCATTTATACGCAGCCATGTTATTCCAGTACCAGCTATTGAAAATACGGGAATGGGCGAAGTAGTTGCTGGGGTTGATTTTGATGGCGATGGCCGAAAAGAAATTTATCAGGTTAATAATATGCTCGATCAAGGTGGAGCAGAAGAAATACCTAAAATTTATAAATTTGAATTTAACCCAGACTCAGGTACTTGGGATTCTGTTTGGGCGGCTACCATTCTTGATATTCCACAACAAAATAGCTGGGGTGCTTTAACCTCTGGCGATTGGGATAATGATGGGAAATCAGAAATTATTTGGGCGCCTGCAAACTGGGTAAGTGGAACAAATCTAAATCCTCCAAGAATTTTAGTCTTTGAAGCTCGTGGAGATGGTAGTGAAGGGTTGGGGGTTGAAATATTTGGCAATTCAACACCTAATTGCCAATGGACCATTACTCCAGATGATAATGTTGATGTTCGTCCTTTTAAAATGGAATTAGCAGATATTGATTCTGACGGTGAGCAAGAATTGTGTTTTATAGATAGAAGTAGTTCTAATGTTTATAGATTTGGAATTGTTTCAATAACTGATGTACCAGATAACGGTGGTGCTACTGAAACTTGGACTTTAGAACACTCTGGTAAAGACTTAGGAGTTGATGTTAGCACATTTTACGATATGGCAATTATTGATAATGCAATGTATATGATTCATAATAGTGGTTCGGTTACAATTGTTAAATATTCTGGCGGTGCTTGGGTAGCTCCCTTAACATTAGAAAACAAAGTGCCCGGTAGTTCTTGGAAAACTGCAAATGCAGTTGATATTGATGGCGATGGCTCAAAAGAAATAGTTGTTGGCGGCTGGTCAACTGTGCCTAATAATTTCTTTGTTCTAAAACCTGATTTATTTGAAATTCTAAAATCATACAATGTAGCAACACTTAAACCTCAGATAGGTGAATCTGGAAGATTAAACGGTGGCTCTGTTGGTGATATTGATCAAGATGGAAAAATGGATATTGTTTTTGGCACTCGCGGGGCTACTCCCGTTGGAGCTATTGTTCGCATCGAGTATCAAGGTGGTGATATTGGCGATTCAGCAAGTTATACTTACCAAACTATTGATTCGTTGCTTGTAACATCTGATGGACAAAGATTTGATATTGTTAAAATTGCAAATGTTGATTCGGATGCAGAATTGGAAGTGCTTTACACTGATGGAAATCAAATAAATCGCGTTCCTCTTGCAATTTTAGATTTAGAACCTGGTGTTAGTGTTAATGAAGAAATTATTCCTAACGAATTTTATGTTTCTCAAAATTATCCAAACCCTTTTAATCCTTCAACTACAATTCAGTTTGGATTAAACGAACAGACCGAAGTTAGTCTTAAAATTTATGATATTCTTGGAAGAGAAATTGCGACATTAATTAAAAATGAAGTTAAAGCTTCTGGAACTTACGAGGTTACATTTAACGCTTCCGTTTTGGCAAGTGGAACTTATATTTATAAATTGACAGCAAATAATCAAACAATTTCTAAAAAGATGAATCTTATCAAATAGACAGCATTAAATTATAAAAACCTCCGAAGTTTTATACACTGCGGAGGTTTTTAATAATTCTACTCAGGAACAACAATTTTATAATTATGAGTAATTTCAACAGATTTTTGCAGCATTGCTGTTACTCCGCAATAATTATTTTGCGATAGGTCAATAGCACGTTCAACATCGTTTTCTTTAATATCTTTACCAGTAAAAACATATTCTAAATTTATTTTAGTGTAAACTTTTGGATGTGTTTCAGTTTGTACGGCAGTAATATTAATTTGGTAATCATCAAGTTTAACTCTTTTCTTTTGTAAAATTGCAATTACATCTGCACTTGTGCAGCCAGCAAGACTAAGCAATAAAAGCTCTTTTGGACGAATCGCGGCACCACTACCACCAAAATTTGATGGTCCATCCATCGCAACCCAATGATTTGTATCTTCACTTTTGCCAATAAATGTAATACCGCTTAGTTGTTTTACAATTGCTTTATGTTCTGTCATTATAGCTCCTTAAAGTTAAATAATTATTTTAAGCAATTTGATGTGCTTCATCTAATTTAGGTTCAACTTAATTTTCATCCAAAAATTTATTTATTTCTAAACCACATTTCCCAAGCTCACAACCTATTCCAAGATGCCCGCAATTGTTATCTAATAATAATACTTTGCAATTTAACTCATTTGCTAATTCAAGTGCAGGAGTTGGATTTACCAAATGGTCTGTTTTGTTGAGGATTAAAAATACTTCTGTCTTTATGTGTTTTGCAGTTTCACTAACAGAATTATTGAAATTTTTATAAATATTATAGCTTTCCATTGCATTTAATTGAGCTAAATGGTTTTCAATTGTAAATGTCTTTGAGGGTTCACGATTCTCAATTTTTTCATCTATAAATATATCAAAATCCTCATGTTTAATATTTTCAACAATATACTCCGGCGAGCGAGCAAAAAGTTGAGTTGTGTAACTTATCATTATGTTAATTAAATCATCGCTTGCACCAAGCTCTTTATACGACTCAATCATTCGCTTTCTGAATTGCATAATTAGCATATCGTAGCTTGAGCGGCGTGGAGTTGCAACGTAAGGCACAGCTTTATCAATAAAATCTGGATAGGAAACAATCCATTGCAAAGCTTGCATGCTGCCCATTGAGCCGCCAACAATTGCGTAAATATGTTTAAATCCTAAATTTTCGGTAAGCATTTTATATTGTGAATTTACCATATCGGTAATTGAAATTTTCGGAAAGTCTTTTCCACTTTGTAATTCAGAATTTGAAGGAGATGTAGAAACTCCGTTGGCAAGTGCGTCAATAGCGATAATATAAAATTTGGAATCGTCAACCAATTTGTTTTGACCAATTAAGCCAGTAATTTGCTCCGCGGTTCCAGCAAACCATGTTGGATAAATAACAATATTTGAGGAATCTGCATTTAGCTCCCCAAATGTTTTATATCCAACTGTACAGTTTTGTAATGTTTCGCCACTCTCTAACTTTAAATCACCAATATTTGCATATTGTTGAACCGATTGTCCAAATAAAATAGATGTTAGAATTAGTGTAAATGTTAAAATTTTATGAAATTGATTCATTTTAATACCGAGTTATTTTACAAATAGAATTAAATACAAATAAATAATTGGAGCAGAAAAAAGAAGTGAGTCAAATCTGTCAAAAATTCCACCATGACCAGGAATTAAATTGGAGGAATCTTTTACTCCAGCATCACGTTTAATAAGAGATTCAATTAAATCACCAACTTGACCAAAAATTCCAATAATAATTGTAAATGCAAAAATATCAATCCAATTAAGGAAAGTTAATAGCACAAATTTTAGAACAATAAGAGAAATAGCAGCAAAAACAAATCCAGCAATCGCGCCTTCCCAGCTTTTTTTAGGACTAACGCGCGGAAACAATTTGTGTTTTCCAAAAGCGGTTCCAATAAAATAAGCTGCCGAATCTGTCATCCAAAGAGTTAACAAAATTGAAATAATAATATAACCACCAAAATTATACTCTAGTTCATAATTATTATAGAATTCCCTGATGCTAATTATTGTTGATGAGAAAAATCCAGTATAAAAAATTGCCAACAAATTTGCAGAAATGTTGTTGATAGCGGACTCTTTATTCCTAAAAAGTTCACAGAATAATAGAATTGGGATAAGTATTAAGAAAAAATTTTCGTAGGAAAACAATTTAAAGTAAGTGTTAAAAATTAGAATAGCTACGGCGGTAAATCCAACAAAATTATTTATATAGATATTTTTTTTATTTAAGATTTTCGAAAATTCATAATAAGCTGTAAGACCTATGATAATAATAAAAATTAGGAAGGGGATTTTGCCTAAATAAGCTAAACCCAACAAAACTGGAATTGCTAAAATGGCAACTAAAATTCGGATTATTCTATTGCTCATAAGAATACTCTATCCATTTTTTTTGAAAGTGAGTGTAAGTTTATTATTTGCAAATTATAATAAAATACGAAGACATATTTAGTAAAAAACATGCCTTCAAAAACAAATTAAAACCAAGCAAACCTATTATTAGTTTTCCTTGTTTATATCATTAATGATAGTAATGGCATCTTCGGCGTCACTCTTTTTTACGAGTAGTTTTGTAACAGATAAATCGCCAACAACTGGGAAACTACTATCATTTTGATTTAAGATTAAGACTTCAATTTCTGCACCTTCCAAATTGGATTTTAGCATACTTGCTTCAAGACCATCAGCACAACTGTAGACTATTATCCAATCCTTTGGATTAATTAAATGCCCTTTAAAATCTTTGTTTGTAACAAGGGTTTCACCACAGTCTGGACATACTGACATGCCTCTGTGATACTCATATTCGCATTTTGGACAAATCACATAACCTCCAAGTTATTGAAACTTATAATAGCTCTTTTTTAAGTAAAATAAAAACAGAAAAAATAAAGCGGTTAATAAAATTAAAGAAAAAATGTGTACTGTAAATTCATCTGGTTTTACAATTGCGGTATTCATTAGTTCATCGTTTCCCCAAATGTAATATGAAACTATAGAGATAAAATTATTAATAAAGTGGAGTATTATTGGAATTAAAATGGATTTGGATTGGAAAGCAGCAAAACCAAGATACATAGCCAATAATGTTAATGCAATTAATCCATAAGGATTAAAGTGATAAAGTGCAAAAGCAAAAGAGGTTAGCAAAATTGCCCACAATGGTTTCATGGAATATTCTAAACTTTTTTGTGTAAATCCTCTAAAAAAGACTTCTTCACATATTGCTGGAGTGATAGAAACTACAAGAATAACGAAAATCATTTCAAAAATGGAATTAGCATTCAAAATAATTCCATAAGAACTCTCCATAAGTTTATCCAAACTATCAGCAATTTCTTTTAAATATTGGAAAAGAGGAATTGCTTCGGCAAGTTGTTGAATAATATAATTTTGAACATAAATAAAACTTTGAAGAAGAGGAATTAAAATAACTAAGCCAACTATAAAAATTGCAATTTCCTTTATGGTTGGAAGTTTAATCCTCAGAATGGGTGAAATTTTATCAACATAAACCAGTTTTGCAAGAATAATGGCGGGAGCTAAGATGAAAAGAATTTGTCCAGCAACATTAAATAAGCGCATTGCATTTACATTAGCTTTGGTTAAATCGCCACCAAATATTATTAGAAATAAAAGTCCACCACCAAATTGGAAAAGGAAAAAGACAATAATTAAACCATAAATTGCTGCTTTGCCAGGATGCATTGTTGGATTTATTTCTGCTTCGTAATTATCGTTGTTTTCAGAATTTGAGTTATTATTCATATTTATAATTTCAATTAAAAGTCGTATTCAAATTTATTGTGCAATTTATATCAAAAAAACGAAATATTTTACTTAATTCTGTATTTTGCATGATTGTTCATAAATCGTTTAACTCTTGTCTTATCAACTCCGTTTAACCAACTTCCATCATTTTTGAAATAAGAACCAACTATAAATACATCGGCTAAATTATAATATTTATCAATATTTTCAGCAGTAATTCCAGAACCGATAATTATTGGAAGTTTTGTGCATTGCTTAACAGACGATAATTCATCAATATCGGTTTCTGCTCCAGTTGAAGAGCCAGTAACAACAATTCCATCACTCAAAAAGAATTCGGCAGCTTTTGCTGTTTCCACAATAGAAACATCCAAAGTAATTGAATGTGAACTATGTTTCTTTTTAATATCCGTAAAAACCAAAACATTATCAGCACCAATTTGCTTGCGATATCTAAGAATATTTCCAGCATTTGATTGCGTAATTCCTTCATCAGCCACGTGTGCAAACACAAATCCTTCGGCGCGGATAAAATCCAAATTTGCGGAATGAGCAATTGCGAGAGCTTCTTTGTTTGCCGATGCCAGAACTTGAATTCCAACAAAAAGATTTGTCTGCCGTTTAATTTCGTAAGCAATTATGGACATAATAGAAGTAATTTCGGGGCCAGATGAGTTATTTAAATAAGGAACATCGTGCATATTTTCAATCATAATTCCTTTTAATCCAGCACTTTTATAAATTTTTGCTTCAGAAATTGCTAAATCTATAATGTTTTGCACATTCCCAGAATATTTTGGCGTTCCTGGAAGAGCATTTAAGTGAATCATTCCAATTACTAACTTTGAGTTAATTAAATCTTGTTTTTGCATAATATTTTCTGTTTAATTAAAATATTTCAATAGTTTTATAATGAGTTTACATTTTTTAAATACCAAAATAAATATAACACTAAAAATTAAAATTATTACTCAATTAAGAGATAATAGATTGTTTTTTAAGTATTTAAATAATTGTATTTTTTGTATTAATTAACTAATTTTGTTTTCTAAATTTAAACGAAATTAATGAAGTAGGTATATTATGAAACGAACTTTTCAACCAAGCAATAGAAAAAGAAAAAACAAACATGGTTTTAGAGAAAGAATGTCTACTAAAAATGGTAGAGCAGTTCTTTCGAGACGTAGAGCAAAAGGCAGAAAAAGATTAACAGTAAGTGACGAATATTAGTCTTGAAAAGCTTTGGTCTTTCAAAAAGTGAGAGAATCAAAAAGAAAAATGAAATTTCCCGGTTATTCAATTCCGGGAAAAGAATTTACTCAAATAGCCGAAAATTAAAGGCTATTTTTTGTTTTGGTGAATATGATTCTGGAACAATTAAAATTGTAACTGCTGTTCATAAAAAAGCTGGAAATGCTGTTTGGCGAAATAGAGTAAAGCGATTGTTGCGTGTATCCTATCGTCTAAATAAAAAAATCTTAACTGATATAGTTAAAGAAAAAACTCTTCTTATTATGATTTCTCCGAACTCAATTAACAAAAAAAACAAGCCAAAATTAAATTTAGATTATGTTCAACTTGATGTAATTGAGTTATTAGAAAAAATTAAAAAACAAATTTTAATAGAAAACGAAAATGGTGGAAAAAATTAATGGATAAACAATCAACCTTAGCATTTGTTTTAATGGGACTAGTGCTTGTAGTATGGCTTTATTTAAATTCTCCAGAACCCCAACCACAAAATATTTCAAAAACAGATTCTACTCTTGTTAAAGAAGAAAACAAACCAGAAGCTACCAAAGCTATTGAAAAACCACTGGAAGAAGTTGTTGACCCAAATTCTAATAACTTATCTCAAAATGGATTATTTTCAACAACAGATAAAAAAGCTGAAATTATTACAATTGAAAATGACCTTGTTAAGCTCGAAATGACTAGCAAAGGTGGTAAAATTAGAAAATACTACTTGAAAGATTATGAAACTTGGTATTATGACGAGTATGAGGAAAGTGATTTTTATAATACTCATGTGCAATTGCTTAATCAAACAAATGGTGGTGATTTAGATCTCGTATTCTTTACTGAAAAGGGGAAAGTTAATACTTCTAATCTGGATTTTGTTTCATCTTTGGGTAGTAATTATTTTAAACTCTCTGGTTCAGATTCACTTAAAATTTCTTATACCTACAAAATTGAAGGCGAAAAAGTTATAAGGAAAAATTTTACCTTCTACGGAAATAACTATCGCTCAAAATTTAATGTTGAACTTATCAATATGAGTTCAATTATTGGTGATAGACGTTACGATGTTGTTTGGGCAAGTGGGATGAATTTTCTAGAATTAAATTCGGTTGATGCAGCTACTTATGCAAATGCTTCTTTTTATTCTGGTGGTGAACATCTTATAGTTGATGCTGATACTGAAGGTGAACCAGTTGAAAGAGATGTTAATGGAAAAATTGATTGGGTTAGTGTAAAAAGTAAATATTTTGCGATGATTTTAGCTCCTAGTAATCCAAATTCGGATGGAGGTGCTAAAATTGATGGTTCATTTGTTAATATTGCTGGACTTGGAGTAAGAGAATATTATAGTGTTGGGTTAAAAATGCCCTTCCAAAAGACGGATTATCAAAAGGATGATTTTACTCTTTATCTTGGACCCGTGCAATACGATACTCTGAAAACTTATAATGCAAATTATGATGCTATATATGATTTTGGAAGTTTCTTTGGACTTAAATTTATTACTCGTCCAATTTCGGAATACTTATTACAGCCTTTGTTTACATTTTTACATAGTATTTTCCCAAATTATGGTATAGTAATCATCCTATTTTCAATTTTAATAAAATTAGCACTTTCTCCTCTAACAAAACAAAGTTATAAAAGCATGGGAAGAATGTCACAACTTCAACCTATGATTGCTGAACTAAAGGAAAAATATAAAGGTGACCAACAGAAAATTCAAAAAGAAACTATGAAGCTATATTCCACTTATGGAATAAATCCAGCTGGAGGCTGTTTACCAATGGTTTTGCAGATGCCAATTCTATTTGCATTGTTTGCTTTCTTCCGTGTTGCAATTGAAATTAGGCACGAGTCATTTTTGTGGATTAAAGATTTGGCTTCACCAGATTACGTGTTTGCGCTTCCATTTACTATTCCACTTGTAAATGTTGATCAAATTACTATACTTGCCCCATTACTTGGAATTACCATGTTCTTCCAACAAAAAATGACTGTTAAGGACCCAAGTCAAAAAGCTATGGTTTATATGATGCCAGTTATGATGACTTTTATGTTCATGGGCTTTTCTTCGGGATTAAATTTATATTATATGATGTTCAATTTACTTTCTATAATTCAACAGTATTATATTAATAAACAACAAAGTCACACAAAATTGGTACCTGTTGAAAAGAAAAATCAAAAGCAAGGCTTTATGCAAAAAATGATGGCTGCAGCAGAAGAAAAACAGAAGACGCAAAAACAGATTACTAAAAGAAGATAATAAATTTTATAATTGAAAAGTTAATGTTAATTTACATTAATTTTTCTCTATTTTTACAGCCGTGATGAAAAAAAATAAAATAGCAGTAATATTTTTATTCTTGTTTTCTGTTAGTAACTTTGCACAAAAGGACACTTTAAAAATAAATCCACAATTAATTACTAAAAACCTTCCTTTTGGATTAACCACAAAAGTTCCAGCATCTTTGCCCAAAATATCACTTGCTTTAAGTGGTGGTGGTTCACGTGCTATTGTTTCTCTTGGCGTTATAAAAGCATTGGTGGAAAATAATATTCCCATTGAATCGATTGTAGGAACCAGTATGGGTAGCATTTTGGGCGGACTTTATGCTTCGGGATATTCTATTGAAGAATTGGATTCTATTATAACTTCCATTAATTGGAACTATTTTTATTCTGCAAAAGAAACGCGCAGAAATGAGCTTTATCTTGACCAAAAAATAACCGATGATGTTGCGCTTATTTCACTTGATATTGATGGGTTTAATTTAGTTTTGCCAACAGCATTCAATTCAGGACAGCGTTTTCAGAATTTTTTAAATAACTACACAATGAATGCACCAATTAATCAATATAAAAGTTTTAATGAATTGAAATATAGATTTAGGGCTGTAGGAACTAATTTAACTACTGGTGAAATGGTAGTATTAAAAGATGGGTCATTAGCAGAAGCACTAAGAGCAAGTTCAAGTGTGACATTTCTTCTTGACCCAGTTGAGGTCGATTCAATGTTATTAGTTGATGGGGGGCTTGTTGCAAACGTTCCTACTAAAGCTTCAAAAGCAATAGGTAGTGATTATATTATTGCCGTTAATACTACAAGCAGTTTACGAGAACGCAGTGACTTGGATACTCCACTTAAAGTTGCTGATCAAATTGTATCAATTCCAATGAATATAGTAACAGCTCAAAATTTGAAATTGGCTGATATTATAATAACTCCACAAATAAAGGGAAAAAAAAGTGATGATTTTAGTGGATTAGATACTTTAATTCAAATTGGTTATAAAGAAACTATTAGCAAAATTGAAAAAATCAAAGATGATATAAAAGAGTATCAATTAAAACATATACATGATAACTTAGTCAATTTCAATAACATTAAACCATTTAATCATAATTCAGAGATTGAAAATAAAATTGTGAGTAAATTTATTGAAGGTAAACAAGTTACAAATAAAGAGATAGCAATAGAAATTTGTAACGAGTACTTAGCAGGTAAATATCATGATATTTCAGCTCAGGTAATTTACAATAAAGACACAGCTTTAATTAAAATTGACACAATTTTAAAACCAAAAATTAGTGCAATAAATTTAATTGGAATAAGTGAAGTAAATAGAAAACCCATTGAAAATATTCTTAATCCAATAGTGAATGATTTTTATTGCAATGCTAATTTAATTACATATTTAATTAAAATTCAGTCATATTATAGGAAAATCGGTTTCCCTTTTGCCGAAATTGAAAAAATATCTTTTGATCATGAAAACCAAATACTTACTCTTTTTTTAGACGAAGGAATTGTAGACATTATTGCAATTGAAGGAAATGAAAGAAGTAGTGAACCATTAATTTTAAGAGAACTTGAAATTAAAGAAGGTGAATATTTAACATCAAATAATTTGTCTAAAAGTCTTGAAAATTTAAGAACCTCTGGACTATTTACCTCGATAGATATTAACATTGAAAAAAAATTAGACACAAATATTCTTAAAATTAATGTTGAGGATAAACTTACTGGTGTTGCGAGATTTGGGATTAAATTTGATAATGAAAGGTATCTTCAACCCATAATTGATATCAGAAATGAAAATCTTTTTGGAAGTGGAACTGAACTTGGGTTTCATTTTTTTGGGGGCTTGCGAAATCAATTGATACTTATTGAGCACAAAGCAAACAGAATCTTTGATTCATATCTTACCTATAAAATTAAAAGTTATTATGATGCAAAAAACATTAATACATATGTAAACGACCCTCAAACAAGTGCAAATGTTTTTTCAAGATCAAATAGTGGCGAATATAGACAAGAAATATTAGGCACTTCCATTGGGGTTGGAATGCAAACAGGAAAATTTGGGAACCTAATTGCAGAATTTAGATACGAACGAAACAAAGTTTATAATTTAATAAATAATGTAATTTCTCCAAATACTTTGAATTTATCAGCTATCAAATTTAGTATGAAAATAGATACACAAGATAAATATCCTTATCCACACTCTGGAATTTTATTAAACACATATTACGAAACAGCTCAAAATATATTTGGCGGCGATGTTTCTTACATTAAATATGCTCTTTTATATAAAAATTATTTTACAATAAATAATGTTCATACAATTATTCCAAAATTTGAAATTGGTTTTGCTGACGAAACTCTTCCTCTTAGTCAACAATTTTTCTTTGGTGGTGAATCATCTTTTTGGGGATTTCAAGAAAACGAATATCGTGGTCGTCAGATAATTATTGCGAGCTTAACTTATAGATTTAAACTACCATTTAGTATTTTGTTTGATTCATATTTTTCATTGCTTTATAATATTGGCTCCATTTGGGAGCGGGAAGAAGAAATGAAACTTAAAAATTTTAAACATGCTGTTGGTGCAATGATTTCATGGGATACTCCAATTGGTCCAATTGATTTTGGTGCTGGAAGAAGTTTTACAATTAACAAACTTTTAGATAAGATAGTTGTTAAGGGTGAAAGCGCAGTTTATATATCTATTGGATATTTTTTATAAGTGTTAAAAAATTGTGATTACTATTTAAATACAATATTTAACAAGTTGGCTTTATTAAATATTGGAATATCTTTTTGGAATTGAATAGTGCTATTTTTATCCCACTGCTTTCTCGCTGAAATTGAGCAAGTGTGAATATTCACCACCGCAAAGTTTCTGCTCAAAATTTCATCATTCTTGCCAATTACAAAAAAAGCTATTACAACTGGCAGCCCAAATTCTTTGCTCCATTTTTGATATGATTTAAATGCACGTTCGTTTACCAACCAAGTTGAACTATGTTTTCCTTTCCAATCTAAAAGCGCCGATTTATCCTTGTACGAAATAATAGAATCTGGTTTATCTTCACCTTTTTCCCAAACCTTTTTGTATCGATTATCTTCACCAAAATCATGACAAGTAAAACCCCATTGCGTTAATAAATTTTTTCCATTAAACTCAGCAATATCATGAAGTTTGTAATTCTTTCTAAAATCATCGGTAGATTTTGTGGGATTAAAATCCAAATTCTTCATAAATAATTAACCAATTTGGTTTTAAATTTAAGTTATAAATTATACTTGTCTTTTATCCAATCATATGCTTCATTTAGTTCTTTTGTGCGTTCTGCGGCTAATTCTCGTAAATCAACTCCAAGACTCTCAACCTTATCTGGATGATATTGTGCAACTAATTTTAAGTATTTTTTTCGTATTTCTTTCTTTTGAACAGCGCCTTTTAACTCCAAAAGTTTTCCATAGTAAATATATTTTTGTTCTTCAGTAGCTGTTTTTGAATCAAATGGTTTTTTGCCACTAGAAGTGAATTTTTCATATTTCTCATAACGTTCAAATTTTTCATAGCCATAATGTTTTTCATAACTCTCTTTCTTTTCTCTTCGTTCATATTGGCTGTATGCTTTATAATTGTTTGAGTAATTTGAAGGTCTTTTCCCAGCAGATTTAATTACACTATTTAGGAATTGAACATTTTTATCACCTTTATTTACTAAGTAATCAACTAATAAAAAATTCAAGTAGTTCCAATCTGTATCACATAATTGTGAACACATTTTTACTAATCTTTTTTCGGAATGTATTTGTAATAAATTTGGACGTGCTCTATCAAGATTGTTTACTTCAATTTTGGGTGGAATATATTTGAGAACTTGATCAACCCAATTATCATCAGCAATGTAACTTACCAAAGTGTACAACAAAACAAATTCATTTAAAATGTTTTCTTTTGAAAATTCATTAATTAATTCCCTAGAATAGCTAATACATTTTAAGTGTCCATTTAATGCGAAGATAAATTCATTTAGAATCTGGTCACAATCCATTCTGAACCATTGATAGAAAACAGTAGATGAAACCTCATAGATATAGTGATTCCTAAATTCAATGCTTGTCATTACCTTTTTTGGCAAGTACTTTTTCGAAAAGTCATTTATCCCTTCATGAACGCTTCCAATAGAATTCCAAATTTGCCTATAAACTTCATCATAAATAACATAAGCTTCATAAGGTTTTTGCTGGTCATATAAATAATCAGCTGTATCTCTCATTGCAGAAATATTACTCATTTTTTTCTTCTTTATTTTATAGTGAAATTATTTACAAATATAATAATTTTGTACACCAATTAGTTTATAATTATTTTTAGAATATAACAATTAGATAATTTATTTATTCTTATTTTTTGATTACAATTAAAAATAGTTTTATGGTAATAAAATTTAGGATATATATATGGAATTTGTAGTCTTTGGGTATGATGGAAAAGATGAAGATGCTCTTAACAGACGACTTGCTGTAAGAGAAGAGCATTTAAAAAACGCACAAAAAATGTTTGATGAAAATAAATTACTTTTTGCATCTGCGTTACTTGATGAAAATGGAAAAATGAATGGTTCGGTTATGTTTTTTGAGTTTCCATCGCAAAAAGTATTAGAAGAAGAGTGGTTAAATACAGAGCCATATAATACTGGCAAAGTGTGGGAAAAAGTTATTATAAAGAGTGCAAAAATAGCAAAACATTAGGAATTTAAATTCCTAATGTTCAATTATTGACTAGCGAGTTATATTTTTCGTAAAGTAATTAATCCGACTTCTGGCGGCATTCCAATTCTTCCTGGAAAGCCAATAAAACCAATTCCAGTATTTACATTAAGAACTTGATTATTGTTTTTGTAAATTCCACCCCATTGTTTGTATCTCAAATTTACTGGTGACCAACGCCAGCCTGGAATTTCAATTCCAAATTGAGCACCATGAGTATGACCAGAAAGAGTTAAATCAATATTTGTTTTTTCTGTAACTTCTGCATCCCAATGAGTAGGATCGTGTGACATCAAAATTTTAAATGAATTGTCGTTTACATTTTCAAGTGCTTTATTCAAGTTGCCATATTGTGGGAAAGGTGGAAGTCCCCAGTTTTCGACTCCAATTAATGAAAAAGAAGCTTCGCCAAAACTAATATTTGCAGATGAATTTAAGAGCATTTTAAAACCAATTTGTTCCTGTATTTTTAATAGATTGTCTATATTTTCTTGCTTTTTTTCAACTGATTCCCAGTGAACATATTCTCCATAATCGTGATTTCCAAGAATTGAATACATTCCATATTTTGCTTTTAAATTTGAAAGAGTCGGAATAAAAGGCTCAATTTCTGTTGCCAGATTGTTAACTAAATCGCCTGTAAAAAGTATTAAATCGGGATTTTGCTCATTTACCAATTCAACAATTTCTTCCACTTTATCCTTGTTGGTTATAAAGCTTCCAAGATGGAAATCAGAAATCTGAACAATCTTAAATCCATTAAATTCATTTGGAAGATTTTTAAAGAAAAGATTCGATTTCCGAACTATAAAGTTAAAGCGTCCCCAACCAATTCCATAAATAATTGAAATAAATGGAATTCCAGCAATTATAACACCAACTCGAGTTAAAAAAGCACTTCGAGTTATTTTTTTGCCAGTTGAATCTCTAGACTTGATGTTTGATAATTTTAATAAAATAAATTTTATTAGATGGTATAAATCATCAAGTAAAGCAAAAACAATAAAAATTAGTTTTGGAATATAGAGTAGTAAAAAAGTACCACTAAAATAGTTGAAATATATCATTACGCTTTGTGGATTAACGCTGTCCCGAAATAAAAGCATAAAGGAAAGCGCAATAATAATTATTATGGGAATGCTCCAAAAGACCAAGTATGCAATTTTTCTAATTGATTCTTTCAAGTTTAATTTTATTTTTTTTAATCCTCTAAACGAGTAAAAATCAATAAGAAAAATTATGAAAGAAAATATTAAAATTGCAATATATGGTGTTTGCCGCATAAATTTAACCTAAATATTAAAAAACGATAAGTGCAAAATTGAAAAAAAGCATTATTCAAAGTAAAATTTTTGAATAGAAAAGATAATATATTAATTATTTTTATTCATCTATTTTAGGCGGATTTTGTTTTTCATGTTTTTTATGTTTTTCATGTTTAGCAAATTCTTTAATATAAACATCACTTTGTGGAAATGGAATTGTAATATCGTTTTCCTCAAAAATTTGGTTAATAGCAAAACGAAGTTCACTTTGCGATAAATACCAATTATCTATATTTTCAGCCCAACATCTTAGCGTGAAATCTAAAGAACTATTTCCAAAATTCTGAAAAAGGACAATTGGTGATGGTTCCTCCAATATTTTTTTGTTATCGTTAGCACATTTTAGCAATAGTTTCTCAACTTTTTTTACATCGCTGCCGTATTTAACACCAACACTTACGTCAATTCTGCGATTTTTATCACTCAAAGTCCAATTGGTCAATTCAGTAGATATTAAATTTCCATTTGGGACAACTATTTCGGAACCATCAAAAGATTTTACAATACTTGCTCTAATACCAATTTTTTTCACAGTACCAGCAACATCACCAACTTTAATAATATCCCCAATTTGAATTGGATGTTCAAAAATTAAAATTATTCCCGATAGAAAATTATTAACTAAACTTTGTAACCCAAAACCAATTCCAACACCCAAAGCTCCAAAAAGAAGAGCAAATTTATTGAAATCAATTCCAATAGAAACTAGTGCCATAAATAAGCCGATACTAAGAATTATATATTTAGTAATGGATGTAATAGTTCCAGGTATACCACGTGAAAGTTCTATTTGAGGTAATACATCAATTTCCAAAATAAAATGAATAAACTTTGATAGTTGAAACGAAATCCAAATTGTAATGGAAAAAAGCAAAATATTGCTAAGTGAAAAAGATATAGAACCATAACCCAAATTTATAGAAAGTAATTTTATTATTGCATCGTACACAATATCGTAGATACTAAATGAATTCAGCAAAATACCAATCCATGCAAGTGAAAGTGAAATTCTAATTACATTGCGAGCTGTTGAAATTATTTGAGGAGAATGAAAAAGTACAATTTTTAATTTTTGCAGAGCTTTAGTTTTCAAAATTATCAGAACTATAGCATTAAAAACTAAGTTGGCGGTAACAAACAATATTGTCGCATAAATAGTATTATGAAAGCCATTAAATAAAATATTTGATAAAGCAACATAACCCAATATATCAAATAACATAACTAGCATAATAAGACCAAAGCTAATATTAAATGAGTTGTTAACTAAATTAGCAATTTTATCATTATGCAAAAATGATGAAATTAAATTATCTTTTTTTACCCAGTAAATTGCAAGTAATGTTAAAAATGCCAAACCGAGTAGAATTAAACTTCCAAGTAAATTATCATTTCCGCTACTTACTCTTAACTCATTAATGAAAAAGAGAAACATAAATATGTAGAGTGTGGATTTTAGTCTTGAATCGATTATCTTAAGAAGAATAAATAAAAGAGGAATTAACATTAACACTCGTCCTAATCCTTGAAATGCGACAGAACTTTCACTCGTGTAGGATTGAAAAAGAAGAAAAAGCAAAAAAGAAATTGAAAAAGGTTTATTGAATAATAAAATAGCTTTATGAATAGTTGGATTATCATCTACAATTTTACTTCCATAATATTTTAAGCCAAAAGTAAAAGCTAAAAACAGAAGAAAAATTAAAATACCAGAAGCAAGTTTCCGTTTATAATAATCGTAAAAACTTATTGTATAGTTTGAATATGAAGAAGCCAAATTTGAAGCTTGTTTTAGGATAGAATTTGAATTGGTTGTATCTGCTAGTTGTTCCCACAAAGGATCAGAGTTTCTATCAAACACAGCTTTTTGCTTAAATAAAATTGCTTTATCCAAAGCATTAATTCTATATTTAATTGAAGTATTTTTATTTGAAAGAGCGATTTGGATAGAAATTAAATCATTAGATTCATTTTCCATAACTTGAATTAAGCTAAGAATTTTTTCATTTATTGATTTGATTGAGATTAACAACTCATTGGGTAAATCAGTACTCTTGTATTTTTTATAAGTTTGTTCCCAATTTAAAAGCATATTTTGCAGTGATTCACTGTCTTGTCCTAAATCATGAATTCTTTCTGAAATAGTAGTTAGAGATTCTAATGCTTTTTCTTTAAGTGAATTCCAACGTCTTTGTAAATTTTGTAACTGAACCAAGTTAGAATTTGACAAACTAACTGAATCTGAAATCTCCAATAATTTTTCAAATCTTTTATTAACTGATGTAAGGTTCTTTTTTGAAATAGATACCATTGAAGTAGTTACAATTCTATTATTTCCTTCTTCTAAATAAGCGGTAGTATTATCAATTTGTATCGGAATTTCAGACACTTTAAAAATAATAACATCCGAACTATCTGTCTCATTACTTAAGATTAAAGAGCTGGAAAAAACAATAAAAAATAAAAAATAGAAAATGATTCTTTTCATAATATGATATCTGGCTTAAATTTTGAAAATTATTACAAGTAAATTTATTTATTTGGAAATTAATTCTAAACTATCTTTTATTTTTTTTAGAGAGTCTAAATCTGAATTTAGTGAAGTAATCTCACTGTTTTTTGCTTCTTTTTCAATCATGAGGCTATCGAGAAGCTGCTTGTTTTTATCAGGTTTTACCTCTTCTTTATCCGAATTATTACATCCTATCAAAAGAGCAGAAAGCAGTAAAATTATAATTGTTTTTTTCATTTTGTTGTTTTTCCATTTAACATGTTAGTAAATATTTTATCTACTGGTTCCCATAACTCAATTTTATTTCCCTCTGGATCCAAAATATGGACGAATTTTCCATATTCAAATTCTTCTATATTATCCAAAATTTCTACTCCATCTTTTTTAAGTTCGGTGACAAGTTCATCTAAATTTTCAACACGATAATTTATCATAAATTCCTTTTTTGATGGCTCAAAATATTTTGTATCATTTGGAAAAGGCGTCCACTGAAGATAATTAATCTCGTCTGGATTATTGGCATTTCTAAATTCAAACGGTGAGCCATATTCATCAGTTACTAACCCAAGATTTTTATTGTACCAGTCCTTCATATTTCCGGGATTCTGGCACTTAAAAAAAACTCCACCAATTCCTGTTACTTTTTTATTCATTTTATTTTTCTCTTTTACTAAATTCTGATTGGATAATATTTTTTATTCCATCAATATATGGTGTTGGAACAAAATTAAAATGATTTTCAAATTTGGAACTATTAAAAACATAGTCTCTATCGTATTGATAAGCCATCTCTTTTAATTCCTTCATTAATGGAATAAATAAGGCTAATATTTTGAGTAGAAACATAGGCAAAACTTGAACTTTGGGTTCAACGTTCATTTCTTTTGCAATAGTTTCAATCCATTCTTTTCCAGTTAGTGGATTTTGGGCGGTTGGCAAATGCCAAATTTGATTATAAACATCTGCAGTATTTCCTAATAAAGCCGTGGCTTTTCCAGCATCTGGAGTGTAAGTAAAGGAGTGTTTATAATTTAATGAAATTAACCAATTTGCTTTTTTGCCATTCCATAAATTATTAAACACAGTTTCTGTAAGTATGCTTGTTTTTTTAATGTTTGGACCATAAAAATCAGCGGAGCGTGAAATTAAAGCAGTTAAGTTTCCAGCATCAACTTCGTCCAAAACCATTTTTGCAATTTGGGCTCTAACTTTTCCTTTTTCACTTGCAGGATTTACTGCTGTTTCTTCGGTTAAATTATTTACAAATCGTGAATCGTACATATACACATTATCAAAAAATACTAATTTTGATTTATGAATTTTGCAAGCATCAATAACATTTTGCATTACTAAAGGCCAGATTGATTTCCAAACTTTTGCTTTATATTCAAATCCAGCAGTAAGATAAACAACATCTGAGTCTTCAACTGCCTTTAGTACATCATCTTTTATGGTTAAGTTTGCTTTGAAAAGTAAATCATTATTATTCACTTTTTGTGGATTTCTACTTACTAAACGGATAGTATTGGTAAATGGCAATAATTCTTTTGCTAATTCTTTTCCAATAGCTCCACCAGAACCTAAAATTGTTTGCATAATTTCTTATTTTAATTGTTAATATTTACAAAGATAATTAAATAATTTCACTCAAGAAATTATTGTTAATAAATTACAAAAACCTTTTTATATTAAATTTATAAAAAACAAAAATAAATAAGGAGAAAATATGGAATACAGATATTTAGGTAAGTCAGGATTAAGAGTTTCAGCGCTTTCGTTTGGAACTTGGGTAACGTTTAACGATCAAATTAATGATGATGTTGCATATAATTGTATGAAAGAAGCTTACGATAATGGAGTCAATTTTTTTGATAATGCTGAAGTATATTCTGGTGGTGAAGCTGAAAAAATGATGGGTCGTGTTATAAAACGTGCTGAGTGGAAGCGTTCGGATTTGGTTTTATCCACAAAAATATTTTGGGGTGGAAGCGGTGTTAACGATAGAGGTTTATCGCGTAAACATATTTTAGAAGGCACAGATGCTTCACTAAAAAGAATGGGAACTGATTACGTCGATTTATTATTTTGTCATCGTCCAGATTTTGAAACTCCAATGGAAGAAACCGTTAGAGCTATGAATCATGTTATAAATCAAGGAAAAGCCCTTTATTGGGGAACAAGCGAGTGGTCTGCAATGCAAATTATGGAAGCATATCAAATTGCTAAACGTGAACATTTAATTGCACCTTTAATGGAACAACCAGAATATAGTATGCTTCATCGTGAAAAAGTTGAAAAAGAATTTAAACATCTTTATTCCGAAATTGGACTTGGAACAACGATTTGGTCACCTCTAAAAAGCGGTATTCTTACAGGAAAATATAATGATGGATTACCAAGCAATACAAGACTTTCACTGCCTGGTTATGAGTGGTTAAAAGAAAGACTCCTTTCTGATGATGGACAAAAAGATATTCAAAAAGTTAGAGAACTTACTGTTGTTGCAAAAGAACTTGGAATTTCTATGGCTCAGCTTGCTTTAACTTGGGCTTTATCTAACAAAAATGTTAGTACTGTAATTACAGGGGCTTCTTCTGCTAACCAAGTAAAAGAGAATATGAAAGTATTAGATTTTGTAAGTTTGTTAACTGAAGATGTTCTTGCAAAAATTGAAGGAATTCTTCAAAACAAACCATCTCCAGAAAATAATATGAAATAGTTTTGTGGTTTATGCAGAAGGATTCTTGAAGAATCCTTCTGCATCCTATTTCCTCGAAGATGTATATTTTATTATCAAGTTAAATGCTAATTACTTAACTTATCAATTGTAAATATTTTAATTAGAGAGTTAGGTAGTAAGCATGAAATCAACAAGAATATTTTTATTATTTGTAGCAGTATTTTTCATTTCAACCAATATTTTTTCGCAACGAGAAGATATTTTAGAAAAAATGAAAAGGCTTCCACACAATCCAAATGTCAATTTCCCAGATGAAACATTAACAAAAGATGCTATTTTGAACGCCAAACAAAAGCGAACTTCCAAAATTAATGTATTAGCAACTTCTGAAGTAGTAGATAGTGTAATTTCAACGTTTGTGGAAGGTATAATTATGAAATATAAATATGGCTTTGATTCCAACGGAAATATGACTTCTGAATTGTTTGGAAATTGGAAAGGAACAAGTTTGCTGAATTCTTCGCGAGAGATTTACACATATGATTCCAACAAAAATATGACTTCGGATTTGCGCGAAAAGTGGAACGGGACAAATTGGATGAATTCTTCTCGAGATACTTACACATATGATTCCAACGGGAATATGGTTTCGGATTTTCTTGAATATTGGGGTGGGACAAATTGGGGGAATTCTTCTCGAGGGACCTACACATATGATTCCAGCGGAAATACAACTTCGCGTTTAAGTGAATTCTGGGATGGGATAAATTGGGTGAATTCTTGGCGATATGCTTATACATATGATTCCAATGGAAATATGACTTCAGATTTATATGAAAATTGGAATGGTACAAAATGGGTTAATATTAGTCGATATACTTACATGTATGATTACAAAGGAAATATAATTTCGTATATAGGTGAAAGCCGGGATGGCACAAATTTGGCAAATTTTGAGCAAGTTACTTACACATATGATTCCAACGGAAATATGACTTCAGATTTGTATGAAAGCTGGGATGGCACTAATTGGGTGAATTCTCAGCGAAGGACTCACACATATGATTACAACGGAAATATGACTTCGCGTTTAAGTGAATTCTGGGATCGGACAAATTGGATGAATTCTTCTCGAGAAACTTACATATATAATTTCAACGGAAATTTGACTTCAGATTTGTATGAAAGATGGGATAGCACTAATTGGGTAAATTCTTCTCGAAGTACTTACAAGTATGATTCCACTGGAAATATGACTTCGGATTTAAGTGAAGGCTGGGATGGGGCAAATTGGTTAAATATTTATCGGAATACTTACAAGTATGATTCCAACGGAAATACGACGTTGTATTTATATGAAGACTGGGATGGGGCAAATTGGGAGTTAGGGTATGGGAATTTATCTTTTAAAGATTCATTTGGTAATAATTATTCTTTTGGTGGAGGAGAAATTAAAATATTCTATAAAACAATAACAGAGGTTAACGAAAACGAACTTCAGATTTCTGACTTCTCATTATCACAAAACTATCCAAATCCGTTTAACCCCAGTACGATAATTAGATATTCGATACCTCGTAGCACAGAATTTAATTCTGTGCCACAAACGACATTAAAAGTTTACGATATTCTTGGAAAAGAAATAGCAACATTAGTAAATGAAAGTCAAAAATCTGGTAATTATGAAGTAGAATTTAATGCTTCAAATTTTGCAAGTGGAGTCTATTTTTATAGATTACAAAGTGGTAACCCCGACAAGTCGGGACAAGTTTTTACAGAAACTAAAAAGATGATTTTATTAAGATAATATAACAGTTTAAGTTTTCTCTAAAGAACTAGAGTAGACAGAAAAAGAAAAAATATTTGCTAGAGACCATAATTAAGGCTATATTTTAGTCAAAATAATTTAGGTTAAATTATGATATTTAGTGAAGCGGTAAAACCAATTAGTTATCTTAAAGCACATGCATCTGAAGTTATCAGAGATGTTTCAGAAAATCAAAAGACTCTGATAATTTCACATAACGGAGAAGCAAAAGTAATTCTTCAAGATGTTAAAATTTATGAACAGACTCAAGAAAGTATTGCGTTATTAAAAATTTTAGCATTAAGTGGCAACGAGATTAAAAATGGAAAACACAAAGGAATAAAAAAATCATTTAGCGATATTGAAAATCGTATTGCTGATTTTAAAAGAGGACAAAGTGAATTGCAAAGTTAGTCTTTCTGCTTCTGCCGAGGAAGACTTGTTTGAAATCTACAAATATATTTATCAAAATGATTCTGAAGAAAATGCTGATAATGTCTATTCTGAATTGCGTAAGAAATGTTTTTCACTTCAAGATTATTCCAATCGCGGTCATGTACCAAACGAAATGGTATTGTTTGGGTTAAATGATTTTCTTGAAATTATACATAAACCATTTCGAATAATATATCAAACAATAGGGAAAGGAATATTTATTCATTGTGTATTGGATGGTAGGAGGGATATGCAAAAATTATTACACGAGCGATTGATGCGTTGATAAACTCATCTTGATTATTAAGTTTTCCTGTATGGAATTATATTATCCTAAATAAAAGAATAAAAACTAAAAACTTTGTAACCAATAACCCAAACCAACACCAATAAAAGTAGCAACAGCATAGCCAAGAGTTCCGACAAGAATTGCCGGAATTACAAGTCCTTTCCAATTACGAGCTACAGCCATTGCCGCAGCGGTAGTTGGTCCGCCCATATTGGCGTTGGATGCAATTACAATTTCGGCTAAATCTAATTTAAATAATTTTCCGGCGCCTAAAAGAAAAATTAGATGAATAGTTAAAATTAAACCAGCAAAAACAAAAAGTATTGGGCCATATTCCAGAACCACAAAAATATTTGCACTTGCTCCAATTGCAGCAAAAAATATTTGCATAAAAAAAGTTCCAATCATATCTGCGCCTTCAATACTTCCAATTTGTTTTGGAAAAACAGTTGCAATAAGAACAACAATTGCTGTAATAATTAAAATGCTGCTGCCATTTATCCCAGATAAATCAGCTAATAAATTTCCTATTGCACAAATTGAAACAGAAATAGCAATTGCTTTAGATAAATTGGAAAGTGAAATATTACTTTGAAGAACTTGAGTTTCCACATAATTTAGTTCGTCATTTTCAGCTTGCAACTGATGATGATTTGGATAACGATTTTTTAGAAATCCAATTGACGGAATTGCAAATAGAACTAGAAAATAAACAGCCATAACTAAATTGTCGGCGGCAACACCAGCCGCAAGCAAATTGCCAGAATTTAGCTCTACAGCTTCCGCTGCTGCAACATAATTCATGGAACCACCAATATATGTGGATGAAAAAATTGCTGCAAGTTTCCAACCATTTTCACCTAATGGTATTAACATATACGCCACAATAGTACCAACCACGGTTCCTATTGCACCAAAGAAAAATGCAAGCAGAGTTGGACCCGCTTCTTTAATTATTTTTTTCAAATCAGCCTTAAATAAAAGGAGAGGAATTGCAATTGGCACTAAATACGACCAAACAATATCGTAAGATGGAGCAGCTGAGGGAATAATAGATAAGTTTGATAGCAAAAATGTTCCAAATATTGCAATTACAACTGCGGAAAATTTTGAACCAATTTTAGTTCTTTCTGCCCAAATACTAAAAGCTGCAACAGAAATAAGAATTGCCCATAGCATCCAATTTTGGTCAGGTTGTATTAAAGTATTTTCTACCATTATTAAAACTCATTTAATTTTTGTAAAAATAATTAAAACTTATTAAAAAAACTTTACTCAAGTACTTAAAATCACTTTATAATTTTATTTATCATATTGCTTGTTTCAAAAAATTTAGCGAAGTTGACAGAGAAATTGAAAAATAAATTCATAAAATTTTTAAAATGAAAGGTGTAAAAATGAAAGCCCTTATTAAAAAATTTCCAGAGAAAGGTCTTTGGTTAGGCGATGTTGAAAAACCAAAAATAGGTGAAAGTGAACTATTGATTAAAATTAAAAAAACAGCAATTTGCGGAACCGATTTTCACATTTATAAGTGGGATGAGTGGAGCCAAAAAACAATTAAAACTCCAATGGTTATCGGTCACGAATATACCGGCGTTGTGGTTGAAAAAGGTGCAACTGTTAAAGCATTTAATATTGGCGATAGAGTTGTTGGCGAAGGACATTTGGTTTGCGGAACTTGTAGAAACTGTAAAAGGGGAATGTCGCATGTTTGCGAAAATACGGTTGGAATTGGTGTAAATATTGATGGCGCATTTGCAGAGTATTTAAAAATTCCAGCATCAAATGCTCTTAAATTAAATGACAGAATTTCGGATGATATTGCCGCATTAATGGATCCCTTTGGAAATGCAACACACACTGCATTATCATTTCCATTACTTGGTGAAGATGTGCTAATTACTGGAGCTGGACCAATCGGATGCATGGCAATTGCAGTTTGCCGTCACGCCGGCGCGCGTCATGTTGTTGTTTCGGATGTGAACGAAAAGAAATTAGAACTTGCAACAAAAATGGGTGCTACTCGAGTTTTTAATCCATTAAAAGAAAATATAAAACAAATAAGAATTGAAGAAGATATTCTTCACGGATTTGATGTTGGACTCGAAATGTCGGGAGCGCCTTCAGCACTTAATCTTATGATTGAAGAAATGTACAATGGCGGAAAAATTGCATTACTTGGAATTTTGCCAAGCGAAACAAAAATTCAGTGGAATAAAGTTATCTTTAAAGGTTTGGAATTACGTGGAATATACGGACGAAAAATGTATGATACTTGGTACAAAATGGAACAGATGTTATATCGTGGATTAGATATTTCGCCAGTAATTACACACCATTTCCATTATACCGATTTCCAAAAAGGTTTTGATGCAATGGAAAGTGGCGAAGCAAGCAAAGTGATTTTGGATTGGTCGGAACAATAATCAAAAATTTAATTCTGTAGAGACGTTCCGCTGGAACGTCTTTTGGTGAGGTTGCCAAAAGACTTTTGGTAAAACCCAAATTCACAACAATCCCAAACATCTTTTGGGTTAAAAAATTAAAATAAAACATTAAGAAAACAAATTAATGGAGATAAAATGTTTGATCAACAAAAAGAAAGATATACAACAGAATTAATTGAAATTGAAAAAGCTGGACTTTATAAAAAAGAAAGAATTATTACAACCCCACAAGGAGTTGAAATTAAAACAAAGGAAGCAGGAAGCGTTCTTAATTTTTGTGCAAATAATTATTTGGGTTTATCAAATAATCCTAGATTAATTGAAGCTGCAAAAAAGGCAATGGATGAATGGGGATTTGGACTTTCTTCAGTTCGTTTTATTTGTGGAACTCAAGATTTACACAAACAACTCGAAGCAAAACTTTCCCAATTTCTTGGAACTGAAGATACAATTCTGTTTTCTTCTGCTTTTGATGCAAATGGAGCAGTTTTTGAGCCGCTTCTTGATGCTGATGATGCAATAATTTCTGACGAGTTAAAT
>Ga0210039_1000546_pt1 | contig 38991 bp, 33 predicted proteins | sample CryGeyCG2114_250_3_FD_185460 | JGI IMG/M metagenome (GOLD analysis project Ga0210039, IMG submission 185460) | Groundwater microbial communities from aquifer - Crystal Geyser CG17_big_fil_post_rev_8/21/14_2.50 (SPAdes) (version 2) | ecosystem: Environmental > Aquatic > Deep subsurface >...
GGTTGTTGGCCAGCACCAGGCCTTCGATTTCGGTCAAGCCTTTTTCACGGGCAAAGTCCATGATCGACAGCATCAGCCGTGATCCCAAACCCTTGCCTTTGAACTCATCGGCCACCACCAGCGAAAACTCGCAGGTACTGCGGTCCGGGTTGGTGATGTAGCGCGAGACGCCAACGATGCGGGAGGTCTCCACGGTATTGCCTTGCGCGTCAGTACTTTCTTCTGTAACCAGCGCAACCAGTGCCATTTCGCGGTCATAGTCGATCAGCGTAAAGCGCGACAGCATGGTCGCCGGCAGTTCCTGCATGCTCGACACAAACCTGAAATACCGGCTCTCGGGAGAGAGCTTGCGCACAAAATGTTGCAACATCTGGGCGTCGTCCGGGTGCACCGGGCGCACCAGGTACTCACCGCCACCAGCCATCGGACAAATCTGCTCGTGTCTGGACGGATAGGGAAGAATAGCCAGGTGGTTGTAGTGGCGCATCGACGGCGCCACGTTGTCGACCACAATGCGCGCATCCACCGCCAATGCGCCTGATTCATCGACGATGATCGGGTTGATATCCATCTCACGCAGTTGCGGCAACTCGCAGACCATTTCCGACACCCGCAACAGGATTTGCTCCAGCGCTTCCACGTCGGCAGCCAGCGCACCACGCCAGGCTTCCAGCGTTTCGGCCACCCTGGAGCGCTCAATCATGCGCCGGGCCAGAAACTGGTTCAACGGAGGAAGTTCCATGGTGCGGTCGTTGATGAGTTCGATCATCGTACCGCCCGCGCCGAAGGCAATCACCGGGCCAAACGGCTCGTCGGTGACCACGCCGACGCAGACTTCGCGCCCACGGCGCTGGTTCGACATGTTTTGCACCGTCACACCATTTATGCGGGCGTTAGGCTGCTGGCGAGCCACGTTTTGCATCATGTCCAAAAAGGTATCGCGCACGCCGACAGCATTGAGGATGTTGAGCGCCACACCCTGGACGTCAGACTTGTGACTGATGTCGGGCGAATCAATCTTGAGCGCCACCGGAAAGCCCAACTGAGTGGCGATCATCATCGCCTCGTTGGCACTGCGCGCGAGCAAGGTTTTGGTCACCGGAATATGAAAAGCCGCCAGCAACGCCTTGGACTCCATTTCGGTGAGTACACGCCGGCGTTCAGCCAGCACGCTTTCGATCAACAGGCGGGCGCCCTCGACATCGGGGTCGGCCAGATCGCTCAGGGGCGGTGGCGTTTGCTGCAATAACTGCTGGTTCTGGTAGAAGGACGCCAGGTTCCCAAATGCACCCACCGCCGCTTCGGGCGTGCGAAAGGTCGGTATCGCGGCGTCGTTGAGAAGAACACGTGACTCGCCGACGCTGGCGTCGCCCATCCAGCAAGTCAGTAGCGGCTTGCTGACGTGGCGGTTGAAATTGGCAATTGCCTTTGCGATCGCATCGCCATCGACGCCGATCTTGGGCGAGTAAATCACCAAAATGCCGTCAATTTGTGCCGCCGCGTTGGCCGCTTCAATAGCTGCGCGGTACTGCTCGGGGCCAGCGTCCTCTGACACGTCGATCAAATCGCTGAAGGTCGCCTGGGGCGGCATGATCGGGCGCAGGGCGTCGACCTGATCAGCCGTCAGGGTACCAATATTCAAATGGATTTCACTGGCCCAATCCGCGGCAAGCACACCCGGGCCACCGCCATTGGTGATTACCGCCAGGCGCCGACCGGTCGGTTTGTAGCGTGAGGCCAGGCATTTGGCCGCCGAAAACAAGGCCACAAACGAGCGCACCCGTACCGCACCGGCACGCCGCAGCGCGGCATCAAAAACGTCGTCGCTGCCAACAATCGTGCCCGAATGCGTCAACGCCGCACGGTTGCCCGCCGGCTTGCGCCCGGCTTTGAGCACAACCACCGGTTTGGCGTTGGCCGCAGCGCGCAGCGCACTCATGAAACGGCGGGCGTTGGTGATGCCCTCCATGTAGATGACGATGCTGTGCGTTTGCGAGTCCGACGCCAGAAAGTCCAGTACCTGTGCCAGATCGACTGCTGTATTGGGCCCCAGCGACACCACCGTCGAAAAACCGACGGCATTCTTGCGCGCCCAGTCCAGAATCGATGAAGTCAACGCGCCCGACTGCGACACCAACGCCAACGGCCCCTGGACCGACAACGGACCAGCAATGCTGGCGTTAAGTTTGAGATGCGGCCGTTGGAAACCCATGCTGTTGGGGCCCAACAGGTAAATGCCATCGCGCGTGGCCATTTTGTGCAGCTCGGCCGCCTGCGCTGCATCAATACCCGTGGAAATGACCAGCGCCGAATGGCATTTGATGCGTCCGGCGATTTCCAGTGCCGCAGCCACTTCGCTCGCGGGCAGCGCGATGATGGCCAAATCGGCTTGTGTGCTGGCCAAATCGGCCAGGGTGCCACTGGCGTGAACGTCCAGAAAAATCAATTTGCCAGCAAAACGCTGCGCCGTAATCGACTGGTACAGCGTGCGCGCCTGCGGCGTCTGGGTGTCGGGCTGGTCGTGGTTACCAACAAAAACAGCGATCGTTCCGGGCGCAAAAAGCGAGCTCAAAAAATGCTTATCCATGAAACTACCTATTGACTTGTTATTGATTGGTGCGAGCTTAACCGTTCTCGCCGCAACGGCGCTGATTGTCGTCAGTCCGCGGTCAATTGGATAGTCATCGAAGTTATCCTTATCGCCCATGCAAACCACAGCACCGCAAGCCGCCGCCAACACCTTGCCCCGCCGGGTGGCGCATCTGGACATGGATGCGTTCTACGCTTCGGTGGAATTGTTGCGTTATCCCCAGCTTAAAGGGCTGCCTGTGGTGATTGGTGGTGCCCGGCGCAGCGTCGACGAAGCGTTGTCGGCCCAGACCGGGCGCCCCCTGCACAACATTCCCTTAAGCGACTTTCCCCGCCTGAAAGGCTATGTTGGTCGTGGCGTCATTACAACAGCCACGTACGCGGCACGCCAATTTGGCATCGGCTCGGCCATGGGGCTGATGAAGGCCGCCAAATTGTGCCCACAGGCGATCTTGCTGCCAGTGGACTTTACCGAGTACCGGCGTTACTCGCGTGCTTTCAAAAACATCATTCTGGAGATTGCGCCGCTGATGGAGGACCGCGGCATTGACGAGGTTTACCTCGACTTTACCCAGGTGCCCGGTGGCCAGCGCGAAGGCGGCCGCGTGCTGGCGCGTTTACTGCAGAAAACCATCTTCCAGCAAACCGGCCTGACCTGCTCGGTGGGCGTGGCACCCAACAAATTGTTGGCCAAGATGGCCAGTGAGTTCAATAAGCCCAACGGTATCGCCATTGTGCAGGAGACCGACCTGGCGTCCTTGATCTGGCCGCTGGCCTGCCGCAAGATCAACGGCATTGGCCCCAAAGCCGACGCCAAGCTGCAAAGCCTGGGTATCGCCACCATTGGTGAGCTGGCGCAAAAAGACGTGCACTGGCTGATCGACCACTTTGGCCAGAAAACCGGCGCCTGGCTGTACCACGCCGCGCACGGCCACGACGACAGCCCGGTGGTTCTGGAAAGTGAGCCGGTGTCGGTCAGCCGCGAAACCACATTTGAGCGCGATCTGCACGCAGTACGTGACAAGGCTGAGTTGGGTGTGATCTTCACGCAACTATGCGAACAAGTGGCCCACGACCTGCAACGCAAGGGCTACGTCGGCAAGATGATTGGCATCAAACTGCGCTACGACAACTTCAAATCGGTCACGCGCGACCAAACGCTGGCGCACTACACGGCCGACGCACAAACCATTCGTCAAGCCGCTGGACAGTGTCTCAAGCGGGTGCCACTGCAACAAAAACTGCGCCTGCTCGGCGTGCGGGTGGCGTCACTTCTGGCTGCAAAAGATGCTGTGAATTATGATCAAAATAGATATCTAGCCCTTACAAAACAAGCGCAAGAAGCTATTTTTTTGGAAGCATTTGAGGGTCAGCTTTTTTGACGTTAATCAGATCAAGCCGCATGGGTTACGGCACCACCAACGCCAGCCGCGGGAAATAACTGCGATAGCGCGCACCGTCGCGCGTGAGCAGTTGGAACTGGCTCACCAGCGCGTGCGCACCAATATACAAATCGGGCATCGGTGAGGTCTTGTCACCTTGCAATTGGCAGTACACCTTGAACGCCTGGCCGGCCAGAAAGGCGGCGTCCCAAGGCAGCGCCTCGCGCACCAGCGGCAGATGCGCCAGTTGGGTCAATGACCAATCCGCCCAATGCGGGTCATCGACAAGCACATCGATCAGCACGCAGCTGTCAACCAGGGTCGCCAGCGGCAGGGATGGGCGCAAATAGCGGGCGCTGGGCTCATGCGCCTGCTGTGCCGGAGCAGACGCGGTACTCATCCGCGCAGGAAGGCCATGAACTCGTCGGTACCCATGCCCTTGAACTGCGGCGCATTGGCACTGCCGCGCACCCGTTCAAACGCGCTGCGAACCGAAGCCACTGGCGCCGGGGAGACCAGACGAATCAACACCTCGCCGTTGTCACGCACCTCAAAATCGACATCGCAATTGGGGTGCAAACCGGCTTGCTCGCGCACCGCCTGCGCAATGGTGACCTGACCTTTGCTGGTGATTTTCATGATTCTTACTTCTTACCGTAAGAACCTTATCGTAAATAGCAGCCGCAGGCGAGACGGCTATTGGCGCGCGTGTCGCACGTTGGCGGGCAGCGCTTGTGGAAAACTGGTGCGAAACGGGTTGATGTCCAGGCCACCGCGGCGGGTATAGCGCGCATAAACGCTGAGCTTGTGCGGCTGGCAACGCTGCATGATGTCCATGAACATGCGCTCGACGCAATCTTCGTGAAATCCCTGGTGGTTGCGAAAGCTGACGATGTAGCGCAACAGCCCGGCCTGGTCGATTTGCGGGCCAAAGTAGCTGATCTGCACGCTGCCCCAATCCGGCTGGCCGGTGACCGGGCAGTTGCTGCGCAGCAGGTTGCTGGTGAGCACCTCCGACACGGGTTCTTCCTGCGCGGCTGAGCACAAAAATTCGGGCGCCGGGGTATAGCGGTCGCAGTCCAGTTCCATGCGATCAAGGCCCAAGCCATCGAGCTCATAAATTGGTTCGCGGTCAAACACGTCGGGCAGAACCAGCTTCACACCAACGCTGCTCTGCACCGGGCCGCCACGCCAAACGGCCTCAGACAAGTCCGCGCGCAGGGTGGCGCTGACCTCGGCAGCGTCGGCGAAACGCGTATTGTTGAAACTGTTGAGGTAGAGCTTGAGCGACTTGCTCTCAATGATGTTCATCGACTCACACGGCACGGTGATGTGCGCCAGCGACACCTGCGGCTTGCCGCGTGCCCCCAGCCAACTGAGCTCAAACGCCGTCCACAGGTCAGCGCCCAGAAATGGCAGCTTTTCGCCCAGCCCCAGCGGCTCACGCTGCTTCATGCGGGCGATGGGAAACAACAATGACGCGTCGTAGCGATCCGGATAGCGGGTCGGTTTACCTAACAAGGAACTGTCGGGCTGTTTCATAAATGCTATTTAATAAAGAGCTTCTTACGCTTTATTTAAAAGGGCTAGAGGCCAATTTTTTACATAATTCTCAGGCTACCAAGCGGCGCCTGAAAACCAGCGTGTCAGCACTGGAGACCGCTGGTGCAAACGCATAACCGTCCAGATCAAACCCCTTGAGTTGTTCGGGCAAACTCAAGCGCTGCGTGGCCGCAAAACGCGCCATCAGCCCCCGGGCGCGCTTGGCATAGAAGCTGATGATTTTGTAGTGGCCGCCCTTGAAATCTTCAAAAACACAGTCCACCACGCGGGCCTTCAGGGCTTTTTGGTCGACTGATTTGAAGTATTCCTGGCTGGCCAGATTGACGATCACCGGGGTTGTGTCGGCTGCCACGCGGGCGTTGAGGTAGTCCGCAATCTGCGTGCCCCAAAACTCATAAAGGTTCTTACCCCGTGCGTTGGCCAGCGCGGTGCCCATCTCCAGCCGGTAGGGCTGCATGTAGTCCAACGGGCGCAGCACGCCGTAGAGCCCGCTCAAAATGCACACATGGTCTTGCGCCCAGGCCAGGTCAGCCGCGCCAAGGGTTTTGGCATCCAACCCGTCGTACACATCGCCATTGAAGGCCAGCACCGCTTGCTTGGCATTTTGGGCGGTGAATTTGGGACGCCAAGCCTGGTAGCGCGCCGCATTCAGCCCTGCCAGCGCATCGCTCAGGCGCATCAAACTGGCAATGTCTTGCGGCGACTTTTGTTTCAGGATGTCGATCAGCTCGGCCGCTTGCTTGACAAACAGCGGCTGGGTGTGCGGCGTCTGGCCTGCGGGCGTATCAAAGTCGAGTGACTTGGCGGGGGAAAGTAAAAACAGCATGGTGGTCTGGTTAGTATAAAAATAAGAGCTGCTTGCGCAGCATTCATAAGGGCTAGAGGCTAATTTCGTCTATAACTTCAGGGGTACTGGCGTGCCACGTGCAGCAGGTTCAAGACCGTCACGGTGGTTTCGGTTTGCTGCAACACAGCCACATAATTGGGGTGCGCCACCAGTTCCAGTGTGCCCGGTTTTCGGCCCTGGCGGCGCGGGAAATTGGGGTCGGCCAAGCTATCGACTTGCTGATCAATACGCAACAACAGCGCGATGGCGGCATCAGGGTTATCGTGTTCAATGTAATCGTGAACAGCTTCCAAATCGCGCAAATAACCCTCTGCGCGAACCACCACGAGACGGCGACTCCTCATGACACTTGCGGCGCAGCTTTAGCCTGTGCAGTCAAAGCTTGGCGCGCCTTGATGCGAGCGATGAGTGCAGCACGACGAACTACCCACTCCTCTTCGGGGATCAGTCGGTTACTACCGTCCTTGATCCCGTCGATTGAGGCTTGCACCTTGGCGTGAAACCAGCGGTCGTAATCGGCATCGGCTTGCGCCGCAACATGGGCCGCTTTCAAGGCTGCACTGCGATCCGGGCGCGCTACTTTTTCCAACGCGCGCTCCTCGGGCCGCCATTGCGCAGCGTCCACTTGGCACTGATGCCAACCAATGCCACGCAGCACCTGCAGCGCCTTGCGCAAATCTGCAAAACGTCGCGGCTGCCGCCGTGTGGTGACCATGACGGCCTCCCCACGCTGGGTCTGCACGCTCACCACAAACGCCGCACCGTCACCGCGCAGGGTGATGCCTGTCACACCACCGGCTTGGGTAGCGGCTTTGAGTTGTTCAAGGTTCAGAGTTTGCATGGTCAGGGCTTCGTGCAGAGGTGATGATTTTTAGTTTAATAGTTTTTTGACTGGCAAGTTATTGTTGTTTGAATGTCCTGGATGTACAAAGCTGTGGCGCGCGTTGACCAGCAGCGCAGGTCATAAAGTTTGGCTATCAATAGCTTATAAACAATGCATCATCAAAACGATAGATCGCCCCTATGATTCACCTATCGGCAAACAAACCCTGTGAACCGACCATTGTTTTCAACCCAAACCCAAGGAGTTCTTTATGTCATTGATCAACACCCAAGTCCAACCTTTCAAAGCCCAAGCTTTCCACAATGGCAAATTCGTTGAAGTCAGCAACGAAAGCATGAAGGGCAAGTGGTCGGTCGTGATCTTCATGCCCGCCGCGTTCACCTTCAACTGCCCGACCGAAGTGGAAGACGCCGCCGACAACTACCCCGAATTCCAGAAGATGGGCGCTGAGGTCTACATCGTCACCACCGACACGCATTTCTCGCACAAGGTCTGGCACGAAACCTCCCCCGCTGTCGGCAAGGCCAAGTTCCCGCTGGTGGGTGACCCAACCCACGCGTTGACCCATGCGTTTGACGTGCATATTGAAGAAGAAGGTCTGGCATTGCGCGGCACTTTCATCATCAACCCGGACGGTGTGATCAAGACCATGGAAGTGCATTCCAACGAAATCGCCCGCGACGTGTCTGAGACCCTGCGCAAGCTCAAAGCCGCCCAGTACACCGCCGCTCACCCGGGTGAAGTGTGCCCCGCCAAGTGGAAAGAAGGCGCCAAGACCATCGCACCGTCGCTGGAACTGGTTGGCAAAATCTAACACCCGGCACCGAATCGGCAGGCCTGTAAAGGCCTTCCCAGCCGGACTGCGTCAAGGTGCACTGGCACCTTGCCGTCCGGCTTTTTTATAAGCAAAATAAGCCTCTAACCCTTATTCAATAAGCGCAAGCAGCTACTTTTTTCAAAGCATTCACAGGAGTCCATCATGCTCGACCAAGACCTTCAAACCCAACTCGCCGCCTACTTGCAGCGCGTCGTTACGCCCTTCGAGATGGTGGCCAGCCTGGACGATTCTGACAACTCGCGCGACACGCTCAAGCTGCTGCAAACCATCCAGAGTCTGCGCAGCGACATGATCACCCTGCGCACCGACGGCAACGATGCACGCAAGCCGTCCTTTAGACTGCAGCGTCCAGGCACTGCCAACAGCCTGCGCTTTGCTGGCCTGCCGCTGGGCCACGAATTCACCTCGCTGGTGTTGGCACTCTTGTGGACTGGCGGCCACCCGCCCAAGGTGGAGCCCGATGTGATCGAGAGCATTCGCGCGCTGGATGGTGACTTCAATTTTGAGGTCTACATGTCGCTCACCTGCCACAACTGCCCGGACGTGGTGCAGGCGCTGACCCTGATGGCCGTCATCAACCCCAAGGTCAAAACGGTAGTCATTGAGGGCGGCGCGTTTCAGGACGAAGTCAACCAGCGCGAGATCATGGCGGTGCCGATGGTGTTTCTCAATGGTGAGATGTTCAGTTCTGGGCGCTTGTTGCTGGAAGAAATCATCGCCAAAATTGATACGGGTGCAGCCACCCGCGAAGCCTCAAAACTCAGCGCCGAAGCACCGTTTGACGTGCTGATCGTCGGCGGTGGCCCGGCTGGTGCAGCCGCAGCGGTGTACGCCGCGCGCAAAGGCATCCGCACCGGCATCGCTGCCGAGCGCTTTGGCGGCCAGGTCAACGACACGCTGGGGATCGAAAACTATGTCTCCGTGCTGGAAACCGATGGTCCCAAGTTTGCCGCCGCCCTGGAAGCCCATGTGCGCGCCTACGACGTGCCGATCATGAATTTGCAGCGGGTGGATAAGCTGATTCCGGCCGCGCAGACCGGCGGCCTGATTGAATTGCAACTGGCCAACGGCGGCAGTCTCAAGAGCAAAACCGTCATCTTGAGTACTGGCGCGCGCTGGCGCAATGTGAACGTGCCGGGCGAAGAGCAGTACAAGACCAAAGGCGTAGCCTACTGCCCGCACTGCGATGGCCCGCTGTTCAAGGGCAAACACGTGGCCGTGATTGGTGGCGGCAACTCTGGGGTGGAAGCGGCCATTGACCTGGCCGGTGTGGTGGCGCATGTCACCTTGATCGAATTCGACACCAAGCTGCGTGCCGACGCGGTGCTGGTCAACAAGCTGCAGAGCCTGGCCAACGTGACCATTCTGGTCAATGCACAAACCACCGAGATCACCGGCGACGGCCACAAGGTGAACGGCCTGACCTACAAAGATCGCGCCACCGAGGCGCTGCATCATGTTGAACTTGAAGGCGTGTTCGTGCAGATTGGCCTGGTGCCCAACACCGAATGGCTCAAAGGCACGCTCGAGTTGTCCAAACATGGTGAGATCGTGGTTGACGCCAAGGGCGCCACGTCGCTGCCGGGGGTCTACGCTGCGGGGGACGCCACCACCTCGCCGTTCAAGCAAATCATCATCGCCACCGGTGACGGCGCCAAGGCAGCGCTGGGCGCGTTTGACTATTTGATGCGACTGCCAGCGGCGTAAGCTGGTACCGTGGCCATTACTCCCAATGCAGTGCCGAAATGTCGTGCGCCATGATGGGGTAATTCATCCACCAGCCGCGCAGCCCTTTGCGTGATACGGCCGTGACTTGGGCGGCATAGATCCAGGCATTCACTGCGTCTGTAGCCAAGTGGCGCTGAATGTCGGCAAACAGCAATTGGCGTTCACGCGCATTCTGGCTGGCTTCATGACGCGCCACCAAAGCCCGAAAGCTTGGGCTGTCGTAGCCAAAATAGTAGCTGGGATCGGTGTAGATGGGGTAGTCCAGGGGCTCAACGTGGTAGATCATGGTCAAGTCAAACTTGCCTTTGAACGGGCCGTTGAGCCATTGTTGCCAGGTCAGGTATTCAGGTTTGGCTTGGATGCCCACCTCTGCCAAGGCATCGACCAGCAAGGCCTGATCGGTGCGAGCGTACGGCGTGGGTGGCAGGCTTAGGGTCAACACCAAAGGCAGCTTGACACCCGCTTCTGTGAGCAAAGCGCGGGCACGCGCCGGATCATGGGGGTACATGCCTGTCAGATGCACATAACCCGCCTCGGTGGGTGAAAAATGGCTGCCGATGGCTTTGCCCCGGCCGTCGAGCATGCGCTTGATGAATGCTTCGCGATCAATGGCATGCGTGATGGCGCGGCGCACCCGCACATCATCGAGCGGTTTGCGCTTGTTGTTGATCGCCAGCAGCCCCTTGCCGTTGGACGAGCCCACCATGACCTGGTAGTTTTTGTCCGCCTGAAATTGCGCCACATTTTGGGCTGCAATGTTAAATAGCATGTCCACTTCACCTGACAAAATGGCCGCCGACTGTTGGGATGGGTCATTGATGAAACGAAAAACTACGGCCGGAATTTGCACCTTGGCGGCTTGCCAATAGCCGGCAAACTTGGCCAGACTGACACCCCAGCCCTTTTTCCAACTCACAAATTGATAAGGGCCCGTACCCACCGGCTGGGTTGCCGCCAGCGCTGCCGTCTTGGGGTGCAGAATGACGGCGGTGTTTTCGCCCAAGCGGAATAAAAAGTTGGCATCGGCATGGTGCAGTGACAGCACCACAGTGAAGGCGTCTGGCGTGTCAATGCTGGCCAGGTTGTCAAAAAGCACTTTTTTGGCTTTGTTGGTAGAGGCTTTGGCTTGGGCTCGCTCAAACGAAAACCTGACCACTGCCGCATCAAAGGCCGAACCATCATGAAACTTGACCCCCTGGCGCAACGCAAAGGTGTAGCGCTTGCCGTCCGCACTGACCTGCCACGAGCTGGCCAGCAACGGCGTGGTGGCGCCACTTTCCTCAATCTTGGTCAAGCCTTCAAACAGGTTGTAGTGCACCACCTCACCAATGGATGCCGAAGCCGCCGTGGTGGGGTCCAGGCTGTCGGGCTCAAGCGACACACTGAGGGTCACGGCAGCTTGCTTGGCTTGCGCCCAAACCGGGCGACTCACATTGGACAGAAAAATCAACGGGCTGGCCTGAGCCAAAGAGGCCAAGGCAAACTGGCGGCGATTCAATAACATGAGTTTCTTCCCCCCCAAAAAAACGGGCAAAATGAAATTTCATTTTTTTGTTGACGTATAGGTGGATTGTCAACGATGTATTTGATCTGGTTCAAGCCGTGACCCTCTGCAAAACCCTATGCCTTCCCTTTTCACATTATTTCCCCAGCGTCGCAAAGCCTTGATCTGGAGCCTGACCGCCTTGGGTTTGGTCGTCTTGTTGAGCTTGACAGCCTGGAGCCTGGTTACCAGCTTTGAAGACCGCGTGCAGGCAAGCCGCCATCAAGCTGAACGTGAGTTGTTGGTCATTGGACATTTGCAAACCCAAAGCATCACCGCCTGGCGTGAACAACGCATGGCCGACGGGTGGTCTTTGCTTGACGACTCGCTTTTTGCCAGCGCTGTTGCCAACTGGCTCAAAGATGCATCGCCAGAACACGTGCAAACCATTCAACAACGTCTGCGCATTTTGCAAGAGCGCGCCAAATACGAAGCGGTTTACCTGGTCAACGCGCAAGGCCAGGTGCAACTGTCTGCTATGGGCAGTAGCACCCAAAAGTTGCCTGAGCCAGAGCAACAGGCCTTGGACAAAGCCATCACCCAAGCGGTTGTTGCCGTGGTTGAGCCACGCACCGACCCGGTGTTTGCGTTTCCGTTCTTCAGTGTGCTCGTGCCGGTGTTTGACGGTGCCAACGCCATCGGTGCCGTTTGGCTGGTCAGTGATGTGCGTAACAGCTTGTACCCTTTGCTCAACCAATGGCCTACCCCAAGCGCCACCGCCGAGTCGGCCATCATCATGCGTCAAGGCAGTGAGCTGGTGTACTTGAGTCCACTGCGTCACGCTGCTCAAGCGGGTCTGAAGGTGCGCAGCCTGTTGAGCCGCACCACCGACCCGGCGGTGCAAGCCATTTTGGGTGCGCGTGGTATTTTCTATGCCCAAGACTACCGCGCCCAAGCTGTCCTTGCCATGGCCAGCGCCGTACCTGACTCACCTTGGCTGGTGATCTCCAAAATTGATGAGTCTGAAATCATGGCCAACACCCGTAGCCGTGAAATTTATGCCTTGGGCTTGCCTGTGCTCTTGGGCTTGCTGTTCGTGGGGGCTGTGTTCGCCCTGTGGCAACGCAAGGCCTGGTGGCGAGAACATGATTTAAAAACAGAGCTGCAACGCAACATGCACTGGCTTGAGAGTGCGCAAAAAGCCGCCACCATCGGTTATTTTTCATATGGCGTAAAGCAACAAACTTTTGCCCTATCCACCATGGCCGGTGCCATTTTTGGTTTGACCGACCACGGTCCGGTGCCGCTTGCACAGTGGGTGACCTTGCTCCATCCAGAAGACCGGCAGCACACGCTTGATCAACACCGGCAAGCCGTGGAGCATATGAAACCGCTGCGTACGCAATACCGTATCCAGAGAGCTCAAGACCAACAACTGCGCTGGATTGAAGTGTGGTGCGAATTCGAGTTAAGTGAGCAAAAAAATCGGGGGCACTACATGATCGGTACCGTGCAGGACATCACCGAACGCAAACAAACTGAAGAAGAACTTGCCCGTTACCGCGTTGCTCTTGAAGAAAAAATACGCCTTGATCCTTTGACGCAAATCGCCAACCGGCGCGCGCTCGATGAGCAGTTGGCGCTTGAATGGCAGCGCGCCATGCGGCGGCAAACACCGCTGGCATTTTTGATGATCGATGTGGATTATTTCAAGCTTTACAACGACCATTACGGCCATGTAGCAGGCGACGAATGCCTGAAAAATATAGCCCAGGCAATCGCGGCCTCCGTCAACCGCGCGGGTGAACTGGCGGCGCGCTATGGTGGTGAAGAATTTGCGGTGTTGTTGCCAGAGGCCGATGTGGTGCGTGCCATGCAAACCGCCGAGCGCATCTGCCAAGCCATCCGGACACTCAACATGGCGCACAACAGCTCCGGTGTGGCGCCCCATGTGACCGTCAGCGTTGGCGTAGCGAGCGTTCAGCCGATCTTTGTGGAGGCTGTCGCTGGCATACCTGCTGAAACAAAGCAGCCACCCACCACCGGGTCCCTCTCGTCGCTTGCGCCCAGCATCCAACGCATGATCAACCAAGCCGATGAAGCCCTCTATCAGGCCAAGCAACAAGGCCGCAACCGAGCGCTGCCCTACGGTACGGTGAATGCGTGAGGCCTTGCCGCCTCAAAACAGTGTTGCAACAGCAAACCGACCGAGTCGGGCGCACCGAGGTGATTTTGACCACCTTGCGGGGGTCCGCGACGGCTTGCAAAAACCGCCGTGGCTCTTGCGGCCGAACGCAAAAACCAGCCACTGCGGCACGTTGCTTCTTAAATTACTCAATGGTTTAACTAATTTTGCTCAATCGATTGAGTTATTTAGACGCCATTCGCCAGGCGTTCTTTCTGCGGCAGCTTTGTACGGGCATTTTGAGCGTCTGCGCAGTGTCCATAGCTATGCCATGAACACCTCACAGCCACCCAAACTGCCTCGCAAACTTGCTCGCCATCATCTCAAACCCTGATGAACAATCTCGGATCATGCCAACTCGCCAAAGAAGCGCTGTCGAATAAAATCAACGCCTTTCAGCCCCATGTCTGCGATGCTCCCAAGGGCATCACTTTCCGCCACCATGACCAACACCCTCAATCAACCTGGCCTTAACAGCCTGTCCAAATCCTTCGAGCCCGCCGCGCTGGAAGCCCACTGGGGGCCAGAGTGGGAAAAGCGCGGCTACGGCGTGGCCGGTAGCCGGGGCACGGGTGAGCCCAGCGCAGAGGCCGCTGCGCGCGGCGACAACTTCTGCATCCAGCTGCCGCCACCCAACGTGACCGGCACGCTGCACATGGGCCACGCGTTCAACCAGACCATCATGGACAGCCTGACGCGTATGCATCGCATGAAAGGTTTCAACACCGCCTGGATTCCGGGCACCGACCACGCCGGTATTGCCACGCAAATCGTGGTGGAGCGCCAACTGCAAGCCCAAGGCATCAGCCGCCATGACATGGGTACCACGCCCTTTGAAGCCCGCAAAAACTTTGTGAGCAAGGTCTGGGAGTGGAAAGAAAAAAGCGGCAACACCATTACCACCCAGATGCGCCGCATGGGCGACACGGTGGACTGGAGCCGTGAATACTTCACCATGGACCCCAAACTGTCCAAAACCGTCACCGAAACCTTTGTGCGTTTGTACGAGCAGGGTCTGATTTACCGCGGCAAGCGCCTGGTCAACTGGGACCCGGTGCTGATGAGCGCCGTGTCTGACCTGGAGGTCGAGTCGGAAGAAGAAGAAGGCAGTTTGTGGCACATCCTCTACCCGTTTGCCGACGGTCCGCAACTGGTCAATGGCGAGTTGGCTCCTGGCCTGGTGGTGGCCACTACGCGGCCTGAGACCCTGCTGGGCGACGTGGCCGCCATGGTGCACCCCGAGGACGAGCGCTACGCCCACCTGATTGGCAAACACGTCACCCTGCCCCTGTCAGGTGATACGCCTGCGGCTTGGCGCACCATCCCGATCATTGCCGACGACTATGTGGACAAGGCCTTCGGCACCGGCGTGGTCAAAGTGACGCCTGCACATGACCAGAACGACTATGCCGTGGGCCAGCGTCACAAACTGCCGATGATTTGTGTGCTGACGCTGGATGCAAAAATTGAGAGCAATGCACCCAGCGCCTATGTGGGCTTGGACCGCTTTGCAGCCCGCAAACAAATCGTCAAAGACCTGCAGGCGCTGGAGCTGATGGTCGAGATCAAGAAACACAAACTGATGGTGCCGCGCTGCGCCCGCACGGGCCAGGTGATCGAACCGATGCTCACCGATCAATGGTTTGTCGCCATGAGCAAGGTCAGCGAACAAGACCCCACAGGCAAAAGCATCACACAAAAAGCCATCGACGCAGTGCAATCCGGCCAGGTGAAGTTTGTGCCCGAAAACTGGGTCAACACCTACAACCAGTGGATGAACAACATTCAGGACTGGTGCATCAGCCGCCAGCTCTGGTGGGGGCATCAGATTCCCGCCTGGTACGCCGAAGACGGTACGGTTTTTGTAGCACGTAACGAAGACGAGGCAAGGGCTAAAGCCGAAAAAGCCGGATACAAAGGCGCTTTGAAGCGCGATGAAGACGTGCTCGACACCTGGTACTCCAGCGCGTTGGTTCCCTTCAGCACCATGGGATGGCCAGAAGCCAGTAACACAGCTCTGGGGCAAGGCGGGCTCGGGCGCGACGATTTGGCGAGCGCAGCGAGTATGAGTGCGAACGAGTCCGCCTTGTCCCAGAGCGGATCAACAGCGAACACACTGAACGACATTGACTTGTACCTCCCCAGCAGCGTGCTGGTGACAGGCTACGACATCATCTTTTTCTGGGTCGCCCGGATGATCATGATGACCACGCACTTCACCGGCAAAGTGCCGTTCAAACACGTCTACATCCACGGCCTGGTGCGCGACGCGCAAGGCCACAAGATGAGCAAGAGTGAAGGCAACGTGCTCGACCCGGTCGACCTGATCGACGGCATTGCCCTGCCTGAACTGCTGGTCAAACGCGCCGAAGGTCTGCGCAAGCCAGAGACCGCACCGCAAGTGCGCAAAAACACAGAGAAAGAATTCCCCACCGGCATCCCCGCCTTTGGCGCTGATGCGCTTCGTTTCACCTTCGCGTCCTTGGCATCCTTGGGCCGGTCTATCAATTTTGATAGCAAACGTTGCGAAGGCTACCGCAACTTCTGCAACAAACTCTGGAACGCCAGTCGCTTCGTGCTGATGAACTGTGAAGGCCAAGACTGCGGTTTGAAGGAACACACCGCCGCCGAATGCGAAGTGGGGGCAAGTTACCTGGACTTCAGCGCCGCCGACCGCTGGATCGTCTCGCTGCTGCAGCAAACCGAAGCGCAAGTGGCGCAAGGCTTTGACGAATACCGCCTGGACAACGTCGCCAGCACGATTTACGACTTTGTCTGGAACGAGTTCTGCGACTGGTACCTGGAAATTGCCAAGGTACAAATCCAGCAAGGCAACGATGCACAAAAGCGCGCCACCCGCCGCACCCTGATCCGCACGCTGGAAACCATCCTGCGCCTGGCCCACCCGGTCATCCCGTTTGTGACCGAAACGCTGTGGCAAAAAGTCGCGCCCGTGGCGGGGCGTGGTGGTGCATCGGTAGCCATTGCCGCCTACCCCCAAGCGCAACCCGAGCGCATTGACCAAGCGGCAATAGCCCATGTCGCGAAGCTCAAAACCCTGGTGGATGCCTGCCGCAATTTGCGCGGCGAAATGCAGGTGTCGCCCGCCACCCGGCTGCCGCTGTTTGTCATGGCCTCAGCCACTGAGTCAGCGTTCATGAAAAACGCCGCCCCGGTGCTGCAAGCGCTGGCCAAACTGAGCGAAGTGCGGGTGTTTGAAGACGAAACCGCCTGGACTGCCGCCGCTCAGGCTGCGCCGGTGGCGGTGGTGGGTGAAGCGCGCATTTGCCTGTTCATGGAAATTGATGTGGCCGCTGAAAAACTGCGTCTGGGAAAGGAACTGGCGCGACTCGAAGGCGAAATCGTCAAGGCCAACGGCAAACTGGGCAACGAGTCATTCGTGGCTCGTGCGCCTGCTGCGGTGATCGAGCAGGAACGCAAGCGCCTGGCGGACTTTGAAGCCACGCTGGCCAAAGTCAAAGATCAGCTCGCGCGACTGGGCTAAAGCGCCCGGGCTCGCGGATTAACGGCGGCGCAGGACGTGGATGTAGTTGGTGGCGAACGTCTGCTGTTCCAACAGTTCGTTGCCCGTCTGCTTGGCAAAAGCCTGAAAATCTTTGACCGAACCGGCGTCAGTGGCAATCACCTTCAGGTTCTGACCGCTCAGCATTTCGCTCAGCGCTTTTTTGGCTTTGAGGATGGGCAGCGGGCAATTCAAGCCGCTGGTGTCAATTTCTTTGTCGATTTGCATGGCAATTTCCTAAAAAATTCATCTTAGCCGACATCACGCCGGGAACACCCCGGTAGACAAATAGCGGTCGCCGCGGTCGCAGACGATAAACACAATGGTCGCGTGGCGCACGGTTTTGGCAATTTCTTGCGCCACCCAGCACGCCCCAGCGGCCGAGATACCGGCAAAGATACCTTCTTCGCGCGCCAGCCGACGGCACATCTCTTCGGCATCTTCCTGGCTCACGTACATCAGCTCATCGATATGGGTGGGGTCATAAATCTTGGGCAAATACGCCTGTGGCCATTTTCGGATGCCCGGAATACGCGAGCCCTCGGTTGGTTGCACACCGATGATTTTGATCGTCGGGTTCTTTTTCTTCAAATACTGCGACACGCCGGTGATGGTGCCCGTGGTCCCCATGGCGCTGACAAAATGTGTCACCTTGCCTTTGGTATCCGCCCAGATCTCGGGGCCTGTCGTTTCAACGTGAATGCGCGGGTTGTCCTGATTGGAAAACTGGTCCAACACATGGCCCTTGCCCTCAAGCGCCATCTGGTCGGCCAGGTCACGTGAGTACTCCATGCCCCCGCTCTTGGGCGTCAAAATCAGTTCGGCGCCAAACGCCTTCATGGTCTGCGCCCGCTCGATCGATAAATCCTCGGGCATGATCAGCACCATGCGGTACCCCATCACTGCAGCAGCCATCGCCAACGCAATGCCGGTATTGCCTGAGGTGGCCTCAATCAGCGTATCTCCCGGTTGGATGTCTCCGCGCTCCTGCGCCCGCGCAATCATTGAAAAAGCAGCCCGGTCTTTGACCGAACCGGCCGGATTATTTCCCTCAAGCTTGCCCAGGATGATGTTGCCACGCGCTGCGACGGTATCGCCACCGATACGCTGCAGGCGAACCAGCGGGGTCTTGCCAATCAAATCTTCAATCGTTGCGTATTTCATATACCCCACACTGTGCCATAATTCGCGCTCTTCGCGCTGCCCGGGTGGTGAAATTGGTAGACGCAGGGGACTCAAAATCCCCCTCCGAAAGGAGTGCCGGTTCGATTCCGGCCCCGGGCACCAGCCATACACAAGAAAAGCTTGCTATACAAAAAAGTAGCAAGCTTTTTCTCTTTTTGTACCCTGTAGCCACCAGTACCGGTTTTTGCACCGGGTCGCCTGTTGCGTCCGTCGAAATCTAGGGAAGCACTGGAATGTTTTGTCCCGGGGTCTTCAAGAGACACTGTGGTGGGGTCAAGGGCGGGCGCAGCCCGGCGAAGCGAACCCTTGATGCCGCCACAGTGCCTCTTACGCTGCACGGCAGGCCGAATGTCGCACATTAGCCGCGTTCGGCTTGTCGTGCAAACGCGCAAATTACCGACTGTCCCAACCTCGAATAGCTTGGGATCAAAAGTCGTAAATAGCGTGGGGCGCAACAAACGATCTCGTTTTAAATCAATCAGTTGCCCTGAGTCACCCTTCTGGGATGTATCAATTTCGTAATAAAACGTGTTGCGTTGTTTCGTTTTCGAAACATTACTGCGCATCGATTTTTTTGCAAAGCCCGCATTCAGCTGCGTCTTTTTGTCCAGTGCACCGTCACCACTAAACAAAGTTCGCCAAGGAAACACCATGTCTGTTCGAAAAACATCCACCATCATGGTTGCCGTCGCCGCCACGCTTACTGGTTTTTGGCTTTACACGAGCAGCAACGCACAGCCCAATGAGCCAGTGGCTGTCGGTATGGGCGCTGCGGATGCGGTTCAGGGGGTGCTGCGTGCTGGCAAGCCGACCATCATCGAGTTTGGTGCCAACAACTGCGTGAGTTGCCGCGAGATGAAACCGATCCTGCATGCACTTGCGCAGGACTCACGCATTGCCGTGGCCGATGTCGACATTTTGAAAGAGCGCGAGTACATCGGCAAATACCAGATCCGCCTGATGCCCACACAAGTGTTTTACAACGCCCAAGGCGTTGAAACCGGTCGCCACATGGGCAAGATCAGCGCTGAAGCTATCCTGGCCAACCTTGGCATGACGCCAGCTGCCGTGACCACCACCGCCATCACACCGAAAGCCGCGCTGTGACTGGCCTTGAAGGCCTAGCCGCAGCTTTTGCAGGCGGCGTGCTGACCTCCGCCTCACCCTGCGTGCTGGCCGCGGTGCCGGTGGCCGTGGGTTTTGTTGGCGGCCAGGCCAACAGCCCACGTCGCGCCTGGACCTTGTCGCTGGCGTTTGTGGCGGGCATGAACATCGCTTTGCTAAGCATGGGCCTGGCCGCTGCGCGACTGGGTTTGATGATGGGCACGCTGCCTGGCCCTTGGCTGGTGGTGGTAGGTGCTTTGGTGATCGCTCTGGCGGTTTGGCTGTGGCGTGCGAGCAGTTCTTGCAGCGTCGGCTTACCCAACGTCCTGCAACAGCATTTGGCGCGCTCAGGCTTGTGGGGCGCGCTGGTGCTGGGGGCATTGATTGGCACGGTGATGAGTCCGTGCGCCACACCAGCCTTGGGCGCAGCGCTTGCCATTGCTGGGTCGGGTGCAGCCCTGGGTGCGTCCATGATGTGGGGCGCGGCGCTGCTGCTGGCCTACGGCATCGGTCACAGTGCCTTGCTGCTGTTGGCTGGTGCCATGCCGTCAGCAGCCAGCGCCATGATCGCGCGGTTTTCGCGCTGGGATGCCTGGCTACCAGGTCGGCGCACGTTTGCCGCAGTGATGTTGTTGGCCGGTGCGTGGTGGGTGGCGCAAGGGCTGGGGTTTGACGTTTTACTCAACTGAGTTCGGTTCGCTGCGTCTTTTCTGGCCAGGTTGCACATTCTCTTTTTGGTCATGATCGACCAAAAAGATGACAAATTTTTTTAGGTCGGTTGCATCTTTTGGCGCATCCGCACGTCCCCACTGCCATGAAACCACCCATCTTCTCCAAACTGCCACGTCTACGCGTCAAGCGCTCACTATCTCAACCCGCCATCCTTGCCCTGCTGCTGGCACTTGCTGTACCTTTGGTCGCCAGCGCTAACCCCTTGGGCGATGTGTTGCAAGCCGCGCTGGATCACCCTGCCGTTCGCTCGCGCCAAGCCCAGCTGCAAGCCGCCGATCAGGACGCATCGGCCGCAACTGCGCGCTACTTTGGCCGTGGCAACCTGCTGCTGGACCAAACCAGCTACGAGGGCAAACATGTGGTGGGCTACTTTTACCCGGGCCAACCGACCCCCGCCATTCTGGACGACAACATCAGCCGCGTTGGCATCAGCTACAGCCTGCCAATTGATTTGTTTGGCGTGATCGCTGCCTCGCGCGAGAAGGCGCAGGGCAACCGCGATGCCCAGGACCTGCTGGCGCGGCAAGAGCAGCTCTTGCGCCTGAACCAGGCGGCCAGCGCCCTGACACGCAAACAAGCGCTGCAACTGCAAACGCAGGCGCTGCAAACCCAACGCGAGCGGGTTGAAGCCTCGGTGGCACGGATTCACCAGGAGGTGGATTTGGGCCGCACCGCCGGCGTGGACTTGGCCTTGGCCGAAAGTGACTTGGCGCGCCTGCAAGCCGAAGAAGCCCGCCTGCAAGGCCAGTTGGGCGACACCCGCGCCGACTTGCGCGACGCCAGCGGGCAGGACCCCGAAGTCGGCACGCAGATTGTTGCCACCCCCGCCTGGCAAGATGTGGAACCTGAACAGACCCTGGCGGTGCGCATCGCCCAAGCGCGTTTGCTCAGCTTGCAAGCCAGCAGCCGCGAAGCCAACCGCAATTTGTTGCCCGCCCTGAGCCTCGGTGCCGATGTGTTCAGTAACCACGGCGGCAGCGGCGACATGACCACCCGCGCCATCGCCTTGCGGCTGACCATACCGCTGGAGGTGGGCAGCTTCAAACGTGCCAATGCCGATGCCGCCCGCGCGGTGGCGGCAGAAGAAGATGTGGCCGCCAGTCGGCAAACCGCGCGCCGCCAATGGCAAAGCCTGCATTCAGCCTACAACAGCGCGCAAGCCGATGCCCAAGCGCTGGACAAAGAAGTGCGCTACCGCACCGAAGTGGTGACGGTGGAAGAAAAAAAATGGGAGCTTGGCGCCCAAACCCTGGAAAACCTGCTGCGCCAACGCCGTGACCTGCTCGATGCCCAGTACCGGCTGGCCGACGCGCGCTTTCGCAGCCTGAACGCCTGGTCGCAAGCCCAGGTGCTGGCCGGCACCGAGGTCACCCAATACATCGCCACTTTGAACCCGCAAAAACCATGAACACGCCCAACACTCTGAATGCGAGCAACGCCATGTCTCAACCCAAATCCAAAAAAACCCTGATCGCCATCGTCGTGCTGGTGCTGGTCGCCGGTGCCGTGCTGGCCGTGGTCAAACAAAAATCCCGCCTAGCTGCCGAGGTCGTCCCGAAAGCCACGCCAGTGACGGTGCAGCCGCTGGCGCTAACCCGCGGCCCGGTCACCCTCACCTTGCCACTGGCTGCCGAAGTGCAAGCCGTGCAAGAAGCCAACATCGCCAGCCGCCTGACCGGCTATGTGACGGCGCTGCGGTTTTCTGAAGGCGACCGCGTCAAAAAAGGGGAGCTGCTGGTGCAGATCGACACCGCTGACGCCCTGGCCAACCTGCAGCGCGCACAAGCCGACCTGGCGCGCACGGACCAGCAGCAAGCTACCTTGAAGGCCGATCTGGCTGCCGCAGAAGTCGGGGCACGGGCGGCAGACGACCGCGCAGCGCGTGCCAAAACCCTGTACGACATGAAGGGCGTGTCGCTGGAGCAACTGCAAACCGAACAAACCAACCAGGCTAGCGCACAGGCCCGACTGGCGGGCACGCGCGGGGCGCTGAACGCTTACCAGGCCAGCCTGAGTGCGGTGAAAGCAGGTGTGCAGGCTGCGCAAATCAACCTGGGCTATGCCGACATCCGCGCACCGTTTGATGCCATGGTGGCCGCGCGACCGGTGCAAATGGGTGACCTGGCCACACCGGGCAAGCCCTTGATGCGCCTGGTGGGCTTGGGTGAGCAGCGCTTGCTGGTGACCTTGCCCGAGGGCGCGTCAGCCCAAGCGCTGCGCCTGAACAAGCAGGACTTGCCGCTCAAACCCTGGCCCGAAGCCACGGCCCAAGGCATGCGCCGCATGGAGGCACGCGCCACCGGCCTGACCCCTGGCACCCGCGCCAGCGTGCAACTACTGACCTACAAGGCTGACGGCGTGCTGCTGCCCGATGCCTGCCTGCTGGGCAATGATGGTCATGCCGCCACGGTGTTTGTGCTGCCCAAGGACGGCCCGGCCAAAGCGCTCAAAGTCAACCTCATCGCCAGTGGCAGCGAAGGCACCGTCAGCACCGATGAAGGCTTGAGCGGCCAGACCATCGCCTGTGGCGGGGCCGACGTGCTGACCCGTTTGGCTGCAGGTGTGCCTTACCGCATGGCCATGGGGCGCTAAGCCATGCTGTTTCGCTTTTTTTACCCCCGCCCGCTGCTGCTAGCGATGATTCTGCTGATCGGCGCAGTGCTGGGCGTGGTCGGATACGTCAACTTGCCGCGCAATATGTACCCGGATGTCGAGCGCTCACAAGTCACCGTCATCACACAGTTGCCCGGTGCCACAGCGCAAACCGTGGCACAAAAAATCTCGCGCCCGATCGAGCAGGAGCTCTACGCTTTGGCGGGCATTCGGGACGTGCAAAGCACCAACAAGAACGAAGTCTCTATTGTCAAAGCCGAGTTTGAGTACGGAAAGGACCTGGATGCCGCAACCTTGGGGGTCAACAACGCACTCTCCAGGGTGCGCGGTAAATTGCCGCCTGATGCCCCACCATCGGGCGTGTACGGTGTCGGTGGTTTCACCAGCCCGGTGCTCACGCTGGCGCTCTCGCCCAAGTCTGGCAGCGGGGTGTCTTTGAGCCAGATTCGGATGCTGGCCGAAAACGATTTGCGCACGGCATTTTTGACCCAGCCCAACATTGCCAACGTGGAAATTTTTGGCGGCTTTGAGCCCACGCTGCGGGTAGTGTTTGACCCTTTGCAACTCGCCAGCCACCAGATCAGTCCAGCGCAATTGCAGGACCTGATCGCCAAAATGGGGCGGGACTATCCCGTTGGCCTGTTTCAGCAAGCGTCGTCCCTGATGGCCTTAAGTGTTTATGGCGAGCGCGTCAGCGTTGAAGCCTTGCGCCGCTTGCCGCTGGGCAATGGCTTGACGCTGGCCGACGTGGCACAGGTGGAACTAAGCCAGGCAGAGCGTTTTTCAGCCTTCCATGGCAACGCCAAGCCCGCCATTGCCATGTCAATCCAACGTGCACCCGGGCAAAGCGTCCAAGGGGCTCTGACTGATGCCAACCGCATCTTGCAGGACGTGCAGCAGCGCTACGCCAACATTGAGTTTGCTGTGGCCGACAGCCAGCAGGAGCTAATAGAAACCTCCAACACCAACATGATCGAGGCGCTGCGTGATGCCATTGTGTTTGTGATGCTGGTGATGCTGCTTTTTCTGGCCAACTGGCGCGCGGTGGTGACGGCGCTCATCAGTATTCCGCTGGTTTGCTTGCTGACCCTGGCCGTGCTGTGGCTGATGGGCAAAGAGCTCAATATCATCGTCATGACCGGCATTATTCTGGCCTTGGGCATGCTGGTGGACGACGCGGTGGTGGTGCTTGAAAACATCGAGCGCCATTTGGAGCAGTTGCATGAAGAGGTTGAAGTTGCCGTGCGGCGTGGCACTGAAGAAGTGCTCTCACCGCTGTTGGTGGGCACGCTGGCCACAGTGGCGGTGATTGGGCCGCTGCTGTATGTGGGTGGCTTTTCTGAGGCCATCTTCTCGCACCTGATTCGCCCGGTGCTGATCGCCGTGTTTGTGTCTTATTTTCTGGCGGTTACCTTTATCCCCAAACTTTCGGCCTACTGGTATCGCAATGGCTTGCCACCAAAGAACCGTTGGGAACTGGCGCTAGAGCGCTTCTATCAGCGAACGCTGGCCGGCGGTGCCGGGTGGTACGTGGGCCTGTTGCGCTACGCCATGACTGGGGGCTGGCGCAAGCGTGCGTTACTGGTGCTGCCGGCCGTGCTGCTGCTGGCAGTCAGCATTGGCATCGTGGTGCCCTTGATCGGGCGCGACGCGCTCTCGCCCATGGACACAGGCATTGTGAAGGTGCACGTCAAATTTGGGGGCAATGTGCCGGTTGCGCAGGCCGAAGAACGACTCAGGGACTTTGAACAAGCCATGGCTCAGGACCCGCGCCTTTTGCGCAGCAGCGCCACTTTTGGGTCTGAGCCGGGCACGCTGTCACTTGGTTCGGGCCAACTGCCGGGCGAAGCGACCTTTACCCTGACCTATGTGGACCGGTTGAAGCGTGCACAAAGCAGTTGGGGTATTGAGGCTGATCTGCGCTCGCAATTGGCAAAGGTACCCGGTGTTGTCAGTGCCGATGTGTTTGACTCGGGTGCCACGGCGTTGTCCACCATCAAGGCACCGATTGACATTCGGCTCAGCAGTGACGACTGGCATCTTTTGACCCAGAGCGCACCGGCCGTGGTGGCGGCGCTTCAAGCGGTACCGGGCATCACCACTGTTTCCACCAGTTGGGATGCCAACAGTGAAGAAGCGCTCTTGATGCTGGATGAAGAAAAACTGCGCCTGCTGGGAGCCAGCCCAGACCAGGTGGTGGGGCAGTTGCCGCTCAAAGGTCTGGCCGTGGCCAGCCTCAGCAAAATGCCCAGTGTGGGCAGTTTGCCGGTGCGCACCTATTTCAGCGACAGCTACCGTGCCAATCCGCAAGCATTGCTGCTGTTGCCCATCGTGCTGGCCAACGGGCAAAGCGTGCCCTTGGGTCAGGTAGCGCGCATTGAGCACCACCCCTCGGTCGCCCTGCTGACCACGGATGGCATTCGCTACTCGCTGGACTTTTTTGCCTACCGTAACACACAGGCCATCAGCCAGATCAGTGACGCAGCGGTGGCAGCCGTAGCCAAAGTGCTGCCGCCCGGCGTGAGTTTCAGTGACGAGGGCGACTACCCAGCCTCCAGAGAATCGAGCAAACGCATGATTTTGGGACTGGGTCTGGGCATGTTGCTGCTGCTCGGTGTGCTGGTGTCTTTTTACCAAAGTGTCGGCTTGGGGTTGTTGTCGGTGGCGATCCTGCCGCTGTCGGTCATTGGTGCCATGTGGGGTCTGCTGGCCTTTGGCAAGGCGTTGGCGCTGCCCGCCATTTTTGGCATTGTGTTGCTGTTTTCCATCATCATCAAGAATTCGATCCTGATGGTGGACTTTATCCAGGAGCGTCGTGCAGAAGGCCAGGGTTCGCAACAAGCGGCCGAAGGTTCGGTGCTGCTGCGTTACCGCCCAATTCTGATGACGGCGCTGGCCACCATTGCCGGCATGATCCCGATTGCCATGGAAAACGCCATCGGGCTGGAGCGCCTGTCGCCGCTGGCCGATGCCGCCATTGGCGGGCTGCTGGTGGGCACCTTCATGAGCCTGTTTTACCTGCCGCTGTTTTATGTGTGGATGTCTGGTCAATCCGCCGCACACTCAAAACAATAGCTACTTGCGCTTATTTCGTAAGGGCTAGAGGCCAAAAACATTAAGAAAATTACGCTTGCTGGTTTTGGATGGCCTTTGCCTTTGCAGCGCGTTGGTCTTGTCGCCTGCATCTTTTCAACAAGCGCTGCGTCTCCAACCTTGACAACTTTGTCATTTGATTCCACAGGAGAAATTCACCATGACAGCCAACGAAATCCTCGACATGATGCGCAAAGGCATGGGCCAGGTGCCCGCCGCCATCGAAAAATCAGTACAGGTTGACCCCGGGCTGATCCAGGAGCATGTGCGCTCCAAAGCCTATGCCATGCCCCCTGAAGGCGGCGCCATGGACGAAGAAACCCGCACCATGATTTACCTGGCTGCCGCGCTGGCTGCGGGCAGCAGCACCTGCATCCAAGCCATGGCCAACAAGATCGCCCAGCAAGGCATGTCGGCGGCCAAAGCGCTGGAAACCGTTCACATCGTTCGATTTGCCATGACCAGCAAAGTCATTGGTGATGCTGAAGCGGTGTTTGGCGCGCTGGCAAACAAGTCGTCCAGCTAAGGCCTGCAACCTCGTGCAACACGTCACTCGCCATGAAACAGCACGCCGCCCACCTGGGTGAGCACTTGCGTCACCGCCTGTTCTTTTACGCCAGCGGCGCCATTGCTTTGGGCTGGGTGCTTGGCATCGGGTTGCCTGATGTCGCCAACTCACACCAGCGTGCGTTGGGCTGGATCATGAACACCCTGGTGTTCCTGATGATCTACCCGATGATGATCGGGCTCAACCTGGCGCAGTTGCCAAAAGCCTTGACGCAACCGCGTCCGTTGCTGCTCACGCTGTTCTACAACTTTGTCATCACGCCCCTGCTGAGCTACGCCCTGGTGCAGGCCATGGCCGCCCCGCCCGAACTGGCGCTGGGCTTTTATCTGGTGATGCTGATCCCGGGTTCGTCCATGGCGATTGCCTACACCGGCATGGCTGGCGGCAGCCTTGAAGTGGCCATGCTGGCACAAGCCGCAGGTTTTCTGGTGGTGCCCTTCGCGCTGCCATTTTTCATGCACTGGGCAGGTCAGTCGCAGGCGGTGGTGGTGCCACTGGGCAGTCTGGTCACCACCGTGGTGCTGGTGCTGATACTGCCCATGGCCCTGGGCGACGTCACGCGGCGCGCCCTGGTGCGCCGCTATGGCCCAGCCGTGTTGATGACCCTCAAGCCCTTTTTGGGGGTGATTCCGGCATTGACGATGCTGGTCCTGATGATGCTGATTTTTTTCAGCAAAGGGGTCATGCTGGCGCAAAACTGGCAGATGCTGCTGCCGCTGATGGCCGCCACGCTGGCGTTTTTGGTGGTCATCCTGGCCTTGATGACCTGGTTGAACCGGTGCATGGGGCTGTCGTATGCCGAGCACATGGCGGTGGCCTTTGTCTGCAGCGGCAAAAACAACGCCACGGCGATTGCGATTGCCATTTCCACCGCCGGGTTTGGCCCGATGGTGGCCGTGCCCGCCGCTACGCTGCCCATGTTTCAGGCGGTGCTGCTGGTGGGTTATGTGCATCTGGCTGACCGCCTGCGGCGCTACTATGCACAAGCGGTTTGACCATGGAGTCACCAGCAAAAAATATTATTTCAATAGCTGTTTACGCTTATTTAATAAGGGCTACAGGCTCATTTCATGCTCATCGAGGCTTTTTTGTTAGGCCTGAAATTTGTCCCCTTGGGCAATTTGCGCGATCATCGCGGCCATGAATGCCCAGAAAGATTTCACTGAAACGTCGGTTTGCTTGCCCTGCGCTGCTGCCATTCTGGACGATGGCAGCAGCGACATCGACGCCCGCTTGGCCGCGTTTGCCCAGCAACAATGCAAAAGCAGTGTGCGCGTGCGTGGCCTTTACATGCAACGACGCCCCGCAGCCAGCGGCTGCAAGGCGGATCGGGTGCTGGTGGACATCGCCACCGGAGACACCTATCTGGTGTCGCAACCACTGGGCCCGGGCTCGGTCGCCTGCAACTCCGACCCGCAAGGTTTTGCACGCGCCAGTCAAGTGCTACGCGATGCTTTGCGTCAGACACCTGACCTGGTGATCTGCAACCGCTTTGGCGGCCTGGAGTCTGAGGGGGGTGGCTTTGCCGCAGAATTGCTGGGCATCATGGCCAGCGGCATCCCGTTGTTGACGGTGGTGTCGCCCGCACGTGTCTGCGCCTGGCAGCGTTTTTCTGGGCAAGCGTCTTTGCTGGTAGCCGATGGTGCCGCCTGGCAATGCTGGCTTGATGCGGCTTTGAACCTGCGCCGTCTGCCTGCTGCGCGGTAGTTGTCTGCCAGGCCGACGCACGTTTGCTGCGGTGATGTTGTTGGCGAGTACGTGGTGGGTGGCGCAGGGGCTGGAGTTTGACGTGTTGCCTAACTGAACTTTGTTCGCTGCAAACAAGGGCTGGAGCACAAGCACTGCGGTAGCCTGCTGGAGGCGTTACATCTTTGCGCACTTGGCGTGCTTGCAAGCGACCCATGAAGAGAAGATGTTGTCGATGCTTTGATGTGCGTTATGTACGGACGATTGGCGTACAATTACTTGATCTAACCCGTGAACATTTTTTGGTAAGGATGAAGAACATGCAAGTCAGTACCACCTCCCCCACCAAGGCCAGAGGCTCACGGCTTGAGGCGCGCATTAGCAACGAACAAAAAGCGCTGTTTCAGCAAGCCGCGATGCTCTCCAATCGAACGTTAAGTGAGTTTGTGGTCGCCAGTGCCCAAGAGGCTGCGACCCGAATTATTGAAGCGCATGAAACCATTCGGCTTGAACGTGAAGACCAGATCAAGTTCGTCCAAGCACTGCTCAACCCACCCAAACCCAATGCGCGCCTGCGTCAAGCTGCCCAACAGTACCGCACCATGTTAGGCGTTTAAAACCGTGCTTATTACCGCGCGGCAAGTGCTGGCGCTGCAAAAAGAGCACGAGCGCCAGAACTTCACCTGCGGCAGCCCCGCGCTTGACCGTTATCTCAAGAGCCAAGCTCGCCAGGATAGCGACAAACGGGTTGCCGCTGTATTTGCATTGGTCCAGCCGCCAGCCTCTCAAGTGTTGGGTTACTACACCCTGTCATCGTCAACGATCCATGCCGATGAAGTGCCGCCAGAGATCGCTCGCAAACTTCCCCGCCATCCAAAATTGCCCGTCACTCTACTGGGACGTTTGGCAATCGATCAAGGACTCAAAGGTCAGGGGATGGGGCAGTTCTTGCTCATGGACGCACTGCATCGCAGTCTGCAAGCTGCCGTCGGTATTGCCGCCATGGCTGTTGTGGTTGATGCCAAAGATGCATTGGCAGCAGATTTTTATCAGCACTTCGGCTTCATACCGTTGAACCAGTCGATCAGTAGGTTGTTTTTGCCTATGAAGACCATCGCGACACTTTTCGATTAGATTTGTTGTAACCGAGTGGCAGTACCAAGTGCTGCAGCAAGCCTTGCGCGATACAGCCGAGCTGAACATACACATGGTAGGCGCGCAGCTTTCTGCAAATGGCGGCTCGGTACTCATCGACTTCAACACCGCCGCCGTGTCATTGGCATCCACAGGGCGGTGAATCCGATGCTTGGTGATCAGCGTCTGTCACCGTTTTGTCACTTCAGGTGCTTAGGCTACGCGATGTTATTTTTACTTTTGCAAGGACTGTTTTCATGAATTCTGCTTTTCTCTACCGCGCAGCCACCGCAGCCTGTCTGGTGTTTACCGTAGCGGCTTGTGCCAGCACCGGGTCACAAGACAAGCAAAGCGCACCGACCCCAGACAGCTACACCTTCGGCCTGTGGGGCGATATGCCTTACAAGAAAGCTGGCGACCAGCCCAAGCTGCCCGCTGTGCTGCAAAGCATCAACGCCTCAGACATTGCGTTTTCGCTGTACGACGGCGACATCAAGGATGGCAGCTCGAAGTGCACCGATGATGTCTATACCGACGCGCTCACCATGTTCAACACCCTGAAAAAGCCTGTGATTTACCTGCCTGGTGACAACGAGTGGACCGACTGCCACCGCACCAACAACGGCAGCATGAACCCGCTGGAGCGCCTGGCGCACCTGCGCAAAGTGATGTTCCCCAGCACCCGCTCGCTGGGCCAGCAAACCCTGGCGCTTGAACACCAGGGCAAATTGGGTGAGGCCTATGTGGAGAACACCCGCTTCTCTTATGGCCCGGTAATGTTTGCCGGCTTCAATGTGCCTGGCAGCAACAACAACCACATTGCCACACCCAAGCAATGCACCGGCAAGAGCAAGCGCAAACAGGCCGACTGCGACCTGGCCGTGGCCGAGTTCATGGCGCGTGACCCAGCCAACATCGCTTGGCTGAAAGAGACCTTTGCCAAAGCGCGTGAAGCCCAAGCCAAAGGCGTGGTCCTGGTGGTCCAGGGCGAACCTGGCTTTGACGTACCAGAAACCGAAGATGTCGATGAGAGCCTGGCGCCTGAGGTGAGCGGCTACCGTGCCTTCATGACCGCCGTGACGCAGGAGACCGAGCGCTTCAAAGGTCAAGTGCTGTTTGTGCATGGCGACATGCATGTTTTCAAGGTGGACAAGCCGTTGTACCAGCCACTCAAACCGCTGCTGAATTTCACCCGTTTGGGCACGTTTGGCAGCCCGTCACTGCATTGGGTCAAGGTCACGGTGAACCCGGCCAACCCTAATCTGTTCCAGATTGACCCGGTCGCAGTTCAACACGCCAAATAGGCAATGCAAGCGTCAGCAGACAACTCCTCTAGCCATTGGGTTCAACCGGCCTCGCCGAACATCAAGCCTGCCGCAGCCCTTGCTCCACCGTCGGATAGCGCAAGTGCAGGCGCAGTTCTTTTTTCAGCCGGGTGTTGTCCATGCGGCGCGATTCGCTCATGAAACTGAGCAACAGCAGCGGCATGTGGTCGGGCGCTGTGCTGCGCGGTACACGGCGTGGTCGCGGCAGCCCGTACAGGTCAGCAGCCAGGTCAAAGTAGTCGCCCATTTTCAAGACGCTGTCGTCATTGGCGTTGTAGATACGCTGCGGCTTACCGCGCCACAGCGCCGCCACGCAGGCGCGCGCCAGGTCGTCGGCGTGAACATGGTTGGTAAAAACGTCGTCTTCGGCATTGAGGACAGGTGTGCCGCGCAGCAATCGGTCGCGTGGCGTGCCGCCGACCCGATTGGGCGCGTAGATGCCAGGGATGCGCAAAACAGTACTCACCACGCCCGTAGAGCGGCCAAAGAAACGCACCAGACTTTCAGCATCAATTCGCTTTCCAGCCCTTGCTGTATGGGCGTCAGCAGCTCTTGTTTCTGTAACAATTTCACCTTGGCAGTCGCCGTAGACTCCGCTGGTGGAGCCATACACCAGCGACTGCGGCAGCGCGCGCTGGCGCAGCGTGCGTATCAGTGCCAATGTGCGCGGGTCGCCACGCCCGGCCTCTGGCGGCGGCGCCAGATGCACCACTCGCGTTGCCAGGCCACTCAAGCGCGCCAAGCTGGCGGGTTGATCCAGGTTGCCCTGCAACGGCGTGACTCCCTTGGCACGCAGTTCCGCCACCCGGCCCGCGCTGGAGGTGAGCGCCAACAAACATACCCTGCCTTGCATGAGGGCGGCCACGCGCACCCCCACGTCGCCACACCCCACCAGCAACACGCGCTCGCGCCGAAACCGCGCTGGCAACGCGCCGGGCCGGGTGGCATACAACAGAGGGTGAGGGCTTTTCAATGCAGGCAAAATCGGTTCCTTTGAGATTGGCAACAAGCCCCAAGGATACCCAGAACATGACAAATATGGCTGACAACAGCTCCCATTTCCAGATTTCCATCGAACCCAGTGGCCGCAATTTTGCCGTTGCCGCCGGTGAAACCATCCTGGCCGCCGGCATCCGCCAGGGCGTCAATATGCCCTACGGCTGCAAAGACGGCGCCTGTGGGTCATGCAAATGCACAAAGCTCAGCGGCTCAGTCACGCAAGGCGCCCACCAAAGCAAGGCACTCAGCGACGATGAACAAGCACAGGGCTTCGTACTGACGTGTTGCGCTTTTGCCACCAGCGATGTGGTTCTTGAGTCCCGACAGGTCACCGCCGAAGGTACCTTCCCGATCAAAAAAATGCCTGTGCGCGTCAAACAAATCGAACGCAAGTCGAACGACGTCGTGCGACTGGTACTGCAAACGCCGGCCAACGAGCCGCTGCAGTACCACGCAGGCCAGTATGTTGAGTTTTTGCTCAAAGACGGCAAACGGCGCAGTTATTCGATGGCCAATGCGCCGCACCTCATCGCCAACGGGCTCGACTTGCACATCCGGCACATGCCTGGCGGCTTGTTCACCGACCAGGTCTTCAACACCATGAAAGAGCGTGATATTCTGCGCATCGAAGGCCCTTACGGCAGCTTTTACCTGCGCGAAGACAGCACCAAACCGATCATCCTGCTGGCCTCGGGCACCGGGTTTGCACCGATCAAGGCGCTGCTCGAACATATGCAGTTCGTGGGCATCGCGCGCCCGGTCACCCTGTATTGGGGCGGCCGTCGCCCCTCTGACCTGTATCTGGATGACTGGGTCAAAGCGCAGTTGCCAACGATGCCGCACCTGCGCTATGTGCCAGTCGTGTCCGATGCGCTACCTGAAGACGGCTGGGCCGGTCGCACCGGTTTTGTCCACCGCGCGGTACTGGCTGATTACCCTGATCTGTCTGGCTTTCAGGTGTACGCCTGCGGCGCCCCGGTCGTGGTGGCGTCGGCGCAGCGGGATTACATCGGTGCCGGGTTGCCGCCCGATGCGTTTTATGCCGACGCCTTCACCTCTGAAGCCGACAAGGCGCCTGACGCCACAACCTGAACGCCGCGCCAACCACTGCCGTGCCGAAGCGGATTCATTTGTCACAAATACTTACCTTGGCCAACGCTTCCCCGACTTCCCAACGCCGCCTTTTTGCGGCACATTACGGTTCCATGTCCGCTGCCTGGCGGAACAAGACTGAGAGACAACCAATGAATCCACTTTTTTCGATCCAATCCCGCACCGTCGCCCTGGGCTTGGCGGCTGCTGCTGGCGTCGCTGCATTCCTGGCCGGCTGCACGTCCACACCACTGCCGCCACCGGTTGCCTCGGCACCCCCACCCGCGCCCAAGCCTGCGCCCAAGCCGATTGTGGTGATTCCGCCGGTGGCAGCGCCCACGTTTGTATCGCAAGCGCGCTCCCCACGCGACTACCGTCAGGACGCCGCCCGTCACCTCTACACCAAGAATGCCGATCGCATCTACCACGGCAAGATGCCGCCGCTGCTCTACGCAGTGGGTGTATTGCAGGTGGAAGTCGATGGCCGAGGCAACGTGACTGGCACCAGCTGGATGCGCGCGCCCCGTCACGCCCCCGAGGTGATGGCCGATATTGAGCGCACCGTGCGCTTGGCGGCACCGTATCCTGCACCGGTGCGGCTTGGCCGCGTCACGTACACCGACACCTGGTTGTGGCACAAGAGTGGAACTTTCCAGCTCGATACACTGACCGAAGGTCAGGTGTAAAACGTCTATTTTCACCTGCAGGTTTTTTGACGGGCATCAGTAAAACGCATTTTGGTGCGTTCTCTTGATAGTTTGGCGGGGGTAAAGTAGCGCCCACCCAAAACCACAGGAGATGCCATGAGCCAGGAACTGTCCCCCGCCGAACTTGCCTTGCGGGATGCCACCCGGGAATACCACCGTCTGCCCACCCGCGGCAAGATTTCGGTCAACGCCACCAAGCCACTGATCAACCAGCGCGACTTGTCCTTGGCGTACTCACCCGGCGTCGCCTACCCCTGTCTGGAAATCCAGGCCAACCCGGACCTGGCTTATGAGTACACCAGCCGCGGCAACCTGGTGGCGGTGATCTCCAACGGCACGGCGGTGCTGGGTCTGGGCGACATTGGCCCACTGGCCGGAAAACCGGTGATGGAAGGCAAAGCCTGTCTGTTCAAGAAGTTTGCCGGTGTTGACGTGTTTGACATTGAGCTCGACGAACATGACCCCGATAAACTCGTCGACATCATTGCCGCGCTGGAGCCCACCCTGGGCGGTATCAATTTAGAGGACATCAAGGCCCCTGAGTGCTTCTACATCGAAGAAAAACTCAAGGCGCGCATGGGTATCCCGGTGTTCCACGACGACCAGCATGGCACGGCCATCATCAGCAGCGCGGCGTTGGTCAATGCACTCGATCTGGTCGGAAAAAAGATTGAAGACGTCACCGTAGCAGTCTCGGGCGCTGGTGCCGCGGCCATCGCCTGCCTGAACGTGATGGTGGGTCTGGGCGTGCAGGTCAAGAATGTCTTTGTTTGCGACTCCAAGGGCGTCGTCTACAAAGGCCGCCCCGGTGGTTACGACAAGTCCAAAGCGCGTTTTGAGCAGGACACGCCCAAGCGCACACTAGCCGACGCGGTCAACGGTGCCGATGTGTTTCTGGGTTGCTCGGCCGCTGGCGTGCTCACACCCGAGATGGTCAAGACCATGGCTGACAAGCCCATCATCCTGGCGCTGGCCAACCCCGAGCCCGAGATTCGCCCCGAGCTGGCCAAAGCCGCCCGACCGGACTGCATCATTGCCACCGGCCGCAGCGACTACCCCAACCAGGTTAACAACGTCCTGTGCTTCCCCTACATTTTCCGTGGCGCACTGGACTGTGGTGCCACCCAGATCACCGAAGAAATGAAACTGGCCTGCGTGCGCCAGATTGCCGACCTGGCCAAGGCCGACATCAGTGAAGAAGTCGCCAGCGCCTATGCCGGGCAAGACCTGGCCTTTGGCCCGGACTTCATCATTCCCAAGCCGTTTGACTCGCGCCTGATTTTGCGCATTGCCCCGGCCGTGGCCGAGGCGGCTGCCAAATGTGGCGTGGCCAAACGTCCGATCAAGGACATGGATGCCTACCGGCGCGAGCTGTCGCGCTTTATCTACTCCACTGGCATGCTGATGGAGCCGGTGTTCAACGCCGCCCGCAATGCGCCCGCAGCATCCAAACGCGTGGCGTATGCCGAAGGTGAAGACGAACGCGTGCTGCGCGCGGCGCAAGTGGTGGTCGAAGGCAACCTGGCGCGCCCGATTCTGATTGGCCGCCCGGCGGTGATCGAGGCCCGCATTGCCAAAGCGGGCCTGCGCCTGCAACTGGGCAAGGATGTCGACGTGGTCAACCCCGAGGACGACCCGCGTTTCCGTCAATACTGGGAAACCTACCACCAGATCAAGGGCCGCGACGGCGTCAGCCCCGAGGCGGCCAAAGCCGCGGTGCGCCGCAGCACCACCACCATTGCTGCGTTGAGCGTCAAGCTGGGCCATGCCGATGCCATGCTGTGCGGGCTGCACGGCCGCTTTGACGTGCACCTGGACCATGTGCGCGACATCATCGGGCGCAAGGCCGGGGTGGACACCTTTGCCACGCTCAATGCACTGATGCTGGAACACCAGAGCATTTTTGTCGCCGACACCTACGTCAATGAAGACCCCACCGCCGAGCAGTTGTGCTCGATTGCCCGCATGGCCGCCGATGAAGTTCGTCGCTTTGGTGTGCCGCCCAAGGTGGCGTTCTTGTCGCACTCCAACTATGGTTCTTCGCAACGTGCCTCGGCTCGCAAAATGCGTCGCGCCACCGAACTATTCAAAGCAGCCAACCCGGACATCGAATGCGACGGTGAACTGCAGGGCGACGCCGCGCTGTCCGAAGCCATCCGTCACAACACCTTGCTCGACAACTCGCTCAAAGACAAAGCTAACATCCTGATCTGCCCGAACCTGGACGCGGCCAACATCTTGTTCAACGTGCTCAAGATGACCGGTGGCAATGGCGTGACCGTGGGTCCCATCTTGCTGGGCGCGGCAGCGACAGCGCATGTGCTGAACCCGTCAAGCACCGTGCGCCGCGTCGTCAACATGACCGCGCTGGCGGTAGCTGACGTAAGCGCGGGGCGCTGAGCAAACAGCGAACTGCCCGGGCTGTGGCGCACAAAATCCGCCACTGACCCAATGCCACGGGCAAGCGCTATCGCCCGATCAAAAACGCCAGCACCCGTTCGGCAAACTTGCCATACGGTGGCATCAAAAATTTGAGAGAACTCCAGCGCGCCTGGTAGAACACTGGGCGCAGTTTGGAGAAGGTCTCAAAACCCTCATGGCCATGGTAGTGGCCCATGCCGGATTCGCCCACGCCGCCAAACGGCAGGTCGTGCTGGCCGACATGAAACAGCGCGTCGTTCACTGACACGCCGCCACTCATCACATGGTCAATCAGGTACTGCACCTGCGCCGTGTCATGGCTGAACGGGTACACCGCCAGCGGACGCGGCCCGGCGTTGATGCTGGCCACCACTTCCTCCAGCTGGGCATAAGTGCGCAGCGGCAGGATCGGGCCAAAAATTTCACGCTGCATCAACGCACAGTCGGGCGGCGCGTTGAGCACAAGGGTCGGGGCGATCTTGCGTGTGGCGGCATCAAAGGCCGGGCCGTCCAATAATTGCACCACTTGCGCACCGCCGCTGCGCGCTTCGTCAAGCGCGTTGAGCAGCCGGTCAAAAGAGCGCTGGTCGATGATCGACGTGTAGTCGGGTGAGCTGATGGTGGGGTAGCGCGCCTGCACAATGCCGCGCGCCAGCGCCACAAATTCGTCCACCTTGCTTGCGGGCAACCAGGCGTGGTCGACCGTGGTGCAGATTTGCCCGGCGTTGAGCAGTTTGACGAACATGATGCGCTCGGTGGCGGTTTGCAGGGGGTAGTCGTCACACACAATCGCAGGCGCTTTGCCACCCAATTCCAGCGTGACCGGGCACAGGTTGGCGGCGGCGGCAGCCATCACCGCCTTGCCGGTCTGGCCGGAGCCGGTGAACAGCAGGTGGTCAAATTTGAGTTTTGAAAACTCGATGCCCACGCCGCCGGTTTCGTCAAAAAACTGCAGCTTTTCGGGCGAAAAGTAAGCTGGCATGTGCGTTATCAAATACGCCGCCAGGTGGCGCGAGTTCTCGCTCATCTTGACCATGGCGCGGTTGCCCGCAGCAAAGATGTAGCTCAGCGGCACCAGGCTCAAATTGAGCGGAAAGTTCCACGGCACGATCACCCCCACCACGCCCAGCGGCTGTGGTATCACACGGTTGCGCGCGCCAAAAAAACTGCGCCAGTCCACCGAGCGCGATTGCGGGCGCATCCAGCCGCGCAGGTGGCTGATGATGTGGTCAATGCCGTCCACTGCCGGGAAGATTTCGGCTAGCAGCGTCTCGTGGCGTGAGCGGTGGCCGTAATCGGCGCTGATGGCATCGCACAGCGCCTCTTGGTGCTCGCGCACAAAACGTTGCAGGGTGCGCAGGTCGGCCACGCGCTCTTGCAGCGTCGGCACCGGGTGCGCCAGGTAGGCTTGGCGTTGCAAGGCCAGGGCTGCTTGAAGGGTTTGCGACACGGTTGGGGCTGGTGGATTCATCATGTCCGCAGTTTATGCCGCGAGCGGCCGCGCCTGCACGCCAACGTGAGCGATTGAACACCAGCCCCTAACCGCTCACTTGCCGGCCAAATTACCCCACAAGCTCTTCAAGCGCGCATCACGTCCGCAACTGGTGCGATAAAAATCATAGCGCACCGGATTTTTCTTGTAGTAATCCTGATGCTCGTCCTCGGCGGGGTAAAAGTCGTCGGCCATTCGGATGTCGGTGACGATCGGCTCTGTGAACGGCTTGTTGGTTTCCAGTGCCGCTCTGGACGCTTGGGCCTGCGCCAATTGCTCTGCGCTGGTGGCAAAAATCACCGTGCGGTAAGGCGAGCCAATGTCACAAAACTGGCGGTCACGCACGGTCGGGTCAATGGTGTGCCAGAAATGGTCTACCAGCTGTCGGTAACTGACCTTGACCGGGTCAAAGACAATTTTGACGGCTTCGGCATGGCCGGTGGTGTGGCTTGACACCTCGGCATAGCTGGGGTTGGCGGTTTTGCCACCGGTGTAGCCCGAGGTGGTGGAGATCACGCCTGGCACTTTGTCAAAGTCAGACTCCACGCACCAGAAGCAGCCGCCGGCAAAAATGGCCACCTGATGATTGCCATCAGCGACGGAGGCTGCGGCGCTGTTGCTCGGCGCCGCTCTCGGCACGCTTTGGGCGGCCCATTCATACCAGCCAATCAGCGCCAAAATGAAGGCCAGGGCAAACCACAACGACAAACGGGGTTTTCTGGCGCGGGCAGGGGCAGGAGTCTGGTTCATGGCGCATCATAAAAAAGGCGTGCAAAGTCCGTCGCCAGCAAGGGTATTTTGGCCTTGGGCATCCGCCTGAATTGGCGTCTTCACTCACAATCACTGTCGCTATCTTGCTGACTCATCCAACCCGCCATGACTGCTCTGAATGTGTTGGGCACGCCCCTGTTGCCTTGCTCCTACGACCCGCTGACCGGCTTTTATCGCGACGGCTGCTGCCACACTGACGTCCAAGACCATGGCACGCATGTGGTGTGCGCTCGGGTAACGCAGGCGTTTCTGGACTATTCTTTGGCGCAAGGCAACGACCTGATCACGCCGCGTCCAGAATCCCGCTTTGCCGGCCTCAAGCCCGGTGACCGCTGGTGCCTGTGTGCGCTGCGCTGGCGCGAGGCGCTACAAGCCGGTGTGGCGCCGCCCGTGGTACTGGCTGCGACCCATAGCAAGGCGCTGGAAGTGATCACGCTGGCCCAACTGCAAGCCCACGCTGGGTAAGAACGCATGTCAACCCTCTCTGAAACACGACCTGCAGCAGTTGCCTGGCTCGGTTATGGTGGCTTACTGCCTTTTTTGGGCACCGCCTTGCTGTGCTGGTACGAACCCAATCACCGAAGCTTTTGGCTGCAAATGCTGCTCAGCTACGGCGCGGTGATTTTGAGCTTTGTCGGCGCGCTGCATTGGGGCTTTGCCATGGTGCACCCGGATCGTGCCAATCTCGGCGTCGGTGGCATGTATGTCTGGAGCATTCTGCCGGCGCTGGTGGGCTGGATCGCTCTACTGGCTGCCCCCGGCATGGGTGCAGCTTTGCTGCTGGTAGGTTTTTTGGCACATTTCCGTCAAGATCAGCGACTTGCCCGGGTACTTTCCTTGCCGGCGTGGTACCTGCCACTTCGCCTGCAGTTGACGGCAGTGGCCAGCCTGTGCCTGGCCTCGGTCTATTTTCTGGGTCAGGCCGTTTCGCCTGCTGCTTTTAGCGCCTGACGCGGGTGACTCAAGCGATGGCAGCCGACAGCAATGCGAGAAAAAAAACGAGCCGAAGCTCGTTTTTTGCGGACATCAAGAAGAATTACTTCTTGACTTCTGCCTTTTGCATGGCTTCTTCCAATTTCTTGCATTC
>Ga0210039_1000550_pt1 | contig 38835 bp, 53 predicted proteins | sample CryGeyCG2114_250_3_FD_185460 | JGI IMG/M metagenome (GOLD analysis project Ga0210039, IMG submission 185460) | Groundwater microbial communities from aquifer - Crystal Geyser CG17_big_fil_post_rev_8/21/14_2.50 (SPAdes) (version 2) | ecosystem: Environmental > Aquatic > Deep subsurface >...
TGGGGGTAGTTCCATTTTAGGATTAGGTGGTGCAAGTATAACCGCCGATGCTACTGGCCAGGCGGGGAAAAATTATGGTGGTGGCGGTTCTGGTGGTCGTGATATTAATAATTCTGGTCAAGCTGGCGGAGCTGGTGCTGCAGGGGTTGTGATCGTCACTGAATACTATTCTTAGACATGATTCAAGAAACCGCTGACAAATACACTCAATACGAAACCCAAATTGCTAATAAAACAGCAAACCCTTTAGAAGTGCTTAACTTTGCTACCGATAGATTAAAAGCCTTAAAAAATAATAAAATTGTTAGCTCCAACTCGGTTATCAACGAAAAAAACCAGCAAGACGCTCAACTTCAAGGAGGAAATGCCCTAGTCGCTGATAGCAATTTTACTGGGGGGTTTGACCCGATGAGTAGCTTGCTGTTTAAACAGCAACAAGAGTCGATTGACGACCAACAAGGAGAGATTAAGTCAATGCAACTTGTCTTTGACTCGCAACTCGCTCGCACTAATCAGCAATACGGTAACTTAATGCAAGATTTACAATCTGACTTTCAAAAGCAATCACAAATCGCTACCCAGCAAGCGGCGGCTCTTAACCCGTACTCAGAAGCACAAGGAGCGATGACAGCACGAAATTTCCAAGGAGCTATTGCTGGTGAATACAATAAGCAAGCTGTGAAGTTGCAACAAGCGGCGACGATTGCTCAGAATGAATTGGCGGCTAATAATGCTCAGGCGTATGTGCAAATCAGCAATGCCATGAAGGAGAGTAATCGTCAGTTTCAGAAGGGCATATTAGAGTACTTCATGAAACTACAAGCAGCGAAACAAGAGCAACAGAATTGGCAATCAGATTTTGGATTAAAGACAGCTAGTTTTGGGCTTGACCAACAGAAGTTTGGGCTTGATAAGCAAAAATTGACAGAAAAAACGTTTACTGATTTTATAAACGACTTTAGCCAAGACCCTACTTTCAAATCTAACCTTAATCATTTTCGTCAGACTGGAGAGATAAATGATGGGTTAGCACCTCTTATTGAAAAAGGATTAGCTACAGGGTTAAGTTCAGTTGAACAAGTTTTAGCAGTGGCTGAATACCAAACAGAACAACAACGACAATTTAAGCAAACAATGGATTTAAATTGGTTTAATGCCCAAACCAGTCGTTATAATGCGATAAAAAAGAATGAAGGTGGGAGAAGTACAATAAGTGGAATACCTAAAGAATTAGAACAACCCTTACTCCAAATACTCGCTTCTAAAGGTATTACAAAACAACGTAGAAACGATATTATTGACTTGATTTCTACAGGTGGTGTTGAAGCTGCCTATACTTGGGTATACAACAGTATGTTTACGGCAGCACAGAAGGAGGAATATGACTCATATCAAAAATCTATTCCTGTAATACAGCAAAGTCTAAGTGAAATAAATAACGACTCCAGTTTATTATTCGGTCCATATAAGTCTTTACTGGAATCTTCTAAACCTTGGCTAGGATTAAAACGTGACCCTAAATACAGTAAGGTGCGTTCTCAAGTTGAAGCAGCGCAAGCAGAAATTAGACGAGCCTACTACGGAACAGCCGTTACTAATACTGAAAAACATACGGCTGATAAATTCTTAGTAATTGATGAGGATGATATTACTACAGTTAAAATTAAACTGGAAAATCTTGCCAATATTGCTCAATTTACCAACGACGTAAGACGTGCAACTCCGCTTGGTTTAGAGAACACCATTAAACTTTCGGATTATCTAACTACTGAAGACCCAAAAGAGAAACCTCAAGAACCAGTAGTTTGGGGACTAGGTATAAATACAGGTGGTACAACTCTCACCGATGACCAAATAAATAACTGGTGGAACCAATAATATGGCAGTTTTAAACAGGCAACAAGTACAAGAAATTGTAAAGACACGACCAAAAGACATGTCTGAAGAAGACGCTATTCGTGACATCATTAGTCGTGGCCACTCGATTGAAGGACTATCTGCTTCATCAACAGGAAACGCAACTCCAAGTATTATAAATCAAGAAAATGACCCACTGGCTAAGTTAGGGATAGGTGTGGGAAATACATTTAATTCAACACCAGAAACAACTAATGCTAACCCAACAATGATCGGTAATATGGGTAGAGCTATTGTGAAAACACCAATGCGTGTTGTTTCTGGTCTACAAGCTGGTGTTGAAGGGGCTTATGCGGCGGTTAGTCCTGATTTTTCGATAGAAGACGTTGGTCGAAGAAATGTGGAAGGAAGGGACTACGGGCCTCTGGGTAAGAATATAAAACCATTTGGCTACCAAGCATCGGAAATCCAACAAAGACTTGACCGTGGTGAACAGGTGACTTCTGGTGACATATTAAAGGCAGGAGGTAGAATGATTGTTGACACTGGTGCTGGGGCAGCCGAGATTGCTTCCTATGCTATCGCACCAATGGCAATTAAAAGTACAGGATTTATTAATTTACTTAAAAATACCGCAGGGGTATCAGCTCTGGCTACCGCTTCAAGTGTTGGGCAGTCTATTGACCAAGGTGATTCTATCCCGGCTACGATTGGTAAGGGGGCTGGGGCGTATATTGCTACAACAGGTACATTTGGGTTGATGAGATTTGGTGGAAATTTGTTTAATAAATATGGTGGTCGTTTAGTACAAGACGATATCGTTCGCAATGAATCAGAACGACTTAATAAATTTATCGAAGATTTTATCCGTACTAACCCCGAAGTATTAGACCCGTCTTATATAAAAAACCCTACTTTGCAACAGTCACGACTAATAAATCAAAAAGGAAATCTTTTTGAGGAACAATATAATGAGCGCATGGTCGCTACTCGTAACGCTTCGATTGATGCGTTGATTCCTAATGTAGATAATGAAAGATTAGTTACCCATAACTTATATCGTTCTCTAGGGGAAAATGCTGGTAATCGCTTCCGTAATGATGCCGACCCTTTGTATCAGCAGGTTCGTAACTTAACCTCAAGAACAGAGGGTACTCCACAAACAGATAAAGCATTTAATGATGCTTTGGGTGAGTTTGGTTTTGAGCTTGATAGTGCTGGTAGGGTTATCATAAATCGAGCTAAACAAGATGAACTAATAAAGGCTGGTAAATTTGATGAAATAAACGCAGTTGAATCACAGCAAGTCATTCAGTTTTTAAACTCTGTCAAAGTTGTTAAGGAAGGAGGTATAACATTAGGTGAAGTTTTGAACGTAATGGAACGCAGTCACACTTATTTGGCAGACGCTAGTCCAGCACAAGCTAAAGCTATCAATAACATTGTTGACCAGATGCGGAATGATGTTCGTAACTTACTTCCAAAGGAAGATGTAAAATTGTGGGATGAGGCTCACGCTGCTTGGCAGCAGGCCAAGACCGTTTACAATAATCCAAGCCTTGATAAGGCGAAGAACTCTGGTTTTGCTGATTATTATGTTGACGCTATTGTAAATTTCAAGCCTGGCCCAGAGCGTGATGCTTTGATTGAGGTTTTTAGAAGCAATCAAAAACCAGCTCAAGACTTGATGGTTCACACTGTTTTGAAACGGGCTAAACAAATGTCCAATGAAGATGCTAATAAATACATTGACGATTTCTTAAAAGCAACGCGTTCTTATGAAGGTGGTGAGCAATTCTTAGACGCTCAACAAAGAGAAATGTTGACAGCTTTCCGTGACTTTACTTCACAGGATTTTCGGACATCAGTTGTAGATATACAAAAGAACTTAGGTCTGGAGCCTGCTGAGTACACTAAATTCTTGGAAGATATTGATAAAATAAGTATTTTTGGTGAGCTACGTTCTGGTAACTACAACGATGTTGCCAAGAACTTTAACCGTATGGTAGTTAATGAGCCAGATAAACTTGGTCGTATTATTGACCAGTTTGACGACACTGAACGTCAAGTTTTTGGTTCAATGCTCACCAAAGATTTACTCGACAAGAGAAATGTAACATTGATGCCTGACCCCGATAAGCCTGGACAAATGATGGTGAGTGACAATTTTATGAAAACGTATGAAGATATGTTCGTCACTCTTTCAGAGGCTCAAAAAAGAACAGGTAGTGATACTTTGTATGGCATGTTTACTCCACAGGAAATCACAGGTCTTCAAAAAGGTTTCCAAGATATGCAAGAATTACAAGTGGTAATAAATTCTGAAGGTGGAAGAAATAAGTTTTATAGAGCAACCTCATTAATAACATCCCTTTTGTATGCAAAACTTGGGTACATTACAGGAGCAGCTAGAAATCTACAAAAGGCAGTCGGTTCAAAAGCACCACAAGCAATTAGGGTGGATCAGAAAGATGTACAAAAAATTATCTTGAAATGGTACGACGAAGGTAAAATTCCACCAGACGCTTCAATCCCGGGTATTGTAGACGAATTAAATGCCTACTACTTAACAGCCCCAGCTGCTGGTAGTGCGGTGGGTAAGATTGGTGATAATAAAGAAGAATAATATGCTTAAAGATTTTTTTCAGACAATAATTCAAACCCCCAAAAAGGTGTCTGATTGGGTGGAGGAAATGTCTACAGTAATTTATACTCAACCCGCTACGGTAATCGAAAGTTCTCCACCACAAGTTTCACCCAGCTTTCCTACATTAGAAGGAGCGTGGCAAGGGACAAACTACGACCCACTGGATGTCTGGCAGAACCGACCTGACGCAACAGAAGAAAACAAAGGTATTGGAGCCGCTGGGGTTAGAATTGATGACACTATGGTAGCGGTTTCAAGACTCCCTAATTCTGACCAAGCGATGCTGCGACTTGGGACTGTCTTGCGTGACCCAAAAACAGGCAAGAAGTACTTAGTTGCTGATCTGATGCATCGGCGTTTTGATGGTCAAAAGAAAATAGACTTCGCCACTCCTCAGACAGGTAAAAAAATTAAAGAGGAATACAATCAAACCTTTGAAGGCTTAGAAATAGTCCGAGAAGGTAACGGTTATGAAGATGTAAGGGACTTTGTAGAAAGTGGCGAGTGGGCTACAATGTTAAAGAGTTAATTAAATAATATATGAAAATTAAAGACATTGAACCAACTAAAGGACATGTACTGGTCGAACTGTATGAGAAGCCGAGTGAAGTCGGGGGGCTTATCATTGTCGGTGACCAGCAAAACAACGCCCCAGTAAGAGGTAAGGTACTTCGTACTGCACCAGACGGTTCACCTTATAAAATAGGAGAAACAATTTTTTTTCGCAAATACGCTATTGACGAATTGAAGTTTATTGGCGAAAACGCTGTTGAAGAGGTGGTATACTTAGTTGACGAGCGAGAAATCCTTGGTGTCGTTCGACTTGTAAAGGACAAAGTAGAGGACAGGGACATTGTAGAAGAACGTAAATCAAGCAAGGAAGCTGATAAATATATGCGTTTCGCAGCGAAAAAATAATATGAAAAAAGACATTGACATAAAAGACATTATAGATTGGGTGCTAGAGAATAAAGACAACCAAGAAGATGTTGATATGCTTTCTCATCTGATTTATCCATACACCACCAAGTATAAAAAATACTACAACAGTCAATCAGATAGTCATGATGGATATACCAAGATTGACGATGGTGATGTTAATGTTACTATTTAATAGGGGTTAAGCCTTGGTGGTCGAGACTCCCTATGTTTGAGAACGCCCTGTTGGAGAGGGGTGTTTTCTTTTTTTATTAAAATTTCCTTAACAATCTAATTAAAAGTAATATACTTACTGTATCAGTAAGTAATAAATATATGAAAAGTTCACTTATGTTGGGTGTTAATCCACTAGCAGAAAGACAAACAGATGATTTTTATGCTACTGACCCAATGGCATTAGAATTGTTTTATAAAAAGTTTAATAAGGACGGAAACAAAATAGCTGTTAAGGTTTGGGAACCGTCCTGTGGTATGGGGCATTTGAGTAAGGTGCTTGAAAATTACAGGCATGATGTAATGTCTACAGATTTAATTTATAGAGGTTATGGGCAAGGTGGTATAGATTTTTTAGCAGATTTTGTCATCGACAGAGATAATCTATTTAATGGTGATATTCTAACCAATCCACCATTCAAACTAGCAGAAGCGTTTATTGAAAAAGGAATGAGTAGATTGAAAGAGGGAAACAGATTGTTTTTCTTTCTTAAGATTCAGTTCCTTGAAGGACAAAAAAGAAAAGAATTATTCAAGAAATATCCGCCCAAGTTTGTTTACTGTCATTCATCAAGGCAACTATGTTGTAAGGATGCCGAGTTTGAAAAATATACAGCCACAACACAGTTTTATGCGTGGTATGTATGGGAAAAAGGTTTTATTGGTGATACTGTAATCCGTTGGATATAATTATAAATATAAAAAGAGAACAACGCTATGATACAAAATCACTATCAGAGGACTTCCTTTTGAAACAAAGATATTTAGTTTTCCCCAGTTTATCCACACCTGTGGGAAACATTACAAAAAATATGTGGTATAGTTTTAGTGCTGAGGTTGTGTTCAGCACATTAACATGATAAAAAGTCTCACACTTAACTTAATACCTCTAACTTCCAACCAGACCGGGCTTGTGAGCTGCCCAACACAACGTCTGGTTTGGAGTTAGGGGTTTTATTATTGCTTATGAATGACTGCCAAAAAAGGCTTGCCTACAGAGCCATAGATGAATGTGTTGGACACACTACCGCCCGTAAAATAGTTCGATACGTTATGGAGTGTGAATTATGGGGGCAAGATACTGTCTCTCCAAGTAATGAGTATTTAGCTAAAAAATTTGGCTGGTCAACTGATACTGTCAAAGTTGCTATTTCAAAAGCAAAAAAGAGTCAATTTATTACTACATCAGGGTACGGCAAGAAAAAATGTTTTGAATTAAACGTCGGTTTTTTGAAGGGAGAGATGGCAAAAATTTACCAAAAAACACTCCGACCTGTGGCAGATTTTTCTGACTTACCAGGAGTCCCCGCTAACACTTTGGCTAACACTTTGGCTAACACTTTGGCTAACACTTTGGCTAACACTTTGGCTAACTCTTTAGACGAAGAATATGGCTTAACAGAGCCACAAAATGATAAAAGTGATGCTTACAATAATAATAATAATAATAATAACCTTGCAACTCTCGGCAAAGCCGAGGAATTGCGTGGTGTAAATTCTTCTAAAAAGTCTTCTTCTGACCTTGGTGGTAATTCAGAGTTTAAGGTCGTGCCAGTCAACGCTGATGGCGAGGTGATTTCGCTCCGAAAGAAACCTGACAACACCCGTGATGCTCCTAAGGTGTTCGCCTTGTTTGGTAAAATTATTGGAAATAACAACGCAAACTGGACAAGGAATAGGACAGAGCGTAAGTCAGCTCAATCTCTTTACGAAGTGAAAGGACTTGAAAAAATACGTAAGGCGTTGGAGTTTTGGAAAGAGAACAAAGATGAACCACATATCCCCGATGTCTTTACTCCGTGGAAGTTGGAATACAAATGGGATGCTTTAGTCAACTTTAAAAAGAAAAATGGCTTATGATTGACCTCACTAAAAAAATCCAAGATATTCAGAAATCACCTGATGTTGATAAGTATTCCGAAGAAGGTATTGAACGCTTGAAAGAACAGCTTAAAAACTATGAGGGCGAAGACAAACTCGTTTGGTGGGATGAAATTCAAGAGCGTTTGAAGAACCAGCCAGTTAAACCGTTGCACAAGACAGGGATAACTTTACTGGATAATGTGATTGGGGGTTTTCGGGAAAAGCAGTTAGTTATTATTGCGGGGCATTCATCACACGGAAAAACTTTGTGGGGTATGAACTTGGTTAATTGTTTGAAGCAATTAAATCCAGTAATGATCCCGTTAGAACAAAGTGCTGAAGAATTGATTGAACAACGATTGGGTAATGGTTTTGATGTCCCAAACATCCTTTCACCAGATAATCTTGCTACGTCTGTTACGACTAACTGGATTGAAGAACGTATTGTTGAAGGTATTGCTAAATACAATACAAAACTTGTTTTGATTGACCACCTTGGTTATATTGACAACCTTGGTGAAGGGGGGAAGAATAAACGTGAGAACCTTGCGTACCGAGTGGGTGAGGTAATGCGAGAATTAAAAGGGATTGCGAAGCGTTGGGATGTGATTATTTTAGTACTTGTACATATTTCACAAACTGACGAAAGTAACCCACCAAGCACCAAAGACATCAAGAACTCATCAGATGTGATTCAGGAGTCGGACATAGGTATGTTTATTTGGCGTAAAAATAGCCTCCAGAAGAAGATTAGGGTCTATGATGATAGAACACTCATCTCAGTACAGAAAAACCGCCGTACGGGTAAAAATCAGACAATAGGGTTATCTTTTGACCAGACTACAGGTTGGTTTAAGGAGGATAATGGTTGGGTCGAAGCTATGGAGAAGTCAGCGCAGATGGCAGTTGAAGCTGAGGATGAGCAAGAAGGTTGGGATTTTTAGTATGATTTCCGAACAAGCACGACAGTTATATTTTGTCATTAACGATATTTCGGGGTGGTTGTCACTGTTAGCCAAGTTTACTGGCGACAGTGAAGATGATTTACATGTCTACGCTGACTATATTGAAAATATTGAATCTGACTACAATCGAAACCATAAGCCAAATATGTTTGAGTTTTGCCGTGAGTTGGTAGCTGAACACGAAGAATTACGACCAAAATCTGAATTTAAATTAGAAGTAACTGATGAGATGATACAAAGAGCCAAAGAGTTTCCGATTACCGAGCTGATTGAACATAAACGAATGTGGGCGTTGTGTCCGTTTCATCCAGATACTAAACCGAGTTTGTTCCTTAAAAACAATTTCTACCATTGTTTTGTATGTGAAGCCAATGGTGACACGATTGATCTTGTGAAGCAAATATACAGCGTCGATTTCAAAACCGCAGTTAAGGTACTTAATAGCTAAAATAAGTATGTTATGATAATTTCGGTAGCGTTATCAATTAAAAAATAAAATAATATGCCATCACAAAAAGAGTCACTACTGACTTTCTTAAGAAATAAAACTACTACGTTTACTCACCAAGAAATGCAAAGTGTTATCGCTATTATCTCTACGCTAGAGGAAAAGAAAGATGCTGTCAGCGAAGGGTTAGAGAAGCGAGATAAGAAAATTAAATAATGTCTGAAATTATTCCAGCCGAGTTTTGTGCTGAAACAATCGCTCTGAAAAAAACTTTGGAGTCTGGTTTTTTTGTCCTTGGTGAGCGTTTGTCGAAAATCAAAGACGGTCAAATGTGGGAAAGCCAATGGGACACTTTTAGCCAGTTCTTACAAGAGATGGATATTAACGAAGCGACTGCTTCACGCCTTATTACTGTCCATAAAACTTATGTGGAGAAGTACAAAATTTCTAGTAAACAGTTGGTTGGAAAATCTTGGTCAAACCTCTATGAGCTTCGGACTATCTTGCCAGATAAAGCCACCAAGAAAGAAGTTGTAGCCCTGTTGGAACGTTCTACTGAATTGACTCGTCAAGATGTTCGAGAATTGATTAGGGAAAATAAACACGGTGAATGTTCCCATGTTTGGGAAGAATTGCATTTACGATTCTGTACGGAGTGTAATAAGCGAGAAAAAATCAATGGCTAAACCGATACCAAAAGATATTTTAGAAACTCTAAAGTCAGACGATTTTATGAAACAGTGTTGCTTGTGCGGTAAGAAACCAGCTCAATGGCATCACAATCTTTTATTTGGCGGTAAGGCAGTTAATGAGTCATGGGTAATTTTACCTCTCTGTAAAGAACATCACGATAGTGTGAATAGTATCAATATGAAAAGGTTGTTAGACTGGGTGATGCTAAACAGAGGTAATAAAGAAGATTTGGAAAGATTTTCTAAAATAATGAATTATCGAGATAGACTTATCTTTCTCAATAGTAAGTTTGGGCAATTTTCGCCCCGAAATTTACGTGTTATATTTAGAAACAAAGGACACGAAAAATTTATAAATCATTGATATGTACTCTTTTATAATTAAAACGAAGCCAGTTAGCGTAAACGCTAGATATATGATTAGCCGAGGTCATAATATTCTTTCCACTAAATACCGAAATGCTAAAGAAGCTATTAGTTGGGAAATTGCTAGTCAGTTCAATGGTAAAATGCTCACTGAAGAAGGTATTGCTGTGAACATTCTTGTTTATTACTCTGTTAGAAAGCCAGATATTGACGCTTATGAAAAATTATTATTGGATTCTATGACTGGCATAGTTTACAAAGATGACGGCTTAATTAACGAAAAACATACTTTTCGTATTAAAGTAGAAAAAAATCCGAGAATTGAAATCCAGGTTTTATAAAAAATAGCCCCCCACCAAATATTAAAGGTGAGGGGTTGAGAAAAAGTTAACGTTGCAAGAAAAAACATTTTATTCTTTTCCAAAGTGTCGGCCTCTTTTTGGAAGGTCTCATGATACAGTTCAGTGAACAGTAGCGGTATTTCCCATCATAATAGGAAACCGGACCTAAACTGTTACCACAAGTATGACAGACTCTCATGTTTTTTTCTCCTTTCCATGAAAAGCCTCTGGCCGCAACTTGCGAGGGTCAAAAACTGGCGCTTGGTTCGCTTGGTTGTAGTGCGCGGGGCTACAGTAGAATTTGCCTTTGTGAAAAAGGCCTTTTTTCACTGTAGACATCAACACACCACAAATCGAACACTTGTCAGTCATATTGGTTGCCCCTGAGGTTTCAAGTTGAGGATGATGATGACGAAGCGGATTTCTTTTGGGAAAGTTGCCGAGACCACCACAAAGGTGAAGCCCTGACCACTGGTTATATACAACGGAATCAAGAGTTGGGGGTCGTTCGGCACCCTGATCGGCCGAACTTCGCACGAAGCTGATACCTGTTCATCACCAGATGAAGCTCGGTTGGCCGTATCGATCGCATCTTGGAGCGAAGCGCACGACATCGCCATCAACACATTCTGGCAAAAGGCGAGGCCAATCGACAGAAAATAGATGATGGCAGTGGTGCACAAAATAAGTAAGAGCGTCCGCCTATCTTTTGGGGTGGTCATGGTATGATCCTCTTTTATCAAAGAACACAGCGAGCTTGCTGTATTCTAATTATATCATCTTCTATCCCCAAGGATAGATTTGTGTTTGTATATAAAAGTAAATCCCCACAAGTTATGTATGTGGGGATAAGTTCGTGGTCTTCGGGGTCTGCTTGCCTCCTGTTTTGATTGTCTCACCCCCCTTCAGTTGTCATAGGGATAGGCAACGAAGCAGTCCTCGTCACAAAACGTCTCGCCGGTGGCATCGCGGAAGGCATCCGCCTGTTTGATGATCTTCTCGCAAGTGGCACAGGTGGTGGTTGGGGCCTTTGGGCGGGGCTGGTCCATCGGCCACAGGTCATCGTCCAAAGAGAGTACGCGTTGCTTCATGTGCTTTCCTCCAGAGGTTGCGTAAGAAACGAATTCAGCGCATCACGCTCTCCACATGTAGTTGACATTCATGGAGTGCAGGGCGCAAGTCTGGCAACAGAAGCCAGCGACATACAGGTTCCCCTCCGACACATAGGCGAAGGCGACTATTTTTTTGATTGCCACCTGAACCTCACAGGGAGCATAGGCGCAGTCCACCACCCTGTCTTGATTTGGCAAAGAACTAGCTTTGATGTAGGTAAACATTGGTTACCTCCTTTCGTTGTAATTATACACCCTATTGTATAGAGTAGTATTTTTTTTATGTACTAACTATATGTACAGGAGACCTTTGGTAATTTCATATTATCGCTATGTTACTGGGGTATCGACCATCCTCGTTTCCAGACCCATTCCCACCCCCATCCCCATCCCCATACCCATATCCATATCCATCCCCATACCCATACTCACTATCTCCATACCCATCCCCATACCCAGACCCATTCCCATACCCATCCCCAGACCCATCCCCATACCCAGACCCATCCCCATACCCAGACCCATATCCATATCCATCCTCATACCCAGACCCATACCCAGACCCAGACCCACGCCCATACCCATTCCCATACCCATCCCCAGACCCATTTGGTAATTTCATATTATTATTTATTGCATTCTAATAACCCCAATTTACTTGCAATATCAGTTTTTTGAGTACCAACAGGAAATACAATAGTGTTAGGTAATTTTTTCGGTATATCACCATTGTAAACATCATCGTCAGTAACAATAATTGACAACTGGGCTTTTTCTCTAATGATATTATCAATAACAGCTTGATAATTGGTCCCACCTTGCCCTATTTTGGGGTCTTGTACAATAAGAGTATCATTAAAGTATAATACTTCATTTTTAATTCTTCCACGATATTTTTTGAGGATAGTTTCAATAAGAAAAGTGGCCGTATTTGTCTTGTCTTGATTAAACGATCCAGATCGGTCTATATACAGAGTTAATCTCGGAGAGAATAAGATATTAACAGCTCCTTTTTTGATCAAGTCATTATTAGTATCATCCTGTCTTCGGTTGGGGCGTCGATATGACGATACTCTTTTAATTTTCGCTCGGCCTAAATGCTTGTCTATCTCAGAAGTTAAAGACGGTTTAGGTGGTTTAAATAAGTTTATTTTTTTTTGGGTTTCCTCTTGTTGTTTTGTTTTAACGAGATCATCATTTAATTTTTTGGCTTTAGCAATAAGTTCTTCAACAGGTTCTATTGTATCTATCGGCTGGGATTTATCTGTTTTTAAATGACAACATTTGTGCTCAATTTCTTCTGCTTTGTCTTTTAACGCTTGGTAAAAATCTTCTGCGTACACATAATCGGGGTATTTTTCAGTGTGGGAATACTGGATACCACCTTTAAGTGGTGAACGGATTTTGTTGATAATAAGATCATCATCTTGGTTATACAGATGTTTGGCGATTTCCAAGTCAGTAGCAATATTCCAGATTTTATGGTTAAAAGATTTCCCTTCCAAATCCATTAACATTTTAGTGCGGTGATTGTGCTGTAACCAGATATGCCCGCACTCATGCCTGTAGGCTAGATCAAAGGTTTCTCCAAACAAAAGATAAGATAAATAAACACAAGCAAAATCTGTGTAAGCTATTGCGGGAATTTCCCCATTAAATCTTTTTATTGGTAATTTCATGACTTACCTTAAAGTTGTACCACTAAAATCATATAGATTTATTGAATCAGCAATAAAAACAACTGATGATAAGGGAGCAGTAATTTCTTGTTTATCATCAAATCTATCAAGAGTGACTTTTGATGATTTATCTCCTCTAGCAACGCCTGGTAAACCTTTCCCGCCTGAAAAACCGCCAAACATTGATGCTTCAATAAATTTTATAAAACCTTCTTCTGTTTCTACTTCATTTCCAAAAAGGTAGAAACCATTAGTTAAACAAAATATCTTCCAATTATTATTTTTCATAATTATATTCTTATTATTTTTTTAATTTTATTTTTGCTGACATTTCTCGCAATCCGCTGAGTTTCGTCAATCCGACTTTCTTCATCTTTATCTTCATCTATAAAGGCTAATATTGCGCTGGCTGTATTAGGAGTTAATAATCCAAAGATGACTTCGGGTTCTCCTTCTCTTATAGCTGTAAGTGCTAAATGCAGTGTTCGAGGGCAAGTTAGACGAAACTCAAGGTCTTCTCCGACGTGCTCCATTAGTGGTAATTCACCGCTTGAGATGCGTTCTGTTAATTTTTTTGTCACTGTTAGATCGCTAAACAGTTTATTGGTCAATTTTACCCATTCATTAACGTCTGGCGAAAATGGGATAACACAAAATCTTGTTAGCATTGGTTGACTGATACCGTCACCACCACCCCATTCTGGCGGGTTGGCTGCCGCTATAATCTCTACACTTTCTGGGATACCAAAATTGGTCGGATGAGTTATTAGTGTCAATAAAGTATCCACAACTTCTCTTCTAGCTTTGTCTAATTCGTCAAGGAAAAGACAAGTTTTTTTTCCTTTCTTAACAGCTTTATTTATATTTTCTATAAACAGGGGCATAGTGCGGCGCTCTTTGTTTCCTTCTCGGTAAGGGAGTCCGGCGATATCTTCCTCAGTACATGATGATAGCAGTAAAACTTCGGTGTGTTCAAATTTTGCTCGAACGCTGGCAGTTTTACCCGTACCCGGTGCTCCAATGAGTAATTTTGGCGTTTTCATAAAAAACTGGTTAATTTTGTACATGTACATAGTAAAATATTCTGTACATGCTCTCCTTTGTAGTCGCAAGTGTCATAAATAATCTCGCCCGTATCAGCACAATCTTCGCATTTGTAACTAAAATGGGTTGTCTTCTGGGGTGATTTCTTCAACTGGGTATTCATATCCTTGTGTGTTAACTACGGTTTTTAATGGTTCATTGTTACCGTCTTTAGTTCGTTGCTTGTCTTTACGCTGTTCAATATATACCTCTGGACTGCGGTCTTTGTTTTTCTTCTCAAACTCAGCTAATAGTTCTGGTTCAATTTCACTTCGGCTTTGGGCTGGCAATGTTTTGTAGATATTAGCTGCCGATGCTTCCTTATCGACTGTTACTTTAATGTCGTAGGGCATTGGAAATTCCTCAAAGGCATAGTCCTCGTCTTCTTGATAAGTAGTTACTTGACTGACTACAGACCATGGTAATTCAGCTAGTTTTATTTTGTTGTCAGTTCGGTCAATAGCGTAGGCAATAAACTTCACTGATGGTTTTGCCTCGCTACCCTCATCGTTTTTGGGTGCGTTGTCACCGTGGAATGGACAACCCTTTTCAGCTCCATAACATACTTTGGCTGGTACTCCTTTACCAAAAAAGTGAGTCGCAATCGGATAAGCAGGGGTTAATAATCGTAATTTGTAATTTCCACTTTTATCAAAGGTGAAAAAATCACTGTTGCCTCCGACGCCATATTCTTCACTAGCTTTGTTCATTAAGTCTCGTTGATTTGTCATATTATTTGTTTAGTTTACGTCTTTTAATGCGTCTTGGTTTTGAACGTGGGGTGTTCGTTTGTAATATAGCTTCTAGTATACTAAGTATCAGATCCATTTTCGTCTTCTTCCTCAGTTACCACTAACCTCGATGCTAATTCATTTGCGTCATAGCCCCACTCTTTCATTTCTACAATCTTTTCTTCGTTGTTCTTCGTCATTGGCTGTTTATTTTTTATTCTGGTTAAAACTCGATTCCAACTAGCAGGTATTTTACCGTATTTGTTATCAAACTCAGCTTGGTTCTCTAGTCCTGTGAGTAAGAATAGATACGATGACCATCCTAATGGCCTGTTTACGCTAAACTTACCCATATCCTCATCAAAGATGACTGCTGGAGCAACTTCTGGGCGTTCTGGGTTTTGGTATGCCTTTGTTGCCCTTTCAATATATCCTCGGTATTCGTCTTCAATTTTTGGCGTGTCAGCCAATACTGGAAACTCGACCATTCGCAAGTCATCACGACATAAGTACAGAATATCAGCTCGCTCAATATCGGGGTGCTTGGTGTAATGGTAGGCTTGCAAGCGGTGGATAGCTAACGGCCGTTCGGTTATCTCTAGGGCGTTCATCATGTGCGAGCTAATGGATTTAAGCTCTATTACTTTCTTATCTAGACCGTCTGGGTAGGTAGCAACAAGGTAATCGAGGATCTGTTTGGCGGCATTTTCAGTTTTTTCTGGTAGTTCCATTGCTTTTAAAGATCCCATAGCCCCCTCGACATCAACCTTACCACCAGCAATGAAGTCAATCTTGCCACTTACTCGTAGCAGTCCCTCGTAATTTGACTCTACTCGCTCTTGACTGCTGTGTAGTATGCCAGCTCTGATTAAGATAATTTTTACTACCCACTCCCAAAGGTTCCCTGCTTCAAACTTTCGCAATGAACGAGCATTTGGTGGGTTAGTTTCTGGTTCAGCGTTCATCTTGAGCCATACATCAGCTAACGGCTTGCCTAGTTCACTTGCCCATAAATAGTCACGTTTCACTAGTTCACGATCTTGTGGCAATTCAATAGCTTTGTTCCAAACTTGAGTGAACGACCAATTTGTATTTTGCATATTTTTATAATTGTTACAGTTCTAATTTTGTTCGACCCCTCTTAAATCGTTTTACCTCATGCCCTGCTTCACGCAATCTTTTTACCCACCTTGTGATTGTGATAGGTGAGCAGTCAAAGTGTTTGGCAATCTCATCGTTGGTCTTGCCCTCATTTCGCATGGTTTTAATCAGTAAGACTTCTTTTCTTTTCATGTTTATAACTTATTCGTGTACTCTTTAACAATACTTTCAATTTCAAAGTTAGGGTACTCTTGTCTAATAAAATCGACCACTTCTTTCACGCTTTCGGCTTCAACAAATCCCTTTGTTGGACCTGCTACAGTGGAAATAATTACTTGGTATTTATTTAATTCTTTCATATTTTTATTATTATTTTTTATAACTTCAATTCATATTGTATATTATATGTATTCAGGTGACAATCTTAAATAATAATGCAATAAGTCCGATCATTAAGAATGGTGGAAATATTAGCCCAATCAGTACCCACACCCACCAATAACGCACGATTGCCCCGATCATCAGTCCAAACAAGTATGCTATTTCGTTCATAATTCTTTTATGTTATGTTTTGCACTCTGAAAATAAAACTCTTTAACCCCCATTTCTTCTAATACTTCTCTTAAGTGTCCAGTGTCAACGGCTAGTCGTTCCGCAAACATTCCACTAGTAGCCCAGTCGATCCATACTTCTGTTCCACTTTCGCGGCGAAACTTGTCGCCGTCAATTACGTGCAGTAGTCCAATGCTATCCTGTATCACGTAGACTTTTTTAACTTTTGTTTTCATATTTAATAACCTTAATTTGTAATTGCCCTCTTTGCTTCAATACATTGATTGTCTTCCCTACCATCTTAGGCCGTACGCCGTCTTCATATTATTTATTGTTAGTCATGTTCAGCGTATAATGCTTGTTTGGGTGACATTAAGATATAGTATGCGCCGTTTCCGCAATCCCTGTACTCACTCGCATAATGTCCTGTCACTTCTCCTCGCTCGTTTTTGAGTACTTGAACACTAAAGTTGCGTTTTGCGCCGTAACTATCCGCTAGTATTTCTTTTAGTACTGGATTGTTTTCAATTGTGTGCATATTTTTTTAATTATCTTTTAACTTCATTCTATACTATCACACTGCAATATCACACTGCAATATCACACTGCAATATCACTTGCAAGCGTCAATGTGTACAACACTATAAACGTCCACAATGCGAACGTGATAGCCACCATCAACACACCATAGCCAATACCTCGCGCTATTTTTCTGTAGTGGTGGCGATACTTGCGCCGCTTCATTTCGCGGCGAAACTCATTATATTTATGCATACTGCTTCACGGTTATTAAAAAACCGTTTTTTGTCTTTTTGTATAACATATTTTTCTAATTATTCTTATATAGTGCCGTAGCACGTTGCGGGACTTTATTGTGTACAGTCCCGCCACCTGTTACGCCTTTTCTACCTGCTCGCGATTGAATACTACAAATCCTTTCATATACCCCGTAACTTTAGTTTTACCTGTTTGCGTGTCTTTTTTGGTTGTCTTACCAAAGTGCAAACAGTGCGTCCCTTTCTCACCTTTCTTTACTTTGTACCCCGCTTCGCGCCATTGTAGGAATGTAGCCCACTCGGGTGATCCATATCCCCGCGTCATAAGTTCGGCCACGTTACTCCCTCGGTAGGCCATGCTGGTAGTCGCGTTATATGGTAACTGTGTGATTTTTTGCATATTTTTTATTACTTACTACTATACTAATTATAGTACATTATCTAATTGCATAATGCAACTACATTATATAGTTACACATGGGGATAACTATAACGTCAAATTTCGCCGCGAAACTAGCCAGTTACTAGCACTATGACGTGATAAAGCACTAGCTAGCGGTGCTAGTCGTATATAAAGATATAATATTTATATTATAGGTTAGTATCCTAGCCAGTCCGCGCGCTAGATTTACATAACACTCTTATTACATACATATACAGAAACTATTGCATGCACTAATAACCTTGTATTCATTGGTTGCTATCAGCCCCGCCGCTAAATACAGACAAACACATAGATACATATAATCTTAATAAATATATTTGTCTTCGTTCTTTTTTGGGGTTGGTTGTATGTACTTTTTGGTTAGCCATACAAAACCCACGTTCCATGTGAAACCTGTGGATAACCTGTGGATAACCTGTGGATAAGTTTAGCCTGTGCCTATCATAGCCTTATAGTTAGCCACTAAATGCGGTTTTGCTTTTGCTATTTTGATAGGCAAGTAGGACGTGAAACATCTTGACAAGGAGCGTGAAATATAGTGATATAGTAAATAATGAGCTAAAAGTGCGACCATCGGTAGGGGTTTGGGTTGTTTTTTGTGGTTAGGCAACAGAAAAAATTTACACCTTCCTCCCATTTGTACATACAATCTGCTTTACAAAAAGCCTCTTGCTTTACAAATCTGCTTTACAAAACGTAAAGCAACCTGCTATAATGCTTTACATTAGACATAACGTGCTTTACAAATAAATGAAAAAAATCATAAATATAAGAGTTACAGAGAAAGAAAAGGAGGCTATAGAGAAAAAAGCGGGGGATAAATCCCTGACTAAGTATCTGTTGGAAGTAGCGCTGGGTGATTCCGCTAGCGAAAGTGATGCTACAGAGAGTGGGGGCGAGCGAGATGGTTCCCTGAATATGTTGATTGGTAAGTTTGAGAGTGAGGAGGCGTTATGGGAAAAAATGGTCGAGTTCCATGGAACTATTAGTCCGACGAAGATGGCGGAGATTATAAAAGGTGGGAAGGAGGAGGTTCTAATCAATCCGTTGGCTGGCTATCATGTGATAGGGTTGAATATCGGGGAGGTTCGAGGGACTCATTTAGTGCATAAGAAGCATGGCGAGAAGTACTTGTCTGAGAATTTGAATGAGGAGTTACTCTGGTTGATTTATGATACGGAAGGGGGCTGGAGTCCGAGGTACAAGGTGGGAGATGTGATACCGAATGTGTTACCAGTTGATGCGGATAAGTATAAATTATGAGTAAAAAAGACTATCCACCAACTGACTGTTATCTAAAAGTCAAATGGAAGTTGCGCGGAAATAAGTGGGTCTATGTTAAGGACTATGCTTAGTTTGTAACTTTAATTTGGTGGCGGTATTGTGATTTAAAAAATTGAATGTTACAATAATGAGGTCAGAGTTTATGCATATTCTTTGACTTTGTCCTTATTTTACTTTGTTAACCAGTGTCTGCGGATGCTGGTGGGAGCAAGCGAACGATAGTTTGGTTTATACTGAGCTACCCGTCACGTTTATTCCCACCAATGTCTGTACCAAGTCCCTTTCAAAGTGAAGTCTTTAAGTCTGCTTTCGCAGACGAAATGTATGATATCCGCCTATTGGTGATGGTGGAATTATTGCCACAGTCAGACCGTTACGTCCAATTCAAAATGACGAAAGAGCAGTATCAAAAACTGCTTGACCTTCTTCATTCGTTTATCCCCCCTGACAAAGAAGAAGATAGTTTTAATGTACCAATTACTGATGATGATGCGGTGGTTATTTCTAATCGAAACGATTGGCACGAATTTGACCCAAATGACATTGAAATGATTGACCCAGAAGATGTTGATTAAGTGTGGGTATCTTTGTATGGACAAATGTGTGTACAGGTGATAAGATACATATATTAGTATTAAGTAAAATAGTATGAGCAGAAATGTAACCATCCAAATCCGTTGGTCGCAATACGAAATCGACCAAATTAGCGAAGCCCGTGGCAGTACGACATTTAGTGAATTTGTTCGTGATGCCGCTATTACTAAAGCAATAGAAACAAATAATCATGTTGGAAATTACACAAACCAATAATAGTTTTACCGCTACTGTTGAAATAGCCAAGTTACGTTCTAAAACAGAGTGGTATTTAACAGAATTATTAACTCAACGTTTAGCTGATGCTTTTATAGCGAAATATGGTGATGAAATAATCAGTAAAATCACCCACGATGAGTTGATACTTACTACCAAAAAGTTAATCTTAGATAGACTTAATGAAGACAGCGAACACGGGCTACGTCACGATTAAAACCCTTACGCACTACGGCGAAAAAGCCGTTCCGTATAAAGGAAGGCGAGTTACTGATGATGGTGAGGTGGAGCGAGAGTTTGTGATATTGGATTGTATTCATGGGGAACATACGGTGTGGCTTAAAAGAAGCGATATATGAAAATGAAATGTAACCGTTGTGGGTCTACCGAGAATCTGACTAAAGACCATATCATCCCGAAGTATATCCTGAAGATTCTCTGCGTTGCTACACAAAACCATTCTGAGAATCTTCAGATTTTGTGTAAGGAATGTAATACTTTAAAATCTCACGCCCTTGACCCCAAGCACCCCAAGACCATGCCACTACTTCGTAAGTATATTGATAGATATGAAGAACTGTACATCACTAAGCGTTCGCCCCGAAACTATGTATTTAAAAACCTGACGGTGGAATCTCTCACTCCTAATACTATATATATGTATGCCGCAGACCGTAAAAAAGAATTACAACATATCTACCAAAAACAAAAAGGAAATATGGTACACTTTTAGGTAATGTCAAAAAAAGATTATAAAGAGTACGAGGGGGTATCACTTAAAAAAGTGATGCTAGAAAACTGGACTGACGCTCATTTCCTTAATTGGATTCGTCTAGTCCATTTTTTTACTGATAAGACAGAGAAGAAGTTACGCTTCACCGAATTATCACTCAAAGCCTTTCGGGAAGCCTGTCGAGAGAATGAAATGTGGAAGGAATGGATGTATCGTATCGAAGCTAATAAGCTCGACTACGACATCGGTACGATTTCTGGGCGGTTCCTTAACTCCAATCGTTTGATAGGTAGCTACTTGCAAGGTAACCCGCACAAGGTAACTAACCAGATGCGAGGAATAATGGAAATCAACATATACCTTAAAAAATATATCGAACCATTTACTACTAAAACCTCAGCTATTGGTGCAGATATTGTCACGACCAACAGTGATGACTTGGCGCGCTTTGAATTGCCAGAAGTGCAGTATCATAAAGCGATGCTCAAGATGAGTAAGGTTGCTGATGAACTTTTGGATAAAATTAGTCGCACCGATATTAAAAAAATGTCACCCAAAGACCGTATTTCTCTTGCGAACACCTTACTTGGTACGTTGAGTCGGGTACAAGGTGGTCATAAACCGAATATGCAGATATTCAAACAACTCGTTATTAACCAAGCTGGTCGGCAAGACCTTGAGTCGGCGATGCTTGAATACACTCAAGACCAAATATGAGATATGAACTAATTGAAGCGTGGTATAACTCTGATGAATACCTACAAAAACTCCGTTTCAGAGTTTCTAACCTTAAAGAAATGCACGAAAACGAGTTTCTACGGGCTGAAAGACTACTTGATGTGTACTCGGTAGACCCAATTAAATTTATTGAGGATTTTTGCTTTGTAAAGCTGACAGAATACGATGCCCAGCCTAAACCATTCTTTTTATTTGATTACCAACGTAAAATAATCTATAAACTGCAAGAATACGAAAATAGCCACGAAGATATTGACTGTTTGATAGATAAGCCCCGTGGTATGGGGCTAACGTGGCTGGTTACTGCTTATTATACTTGGCGGTGGCTTTTTACTCCGAATTATACAGCCTTTATTCTCTCTCGGACTGAAGGTGAAGTAGATGACGGGACTCCCAACCCTGATAGTTCTATATTTGGTAAAATACGTTGGCAACTACAAATGCTACCACCATGGCTAACTCCAGAAGGCTTTAGACCGAAAAAGGTCCATGGAACGAATACTGACTCTAGTCTTAAACTCCTTAACCCGCAGATTAAAACTTCAATTATTGGTAGTTCAACCAATACTAACGCTGGTCGTTCTAAACGCTTTAGTTCTATTTTTGTTGATGAGTGTTTCTATATTGACCGCTTCCAACAGGTATATCGTGCGTTGACCTCGGTAGCTCGGATGAAAATCTTTGTCTCGACCACAGTAGAGTCGGCGGTAGCTAAAAAATTTATGGAAACCGCTAAAGAGCGAGGTACATATATCCCCTTAACGTGGGAAGACCACCCATTTAAAGACCAACAATGGTATGAAGACCTAAAAGAAAAAGCTCGACAGCTTGATGACCCAGATTTGATGCGTGAAGCTAAAATTGATTATTCTGTATCAGCTAAATCACAGTATTACCCACAGATTACACAGTCTACAATCACGCCATTGGAATACAACGCCAATCGCCCTCTGTATGTGTCGCTCGATATTGGTGGTCGGCAAGATTTAACTGTAATTGAATATTGGCAATTTGACGGCCTTAACTTCAATTTGCTTGAAGCCTATGAGAATACTAATAAACCAACTGTGTGGTACGCCCCATTTCTTAATCCATTTGTCGAACTAAGTGACGTAAGGTTTAATTTGCGACAAACGCTGGGCAGAGAAATGAACGACATTTACAACGATTTTCATTTTAAGTTTATCGAAAAACTGAAAGCGTGGCGAAAACCAGTCGGCTACTTTGGTGAGCTTGACCACACGATTAAACGCCGACCAACTAACCTGTCTGATGCTGATGTACTACGACCATTTGGTGTAAATATTATTTATAATCAGTACGCTATTGAACATAAGCCACGGCATGTCGCTACTTCTCAATTATTGCCACGCATCCAGTTTAACGAGGACTCACCAGCTGTAATGAAAGTGTACGACGCAATTATGAACTCTAAATATTCTGGCACCGATAGAACTCTTGGCGAGAACCTAAAACCAATTCATGGTACCGATGGAACAGCTGACCGTAGAGCGTCGACTGAAAATTTTTGTGTAAATGTTGGTCGGTTATTAAAGTCCCAACGTAAGCAGGTGACTGACCCAACTATGCGGTCATTTAGTTCCGCTATAATCGCTCAACTTAGAGTATGAGTAAATTTGACGGCTGTGTACAACGTGGGGGTAGGGTGCGAACCATTAAACCTAACGTTAAACAATATCAGCGAGTCTGTGAGATTGACGGTGAAATATATACTGATACGGTTAAGACACTTAAAAAGCTGTGATATAATAGAAATACTAATTAGTAAATAATATTTAATATGCGAAAAACCGAAGCTCTTTATGGAATTGAAGCTAGAGAAAAATTAGAAGTCGGAGTTAATAAGGTATATAATGCAGTTTGTCACACCATGGGTGCGAAAGGCCGTAACGTAATTTATAAGAAATACGGTATGCCGATTGTCACTAATGACGGGGTTTCAATTGCGAGGGAAATTATCCCTGAAGACCCATACGAGTATCTTGGTGCGGAAACAATTAAACAGTCGGCTGAACAAACAAACTATGAGGCTGGGGACGCTACTACTACAACAATCGTGCTTGGCAAGCATATGATTGACGCTGGAGAAACCGCTTTAGCTGATGGTTATAACCCAATGGTACTCCGAAAGGAGATGGAAGTAGCCGAAGAAAAAATAGTAAAAGCAATAAAAGACAAATCTATTCCTGTTACCGACCTGAAGGAAGTAGCTCAGGTTTCTGTTGAGAATGATAAGTTGGCTAAGTTGGTATCGGACATTGTAAAGGACACGGGGGTTGACGGGTCTGTCCTTGTGACTGAGTCACCAGGTACTGAAGTTCGCAGCGAAACTATGAAAGGGTATACATGGAAGTCTGGCTATGTATCGCCGTATATGATTACTAACCTCAAGGGGGAAGCTATCCTTGATGACCTTAGCGTGATTATCACTGACCGCTATATGAACCTCAATACTGATCTTGTGCCAGTTTTAACTTCCCTAGCTCAAAAAGGAGTAACTAGTGTCCTTCTGATTGCTGAAAACGTAGAGGGTGAACTTTTACAAACTATTATCGCCAACAAACAGCAAGGTCGGATGAATATCGTAGCAGTACGAAAGCCACAGACTCAAGAAGAACTGGAAGACTTGGCTATCATTACAGGTGCCACCGCCGTCACTAAGGACAAAGCGATTAAGGTAATCGGAGCTGAGCAAGTTGGTACTGCCACTAGAGTAGTCATAACCAAAGACCGTACTATTTTAGTTGGCAAAGAAGACAATAAAGACTCTGTTGACCTCCGTATTGAGGAAATACGGGGTCAAATTAAAGCTGAGGATAATGAGAAGTATGGCGATATTGAAATATTGGAAACTCGCCTTTCCCGATTAACTGGGGGAGTGGCTCTTATTAAAGTTGGGGCACAAACCGAAGCCGAACAGGCATACTTGAAGATGAAAATTGACGATGCTGTCGGGGCTTGTAAATCGGCGTTAGAAGAAGGGATTGTCGCTGGTGGTGGTGTAACCTTGCGTGACCTTGCTGAAATCCTTGATGATGAAGTTGTGGGTGAACGAGTAGTACGATACGCTCTATCAAAACCTTATGTACAAATCCTGCTTAATGCTGGCTTTGACGAGGACCAGATTGCTGAGGGACTGAACTATAATGTCCTCACTGGTGAGGTAATTAAAGATATGTTGGAAGTTGGCATTGTAGACCCAGCCAAAGTAGTCCGCTGTGCGGTAGAAAATAGCATCTCAACTGCCAAGACATTGCTTACAACCCAGTGTGCGATTGTTGATATACCAGAGGAGAAGAAAGAAAAATGAACAAGATAATTCTTGACTTATGTGGGGGGACAGGCTCATGGGCTAAGCCATAAGGATGCTGGATATGACGTTCAAACTATTACACTTCCCGACCACGATATACGAGATGAGAAACTACAACAAGAACTCATTGCATTGAAGCCATACGGCATACTTGCCGCCCCACCTTGCACAATGTTTTCATTTGCTAGAACAAAAGCTAAGAAACCAAGAGATTTAAAAGAAGGTATGGAGTGTGTCAGGGCTTGTTTAAATGTTATTTGGTCTTGTATGGAAATAGAGCAAGATACGGCTAAAAAAACTTTACCTTTGCAATTTTGGGCTTTGGAAAATCCTTATCATGGGTTTCTGTTAAAGTTTTTAGGAAAACCAGACTTTACCTTTGACCCTTGGGAGTTTGGCGACCCGTATCAAAAAAGGACTGCATTGTGGGGCTGGTTCAATGAGCCAACAAAAAATCCAGTACAAATTAGTGAAGAACAAAAAGCTAAAGCTAAAACTAACAGCACGTTACATACTCTTGGAACAAAGTTTGACTACCTTAAAAGTGTAAAGACATACACCCTGAACATTTTGGAAAGTTTAACCGCCAAACAAGAAGAAGTATCACGCCACAAGGTTTCGCTCAATCTTTTTTTAAGGAAAATCCCTAAACGCCAATCGCTTTCTTAATCTGTTCAGCAATCTCAGGGTTCTCGTCTAAAAACTCCTCAGCTTTTGCCTTACTAACTCCCAGCTTTTGTTCTCCCCAAGAATAGGTGTTACCACTTCTAGTGATGACACCTTTTTTGACTCCCATAGCTAAGAGATTTAATTCTGCGTAAAAGCCGTCATTGTAGACATAGTTAATTAAACCCCTGTCGTTATTCATACCGACTTTGTTTTTTTTCATACGATACACGACTTGCTGCCCAACGGTTTCCTCTCCTTTAACGAGTTTACCCTTGTTTTTAAGTTCAATGCGAAGTGAGGTATAGAATTTGAGAGCATGCCCACCTGGTGTTATATACGGGTCATAGATACCGCCCATGATATTAGCTCGCACTTGGTTGATAAGAATTAAAACCGCATTTTGTTTAGAAACCAACGGTACTAATCGACGCAACCCCGAAGCAATGAGTTTAGCCTGCCCACCCATTGTAGGTTTATTTACTTCAGCTTCAAGTTCAGGAGTTGGTATGAGTGACGGTACTGAGTCCACTACTATTAAATCGGCTGTTTTGTCACGCAGTAAGGTTTCAATCACTGAAAACGCTTCCTCACCATTGTCAGGGTATAATACAATTAAGTTTTTCACATCTACACCAAGGGTGTCCGCCAACCCTAGATCAAGCGAGTATTCAGCATCAACAAACACACAGGTCTTACCATCTCGTTGAGCCGCTGCAATCCCCCACAAAGCTAAACTTGTTTTAGCAGAACTTTGAATACCGTATATTTCAGTAATCCGCCCTTTAGGGTAGCCACCACAACCAATATCAAAATCTAACATCTCTACTCCCGTACTTTGTCCTTCTACTACTTTTTTCTGACCAGCAAAAGCTATATCCTTGTTTGCAATTTTATTTAACTTATTAACTATATCTTGTATTTTTTTATTCATATTCCCCTAGTATACCACTTTCTTTTTAGGTAAGTATGGTATCATAATGTCAATGCGAATAGATATCGTTGACTTTCTCAAAGATGTGTGTGGCGAATTAAGTTTGTCGGCTAATTATGTGCAGGCGAAAGATGTATACATAGTACATAAACGAGGTTATGCAGTACAAAATTTTAATACTGAACAATTTTATCAAATACCAAAACCAGAACGGAAACGACTTTTATTAGGTATCTTAAAACGTGGACTTACCCATAATCTTGGGGAAAACAACGTTAAAGATAATTTATTTGTCCGTAGTCAACACGGCATTAGAATTGTATGAGGCCAAATCAAACAGACGAAAAGAAGTATCGTATCGAGGATAACTATCGCCCAAGTAGTAAGGCATTTAGCGAGATTGGAGACACCTATGCCTCTTACTATAGCTACCGAAACAACCGAGAACAATCGTTTCGTCAACTTCAACATAAAACCTTAGAAGAATTTTGGACTATTTCTCGTAATCTGTTTTGGAACTCTAATGTTACACCGTCAGAAGATTTGAACGCTTTAGGTTTAGATTTCTCCCTCCCATTTGTTCGTAAAGAAGTATTGGATTTTACTGGTCGCCTTGTCTCTTTAAATATTAACCCAACGCTAACTGGTGATGCGCTTAATGCCTACGCTATTAAGGTACTTCAGGGAATGTATAAAAAGTACCGCTTTAAGACTCAAGATAAGGTGGAGAAGTTCTGGCAAGTACTCTACTCAGCTATGAACGGTACTGTCTGTACTTTTGTTGGTTTTCAAATGGATGAACGTAAGCTTCGTTATTTGACTGAATACGATAAAATTAAAAATGATTTTAAGGTAAAGAAAGAAATGAAGAAAATGTGGGATGATGCCTTTACGGAAATCGTACCGTTAGAAGAAATATACCTTGAAAAAATTTGGGAACGTGACATTCAAAAACAAAACCGCACTATTCGGTCGAAAGAAATGACGTGGAATGACTTTAAAAAAGAGTACCCAACTAGTCGATATAAAAATTGTGAGTATGTTGTACCCGGAGCGCAAATCGCTGAGGACTCCCTATTCTTTGAATTACTTGGCGGTACACAGATATTAAACAGCGATAAAGTACAAGTGCTTTATGATCTTGATACTGCTAATGACAAAAAGAAAATAATCGCTAATGGTGTTTGGCTTGATGAACTTGGTAAGGGCGAAGCCTCACCAAACCCATTCCACCACAAAAAGCAACCGTATACATGGTCTATGCACGAACCAGTTGATGATAAGTTTGCGTATGGTATGTCGATGCCGTTCTTGTTAAAAGACTCATCAAAAATACTAAACACCAGCTATTGTGTTACTCCTGATACTAAAATCTTAACTAGAGATTTGCGATGGGTTGAAGCTGAAACCTTAAAAATAGGAGATAAACTCATTGGTTTTGAGGAACAAGGATTAAAAGATGAAAAGACTGGACACAGACGACAACGACATTGGGAAGAAGCAATTGTTACAAATACAGGCAGGGAAATTGCACCTGTTTATAAATTAACCTTAGAGGATGGTACTGAGCTTAAAGCCACAGGAAACCACCGATGGCTTGTTTGGAATGGTAAAGGGCAAGAAATTACATGGATGAGAACTGATGAAATGGTTGATAAAAATGGTGTGACTTTGCCAAAATACTTTAATGTAACTGATTTTAAACCAACGTATGAATCTGGTTATATCGCTGGTCTATTTGATGGTGAAGGCTCTTTCTCTAAAGGTAATGATGGTTCTAATGGGGAGCCCTCAAGAGGTACGCAACTCTCATTTGCTCAGCAAGACAATGCTTGTTTTGCTAAAGGTATGGAAGCTCTTAAATCTGAAGGGTATTCAATTTCTGTTAGTGAGCGTGCTCCACAAAAAGAAGGCGCTGAACCTGTTAAGTATGGACATCTTACTGGCGGTATTCAAGAGTTAATTAGATTGCTTACCGAAACTCGTCCAGAGCGCCTCATTTCTGAAGGCTGGCAACAAAAAGATATTTCAAAATTCTTATTTAAGAAAATTGCTCTTATTGACGTAGCTTCAGTAGAATACATTGGGGAGCAAGAAATCATCACACTTGAGTCATCTTCCAAAACTTATATTGCAGAAGGGTTCGGTGCTCATAACACAATGTTGGTAGAAAGAGAGCTTCGTAGTATCGACCCGCCAGTGTTATCGTCTGACTTTGAGGCACCAGAACTTATTTTCGGTCAGCAACGAGTAATTCCAGTTAATGATGTGAACGCTTATAAAGAGTTCCGCATCGAGGAAGCCAGTGGTGCGTACTTTACTATGATGAACTCCTTGCAAGGCTTGATGTCATCGTTTGCTCAGGGTGGGAACTCACAAATTGCCCCTTCCAAACAACCTCGATCAGCCAGAGAGATGATACAGATTGAAAAGATGAAACAACAAGCTCTTGGTAATACTCTTTTGATGTATTACAGCTTAGTTCACCAAGAAATCATCTTGCTTCTTAAAACCATGTTGCAGTTTTACGCTGCGGGCAAATACAACACTGGACAAAATCTTTTACGAGCGTTTATTGTCCCCAATTCCCCACTCTCGCAAGGTAATGTCGGTGACTTAGAAGTGCGGTTTGTAAAGAACCCTGGCGAAGCACTTAATCTTTATTTTGAAGCGATTAAGAAGTCAATTGAAAACGGTAAGCCAACAGAGATTATTGAAATGCCTGTTGATATGATTGATAATCTTGAGTTCTATATTGACGACATTAAGCTAGAACCAGAGAAAGACGATGAAATGGAACGAGCAATGTTCAACGAAAATATACTGCAACCTCTCCTTAATGTGTTTATCCCTGCTGGCGTAGCTGATATTAACAAGACTTATGTTAGGTGGCTTGAAAAACAAGGTGAACATCCTTCAAGCTATACGTCTGAACAGCAAATGCCTCAAATTATGTCAGCGTGGGGTGGTTCGACTATGCAACAAAATCCTCAACAACAAATGGCGATGGCGATGGCTGGTCAGCAAGGCGGTATGCCACAAGGTCTGTCGATGAACGCTATGACAGGTAGACAAGGGCAGGGAGCGATGACTGGCAACCTAAATCAGAGTCGTACTGGCACACAGTTTGGGGGCCAGTCAAACGGTGGCGTCCCACAAATGAACTAATATGAACACACTATTAAGATTTATTTATCAACGTTTCGCAGCGAAATTTAGTGATTTTTTAGTAGAAGATTACTTAGAGCGAGTGCCTACCAAAGTCAGAGATGATGCTATTCAAGTGCTTTATGAGCAAAAGCATAAACTGCAACGATTGAATGATTTTATGGCCTTTCAGCTTCACCAACGAATGCGATTTGACCATAAAAACTCAGAGAAATATCAAGGGATGTTGGTGCAACTAAAAGTAATGGATGCGTTAGTGCGAAGTCAACCAGCCCCAGAAGAACCAAAAAAGGAAGTCAAGAAAAAGGAAGGAATTGACTGGAACAGTGCGATTGAGAAAGCAAGTGATTTTGCTACCAAGATGGTAAAGATTAAAAGTAATTCACAATAGATTGTTGCATTTAACAAACGTATGTTATTATAAATGCAATAGCGTTGTCGGCTATATTATTAACGGACATTTTAAGGGCGTTACAGAGTTGTCGCCAAACTCGTATAAGATATGACACCAGAAGAAATTTTAGCGAAAGTCTCCAATGGAGAACTTTCAGGAGAGAAGTTAGATGAAGTGGTTAATGGCCTATCAGTTGAACAGCAAGCAGAATTGAAAAAGAAATCTGCTGAAGACGCTACAAAAAGTCTGTCAGAAATGTCAGGTGTCCGCAAGGAAAAGCAACGAATTGAAGAACTGATAGTTCAAAAGCAAAAGGAACTGGAAACTCCGTTGGAGAAAAAACCAGAAACACCACCTGCCCCTGCTAAAGATGAAACAATGTCACAATTTCGTGATGAGCAGAAACAAAAGGCAATTCAGAAGTTTAAGTCAGATTTCGGTCTTTCAGATGAAGAAAATCAAGTTATTCTTGAAAACTTTAAGAAGATTGACTCTGGCAAAGTAGACGCTGAATTTATCTACCAAGACCTCGTAGGTGCGTATGCGTTCGTTAATAAAGATAAGCTTGTTGAAGCCGACAAAGAACGTCAAGCTAGAGAAGCTGCCGCTGCTACTACTAATATAGAAAATGCTGGTAGTATGCAAGGCGAACCTAATAACGGAAATAAACCACCAAAGTATTCGGATGCTATCACCAGCATTGCAGAACAAGCAGGTATCACGCCTGAGGCTGCGAAAAAGGTGGTAGAGGAAGGTACCAAACGAGAGTGGAACTAAACTAACTCCATAGCTGAAATTTTAACCTGATGTGTCGTATCGACATTAACAGGTTATTTTTCATTTAATATGTTTACCCCAAGTAAAGCGGTATCTGGTGAGGACATCAAGTATGGTCTCATTGAGAACTCACAAACCCTTTCCGTAGGAGAAGCAATCATCCCGGGCGTTTCAACCGACACAAGTGTTGTGCTGACGGCTGGTGGAACTGTTGGAGCTGTCCTCGGAGTGGTTCTTTCTATCGTAGGTGATAGAGGAAAAGTCCTAGAAGTAGATAGTAAAGCAGTTGCAGCAGATAACGTAACTATAGGTAAGATTAAGGTCGCATATCTTCCTGTATTCATCCCAATGACTTGGTATGGAGACTTAGATGCGGCTGCTGAAACTACTGATAACTCAGGAGCGTTCGGGAACTTCTCTATCGACTCAACTGGTCTACTTGTAGACGAAAGTACGGTATCTGCGTTCTCAGTAGTTGAGAATATGCAGTTATTCTCATTCGGTCTAACCAGCAAGGATACAACTCAGGTTGAAGTCCGATTTATCAGCACTATCCTCGGCTACAACATTGTGTAGTTTAAGATAGCTAACTAATTCTCTATTATGAGTGAAACATTATTCCAAGGGAGTAAAGATGTCTTTCTTGCTAAAGTGCGAGCTGACTTCGATGCTCTCGAAAACCAAGCTCTTACGTCTTTCAAGGCGTTCTCGGAGTATTCCCTTATGGGAACTGACCCAATGGCTTACAGTCTCTTTCTAAACATTTCAGAAACAACTGATGATGGTGACAGAGCTGTCTGGCGACACATCGCGACCAGTGGTGTTGAAAACGAAGGTTCTCGTTCTGCTGGTGGTGTGTATCCACGTGCTACCTTCATTCGTGGTTATGAAACAGAAGTGTATGACCCAGATGCACAGGTTGCTAACGAGTTCCATGTACCCGAGGAACGACTTGGCAAGGAAGGTAACCAATACGCTACTATCTTGAACCGAGCACAAAAAATCCTTATCAAGATGAACCGTACTAATATCCAAGACCCATTTGAAGTATTCAACATGGCGTTTACAGCCCCAAGCTCACAAGGCGAGCGTTTCTTCGTTCGTGGTAATGCTGGGCTTGACGGTAACAATACAGCCCTTGGTGAGCGATTGGTTTCAACTCAACACGCTCTAGCTAATGGTGGTAATACCGTATCAAACGCTGTACAGTCTTCTGGAAATGCACGAGCATTCTCAGATGATGCTTACTTTGCAGCCCGTGAACAGGCAGCTACATTCACTGACGATGTTGGTGAAGATATGCCAATGTGTGGTGGTGCAGTTACTATCTTAATTCCTCCTGCTAACGGACTCGTTCGTTTGGCAGAAGAAATCAACCAATCTTCAGAGAAAGTTGGTACTGCCAATAACGACATCAACGTAAACAAAGGTTTATTTGGTCGAGTTATTTCCAGCCCAGCACTCCTTGCTTCTAAGTATGTTTCTGGTGTAACTGATACATCTAAGTGGTTCTTGATTGACGAAACAATGCGTGACCCAGAAATTGGTACTGGTCTTGTGTGTGTATCATTTGTCCCATTGACAACTGACACTTACCGAGATGACAAAACTGACTCTATCGTATATAAGATTAAGCAAACAAAGGTATACGGTTTTGCAAACTGGCGAAATATTTTGGGTAGTAATGGTAGTAATACAGCTTACTCAAGTTAATTTTATCAACGTTCCTGCTTTCACTCTGCCCTTCGGGGTGGGGCTGAAAGCGGGAGCATAACAAACATTCTATGTCACGATTTACAAATTTCGACAATGTAGAAGTTGAGGGTAACGTCTTAACAAAGACAACTGTTACTACTAAAGCTACGGCGGCAGCAGTAACGTTTACGGCTGATGAAGTCCTTGGTGGGCTTATCTTGCGTGACCCTGCAGGAGCAAGCCGAGCAGACTTACTACCAACAGCGGCCAGTCTTATCACGGCTCTCGATAATCCAGAGATAGGTGCTAGTTTTGAGTTTACTATCCGCAACACGGCTGACGCGGTTGAAACGATTACTGTCACTACGAATACTGGACTCACTTTATCAGGCACAATGACAATTGCTCAGAATAACTCTAAGCGATTTCTTGCAGTAGTAACTTCAGCAACAGCTATAACTGTGTATAGTCTTGGTACTGTTGTTCACTAATAGTTATATAATTAACGTATGAAAAAAATCACATCAAACACAGGAGAAGTTATTAGTTTCTTAGTTCGCGGTCAGCGACATTCTAAAAATGCGGTTGAGGTAGAAATTGACGAAAAGGGTGTCATCGTTAAAGACGAAGACGCGGTTGTTATTCAAGCTCGCCTTGGTGGTCAGGTCAGTGTTTCAGACATTGACGTAGCTAGTGCTAAGAAAGAAGCTGAAAAAGCTATCAAGGAGGCGGAGAAAGAAGCTGAAAAAGCTATCAAGGAGGCGGAGAAAGAAGCTGAAAAAGCTAAGGATAAGTAAATTACATTATGACTTTTTATGGTCGAGCCAATCTAATAGCAACTGGAACAAATGATGATATTGATACAGTTGAGGAAGATGTTGTGGTAGTAACGGAAACTGAAAATCTGGTCGATTCTCAGTTAAATATCTACTACAATATAGCCCTTGGTACCCACACCAGTATGGAGTTTCTTTATTACGTACGCTTCGCCACTGGTGGAGATTGGTACGAACTACCATATCGAAACGATGGAACTGGTGCTATTACGTCAGTCCCGACTCAAGCAACAAGTAGCACTCCTACTAAGTTTGTGGACAGTCTACCGCTACCAGCTTGTGTAGCGTTCAAAATTACCGCCAAAGGGACAGGTGGTTTAAATGGAACAGTTACTGCGACCATAATGAGTCGTGATAACTAATTTTTGGGCGGGGAACCGCCCTTAATACTATGGAATCTGACAAGAAAAAAAACGCAATGGAGCGCACTCTTAAACAAGTTAAGGATGAAATTGCAATGGCTTCAAAACAATTACAGTCTTTAGGGGATTCTATTGAAGTTAAAAAACAAGAATTAACACAAATAAATAATTTATTAAAAGATAATAAGAAAACTGTATTATCTTTTATTGATTCAACCGCGGCCACTTTTTCTGGTCAGATAATTAAAATCAAAGACGCGATTTCGCAGCGAAAATATCTCAATAAAACAATTAAAGCTCTTGAGAAATCAAAACTAGCCATTGAAATTGAGATTATTGAAAAGCAAAAAGAAACATTTAAAGCTACTGGATTAGGTTTTATTGAATCTGGTATTAAGGAAGTTAGCGCGTCATTAGATGATTTAATTAAAAAGGAAAATCTTACAGAATTACAGATATTTAAACTAAAAAGAGAAGAAGCCAATTTACTTTATTCAACGAAAAAACTAAAGACTGAAAAAGTAACTTCTGAACAGGCATTAAAGGTATTAGAAATTGAAGCTAGAACGATTGAGAAAAAACGAGAAGCCAATTTGAAAGAGCTGGCAAGAGAACAAGTAAAGGTTCGCTCTATCCGTAACGCTGAGCGTGATATCCAAGCCATGCGTCGCAGATTTACAGATGAGTACAAAAAGGTTTATAAATCTAAGCCTAGGCGTAATACAATATAAATATGTCATTCATTAACCCCCGACATACTCCATTATTTGACCCAGAAGATGTTTTGACTTCGGCTGAGTTAGCATTTATACAAGACTTATCAAGTGCTGCTGGCGGTGACGCCACTGCTATTCCTATTATATTTACTGGGACTGCTTCTCCTACTACTACGCCAAGTGTAGTTGGTGATATTTTTGTTGATACTACAAACAATAATGTTTATATTGCAACTGGGACATCTACAAGTGCTGATTGGACTGAAGTAACAGGGGGTGGGGCTGGGGGTGGTCACACTATTCAAGATGAGGGAGTATCACTCACGCAGAGAACTAATTTAAATTTTGTCGGTAGTGGGGTGACTGTGACTGATGACTCTCCTAATAACACAACTCTAGTTACGATTTCCACAGGTAGTGGCGTCACTGACGGCGATAAAGGAGACATTACTGTCTCAGGCGGGGGCGCAACATGGACCATTGACAACGGTGTAGTTTCGTTAGCTAAGCAAGCTGATATGGCAACCGCTTCGGTGGTGTACCGCAAGACTGCTGGTACAGGCGCACCCGAGGTGCAAACTTTAGCGACCCTTAAAACAGACTTAGGCTTAACAGGTACTAACTCAGGTGACCAGACTTCGATTGTGGGGATTACAGGAACTAAGGCTGAATTTGATACCGCTATCACTGATGGCAACTTCCTTTATGTCGGTGACATCACCCAGTACACCGATGAGTTAGCTCAAGATGCAGTTGGTACCATTTTAGTAGATAGTGCTGAGATAGATTTTACATATAATGATGTCACCCCAAGTATTACCGCTTCGATTATTGCAAGCTCAATTGACGAAACTAAACTTGATGTTAGTGTAAACGCCAGTCTTGATTTGGCTGATACAGCGGTGCAACCTAATGACCCGATAACCGACCTAAATGCAACCGCCCACAGACTATTCTATTCTGATGTGTCTGGTAACATCACTGAGTTAGCCTTTGGTACTTCGGGGCTTTTCTTGAAATCACAAGGGGCAACGACAGCTCCAACTTGGGATACTCCAGCAGGCGGGGGCAATACCTACTTTAACAACTGGCGATTTGCGCAATCAGGTACTTCTAATTTTGAAGCCTTAACTGGAACTATCAACGGTTCTAACACGACTTTTACTGTGCCTGGCGGGGCTTATGTGGCTGGTAAATTATTTGTTTATTTAAACAACATCCCTTATACCGACGGCATTACTGAAACCACTCCAGCTTCTGGTATTTTTAATTTTGATACCGCCCCTACGACAGGGGATATTGTGACAGTATTTTTCATGGATCAAGATGTTTCTGTAAACACTGTCATAACTACTGCAACTGTAGATGAGTATGCCCAAGATGCAGTTGGTACTATTCTAACTGATAGCACAGAAATTGATTTTACATATAATGATGTGACGCCGAGTATCACCGCTTCCTTGATTGCTAGTAGTATTGACGAAACAAAACTTGATGCAAGTGTTAATGCTTCACTTAACTTAGCTGATACAGCACTTCAAAATATCGTTGAAGATTTAACGCCTCAATTAGGAGGAGAATTAGATGCTAATGGGCAAAATATTACTGGGCTTTCTGATATCACTTTTAAAACAGGAGCAATAGGAGGAACTATCAGAACAGGCACCAGTAATGCTGATAAAATTCAGCTACAAGCCTATGATGTTGACGGTGTTGCCTATCAGAAAGTATTGCAAGTTGATGCTGGTAACACACCAACTTTAGAAGTGTTTACTAACTCTTTTGCCATTTTTGACAGCACTGACGAAACTAAAAAACTAAATTTCAGTCTTTCTGGTGGTACCACTGGAGTGGCCACTACAATGACTCATACACCGACGGCTAATCGAGTTATTACTTTCCCAGATGCCACCGATACTTTAATTGGTAAAAATACAATAGATACTTTAACTAACAAACGAATTAACCTCCGTACTTCGTCGACTGCTACGACTGCTACCTTAACACCGAGCTTGGCGACTGCAAATGTTTTTTATGTTACTGCTCAAACGACTGCCCTAACAATAGCCGCTCCAACTGGTACACCTGTTATCGGTGAAATTATAAGTATCAATATCAAAGATAATGCTACCTCCCAAACATTGACATTTAATGCAACTTTTAAATTTATGGGGACAGCCGCTCCAACTGCTACTACCATTAGTAAATGGTCGACGATAACAGCACAATATAATGGTACTGATTGGTTAACCGTCTTTGCTACTGAAGTTTAATTTATTATGATAAAAATAATAGCTTTAAAAATACCAAAAAACGAAAAAGAAGTGGGTGATATTATTACAGTGCGTGAGGGTACCCATAACTGGACACCCACCGAAAAATCCCACATTGGTACTCTTTTTGTGGAAATCATTGTTAAGGAAGATCCGCCTAACCCAATTGGCTATTATAAACAGCCCTTAGCCGTGCTTAACATTCGTTCACGCGATAACAACCCTAAAGATTTATCAGATGGTAGAGCAATTATTAAGCGTGATATTATTTTGGCTACCGTACCATGGGACGGCGAGAACACCTTTGACTACTATTTAGAAAAAAACGGCATCCCTGAAAAATTTAACCATGAATTTGTCACGATCAAAGAGCGTCGCTTCAAACTGGATATCACAGGTATCACCGATACTGTCACTTTTAATACCTGGGCTGAATTATTAGCGAAACTAACCGATAAACAAAAATAATATGGCAACTGAAAGGATATGGACAGTCTCCGCTAATGGGCTAGAAGATGATGGCGTCACCGTTACAGATTATTCTGACCCTCAACTGTGGGATACGACTGAGGCTTATGATGCTGTTACCGCCGATGAAATTCCAGTCTTAGAATTTTTTAGTCATGCGGCCGGGGTGTTTTCTGGCACAGGTAATTTATTAACCCTTAATGGAACTTGGGTAACTGACACCACCCGCTACATTATTATTCGTACACGGCCAGATCAAAGACATGACGGCACGCCAGCTGGTAGTACAGCACAATATACGGCAACAAATAACGCTATTTTTTTAACATTAAATCAAACAACTAATCTGAGCGTATTGGTACAAGGTATTTATTTCCGCACTAATGCGTCGGCGGCTAACTTCAATCGGTTGGTGCTGATAACTAGAGCAGATAACATCTGGGTAGATGGATGTCTGGGCGTTTTCGATCAACACGGGGGTAATGGTAGTAATTTTTACGCTACTACTACCAGAGCCGCTAATATCCGATTTCGTAACAATATCAGTATAGATAATGCTGGTGGATTAGACAGTCACATGCCGGTTCGTGACACTACTTCTCCTATCGTTACAGAATTATATAACAATACATTGATCGGGGGCGATATTGGTATTGACGGTGACGGTTTGACGCTTAACTCCCAAACCTCAATAAAAAACAACATCGTCCAAAGTGCTACAACTAACTATAGCCTATTGGGGTCACCAATTACCGCCGCCAACATTTCCTCAGATGCCACCTCCCCACAAACTAGTTTGCGCAATATCTCCCTAACTTTTAATAACGCCGCCGCCGATGATTACCACTTAGCCAGTGGTGATACTGATGCGATAGATGCAGGAGAAGATTTAACCACTGCTTTTCAGGCATACCCACATGCTACGTCGGTAGACATTGACGGCGATACTCGTCCAACGGGGGCTAGTACATGGGATATCGGTGCTGATGAATTTGTCAGTGCAGGAGGGGGCGGTTTTGCTGGTTGGCCGATTATTCATCTAACACAAATGTGTTAAAATAACTATATGGCAAACGCAAAACCAAGAAAAGAACAGCTAGACGATGAGTTAAGGTTTTTGACTGGCAACGCTCAGATCGGAACAACTTATACTTTTGTTTTAGCTGACGGCGACGGTACAACCTTCGTCACTATGTCTAATGCTAGTGCTAATACCATTACCGTTCCTCCTAATAGTTCGGTTGCTTTCCCCGTGGGGACTAAACTACTGGTCATTCAACTAGGGGCTGGTTCGACAACAGTAGCGCAAGGAGTAGGAGTGACGATTAACACTCCAGCTAGTATCCCTTTGGAAATTGCAGAACAGCATAGTTCAAGAGGGTTAATTAAAACGGCTACTGATACGTGGCAGATGATCTAAAAAAATATGACAAATATTAAAGTTAAAAAGATAATTGAAATATTACAAAGGGGCAACCACAACCGAGGTGCACTCAAAATAGAGATAGTAGACATCAACGAGATAGACGGCGGTGTAGAAGTATTTGCACGAGCGTGGAAGAACGGAAAACAAATAGGTTTTGGTAAAGACGGCACGGTGGGTATAGAGCGTTTTCGTATCTTCAACCCACCGATTTTAGTTCCTGATGAGAATGGCGATATTGTGCGTGAGTGGGAGGAAGAAGACCTTGATACAGGCAAGAAAATAGCCAAGCAACGAAAACTTCGAGAAGAACCACAGGAAGCACTACTTCAAGTAATAGAGCATAACCTATCCGTGATGAAGAATATCCACGATGACAGTAACATTGTGGCAGGAAAGAGGGGAAATACTACA